>Ga0256830_1001715_pt1 | contig 15167 bp, 11 predicted proteins | sample 128326metaG_FD_190537 | JGI IMG/M metagenome (GOLD analysis project Ga0256830, IMG submission 190537) | Hydrothermal vent microbial communities from Lau Basin, Pacific Ocean - 128-326 | ecosystem: Environmental > Aquatic > Marine > Hydrothermal vents | place: Pacific Ocean: Lau Basin | collected... | reverse complement strand
CGCACCCAGCAGTCCACGGAAGAAATCAACGACATGATCGACAAGCTCCAGTCCTGCTCGCGGCGGGCGGTGGAGGTCATGCAGCAGAGCCTGGAGCAGTCACGCTCGGCGGTGGACCTGGCCGCCCGCTCCGGCCAGGCGCTGGACACCATCGCCGGCGCGGTGCGCCGCATCGACGACATGAGCGCCGAGATCGCCAGCGCGGCCAGGGAGCAGGGCACGGTATCCGAGGAGATCAACCGCAACATCGTGCGCATCAGCGACATGGCCACCCAGACCGCGGAGGGCGCCGAGGAGACCTCGGCCGCCAGCCGCGACCTGGCCCGCATGGCGGCCGGGCTCCAGACACTGGTGGCGCAGTTCAGGGTATAGAATCCGTCCCGGGATTCCTCCGCGCCCGCGCTGGCGGTGTTGGGCCGCTGGCCCGGGCAGCGAGGCACCGTGCCGTGCGCGCTCCCGGCCAGTGCGGGCAGGGCGGTCCTGGATTCAGTTGCGGTGAACCAGGGCCAGGCCGAACCCGTAGTCGGGGGCGCCGTCGGACAGGCCCACCAGTCCGCTCAGTGCCAGTGACCAGGCACCGTTTGCCCGCCACTCGACGAAGCCGCTGACCTGCCGCAGTTCGGGACCACCGGCCACCGCCGCCTCGCGCCAGTCGTAACCGATGCCCGCGGTCGCGCCGTCGCGCCCGCGCACCATGAGACCGACGCTGGCGTAGGCGGTGTCCTCGTAGGTGATGCCGGAGGAGTCGCCGGTGACGGTGTAGCCCGCGGTGAGGAAGGGGGTGATGCCGCCGCTGCCGGGGACGGCGTCGAACTGGAGAGAGTAATCGTTCTCGCCCGTGCCCAGGCCCTGATCCGGATCGGCGGTGCCCAGCTTGACCCAGGCGCTGACCTCGTAGAACCCGTGGCGGGCAGGCAGGACGTAACCCACGCTGGCGGTGACATCACCCAGGCCGGAGCGGGTCGTGGTGCCGGTCCCGGCGCCGCCGCCGAAACCCGGCAGGCCGCCGGTTTCCCCGAAGCTGACGGGTCCCGTGAGGCCCGGCACCACGGTACCGTCGCCGGTGACCCGGATCCAGGGTACCTTGAGGCTGAAACTCCAGGTATCGCCGAGACTCTGCCACTGGGCATAGGCGGTTTCGATCTCGGTGGTCACGGCCTGGCCGTAGTCCCCGCTGGAGTAGTCGTAGCCAGCGGTGAAGCGGGTTTCAGCATGCGTGGCGGGTGCAGTGGCGGCCATCGCCATGGCGGCAGCGAGGGAAAAGTGCGTCACGTTCACGGCTCGTTCCTTCTTCGTTCATCGTTCGCGAGTCGGCAAGTTCCCGGGGGATCGCTTGCAGGCGATCCCCCGGCCCGGGGTCACTGGCAGGTGGTTGAAAGGCATCCTGCCAGGGCGATGCAAGGGCGCCCTGCCCGTAAACAGGCATGCAAGCACCCGCATCTGGAGTGGCCGAACCCGGACCCGTACCGGGTTCAGCGCGTTGAAGTTGAACAAGGTCGGGGTGACCTTTATCCAAACTTTTGTCAGCGGCCGGGCCGCATGGGCGGGCGCGGCATGTGGGGCCGGGTGGGCCGGGCCGCGGGCCGTCCGAACCGGGCCTGGTTCCGGGCCGTTTCTTCCGCCTGGCGGCCGTATTCCCGGGCCATGCGTTCCTTCTCCCGGGCCATTTCGCGATGACGGGCCTCGTTCTCGTTGGGCTCCGAGGCACGGTGCATGGCTTCGGCCTCGGCGCCCGTGGCGCGGGCCTGGGCCTCGGCCTCCATACCCCTGGCACGGCCCTCGGCCTCGTCGGCCGGCGTGGCGGCCGGCTGGGAGAGGAACAGCAGGGCCGCGCCCAGAATGGACAACGTGGGGGATTTGATTTTCATGGTGACCACCTCTTGGTTGATGCCGGAATTACTTACTTCAGGTGGTGGGAATATTTCCCACGTATTGGAAAGTATAGTGGGAAATATTCCCACGTCAAGCTATAATTCGGCACGAGGGACCTGGCCCGTGTCGGATGCCGGCGGACTGGGCACCGGGATGAAACCATGGCGGGAGATCACTCCAGCGAACACATTGAAGCGCTCATGCGAGCGGTGGGCTGGCTGTGCCGGCCGCTGGTGCGGCTGTTGATCAGGAAGGGCGTGAGCTACCCGCAGATGCGCGAGCATCTCAAGCGGATCTACGTGACCGTGGCGGAGGAGGAATTCGCGGTGGATGGCCGGCCGCCGTCCGACAGCCGCATCCACGTCCTGACCGGTGTGCACCGCAAGGATGTCCGGCGCCTGCGCGGGGGCGGGGCGGAGCCGTCGCCCGATACCGGTGCGGGGATCGGGGGTGCCGTGGTCTCGCGCTGGCTGGGATTGCCGGAATACCGGGGACCTTTCGGCGAACCGCGTTGCCTGCCACGGCGGGCCGACGAGGAAGGTCCGGGTTTCGACGAGCTGGTGGCCGAGGTGAGCCGCGACGTTCGGCCCCGTGCGGTGCTCGACGAGCTGGAGCGGCTGGGGATCGTGCGGCGGGACGGGAACGGCCGCATCTGCCTGGAGCGGCGGGCCTTTGTGCCGGACCGTGATTTTGTCCGGCAGACATTCTATCTGGGCCGCAACGTGCACGATCATCTTGCCGCCTGCGTTCACAACATGGAGGGCGGGGATCGCCCCATGCTGGAGCGGGCCGTGTACTATGCCGGTCTCAGGCCCGAGTCGGTGGCGGAACTCCGGGCCATGGCCGAAGATGCGGGAGCACGCCTGCTGGAAGATCTCAACCGCCGGGCCCTGGAACTGCAGCGCGCCGACGCGGGGCATTCCGGTGCCGACAGGCGCATGCGTTTCGGTTGTTACTGGTATGACGGCCCCCGCCGCGGGGTGGCCGACGAGGAGAACGAGTGATGCCCGGGGCGTCCCGCTGGTTCATCGCGTTGCTGGCGGTGCTCGTCACCGCGTGCGGAGCCGCGCCTCCCGACCACATGGCCCGATCCGATCCCGACGACGAAAGCGGTCTCGGTGGTACCGGGGTGCTGGCGCGGGAGGGCCTGGGATGCACCGGCATCGTCGGCGAGGTGACCGGGTTCGGCAGTATCTTCGTCAATGGCATCGAGGTGGAAGTCCCGGACCGGGCCCGCATCAGCGAGGACGGGGTGGTGCGTCCGGGGCGGGCCTTCCGCCGCGGCGAGGTGGTGGCCCTGCGTGTCGTGGAAGACGGCGGCACGATGGTGGCGGTGGAGGCCCACGTGCTGCACGAGGTGGTGGGCCCGGTGGCCGAGGTGCGAACCGGGCAGCGGGAGTTCACCATCCTGGGCCAGGTGGTGCGCTGGCACGGGGGACGCCTGCCGTCCCCTGGCGAGCACGTGGCCGTGAGCGGCTTCCGCATTCCCGGCGGGGTTGTTCATGCCACCCTGGTGGTTTCCGCCGGGCGATCCACGGTTCTGCTCCGGGGCCGGCTCCGTGCGGGTCCGGACGGCATGTACGTGGGTGACCAGCGGGTGGCGGGAACCCCGGACCTGGCGCGGGCGGCCGGACGCCGGGTGCACCTGCACGGCCGCCTGGAGGGCGGGGTGCTTCGCGTGCGGCGATGGGCGGAGGCCGAAGCGCTGCCGTTCGCCGCCCCGGTGCAACGCCTGGTGTGGCAGGGCCATCCCGAGCCCCTGGGCGGCGGACGCTTTCGCCTGCCCGGCACGGGACTGGAACTGGCACTGGATCTTCCGGCGGCGGGTATCCTGCGCCTGGAACTGGCGAGACGGAACCGGACCTGGGAACTGATGCGGGTGCTGCCGCGCGAGGGGTTGCCCCTGGGCCGCCCGGAACCTTTCCGCCGGGGGTGGAATGGGCAACCTGTACCGCGGCCGGGAGGGCACAGGCCCCCCATCCGGCCTCCCGCCGGGTACATGCGCCGCGGCCTGCCCCGCTGAACGGCCGGGCCGCGCCCCGGCGCCGGCTCAATAAAGTGCCGCGGCCATCTTCTGGCGGTACTTCTGCACCAGCGGGCCCTGGTTGCCCAGCAGCTCGAAGATGCGGATGAGGGTCTTGCGCGCGGCGTCGTCGTCGAAGCCGCGGTCGTGCTGCATGATGTACAGGAGCTGGTCCATGGCCTGCTCGTGGCGCCCGTCCATGACCATGTAGGCGGCGAGCTGGAAGCGGGCGCGGCTGTCGTCCGGGTCCTGCTTCAGCCGCTGTGCCAGCTCGGTGGCGGGCGGGGCGTCCTGGACGATGGCGGCGAACTCCAGCGCGTTGGCCACCGCCTTGATCTCGTCGTCCTGGTGCAGGTTGGCGGGCAGCTTGTCCAGCAGCTCGCGGGCATCGCCGGTACGGCCGGCCTGCAGCAGCATCTTGAGGAGGTGGCGGGGCAGGCGCGGGTTGTCGGGGTCGGCCTGCCAGGCGTCGTTGATCATCCGGATGGCGCGGTCGTGCTCGCCGGCCTCGAACACCGCCTGGGCCTGGGCGGCGACGGCGTCCGACTCGCGCGGGATGTGGCGGTCGAGAAAGGCCCGCACCTGGCCCTCGGGCAGGGCGCCCATGAACTCGTCCACGATGCGGCCCTGGTGCACCAGCTTCACCGTGGGCACGCTGCGCACGCCGAACTGGGCGGCCAGGTCCTGCTGCTCGTCGATGTTGACCTTGGCCAGGCGGAAGCGGCCGCCGTAGCTCTCCGCCAGCTTCACCAGCAAGGGCATGAGGCTGCGGCAGGGCCCGCACCACGGGGCCCAGAAGTCCACCAGCACCGGCACCCGGTGGGAGGCCTCGATGACGTCGCGGGCGAAATTCTCGGCGGTGGCGTCGAAGACGACGGCGGTATCGTTCATGGGCGTTCCGGTTCTCCCCGTTTTCTCAGGACAAAACAGCGGCGTGCAGCATAGGGGCGGACCGCCGCGATTTCAACAACGCCCGCGGCCCGTGTTCCCTCGCCCCTGGTCCCCCGTCCCTCCGACCTTCCACAGGGTGCGGCAGGCGGTGAACAGCAGGGCGGCCTCCACCGTGCGGTCCGGCCACAGGCGGCGGGCGCCGGCGGCGTAGAGGCGAAGCTGCTCCACGTAGGCCGCGCCCAGCTCGTCCAGGTTCCCGGGCCGGGCCTGGCGGTGGGACTTGTAGTCCACCACCAGCACCCGGTCCGGAGCCAGCAGCAGGCGGTCGACGACGCCGTGCACCAGCCGGCCGTCGCCGTCGAGGTACTGGAGCGGCACCTCGCTCCACGCCGCCACCCACTCCTCGTCCCGGAACAGCGTGGCGAGCTGCGGGTCATTCACCACCGCCCGGGCCTCGTCCCAGGCCGCGGCCAGCAGGGGGTCGTCCGGGTCCAGCTCCAGGGCGGCGGCGGCCGCGGGCGGCGGGCCGCCCGCGGGATCACCGCCGCCGGCGAGGTGCTCCAGCAGCCGGTGCACGAGGATCCCGTACAGGCGCCCGTCCTCGTCGCCGGGGGGCGCGGCGGGGCCCTCCGCCGCGTGACTGGGGGCCAGCTCCAGCAGGCGCACCGGTGGGGCCGGGAGGGGCCGGGCCAGGCGCGGGTCGGGGGCCGGGCCCGGTGTGGGCGGCGGCGGGGCCGCCCCGGCGGCGGCCGGGGTGCCGCTCTCGGCCACCACCAGGGGCGCCTCCGGGCCCTGCTCGTCCCCGGCGAACAGCCGTGCCAGCGCCGCGTACCAGCTCTCCCCGAAGCCCTTGCCGCGGGTACCCGAGACGTACAGGAGCTGCCGGGCCCGGGTCAGGGCCACGTAGAGCAGGTTGGCCTCCTCGCGGGCCTCCGCTTCCGCCTCGGCCGCCAGCAGGGTGCGGGTGAGGGGATCGCGGTGTTCCCTGGGCGGCACCGGCAGCATGAGGCGGGGCCGCCCGGCCTCCGCCGGCCAGTCCACCAGGGCGCCGTGGGTGTCACGGCTGTCGGGGCAGGCGGCGGCGTCGGCGAGGAACACCACCGGGGCCTCCAGGCCCTTGGCGCCGTGGATGGTGAGGATCTGGACCCGGTCGCCGCTGCCGGCCGGGGCCTCGTCCGGGGATTCGTCGCGCTCGCGCATTTCCTTGAGCGAGGCCAGAAAGGCGCCGAGGCTGGGGTAGCGCCCGCTGTCCACTTCCAGGGCCAGCTCCAGGAAGCGGGCCAGGTTGGCCTCCACCCGGTCCGCCAGCGCCCCGGGCACCGCGGCGCGGTAGCGGGCGATGACGTTGCCCTCGCTGTAGATGCGGTCCAGGAGGTCGTGCACCGGGAGCCGGCCGGCCAGGTCCCGCCAGGCGGCGAGCTGTTCCCGGGCCCGGGCCAGCACCGGGTCGCCGGCCAGGGCCTCCAGGCGCGAGAACCAGTCGCCGCCGCCGGCGGCGGCGATGCGCTGGAGGGTGCCGTCGTCCACCCCGAACAGAGGCGAGCGCAGGATGCCGGCCAGGGCCAGGTCGTCGCCGGGGGCCAGCAGCCAGCGCAGCAGGCCCTCCATGTCGCGCACCTCCAGGCACTGGAGCAGGGTGCCGCGCCCGGCCCCTGCGAAGGGGATGCCGGCCTCGCGCAGCGCCTCCTCGAAGTCGCCGGCGTGGGTGCGGCTGCGCAGCAGGATGTGGATGTCGCCGTAGCACAGGGGCCGGGCCGCTTCGCCCCGGCCCACGACGAACGGCCCGGCCATGAGTTCGCGGATGGTGGCGGCGATGGCGGCGGCCTCCTCCAGGCGGCGGTTTCCCGGGTCTTCCGGGCGCGGCTCCGCCAGCGGATTGCGGAAGGGCACGGGCTCCGGTTTTTCGCTCCGGGCCGCCAGCGGCAGCAGGACGACCCGGCCGTACAGGTCCCCGTGCACGGTTTCGTGGCGGCGGAAGTCCTGGACCCGCCCGTGGAAGGGGCCGCCTTCGCCGAAGATGCGGTTGACCGCTTCCATGACCGCCGCCGCCGAGCGGCGCGAGTGTTCCATGTGCAGCGGGCGGGCGCCGGCGTGCTCCTGCAGCCAGCGGTCGGCGGCCTCGAACAGCCGCGGCTCGGCGCGGCGGAAGCGGTAGATGGACTGCTTGACGTCGCCCACCACGAACACCGAGCGCGACCGCTCGCCGCCGGCGGCCAGCTCCTCCAGCAGGGGGAGCACCAGCTGCCACTGGGTGGGGTTGGTGTCCTGGAACTCGTCGAACAGCAGGTGATCGATGCGCGCGTCCAGCTTGTACTGCACCCACAGGGCGTTGTCGCCGTGGCGCAGCAGGAGCAGGGTCTTCCACTCCAGGTCGGTGAAGTCCAGCAGGCGCTGCTCGGCCTTGAGGCGCTGGAAGTGCTCCACGTAGCGGGCCCCGGCCCGGTACCAGGCGCAGCCCACCTCCAGGGTGCGGCGGGCGTTGAGCAGGTCGCGGGTCTGCTCCACGCGCAGGCACAGCCCGTCGAACAGGGCGTCGAACTCGGCGGCCTCGTCGGGCCACGTGCTGCGCCTGGGCCCCAGCCTGGCGCGCCGGCCGCCGCCGGTGGTGAAGCACAGGGCCTGCAGGACCTCCCAGCGCCGCGCCAGGGCCTCGTCCGCCGCGCGCACGAGTCCGGTGCGCTCCAGGGCCTCGCGGTTGCCCTTGGTGGAGTGGAGCTCCAGCAGCGCGGCCAGCCGCGCCAGGTCGCCGTCCAGCGCCGGGTCGCCCAGCAGGGCGCCCAGGGCCGACTCGTCGTCGGGCGGCATCGGCGCGGCCAGCGGTTCCTCCAGCGCCGCGCGCAGGCGGGCGGCCGCCCACTCCGCCGGGTCGTCGCGGCCCAGGGTCCAGGCCCACCAGTCGGCGCGGCGGGCGAGGAAGGCATCCAGCGCCTGGCGGGTGTTGTGCAGGCCCAGGTGGATGAACAGGGTGTCCAGGGCCTGGGCCACGGGGCCGCCGGGACGGGCCGCGGCTTCCATGGACAGCGCCTCCCATGCCTCGCGGGCCAGCTCGCCGGTGCGCTCGGCCAGGGCGAAGCCGGGCGGCACGTCCGCCTCCAGGGGGAAGCGGCGCAGCACCTGCTGGCAGAAGGCGTGGAAGGTGGTGGTGTTGACCCCGCGCTCGGCCCGCAGCAGCCGCTCGTGGGCATTCCTCGCCCGGGCCCGCAGGGCGGGGCCGGGGGTCAGCTCCAGTTCCCGCAGCGCCTCGTCCAGGCCGTCGCCGTCCAGGGCCGCCAGCTCCCGCAGCCGCTCCAGCAGGCGGGCGTGCATCTCGGCCGCGGCCTTGTGGGTGAAGGTGACGGCGAGGATGGATTCGGGCGCGGCGCCGGCCAGCAGCAGGTGCAGGATCCGGCTCACCAGGCGGTAGGTCTTGCCGGTGCCGGCCGAGGCGTGGACGGTGACGTTGCCCGTGCAGAAGCCGGCCATCTCAGGCCTCCCCGCCGTCGGGCAGCCAGTGGGTGCGCCGGCACAGGCGATCCATCTCGCAGTGGCGGCAGGTCCCGGCATCGCCCCAGGCCGGCAGGGTCGCCCCCGCGCGCAGATCCGCGGCCAGCGCCAGCAGGCGCTCGCGGTGGGCCGCGGCCAGCCCGGCCAGCTCGTCGCCCGCGACCACGGTCCGGGTCCTCACCGGCGGCCTGTCCACGTCGACGAAGGCGGCGGTGCCGGCGTCGGCCAGCAGCAGGGCATAGAAGGGGAGCTGCACCGACTCGCCGGACGCCACGTCCTTGCCCGACGCGATGGCCCCGGTCTTGTAGTCCAGCACCATGCATTGGGTGCCGGATTCCCCCCGGCGCCGGTCCACCCGGTCCAGGCGGCCGGTGAGGGACGGCCCGCCGTCCAGCGCCGTTTCCAGCTCCAGCTCGCAGGAGGCCACCCGCCAGCCCTGGGCGGCGCGCTCGATCTCCCACTGCACGCAGCTGGGGATGAGCCTGAGCCAGCGCCGGTACCAGCCCAGGTGCTCGAAGTGGGTCTCCAGGTCGCGCCGGAACACGGCCTCGGAGATGTGTTCCAGCATGGCCTCGATGTCGCGGGCGTGGGCCGCGTCCCACGGGCCCGGCCACGGCCCGGGCAGGCCGTCCACGTCCTCGTGCAGGGCCTGCAGGCAGGTGTGGACGCGCCCGCCGTAGTCGGACTTGGCCAGGGCGAGCTGGATCTCCTCGGGCGCGGCCAGGTTCAGGCAGCGCTGGGCATAGAAGCGGTACGGGCAGTCCACCAGGGTCTGGTAGGCCGAGGCCGACAGCCGCGGGGGCAGGTCCACCGCGGCCAGCGCCGGGCGCGGGCGGGGCCGGGGCGCCGGCAGCGCGGGATCGGGACAGCGCTGCACCAGGGTCTGCTCCGGCCGGCGCAGGAGAGGGCCCAGGTCGCTGTCCAGGGCGGCGCCCCAGGCGAGGCGGTGGAAGGACTGCAGCAGCTCCACCCACGGGCCCGGAGGCACCGGCTCGCCGTCCTCGCGCACGCAGGCGGTGATGAGCACCCGGGGCGCGGCCTCCAGCAGGGCGCGGAAGTGGTGGAGCTGGCGGGCCAGGTCCTGGCCGCGGGTGGGCAGGCCCAGGGCCCGGGCCACGGCGTCGTTGAAGAACGGTCCCTGGGGCGGCGGCACCGGCAGGTGGCGGCGGTCGGCACCGGCGATGGCCACGGCGTCGAAGCGCAGCAGGGCGGCCTGGGCCGGGGTCAGCAGCCGCACCCCGCTGCCGGTCTCGGCGGGGCGGAAGGTGTCGCTCTCCAGGGCCTGGGCCAGCCAGCCGCGGAAGTCGCTCCAGGACAGGGTCAGCGGCCACTGGCGCGCGGCGGCCGCCAGCCGCCGCAGGATCTCCGTCACCCGCGCGCCGGCCGGGTCGCCGGCGAGGCCCGCGTCCAGGCCCAGGGTGGCCAGTGATGCGTCCAGGGCGGCCAGCCAGCGGTCGCCGGGATGGCGGCCGCCGCGCAGGGCGGCCAGGGGGCGCGCGGCCTCCTCCAGCCGGTCCAGCAGGGCCTTGAGCACGAGGGCGGTGGCCGGGGTCCAGCCGTGGCGGGCCTGGAGCCGCTCCAGGCGGGCGTCGATGGTGCGCCGGTAGCGGTCCAGCCCGGCGGCCACGCTTTCGCGGTGGACGATGTCGCGCTCCAGCCGCAGCACCGCCTCGGCGTGTTCCGGGCGGCCGCCGTCGGGCAGAAACGGCGACTTGAGCAGGTCCAGCAGCGGCAGCCAGGCGAAGTCTTCCTCGATGCACTGGAGCCAGCGCTCCATCACGGCCGCGGCGGCGGTGGTGGACAGGGCCCAGCCGGCGGCGTCGGCCAGGCTGACGCCGGCCCGCTCCAGCAGGGCCCGGACCCGGCGCGCCAGGCGCCGGTCCTCGGTGACCACGGCCACGTGGCGGGCCCCGTCCAGCAGCCAGCGGCGCACCTGCAGCTCCACCGCCCGGGCCTCCTCCTCGGGGTCCTGGGCCCCGAACCAGGACAGGACCGGCGCCAGGGGGGAGTCCGGCCAGCGCGCGGCGGCGGCCGCCGCCCGGGCCGCCAGGGGTTCCTCGGGCCCGGCGAAGACGGCGTCGAGCACCTGGCTTGCGGGGGGCGGCGGGCCGGGGTCGCCGGGCGGCGGGCGGGGTGCGGCGTCCGGGGCCAGGGCGCGGGCGGCCTCCGCCGCGGCGGCGTCGGGATGCCACGGCCCCCCGGCGCCGGCGCCGGTGACGACCACGGTGAGCAGGCCGCGCCTTGCCAGGGTCCCCAGGGCCTCGCGCTCGGAGGCGGCCAGGCGGGTGAGGCCCACCGCCCACACCGCGTCGCCGGTGGTGGCGGCGAGCCGCGCCAGGGCCTCGCACCAGGCCTGCACCGGGTCGGCCAGCCCGGCCCCGGCAAGCTCCTCGTGCCACGCCCGCCACAGGGTGTGGACCACGTGCGCCTCGCGGGAGAACCCGGCCGGGGCCTCGTCCCCGCCGATGCCGTAGGCGGTCCGCAGGCGGCGGGCGAAGTCGTCGAGGCTCTCGTCGGGCCGGGCCAGGTTGCGGGTGAGCTGGTCGAACAGGTCCAGCAGGCCGGCGGCCACGGCCCAGGGGTTGGCCTGGCCCAGCAGGGCCGGATGCCGGCGCAGGGCGTCGGCCAGCACCAGGAGGCGGGCCTGGGGCCGGCACAGCCCGGGGCGGGCGGCGGCCTCCCGCGCCCAGCCGGAGAGAGTGGTGATGCGGGGGCCCAGCAGGGCCTCGAGGCCGCGTGTCCGGGCCGCCGCCGCCAGGGCCCGGCGCAGCTCGGGCACCGCGGCGGTCTCGGGCAGGAGGATGGTGACGCGGGACAGGTCCGGCAGGTCCCGCGCGTGGCGCTCCAGCAGGGCGGCGGCGGTGGCCGCCAGGGGGTCGGCGTGGTGGGGGACCCGGAAGACGGTGGCGGTCACGGCGGCCGTCCCCGGCGCCGGGGCCTCAGCGCTCCAGGTACTTGAGCTTGTCCTTGACCCCGTCCCACTGCTCGGCGTCGGGCAGGGGGTCCTTCTTCTGCGTGATCACCGGCCACTCGCGCGCCAGCTCGGCATTGAGCTCGATGAACTGCTCCTGGCCTTCGGGCACGTCGTCCTCGGCGAAGATGGCCTCCGCCGGGCACTCGGGCTCGCACAGGGTGCAGTCGATGCACTCGTCGGGATCGATGACCAGGAAGTTGGGGCCCTCGTGGAAGCAGTCCACCGGGCAGACTTCCACGCAGTCGGTGTACTTGCACTTGATGCAGTTCTCGGTGACGACGTAGGTCATGGTCGGCTCCTTGAATACAACTACTGGCCTCGTTGGATGTCGCAGCGGGCCCCTCCCAGAGACAGGGCGTAGTGTACAGGGCGGCCCGGGAGCGGGCCAGAGCGCGGCTCAGCCGCCGTCCGCCAGTGCCTTGAGGCGGTAGAGAAGGTCCAGGGCCTGGCGCGGGGTCAGATCGTCGGGGCTGATCTCCGCCAGCAGGGCCAGGGCGGGGTGGGGCGGCGCGGCCGGGGCGGGCGCGGCGGGCTGCGGGTCGCCCGCGGCACCGCCGTGCTCCAGGTGGGCGAGGCGCTCGCGCGCGTCGGCGATGACATGGGCCGGCACCCCGGCCAGGGCGGCCACGTGCAGGCCGTAGCTGCGGCTGGCGGCCCCGGGCCGGACCCGGTGCAGGAACACCACCCGGCCGTCGTGCTCGGTGGCGTCCAGGTGTACGTTGGCGCAGGACGGGAACTGCTCCGGCAGGCGGGTGAGCTCGAAGTAATGGGTGGAGAACAGGGTGAAGGCGCCCACCCGCTGCGCCAGGTCCGCCGCCACCGCCCAGGCCAGGGCCAGGCCGTCGTAGGTGCTGGTGCCGCGGCCGATCTCGTCCAGCAGCACCAGGCTGTCGCGGGTGGCATTGTTGAGGATGGCGGCGGCCTCGCTCATCTCCACCATGAAGGTGGAACGGCCCGAGGCCAGGTCGTCCGAGGCGCCGATGCGGGTGAAGATGCGGTCCACCGGGCCCAGCTCTGCCGCCTCCGCCGGCACGAAGCCGCCCATGCCGGCCATGATCACGATGAGCGCGGTCTGGCGCATGTAGGTGGACTTGCCGCCCATGTTGGGCCCGGTGACGATGAGCATGCGGCGGTCGCCGTCCAGCTCCACGTCGTTGGGGGTGAAGGGCTCGTCCTGGACCTGCTCGATGACCGGGTGGCGCCCGCCGCGGATGCGGATCACGGGCTCGTCCACCAGGCGCGGGCGGCGGTAGCCCAGGGTGGCGGCGCGCTCGGCCAGGGTGTTGAGCACGTCCAGCTCGGCCAGGGCGGCGGCGCAGCGCTGCAGCGGCGCCAGCTCGCCGGCGAGGGTGTCCAGCAGCGACTGGTACAGGTGCTTCTCCCGGGCCAGCGCCCGCTCGGCGCTGGACAGCACCTTGTCCTCGTGGGCCTTGAGCTCCGGCGTGATGTAGCGCTCGGCGCCCTTGAGGGTCTGGCGGCGCTGGTAGCGGTCCGGCACCTTGTCGGTCTGCCCCCGGGTCACCTCGATGTAGAAGCCGTGGACCTTGTTGTAGCCCACCTTGAGGTTGGGGATGCCGGTGGCCGCCTGCTCGCGCGCCTCCAGCTCGCGCAGGAAGGCGTCGGCGTTGTCGCGCAGGGCGCGCAGCTCGTCCAGCTCCGGGTCGAAGCCGGGCGCGATCACGCCGCCGTCGCGGATGAGCACCGGCGGGTTCTCCACGATGGCCCGCACCAGCAGCTCGTGCAGGCGGGGGAACTCGCCCAGCTCGTCGCGCAGGCGCGCCAGCAGCGGGTGGTCCAGGCCGGCCAGGGCGCGGTGAACCGCGGGCAGGGTGCCCAGGGCGGCGCGCAGCACGGCGAGGTCGCGCGGGCGTGCCGAGCGCAGGCCGACGCGGGCGAGGATGCGCTCCACGTCGCCGATGCCGCGCAGGGTCTCGTGCAGCGCGGCGAAGCGCTCGTCTTCCATGAGCAGCGCCACCACGTCCTGGCGCGCGGTGAGCACGGCGCGGTCGCGCAGCGGCCGGTGCAGCCAGCGGCGCAGCAGGCGCCCGCCCATGGCGGTGGCGGTGCGGTCCAGCACCGCCGCCAGGGTGTGGCGGTCGTCGCCGGCCAGGCCGTGCTCCAGCTCCAGGTTGCGGCGGCTGGCGGCGTCCAGGACGATGGCGTCGTCCGGCCATTCCACCCGCGGCGGCTGGAGGTGGGGCGGCACGCCCTGCTGGGTCTCGTGGACGTAGTGGAGCAGGGCGCCGGCGGCGGCCACCGCCAGGGTCAGGCCCTCGCAGCCGAAGCCGGACAGATCCTGGACGCCGTATTGCTGGCAGATGCGGCGCAGCGCGGTGTCGTGCTCGAAGTGCCAGGCGGGCAGCGGGCGCTGCAGCCAGTCCGCGGCCCAGGCCCGCTGGGCCTGGTCCAGGTGATCGGGCAGCAGCAGCTCGGCCGGGCGCAGGCGGCCCAGCTCCGCCTCCAGGGCGGCGGTGCCGGCCGGCTCCTGCAGCACCAGGCGGCCGGCGCCCAGGTCCAGCACCGCGAGGCCGAAGCGGCCGCCGCCGGGACACACCGCCACCAGCAGGTTGTCGCGCCGCTCCTCCAGCAGGGCCTCGTCGGTGACGGTGCCCGGCGTCACCACCCGCACCACCTTGCGCTCCACCGGGCCACGCGAGGCGGCGGGATCGCCCAGCTGCTCGCAGATGGCCACCGATTCGCCCTGGCGCAGCAGCCGCGCCAGGTAGGTCTCCACCGCGTGGTACGGCACCCCGGCCATGGGGATGGGCTCGCCCGCCGACTGGCCGCGGGCGGTGAGGGTCAGGTCCAGGAGTTCGGCGGCGCGGCGGGCGTCGTCGTAGAACAGCTCGTAGAAGTCGCCCATGCGGTAGAACAGCAGGGTGTCCGGATACTCCGCCTTGATGCGCAGATACTGCTGCATCATGGGCGTGTGCTGGGAGAGATCGGCGCGGGTCCCTGCCATGGGCATCACAGTCTAGCCAATCGCCCCCGCCGGCGAAAGGCGCGCCGTGGCCGGTTCATGTACAATCGGTACGTACCGCCCTTGGAGGAGGCCAGGCAATGCCGCGTGACTACGACGAGAAACGCGACTTCTTCCGGGTCACGGTGGACTGCGAGCTCACCTACCGGCTCGCCACCGCGGAGGACGAGGAGCGGGGCCAGGCCCGCAACCTCAGCGGCCGCGGCATGATGTTCATCGCCCCGCGCGAGCTGCCGGTGGACGAGATGCTGGAAGTGCGCATCACGCCCGAAAACGCCGTCACCCCGCCGCTGCACGCCATGGTCAAGATCGTGCGCGTGGACAAGCAGCGCCGCGGCGACGGTTACGAGATCGGCGCCGTCATCAAGCAGGTCCTCGACTGAGCGGCGCCGGGTCCGGCCCCATGGGCGCCGTTCCCTCCGACGCCGAGCTGCACGCCCTGGCGGTGCGCCTGGGCGACGCCCTGCACGCCCGCCACCATCGGCTGGCCACCGCCGAGTCCTGCACCGGCGGCTGGGTGGCCAAGGTCCTCACCGACATTCCCGGCAGCTCCGGCTGGTTCGAGCGCGGCTTCGTCACCTACAGCAACGAGGCCAAGGAGGACATGCTGGGGGTGCCGGTGGAGATCATCGAGCGGCACGGTGCCGTCAGCGAGGAAACGGTGCGCGCCATGGCCGAAGGCGCCCTGGCCAACTCCCGCGCCGACCACGCCGTGGCCATCTCCGGCATCGCCGGTCCCGGCGGCGCGGTGCCGGGCAAGCCGGTGGGCACCGTCTGTTTCGCCTGGGCCGGCGGCGGCCGGCCCACGGCGGTCCGCACCGAACATTTCGATGGCGGCCGCGAGGCGGTGCGCCGCCAGGCGGTGGCCGCGGCCATGGCCGGGGTGTTGTCCCGGCTGGCGGGCGCGTCCCCTACCTGATCACCGGCCGCCGGCCGCACTCCGG
>Ga0256830_1001714_pt1 | contig 15169 bp, 12 predicted proteins | sample 128326metaG_FD_190537 | JGI IMG/M metagenome (GOLD analysis project Ga0256830, IMG submission 190537) | Hydrothermal vent microbial communities from Lau Basin, Pacific Ocean - 128-326 | ecosystem: Environmental > Aquatic > Marine > Hydrothermal vents | place: Pacific Ocean: Lau Basin | collected... | reverse complement strand
CGAGGGATCGAGCTTGAGGACGAAGTACTGCGGCCCTTCGCGGGTCACCAGCTCCCCGGCCTCGTTGCGCTCGCGGATGGAGACATGGCGCGCCTCGAGGTTCAGGGGGAACTCCACCCCCGCCTCGGCGATCCAGCCCATGACCTCGGGCAGGAAGGCACCGAGCCACTCGCGCACCGCCGCCGGGTCCTCGACCTGGACGAAGGCCGCACCCTGGCCGCTCATGCTCATCATGGCGGCCTCGTCGGTCACGCTGAAGCTGAACATGGACTTGCCGAAGCCGCGCAGTCCCTCGGCCATGACCTGGGCCTTGGCGCCTCGGAACCATTCCCAGCTCGGGTGGCCGCTCTGCTGCCAGAGATCCCCGATCGTCGTGCCGGGCTGCACCTCCATGGCCGTGACCTCGCTGACGATCGAGTCCATGAGGGCCCAGGGATCCACCTCGCTGTGCTCCGTGGCGACGGTGAAGGAGGTCGCCTTCGCCGGGATGTACGAGAGCAAGGAGGTGTCGAGAGGACCCGGCGCACTCTGGAAGACCCCCTCCGGGCCGCCTTCCTGGAAACCGAGGACCACACGCGAGACACTGGCGCCGTCCTCGCGCCAGCCCGAGCTGATGGTCATCGCGCCCATGGAGGTGAGACCGACACGGTCCCAGATGCTCTGCATGAGCTGGACACCCCGGGAGTCCCCGCTGCGTCCCGCCATCTCCAGCCCCATGTCCATGAAGGAGGCGAAGTCGAGGTAGAGGAAGAGCTCGCTGCCGGCAACCAGGCCCTGCTCCCGGGCGCGCTGGAAGGCAGGACTCGAGGCCAGAGTGCTCTGGCCGTCCCCCATGTGCCCGAGCTCCATCCACAGCACCAGGTGGCCGGGGACCTGGAGCAGGCGCAGCTCCTCGCCTTCGAAGGGGATGACCAGAGTCGGCCCGTATTCGTTGTCCTCCAGGGTCGCTCCGGCCTCGGCCTGGAGCAGGCCGCTGAGGAAGCCGAAGAGCGGCTCCGCCATTCCCTCCCGGAAGCCGACGGCGGCGCTCGCGACGACCGCCGGCTGGAAGGGCGTGGGACCGCCCTCGGCGCTCACGCCGAAGCCCAGGGCGATGGAGTCCACGGCCTCCCAGGAGAGGAGCCCGGCAGGCAGGCCCATTCCCTCCATCTGCGCCCGGGCTTCCTGCATGGGTCCTTCGATGAGGCCGAGTGCCGGCTGCAGGAACTCCTGGACCTGGGGGGCGTTCCAGATCCGTCCCAGGGAGGAGTTCCGGCTGTGCTCCAGGAAGGAGCCGACGTCCGGGATCTCGAAGTAGAACTGGGTCCCCGCCGGGAGGTGGTCGGCCAGCGTTTCCTGCTGGGCCTGGACCGATCCGCCGAGGGGGACCGCCGCCAGCAGAGCGGCGCTCAGGAATCGAAGCTTCATCGTGTGTGTCCGAGGGTCGACACGGGGCGGATGTCCGGCATCATTCTACGCCTCTCCCCCCACGGGTGCCGGGATCCAGCCGGAGGGGTAGACTGTCCGCCCCTCGGCCGGCCCCGGGCCGCCCAGGCCTCCTCTTCGCCATGTCTCCCAAGACCCAGCCGCCGGCGGGCTCTCCCGCCTCCCCGCCCCGTCCCGACGTCCGCACCGAGGACGCCGCCGTCCGTGGTACCGACGACTTCGTCGGCGCCTCCTGGCTGCGGGAGAACCGGAACTTCCTCCTCTTCCTGGTCCTCGTCATCCTGGTCGTGGGCCTGGCCAGCGACTTCGTGCCGGGCTTCCTGGCCGCCCGCAAGGCCGAGTCCTGGACCCGCTTCGAAGAAGCCCGCAACCGCGCCCTGGGCGGCACCCTCGAGGACGTGCGCGCCGCCCTGGAGATTCTCGAGGACGACCCCGAGTTGCAGCCCTGGCTCGCCGCCAACGCCGCCCAACGCGCCCTGCTGCAGCAGGATCGGGAGGTCCTCGAGGCGCTTCTGCCCGTCCTGGAGGACCCCGATGCCCGCGAGGCCGTGGCGGCCTTCCCGGTCGGAGAGAGCCAGGAGAACCTCCTGGAGGTCCTCGCCGACCGCGCCCGGCAGATCCTCTCCGAGCCCTCCGAAGACGAGCGTTTCCGCAATCCCGAGCCCGCGGGCCCGCGCGCAAAGATCACCGTAACCGTCGAAGGGGAAGGCAGTTATGATATTATTGTGGGGCTGTATCCTGACGCCGCGCCGGAAACCGTGGAGCGCTTCCTGGCGGCCGTCGAGGCCGGCACCCTGACCGCCGGGGAGGCCCAGCTGAGCAGCTTCCAGGGGCTCAGTTTCGAGGGTCTCGCAGCAGGGGCCGAGGACCCGGAGCCCATCCCTCTGGAGCGGCGCTGGGGCTACTTCCACCGGGCCGGGACCCTGAGCACCCGGCAGAACCCGACGGCCGACCACGGCGGCCAGTTTCCCGACACGGTGCTCCTCCACTTCGACCCCATGCCCCACCTCGACGGCCTGAGCAACGTCTTCGGCCAGGTCGTGGAGGGCGAGGAGCATCTCGCCACCCTCAAGGATCTCGCGGGCAGTCTCCAGCCCACCGACCCCGACGACCCCTCCTCGAAGCCGGCCGTCCGGGTCGAGTCCGTCGAGATCCTCCCCTGAGCCGGGGTCGGCCTCAGCCGTCCAGGAGCTCCCCCGCTTCGTCCGGAAGCTCCAGGGTCCGGGCCAGGGCGTCCAGCTCGTCCAGGTCGGCGAAGTGCAGGACGACCTGGCCGCCCCCCCGCCGCAACAGCTTGACCTCGGCGCGGAGTCCGAGGCGGCGGGTGATCTCCTCCTGCAGCCGGTTTGCCCAGGCCGGCTTCCGGGGCCGGGCCTTCCGCACCGGCCGCGACCGCCCCTCGGCGGCCGCCTTGCAGGCCGCCTCCGTCTGGCGCACCGACCAGCCCTCCGCGAGGGCGGCCTTCAGGATCCGGCCCTGCTCCGGGCGGCCCTGGAGGCGCAGGAGCGCCCGGGCATGGCCCGCCGAGAGGGTTCCACGTGAAACATGCTCCTGGATCTCCAGGGGAAGCTCCAGGAGACGGACGAGGTTCGCCACGGTGGACCGCTCGTAGCCCAGGCGCCGGGCCACCTCTTCCTGGGTCAGGCCGTGGGTCTCCAGGAGCTCCTGGCAGGCCAGGGCGCGCTCGATGGGATCCAGGTCCTCCCGCTGGAGGTTCTCGATGAGGGCCAGCTCGAGGCTCATGGCGGCATCGCCCACCGCCTCCCGGATCAGGACCGGCACCTGCTTCAGACCCGCCAGGCGCGAGGCGCGCCAGCGGCGCTCCCCAGCCAGGATCCGGTACTTCCCGTCTTCCTCCGCCGGGGTCACCAGGATGGGCTGCATGACCCCATGGCGGGCGATGGACTCGGCGAGGGAAGCCAGGCCACGCTCCAGGTCCTTGCGCGGTTGCTGCGGGTTGGGCTCCAGGGCGTCCAGCGGCACCCAGGCCGGCCCGCCGGCGGCCGCCTCCGCCGGCCCCCGCGTCAACAGGGAATCGAGTCCGCGTCCAAGCTTCCGCGCCGCCATCCTTTCCTCCTGAGGGTCCCGGGCGCCATCCCGCGCCGCTCCTGCTAGCCTACCCGCCGGCCACCCCCGAAACCAACCATGCCCGGCCCCCGCAAGATCGCCATCCTGGGCGACCTCCACGCCAATCTCTCGGCCCTGGAGGCCGTGCTGAGCCTCCTGGACCTGGAAGGGATCACCGAGATCTACTGTGTGGGGGACGTCGTCGGCTACGGCCCGCGGCCCAACGAGGTCATCGAGATCCTTCGGGACCGGGAGGTCCGCTGCGTGGCCGGCAACCACGACTGGGCCCTCCTGGGCAGGATCGCCTCGGACTACTTCAACCCCTATGCCCTGGCCGCCCTGGAGTGGACGGCCCGCGTCCTCAGCCCCGAGAACCGGCAGTACCTCGAGGAAATGCCCCTGCGCATCGACGAGCCGGAGTTCTGCATCTTCCACGGCGCCCTGCCCGAGCCGGAGGCCTTCAACTACCTCCAGTCCTTCCCGGCCGCCCGGGCCTCCCTGGCGGACTTCCAGGCCCCGGTCGGCTTCTGCGGGCACACCCACGTGCCCATGAACTTCATCCAGCGCCCGGGCCAGGCCGAGCTGGAGTGGCACTTCCAGGAGGACTGGAGGCTCCAGGAAGAGGAGCGGGCGGTCGTCAACGTCGGAAGCGTCGGCCAGCCCCGGGACGAGAACCCCCTGGCGCCGGTCGGGATCTATCACACCGGCGACCGGCGGATGCGGCTCCTTCGGACCCACTACAACATCCCCGCCGAGCAGAAGCTGATCCGCGCAGCCGGCCTGCCGCCGATCCTCGGCGACCGCCTGCAGCACGGCATCTGAGGCGCCGGCCGACCGCGCTGCTGGGGGGGCCGCCTAGCCCGCCTGGTGCCGGAGGTAGGCCAGGCGGTCCGGGAGACGCTCCAGGCCGGACTCCCCAAAGCCTGACTCGAACAGGAGTTGCAGGTCCTCCAGGGCGCGCCGGGCGCCTCGGAAGCGGATCCGCCGCTCCTCAGGGTGGCTGCCGACGAGAACCAGGAGCTGGAGCATGCTGTCGGCGGGCGCGGCCTGGCCTCCGATCTGCATCTCCACGGGCACACCGTGGTGCTGGACGACCCGGACGATGAGAGAGGCCGGACGGGCGTGGAGGACGAGGCCCTCCGGAACGGTGAGCTCCACGCTCTCGATCTGGACCACGCGGTCCAGAAGGCTCCGGGCCACCGGCACGCCCTCGAGGAGGGCCCGACGGGCGAGGCCCGCGCAGACCCGGGCCAGAAGCCGGAGCAGGGCCTCCTCCGGGATCACGTCCGCGGCCAGGTCCCGGGTCGCCCGGCGGCCGTAGAGATCATGGCGCTCGTAGAGGTGGGCCAGGGCCGTTCCGGCCTCGAGGAGGTGGAGGGCCAGGCTGCTGCAGCCGCGCAGGCTCCGGAAGTCGGGGTGCTCGCGCTCCTCGGGACGGCCGGCCACGACATGGTCGTAGACGCTCTGGAGGTTGTGGACCCGAGCCTCCCAGCTCCGCGCCTGCTCCTCCCGGAAGCAGCGCTCCTGCCAGGAGCGGAGTTCCTCCAGGCGCTCCCCGGGCTCCGGAACGGACTCCGCAAATCGCTCTGCCACCGAAAGATACGACCCCACCAAGCGGGCGGACCCGGGCCCGTCCCCGCCCTCGGCCTCCTCCTCGGCGACCAGGTTCCGGGGCAGCCGCGGCACCGCCCCCGGCAGGAGGCCGCTGCCGCTCCGGGCGACCTCGGGCCAGGCGCCACCCAGGCCGCGCCAGATCTCCTGGAGCCGGCGGAAGCCGGCCTGGAGCCGGGCGGCGACCTCCAGGGCGCCCTTGCGGATGGGCTCCCCGTAGGCGCGGGCGGCGGCCTCCCGTCCCGAGGGCAGCTCGTACTGGCCCTGCCGGGCGTCGAGGTGCATGAGGCTGGAGAGGGCACTCGCCAGCCAGCGCAGGACCGCAACCATCTCCCGGAGAGGGGCATAGGTCCGGTTCTCGGGGGCGCCCCGGTCGTCCAGGAAGGTTTCCAGAGCCGTGCAGACCTGGTAGAGGCGATAGACCTGGGCCGGACTCCAGTCGCGGGGCGGGGTCGCCAGGAGGGAGCGGGCCAGGCCCAGGAACTCGCCGGCCTCCGCCTCCAGGATGGGCAGGAAGGCCGCCTCCTCGAGCTCGGCCGACGGCGGCCGCTGCGCCTTCCAGGTGGATTCCTGCATGGTTCTCGGGCCGGTGGGGGAGGGCGACAGCCGCTCCGGGGCGGGCCCGTCCGGATTCTAGCCCCTGCGGGAAGCCCCCCTCGGCGGCCGGGGGTTCCGCGAAGTTCCGTCCTCAAGACCGGCCCGCGCGCGCCGCTGAGGGGAACGGTGATCCGCCCCCGACCGTCCCCTGTATCTGGAGGTACGAACCATCGCTTCCGACCGCTGCCTCGAGACCTACCTGCGCGAGATCGATGAGGTCCAACTCCTTACCGCCGAACAGGAGGTGGAGCTGGGCCGCCGCATCCAGCGCGGCGACCTGAAGGCCCGGGAACACATGATCCGGGCCAACCTGCGGCTCGTCGTGAGCATCGCCAAGCGCTTCACCGGCCGCGGGCTGACCCTGCCCGACCTCATCGCCGAGGGCAACATCGGCCTGCTGAAGGCCATCGACAAGTTCGACCCCGAAGCCGGCTTCCGCTTCTCCACCTATGCCACCTGGTGGATCCAGCAGACCATCCGCCGCGCCCTCATCAACTCCACGAAGACCGTCCGCATCCCCTCCTACATGGTGGAGATCCTCGGCAAGTGGCGGCGCGCGGCGAATGAGCTGCAACAGGAGCTCGACCGCAAGCCGACGGCCCAGGAGATCGCTGACCGCCTCGGCCTGAGCGAGAACCATCGCCGCATCGTGCGCCAGACCCTGGCCTGCCACCCGGCCTGGGGAACCGCAAGCGACGACGTCCTCGAGAACCTGAGCCAGGACGCCTGCCCGGACCGCGACGAGGCCACGGCCTCACCCGAGGAGACGGTCGTCAAGCGTGATGCCCTGCAGGCGCTGCAGGATATCCTGGACCTGATCGATCCCCGGGAGGCCCAGGTCCTGCGCATGCGCTACGGCCTCCTTCCGGACAAGCCGAACACCCTGGAGGGCATCGCCCGCGAACTCGGCATCTCCCGGGAGCGCGTGCGTCAGGTGGAACGCGAGGCCCTGCGCAAGCTCCATGCCTTCATCGTCGAGGGAACCCCGACCGAGGAGGTCTTCCCCGCCGCGGCACGCGCCCGCCGGAGCAAGGAGCGCAAGCGCAGCCGGCGCAGCGCCTGAGGACCTCGCCCTCCTGGAGCGAACCGGCCGCGCGGCCGCCCCGGTGGAGCCTCCGCCGGAGCGGCCGTCGCTCTATGTGCACCTGCCCTTCTGCGTCCGCAAGTGCCGCTACTGCGACTTCAACTCCTGGGCCTGGACCGGCCAGGACCTGCGCCGCGTCGTGGACGCCCTGCTCCTCGAAGCGGAACGGCGGGCCCGGGACCTGCGCCCGCCCACGGTCTTCGTCGGCGGCGGCACGCCGACCCTCCTTCCCGCCGGGGAGCTGGCCCGTCTCCTGGACGGCCTGCACGAGATCACCGGCTTCCGGGACTCGAGCCGCGAGACGACGGTCGAGGCCAACCCCGAGTCCCTGGACCCGGAGCGGGCCGGCGCCTTGCGCGAGCACGGAGCCGACCGCCTGAGCCTCGGCGTCCAGTCCCTGCGCGAGGAGGTCCTCGAGGCCTACGACCGCGTGCATGGCCCCGCGCAGGCCCTGGAGGCGGTGCAGACCGCCCGCGCGGCGGGTTTCCGTCGCCTCAACGTGGACCTGATCTACGCCTTTCCGGGCCAGGATCCCGAACTCTGGTTCCAGGACCTCGCGGCGGTCCTCGCCCTGGAACCCGAGCACCTCTCCGCCTACGAGCTGAGCTACGAGCCCGGCACCGCCCTGACTCGTCTGCGCGACGCCGGGCGCTGGCCGGAGGAGAGCGAGGAGCGGCGGCTCCTTCTCTTTCAGGAGACCCGGCGGCGCCTGGCGGAGGCCGGCTACGGCCAGTACGAGGTCAGCAACTTCGCGCGTGCGGGCGAGGCCTGCCGTCACAACCTCGTGTACTGGCGTTCCGGCTCCTGGATCGGCCTGGGCGCCGGCGCGGCGGGATCCGAGGGCACCCGGCGGCGGCGCAACCTGGCCGATCCCGAGGCCTGGCGCCGGTGCGTGGAACGGGGCGAGGATCCGGTGGCCGAGATCGAGGAACCCGGTCCGGAGGTCCTGCTCTTCGACCGCTTCCTCATGGGCCTCCGCCTGCCCTGGGAGGGCGTGGACCTGGAGGCGGCGCGGGTGGCGACGGGCCTCGACCCGGCGGCCGTCTTCCGCCCCGCCTGGCAGCGGCTGCAGGACGAGGGCCTCCTCGTCGTGGACGCCGGCCGCGCCCGCGCCTCGGCGCGCGGTTTCCTTCTCCTCGACTCTCTTCTCGAAGCCCTGCTGCCGCGGCAGCAGGTATAGTCCCGGCGGCCGTGGCCGCACCGTCCTCGCATCCGATCGTCCGCGTCTTCTTCCGCGGACTGGGCCTGCTCCTGCCCATCGCGCTCACGGTCTTCCTCCTGGCCTGGCTGTGGAATCTCCTCGCCGAGACCCTGGTCTACCGGGTGGACGCCGCCGTCGCCTGGCTCATCGGCCAGCTGGTCCCGCCCGGCCAGGACCCCGATCTGGTCCTGCCGCCCGGACTGCGGCTCGGCGTCTCCATCGTCGCCGTCGTGGTCCTCGTCGTGGTCACGGGCTGGTGGCTCGGCGGCTTCCTCGGCCGCCGCCTGTTCGGGGCCTTCGAGCGCATGCTCGCGCGCATCCCGGTCTTCAGCTCCATCTACCCGCATGTCAAGCAGATCACCGAGTTCTTCCTCGGCGGCGGCGAGGAGCGCAAGATCGAGTTCGCCGGCGTCGTCGCCGTGCCCTATCCGCGCCAGGGCCTCTACTCCCTGGGGCTCCTGACCGGTTCTTCGGTGCGCTCCATCAACGAGGCCGCCGGCGAGGGCTGTGTCTCGGTCTTCATCCCCACCTCGCCCATGCCGGCCACCGGCTACACCCTCTTCGTGCCCGTAGGCGATCTGATCCCTGTCGCCATGAGCGTGGACGAGGCCCTGCGCGTCATCATGTCCGGCGGCGTGCTCGTGCCCGAGCGCAACCGCGTCCGCATCGAACTCCCGGCCCGGCCGGGGCTGCCGGCGACGACGGAGCCGGCCGGCGAGGCCTCCGGCCCGGCCGCCGAGGAGACCAAGGAGGAGCCGTGAACTTCGCCGACCGACTCTGCGCCGCGGTGGACCGCTGCGGCACGCCCGCGGTCCTGGGCCTCGACCCGCGGCCGGAGCATCTGCCGGCACCCTGGCGCCGGCGGCCGGGTGAGGCCGGCGCCGGGGAGATCGCCGAGTGCATCCGCGCCTGGCAGATGCGCCTCCTCGAACTGGCGGCCCCACGCCTGCCCATGGTGAAGCCCCAGGCCGCCTTCTATGAACGCTGGGGGCCGCCGGGGATGGAGGCCCTGGCCGAGGCCTGTGCCCGGGCCCGCGAGCTCGGCATGCTCGTGCTCCTCGACGGCAAGCGCGGCGACATCGGTTCCACCGCCGCCGCCTACGCCGACGCCTGGCTGCGCGGCGACGGCTTTCCCGCCGCCGACGCGCTGACCGTCAATCCCTACCTGGGGGAGGACGCCTGCCGTCCCTTCCTGGACCGGGCCCGGGAATGCGGCGCGGGGCTCTTCTTCCTCGTGAAGACGAGCAACCCCGGCGCCGGCCTCTTCCAGGACCATGGCGAGCCGCCGCTGGCCGAGGCTGTCGCCTGCGCCGTCCACCGCTGGGGCGAGGAACTCCAGGGCGAGAGCGGCTGGTCCGGAGCCGGCGCGGTGATCGGAGCCACCCGCCCCGGCGAACTGGCGCGCTTCCGCGAGCTCCTGCCCCGGGCGCTCCTGCTTCTCCCCGGCTTCGGTTTCCAGGGCGGAACCGCCGAGGGCCTGGCGCCGGCCTTCGACGCCCGCGGCCACGGGGCGGTCGTGCCGGCCAGCCGCTCCCTGCTCCACGCCCACGAGCGGGAGGACCTGGCCGGCCGCGGCTGGGAAGAGGCCTTCCTGGCGGCCGTGGAGGAAATGGTCGCGGCCCTGCGGACAGTCTGCCCCCTGCCCTCCTCCTGAGGAGCGATGGGGGAGACGAGCCGAGCGGAGCTCCGTCTCGCCCCGGGCCTAGCGGGAGGGCCGCTGCGCACCTGGAACCGGATCCTCCAGTTCCTCGCCCGGCATCCCCGGGGCCGGCTGGTCCTGGACGACCGCCGGGCGACGTCCCGGGACCGGGACCTGCTCCTGTGGAACGGGCGGGACCCCCTGCGCCTGCCCGGGCCTCCGGACGGCCGCTTCCGGAGCGCCGCCGAGCGCGAGCGGCTCCTCGGGCAGGTCCGCCGGCGGGTGCCCCTCGAGGCCACGGTCGCCTTCCTGGAAGAGGCCCTGCCGCGCCCCGGGGAAGGCCCGGAGGAGGCGGGCCTGCGCCTCTGGCGGCGCCTGCTCCGGGACACGGAGCTGGAGGTCGTGGCCGGCGACCGGCCAGGCGGCGACCCGCTGCCGCCGCCACAGGAGATCGTCTGGGTGCCGCCCGACCTCGCCGCCCTGCTGCGGGAGGCGGGACTGGAGCCCCGCCTGGCCCTGGCGGGGGAGCGGGCCCTGCGGGAGGCCTGGCGGCCGCCCGACCTCCGGCGCCTGGAGGCGGCGCTCGGGAAGGCGGAGGCCGCCTTCGCGAAGGCGGCCCGGGACCTCGCCCGCACCCTGGAGGGAGGGCCGCCCTCCCTGGCCGCCGCCTGGACGCGCCTGCGGCGGCGCCAGAGGGAGGATCTGCGACGCTTCCGCGGGCGGCTCCGGGAGGCAGGGCGCCGCGGCCGGAGCGATCCCGGCGGCATCCTCCATCACGCCGCCCAACTCCTGCGTCCCCAGGGGCATCCGCAGGAAGATGGGCTCGGGCTCGCCGCCGCCTGGGAGGCCCTGGAGCTGCGCCGCGCCGCCCCCCGCCTCCTGGCGCAGCGCCTCGCGGCTCTCTCCGGGCCGGGTCCGGTCCTCCTGGATCCCGTGCACGCCGCCGTCCTCGCCGGGGGCGAAAAGTGAAATCCCTTGTTCCGCGGAGTACGCTGGGCGCCGTGCAGGTGATCGCGGTGATCAACCAGAAGGGCGGAGTCGGCAAGACCACCGCCTGCGCCAACCTGGGTGCCGCCCTGGCGGCGGCCGGGCACCGGGTTCTCCTCGTGGACCTGGATCCCCAGGCGCACCTTTCGATCAGCTTCGACCGGGTTCCCGCGCCCGGGGAGCCCTCGGTCTACACCCTCCTGACCGGTGAACACCGGCTGGCGGAGATCCTGCGGCCGACGGAGCTGGAGGGCCTGTGGATCGTCCCGACGAACCTCGACCTGACCGGCGCCGAGACCGAGCTCGCCAACGAGATCGGCCGCGAGACCCTGCTGCGCGACGCCCTGCGGGCGCCGGGCGAGGGCGCTCCCGAGCCGGAGGTCGTTCTCTTCGACTGTCCGCCCTCCCTGGGGCTTCTGTCCCTGAACGCCCTGGTCGCCTCGCAGCATGTCCTCGTGCCCGTCCAGGCCGAGTTCTTCGCCCTGCAGGGGATGGCGCAGCTCCTGGACGTGGTGCAGCGGGTGCGCCAGCGTCTGAATCCTCGTCTCGACCTTCTGGGCATCCTCGTCGGGATGTTCACGAAGCAGCGCAATCTCAGCCGCGAAGTCCTGCAGGAGCTCCACGACCACTTCGGGGACCTCCTCTTCCCGACGCTCGTGCGGGTGAACGTGCGCCTGGCCGAAGCGCCGAGCCACGGGCAGACGATCTTCCAGTACGCCCCGGAATCCGGCGGCGCCCACGATTTCCGGGCCGTGGCGGAGGAGCTGCGGCGACGGCTGGGGCTCGTCGAAGAGGCCGCCGGCGGGGAGGGCGGGGAGGAGACCCGCAGCGAGGGGGCGGCTGCGCCGGCAGCGGAGGAAGCCGGCGCGGCGGAACCTGCCGTCGAGACGCCTGCCGCGGGGCCCGGCGAGCCGCCCCCGGCGATGGAAGCCGGGGCATGAGCCCGGAGGTCCTGCACCTCGACTACAACGCCGGGGCTCCGCCGGACGAGGAGGCGCTGGAGGTCTTCCTGCGCACCGCTCGAGCGCTTCCCGGCAACCCTTCCTCCCTGCATCGCCTCGGGCGCCGGGCCCGCGCGGTCCTGGAGGACGCACGCGAGGAGATCGGCGCCCTCCTCGGCACCCTGCCCCGGGAGCTCGTCTTCACGAGCGGCGCCACCGAGGCCAACAATCTGGCCCTTCTCGGGGTGGCGCGGGCGGCACGTTCCCTGGGGACTCCTCTCCGCCTGATCGCCTCGGAGGCCGAACACCCTTCGGTCCTCGCGCCGCTGCGCCGCCTGCAGCAGGAAGGCCACCCCCTGGAGCTTCTCCCCATCGGCCGCGACGCCCGCGTCCGCGAGGAGGCCCTGGCCGCGGCCCTGGCGCGGCCGGGCCCGGCGCTTCTGGCCTTGCAGTGGGCGGGGAACGAGACCGGCTGTCTCCAGCCCCTCGGAACGGCCGTCGCGGGGCTGCGCGAGGACCTCCACCTGCACGTGGATGCCGTGCAGGGCTTCGGCAAGCTCCCTCTGGCCCCGGAGCTCGAGGCCGCCTCCACCTGGTCCCTCTCGGGGCACAAGTTCGGCGCCCCCCGGGGCTGCGGTCTCCTGCGAGTGCAGGAAGGGGTGTTCCTGGAGAGCCTCCAGGCCGGCGGCGGCCAGGAGCGGGGCCTGCGCCCGGGAACCGAGTGCCCTGCCCATGCGGCGGCCCTCGCGACCGCTCTGCGCCGGGCGCTGGAGCGCCAGGAGGACTTCGCCCGGGAGACGGCCTCCGCCGCCCGCGCTCTCCTCCAGGTCCTGGACCGGGAAGGGGTCGAGTACCGCAGCCAGCACCCTCCGCCCGGAGAGGGCCTCCCGAACACCCTCAGCCTCTCCTTCCCCGGTACCGACGGCCGCGCCCTCCTCCTCGCCTGCGACGCGGAGGGCCTGGCCGTGAGCTCCGGCTCGGCCTGCGCCTCCGGCGCCGCACAGCCCTCGGCGGTCCTCCTGGCAGCCGGCCTGAGCGAGGCCGAGGCCCGCGCCACCCTGCGCATCAGCTTCGGCCGCCCCTCCGGAGCCACCCTCGGCGAGGAGGCCGGCCGCCGGCTGGCCACCATCCTCCGGCGGAGCTACGAAGCCCGAAAACCCTGAGGCCGTCCCGGCCGTCCTTTGCACGCCCTCTTTGATTTTTCTTGGCAGCCCGACCGGGGCAGGGCCTAGGCTGGGGCCCTCCGCGCGACGGACTCCCCAAGTTCTTATCCGTCCGCACTTTAGGATCGCGTCCGGGCGCCGGACCCCCGCTTTCGTGGAGCTGAGCCGTGTTGCAGAAGACCTGGAAGGAAGCCCTCCAAGCCCTCGAAGAGCAGATCGGCCGGGACCCCGTCCACAGCTGGTTCCAGCAGAGCCGTCTGGTCGCCCTGGACGGCCAGGAGGCGTGCATCACCGTCCCGACGCGCCTGCACCGGGAGTACATCCACCAGCACTATCTGGAGCACCTGAAGGCGGCCCTGGGCGTGCCCGAGGCCTGCCTGCAGGTGGAGGCCACGAGCACCGAGGATCTCCTGCGCGAGGAAGGGCTCCTCGAGGAGGCTCCGGTGTTCGAGGAGCCGCCGGCCGCGCCACAGCCGGCGGCGGAGCGGCACCCCGCTCCGCCCGCCGAGGAGGACGCTCCGCTCCGCCTCAATCCCGCCTACACCTTCGACACCTATGTGGTCGGGCCCTGCAACAACTTCGCCCATGCCGCCTGCCGCGGCGTCGCCGACCGCCCGGCCGAGGTCTTCAACCCCCTCTTCCTGCACGGCCCGGTGGGGGTCGGCAAGACCCACCTGATCCAGGCGGTGGCCCACAGCCTCCTGGAGCGCCAGCCGGACCTGCGCATCGTCTACCTGAGCTGCGAACAGTTCGTGAACCACTTCATCGCCGCGGTGAAGTCCGGCGACCCGAACACCTTCCGCTTGCGCTACCGCCAGGCCGACGTCCTGGTGGTGGACGACATCCATCTGCTGAGCAACAAGGCGCGCACCCAGGAGGAGTTCTTCCACACCTTCAACACCCTGCACAACGCGCGCAAGCAGATCGTCCTGTCGAGTGACTCGCCGCCCCAGGACATCCCGCAGCTTCATAATCGTCTGGTCAGCCGTTTCCAGTCCGGCCTCGTCGCCGAGATCGAGCCGCCCTGCTTCGAGACCCGGGTCGCCATCCTCCAGGCCAAGGCCCAGCGCAACCAGGTGCCCCTGGACGTCGAGGTCGCCAAGTTCCTGGCAGAGCAGGTGACGACCAACGTGCGCGAGCTCGAGGGCACGCTCATACGCCTCCTCTTCCTGGCCAGCCTCCAGGGCCGGAAGGTGGACCTGGGTCTGGCCCAGGAGGTGGTGAGCGCCGGGCAGCGCGGCCAGGCGCGGATCGTGCGCATTGACGACATCCTCGACGTCGTGACCCGCCGTTTCGGGGTCAAGGTCAGCGATCTCCAGTCCAAGCGTCGCACGCAGTCCGTGGTCGTGCCGCGGCAGGTGGCCATGAGCCTGGCGCGCAGGCTCACGCGCATGAGCCTCGAGGAGATCGGCGGCCACTTCGGTGGCAAGGACCACACCACCGTCCTCTACGCCTTGGATCGGGTCAAAGACCGGGCCAGCGTAGACAGCGACTTCGCCGCCCTGGTGGCCTCCCTGGAGCGCGAGATCCGCAAGAACCTCCAGGACGGACCGGCGCGTGCCTGAGCGCCGCCTGCGGCCGGGAAAAGCCGGGGAATCCGGGTGGAGAAACCGGGCTTTCCCGCGGCTCTTCTCCACCCGTCTCCACCGCGGCCGGCGGCCCGCACCCGCGCCGTGGGGAAAAGGCCGTCCTTCTCCACCCTTCTCCACGGCGGGCCCCCGGCAGAAGCACTGGGGAAGAGTCCCCGCCACCGGGTGCAAGTCCTGGCTTGCAGGGCGTTTGGAAGCCCCGCTCCGGCTTTCTCCCCAACCCTGTCCTCCCTATACTGTGAGAGACGGATGGACTTCTCATCTCTCTTTCAGAAGAGAGACCCACGAGGACTCGACGAGGCGCATGTCATGAGGTTCCTGATCGACCGGCTGGCCTTCCGCGATGCCCTGCAACGGGTCGAGATGGCCATCGACCGGAAGCCGACCCGGCCCATCCTCGGTGGCGTCTTCCTGCGCGCCGAAGGCGACGTGGTGACGGTCATCGCCAACGACCAGGAGATTGCCGCCCGCTACCGGGTCGAGGACGTGCAGGTGGATCAGCCGGGTTGGGCCGTGGTGCCCGGGCGCGAGCTGGTCGAGGTCGTCCGCGACTTCCAGTCCGAGACCGTGACCGTAGCGCTGAACGACCAGGGCCAGGTGGAGTTCGAGGCCGGCGAAGACCGCTGCCTCCTCGTGAGCATGGAAGGCCAGGCCGGCGACGACGGGCCCCCTTCCCTGTTCCCGCTGCCGCCCGTGCTCCAGGGCCAGCCCGGGGTGGTCCTGGACAAGAGCGAATTCCTGCGGATGGTCGGCAGCACGCGCTTTGCGACCAGTCGTACCCACGACAGCCGCTTCGCCACCGAGGGCGTCCTCTTCGAGCTCCGGGACGGTCATGTGGTCCTGGTCGGGACCGACGGCCGGCGTC
>Ga0256830_1001713_pt1 | contig 15171 bp, 11 predicted proteins | sample 128326metaG_FD_190537 | JGI IMG/M metagenome (GOLD analysis project Ga0256830, IMG submission 190537) | Hydrothermal vent microbial communities from Lau Basin, Pacific Ocean - 128-326 | ecosystem: Environmental > Aquatic > Marine > Hydrothermal vents | place: Pacific Ocean: Lau Basin | collected... | reverse complement strand
TGCCCGCTGGAGTTGGCCGGCTACGACATCAGCCAGGTGCCGATGGCTTCCCTTTGCGCCGGCCTGAGCGTTGTCTGGCCTTTGGAGGCAACTCAGAATGATGTCCCAAACTCGTGACGGTCGCGGGCTTGAAGTTGCCCCTCTGTCCTATTGTGGTATAATTTGAAAAGCGTTAAGGGTGCCGGAAGCGCCCGGCGGATTGCGCTCTCCTGAATCCATCCTTGGGCACCGTTCTCGGTCCTGGGAGGAGGGGCGCTGAGAGATCCGCTAACCCTATCCGGGAGGAAGGACGAGGTTGGGGATGGTCGAGGTAACGATTGACAGCATTCGCGTGAGCCTGATGTCTCAACATCGGGTGGTCATTCTCAAGGATGTGGATAGCGAACGCTATCTACCCATCTGGATTGGCCCCTGTGAGGCGGATGCCATCACCATCGAGCTCCAAGGGGTCGAAGTTGCCCGTCCGTTGACCCACGATCTCCTCAAGTCCGTGATCACGGAGATGGGGGGAAGGGTCTCCCACGTGCTGGTCAATGACCTGCGCAATGATACCTTCTACGCCCGCATCGTGATGGACGTGAATGGTCAGCGGCTGGAGATTGACTCCCGACCTAGCGATGCCATTGCCCTGGCCGTTCGGGTCAACGCGCCGATCTTTGTGGATGAAGCGGTGATGGAGCAGGCCAGCATTGTGCCCGAGGAAGGGGCGGAAGAGGAGGAGGCCGATCTCTCCGTCTTCGAGGACTTCGTGGACACGCTGGACCTGGACGATCTGGGCGAGGACTGAGCGGCTCAGGCCAGAACCGGTAGAGGGTGGCCGGTCAGTCGCCCTTGCCGGTGGTCTAAAGGCGTCCAGGTCGGTCTGGTGAGGCTGTCCTGGTCGGTGCATCCGTCTGAGCAGGGGTCGTCACGGTGAGATGAAACAAAAACGCCCGACCTTGTGGTTCGGGCGTTTGTTACTCTGCCTGAGGTGAAGGGAACCCTACTCTTCGATCCCTTGTTCCCTCAGCCGGCGCATGCGCCGTTTCTGTCGCCGGATGGCCTTCTTCTTCGCCAGTCGTCGCTGCTCACTCTTGGACATATACCAGCGCTTCTTGCGCACCGTGCTCAGGATCCCGCTTTTGGCGACCGCCTTGCGGAAACGCTTGAGAAGGCTCTCCTGCGACTCACCAGGCCGCAGTTCAACACTGGCCACAGATGTTTCACCCCCCTTCGTTGGATTTGGCGTAGTGGAAAACCCGTCATTTGCCCGTCGAGCCGAGGAGCGGGACAGGTTGTGCCTCTCCATCTCTCGCTCTAGAGTCTCAGCTTCCCATCCGCATCTGTAGACCCAACGGGCGAACCACTCTCCTGGTCCTAGCGGGATTCCTCTCTTCCAAAACCAATGATACACGATCTTCCCTATCTTGTCAAATGGCGGTTGCTCTTCTCGGGCGAGGCCGATGGGGCGACCAATATGGCCGTGGACGAGGCGATCCTGAGGGCGGTGGCGGCGGGGCTGGTGCCTCCCACCCTGCGCTGCTATGGATGGTGTCCTCCTTGCCTCTCGTTGGGGCGGGGCCAGCCGGCCAGCGAGGTCTTGGTTGAGGTCTGTGAGCGGGACGGGGTGGACCTGGTGCGCCGGCCCACGGGTGGGCGGGCCATCCTCCACGCCGATGAGCTGACCTACAGCGTTGTCGCACCCCAGTGGGAGCCCCGGGTGAAGGGGGGCGTCCTCGCTTCCTATCGCCGCCTCAGCCAGGGGTTGCTGGCCGGGTTGGAGCGGCTGGGGGTGCCCCACCTGCGGGCCGATGCCCGCTATGCCCATCGCGACCCGGCGGCCCTCTCAGCCGTCTGCTTCCAGGTGCCGTCCGATTATGAGATCACCGTGGGGGGGCGCAAGCTGGTAGGCAGTGCCCAGATGCGGGCTGCCGGCGTCGTGCTCCAGCACGGGGCGATCCCTCTGCGGGGGGACATCGCCCGCATCGCCCGCTACCTGCGAGGAGCCCCCTCTCCCCGGCGGATTCGGGAGCGGGCGACGACGGTGGCTGAAGCGCTGGGCCGGGAGGTGACCTGGGAGGAAGCGGCCCAGGCCCTCGTCGCCGGCTTCGCCCAAGCCCTGCACCTGGAGTTGGAGCCGGGGGAGCTCACCGACGAGGAGCGGGCCTGGACCGAGGAGCTGCGGGCCAACAAGTACGCCCACCCCCATTGGACCTTTCGCCTTTGAGGCATTAGTAGCGGATTAGCAGGTAAACGGTGGAGAGGATCAGGGTGACGATGGTGATGGGGACGCCGACCTCGGCGAACTTCTTGAAGGGGAGGGGATAGCCGGCTCGTTCCGCCACGCCGGCCGTGACGATGTTGGCCGCCGCCCCGATCAGCGTCGCGTTGCCCCCCAGGCAGGTGCCCAGGGCCAGAGCCCAGTAGAGGACGTTGTTCCCCGCGCCGGGGATGGTCTGGGTTAGGTAGGCCGCCACCGGCAGCATCGCCGCCGCGAAGGGGATGTTGGCCACCAGGGCCGATCCGAGGGCCGGCACCCACAGGATCAAGAGCACTGCCAGCACCAAATTGTCCCCTGCGATCTTGCCGATCCCTTCAGCGACCACCTGGATCGCCCCGACCTCCTGCAACGCACCCACCAGGATGAAGAGGGCGATGAAGAAGAGCAGCGTGGTCCAGTCCACCTCCTGAAGCATCTCGTGGATGCTGGGGCGCGTCCAGACCATCAGCCCTACGGCTCCGATCAGGGCGGCCACTGAGGGAGGCATCCGGAAGAGATCTCCCAGGAAGAAGAGCCCCAGGGTCACCACGGCTGCTATGCTCGCCTTGCGCAGCAAGGCCGGGTCGGTGATGCGGGCCGACTCCTCCAGGTGGGCAATCAGCGCAGCCGAGAGCCCGTTTCCGGCCCGCCGATAGTCTTGTCGGTAGATCAGCCAGGTCAGGACGATGAAGATGGGAACGATGAGCAGCACGATCGGTCCCAAGTTGGTCAAGAAGGCGCTGAAGCCCAGGCGGGCGTAGGAGCCGATGAGGGTGTTGGGGGGATCGCCGATGAGGGTTGCCGTTCCGCCGATGTTGGAGGCCAGCACTTCGGGGATGAGCAGGGCAAGGGGGTTGATCCCCATCGCCAGGGCGATCTGCACCGTCACCGGCGCGATGAGGAGCATGATGGTCACATTGTTGAGGAAGGCGGAGGTGACCGTCGTGATCAGGACGAGGATGACGGAGAGCAGCCAGGGGCGGCCCCCACTGAGCCGGTAGGCGCTGTAGGCCATCCACTGGAAGACGCCGGTCCGCCCGGTGATGGCGACGAAGATCATCAGGGCCAGCACCAGGAAGATGACATCGAAGTCAATGTACTGGATCGAGCGCTCGAAGTCGAGGATCCAGAAGTCGGGGTAGCGGGAACCCAGCATGTGGGTGATGGCCAGGACGATGGTGGCACCACCCAGAGCCGCCATGGTTTCGTGGAGGAGGCGCAGGGAGATGGCGGCGAAGGTGAGGGCGAAGACGAGGACGGCGATGAAGAAGGCCAGGTGGAAGGCGCGAGGCAGGACGATGGTGCCGATGTCGGCGTAGTCGTGATCGCCCCCTTCGGTGAGCTGTTGGACCGGCAGCCCCAGGCGGGTGGTGCGGAAGGCGTGGGCCTGGACCTCGATGGCCACTGCCTGCTGCCCGGCGGCGATGGCCTCCGCTTGTCGGCGGGGGAGGCGGGTCACCAGACGGAAGAGGCCGTCCTCCCCGGTGAGAATTCGCTCTACCTCCTCACCGTCGGGGGTGTCCAGCGTGTGCTGGCGTCCGCCGATGTAGATGCGCACTTCTGCGCCTGCGATGGCCAGGCGTTGGGTGTTGACTACCCGTCCCAGGATGACCAAGGTCACGACATCGGTTTCCTCGGGTCCTGGGGCGCTCTCGATGGTCGGCTCGTTGACCTCGGAGGTGGGTGTCGAGCGGCAGCCGGTCAGCGTCCAGAAAAGGGCCAACAGCAAGAGCAATCCCCACCTCTGCGGGCTCCGAAGAAGGGTTCGGATCCCAAGCGTTCGCACTCCCATACTTCCTCCCGATTCACTCCCTTGCATCCAGGCGGTGCACGGTAACCCTGTTCAGTTCCAACGCATCCCCGACCCTCTTTTCCCCTTGCCAGACGGGTAGCCGCTGCTCCGGTGCTGTCAGCCGGTAGAGGCCGATGACCAGTCGGTACTCCCCCGGCGGCAGCTCCTGGGGCAGCAGCACGCCGTAGCGGTCCACAATGGATTGGCCTACCTCCCAAGTCGTTGTCGGCATCAGCCCATCCCCCGGCTCGCTGTCGGTCTGGGCCACGATCCGGCCGTTGGCATCGTAGAGGTGGACGAAGACCTTGTACCGCTCGTCGAGAGGAGCGCTCGTCCGCCAGAAAAGAGCGAGCTGGAGGATGTCACCCGGTGGGAGGGGGTTGTTGAGCAGCGTGTAGCCCTCCAGGTGGATCGCCTCGCCGAAGCGGGCTTTCAACGGGGTGGTCGGTGTGTTGGCGACGGCCAGCGGAACGGCGTAGACGGCCAACCGGACGTCGCCCACCCACCGCTCCCCGGCCTTGTAGGTATGGGCCTCCAGCCAACTCTCGATGAACCGCTCTGGGTCGGCCTCGACATCGCCCCAGTAGAGGACGAAGAGCCGGCGGTGTTGCTGCAGGATCGCCTCCAGCTCGGCTTCGGTGCGTTCCGGGATGAGGGGCCGGTTGCGCGGCAGCGGGTAGACGGGCGCGCCTTGCCGGTGGTAGTAGGTGAAGACCTCCCACTGGTTGGGCGCGTTGAGCAGGATGGCGTCGCCGGGACGGGCCTGGGCCTCGATCTGGCGGGCGATGGCCCGGTAGTCGGCGCGGGCGTAGGCTGGGTTGAAGTAGAGGTTGTGCAAAGAGCGGCCCGTGTCGAAGAGGAGAAAGGCGACCAGCAGGAGCAGGGGGGCCCGCCAGGCGGCCATTGTTGGTCCCCCTTCCCGCAGCACCCAGGCGCCGCTGGCCAGCCGCCAGCCGCCCACAAGGCCCCGGCCGGCCAGCAGGCCGACGAAGGGGCTGGCGACCAGCAGGAACTTCTGGTAGGCTTCTCGGTAGAGCCCTAGGCCCAGGATGAGTCCGACGGGGACCAGGATCAGCAGCAGGGGGACGGCCCAGCGCAAGGTGTAGCGCCGACGGGCCAGGGCCATCGCCCGTTCCGTCGCTTCCACTTGGGCCAGGGTCAGCATCTCCCCTTCCGCTGGGGGGAGGGGGGAGGGCGCTGCCCCATCCGCCGCCTCCGGCTCCGGCAACGCGCTAAGGAGGATGAGGAAGGCGAAGGCGGCCAAACCACCCATCGCCGCCGATGTCGGGATGGTCCGCCCCAGGGTGAGCAATCGGAGGACCTCCACCAGGGCGGACAGCAGGGCCGGAGTCTCCCGGGGCACGGGCCAGCCGGTCACCTGACGCCAGGCGGTAGGCAGCCAAGGGAGGTAGAGGAGCAGGACCAGGGCCTGGACCACCAACCAGCGGGCGAGGAGGGAGACAGGCGTTTCTCGTACCAGCCCCAGGTGCCATCGCGCTTCCCCGGCCAGCCAGAGCAGGACGAGGAGGTTGTGGGCCAGCAGGACAAAGGGGAAGGCGTAGTGGGTGTAGAGGCCGGCGGCAGCGACCAAGGCGTACCCTCCCAATGCCCCACGCCGGCCCCGCAAGCCGGCCACCAGCAGCCCTGTGGCCGCAACGGCTTCTAGGGCCAGCAAGGCGTACATCCGCGCCTCCTGGCTGTAGTAGACCTGGAAGGGGTTGACGGCGGCCAGGAAGGCGGCGACCAGGCCCACGGGGGCGTCGAAGAGAGCACGGCCCAGGGCGTAGACCAGGACGACGATGGACAGCCCACAGAGGGCGGAGAGGCTGCGCAAGGCGAATTCGCTCTCCCCCAAAACCGCCCGCCAGGCGTGGAGGGCCAGGTAGTAGCCCGGCGGGTGGATGTCGCCGGCCGCGCCTTTCAGGATGAGGGCGACGCTCCGCTCGGCCAGCCGGGCCGAGTTCCCCTCGTCGTTCCAGAAGGATTGGGCGTCCAGCCGGTAGAAGCGGAGCAGCGCGGCCAGCAGGAGGATCAGCAGCAGGATGATCGTTCGGCTGGGTCGTCGTTTGGTCGGATGGGTGCTTGGTCGGATGGTCATTGGGTCGGGTGGTCGGGTAGTCCTTGGTCCTGAGTCCTCAGTCCTTGTCCCTTGCCCCTTGCCCCTTGCCCCTTGTGCTTTGCCCCTTGCCCCTTGGTCAGTTGGTCGTTTGATGACGTAGAAATTGTACCACAAAGGGCCGGGCACGCCAGCATAGCGTCTTGCTGGGGATGGGGTTCTGGGGTACAATCAGGGCATCGGTGGATCTAGCGACGATGGGAGAGGAGGGTGAGCCAATGGCTGTAGAACAGACCCGAGAGGCAGCGGTGAAGGAAACGGTGAAGGAGCGCCTACTGGACCGGCTGCTGGAGACGGCGCGAACCCTGCCCGAGGAGAAGCTGAGCGCGGTGGTAGACTTTGCCGACTACCTGCAGCACCAACAGCGTCGGCGAAAGCCGGAGCGGGGATCGGCCGAGGCGATCCTTCAGGCCCTTGATCGGGTAGGGCCGCTTCAGTTCGAGCCTGGGGAACTCGACCAGCTCTTGGCCGAGATCGAACGGATGCGGGAGATGGACCTGGAGGACTATGACCGACTATCTGCTTGACACCAACCACGCTAGCAAGCTGATGGCTCAGGAGGAGCCCATCGCGTCGCAGGTTCGAGAAGCCCAGGCCGCTGGTGACCGGTTTGGGTTTTCTGTCACAGTCCTGGGCGAGCTCTATTACGCCGTCTATGCAAGTCAGTATCGCCAGCGGAACCTGTACCGTCTGCGGCACCTGCTGGAGGCTCTGCTGCTCTGGCCCTTCGACGAAGCGGCCGCTGAGGAGTTTGGGCGCATCCAGGCCGAACAGAAGGCGAAGGGACGGCCTATCCCGCCCTTGGATGCTCAGATCGCTGCTGTGGCCCGCGTCTACGGGCTGACGTTGCTGACGGCGGATCGCCATTTTCAGTTCATGGACGACCTCACCACCGAGAACTGGCTGGGGGCGTGAGGGTGGCCTGTTTCTACGGCTGCGGGGGCGGGTCGGGGGCCTGCCGCTCCCTTCGGCCCACCCCCACCAGGTGCACCTTCATCGTCTGAGGGATCCGGGCCTCCAGCCAGCAACTCAGCCGGTAGAGAAGCTCGTTGAAGGCGAAGTAGGTGGGATCGCCGATGAAGGTCAGCGTCTCGTACTGGAGCCCTGCCCGCTGCATCAGCCGGCGCAAAGTGCGCGGCGTGTTGGCCCGGTAGACGACGGGGAAGGTGTCGGCCTCGACACGACCGTAGAGGCGGGCGACCAGCCAGCGCTGCAGCCGGGCCATCCGGCCCAGCAGACGGTTCAGCAGGGCCGGCAGGCTGTGGGCGTTGGGCGTCAGGAAGACGAAGCGCCCGCCGGGGACGAGGAGACGGGCGATCTCGGCCAGGGCCTGCTCCGGCGCGGTCAGGTGCTCCAGGACCCAGGAGGCGGTCACCAGGTCGAAGCTCTCGCTGGCGAAGGGGAGGGCTTCGGCGCGGGCGACGACGCGGGGCAACGAGGGAACCCGGTGCTCCCGGAGGGAGGGCAGATCGGGATCAGCGCCCACAGCCAGGGCGACTCGGTCGTGCAGCAGTTCGACCAGCCCACCTCGACCACATCCCAGGTCGAGCAGGCGCGTGTCAGGCCGCAGGTGGCGGCGCACCGTGGCCTCGTAGATGGGGCCGCTGTCCTGCCAACCGGGGTGTTCCCGGGCGTAGCGGCGGCGGTAGGCGTTCTGGCGTTCCAGGTCGAGCATAAGACGATGGTGGTCCAACGGGTCGGGAGAATCATTGTACCACGGAATCGAGGAGCTCGCCATAAGCTCTTCGCCGCCGCTTGTCTCCCCCCCAGATTTGGGGTACAATCCTCATAACGATCGGAGCCTGGTCATCTGAGGATTGGCGCGGATGGACGAACAGCTACTCAACAATCGTTATCGCCTGCTGGCCCCCATCGCCAGCGGGGGGATGGCCATCGTCTACAAGGCCCACGACACCCTTCTCAATCGGGTTGTGGCCATCAAGGTGCTGCGGCAGCGCTTCGCCCAGGACCCCCACTTCCTGGATCGCTTCCGACAGGAGGCCCAGGCCGCAGCCAACCTGAGCCATCCCAACATCGTCACCATCTACGACATCGGTTCAGATGCCAAGATGCCTCCGGCTGGGGAGACCTGGCACTACATCGTGATGGAGTACGTGGAAGGCCGTAACCTGAAAGACTGGATCCAGGAGTCGGCTCCTTTTCCCATCGCCTCAGCCGTGGAGATTGCCCTCCAGATCTGCGCCGGCGTGGGTCACGCGCACCGCCACGGTCTCGTCCATTGCGACCTGAAGCCCCAGAACGTCCTGATCACCCAAGAGGGGGTGGTCAAGGTCACCGATTTTGGCATTGCCCGCGCCTATGCAGCTATCGCGCCGGAGGAGACAGATACGGTCTGGGGGACGCCCCACTACTTCGCGCCAGAGCAGGCGGCCGGTGAACCCCCGACCCCGGCCTCCGATGTCTACAGCATCGGCGTGATCCTCTACGAGATGTTGACAGGGCGGCTGCCCTTCCAGGCCAAGGATGCCCATACTCTGGCCTTGATGCACTTGCAAGAGCCGCCTCCACCTCCCCACCAGTTCAACCCTCAGATCCCGCCCCAACTGGAGCAGATTGTCCTCAAGGTGCTCTCTAAAGAGCCCTCGGCCCGTTACCGGACGGCCGAGCAGCTTCGACGCATCCTCCATCGCTATCGGGAGGAGGGCGAGGGCGCGACGTCGTTCTACACTCCTGTCAGCGCTTATCCGCCGGCCTCTGTGTCCGCTGTCGGCGCTGAGCGGGAGGTTCCGGCCGGCTATGCCCAGCCCTACGAATATGACCAGGAAGCGGCAGAGCCCTACGCTGCGGCCAGCGGACCTGACTGGCTGGCCTGGTTCCTGAGCGTGGTGGCTACCCTGATGGTCCTGGGTCTCATCCCCCTGTGGGCTGTGGTCTACCGGTCCTACCAAGCCCTGGGACAGCCGCCTGTGCCCACCCCGACCCTCCACCCCACCGTGACCGCGCCGCCGGGACAGGCTGTTGTCCCCTACCTAATCGGTCTGGAGGTGCCCCAGGCTCAGGCCGAGGTGGAGCGGGCTGGGCTCACGCTGGCGGTGGAGGAGGAACGAGAAGACCCGAACCATCCTCGCCCTGTTGTCTTGGAGCAGGATCCGCCTGCTGGTGCCGTCGTCGTCCAGGGCAGCACGGTCTCGGTGGTGGCCAGCAAGGCCCTGGAGTCCCCGCCTGTGCCTGCGGGTCTGTTGGGGTTGACCTTCAACGAGGAGATCAAGGCTGGACTGGAGTCCTACGGCTGGCGGATCGTTACCGAGGAGGAATGGAGCCGGGAGCCCAAGGGGCGCATCCTGGCCGTCGAGCCGCCGGAGGGGACGCCATTGCCGGTGGGCAGCACGCTGACGCTGACGCTGAGCAGCGGTGCTGAGGTCCTGCTGGAGGTCAACTTGGGGGATATGGTCAACTTGCTCTCGGCTGAGCTCAACGGGGACCGTTTCCAGCCCGGCGATCTGGTGGCCGTCACCCTGCGCTGGCAAGCCCGCAAGCCGGTGGATCAGTCCTACACGGCCTTTTTCCACTTGATCGGCCCCGATGGGCAACTGGTGGCTCAGGATGACCGGATCGCCAGTGACCCCCGCACCTGGACGCCGGGAGTCATCGTGCCCGATACCCATGCCGTCGTCCTCCCGGCCGATGCACCTCCGGGCACCTATCAGCTTCGCACCGGCCTCTACCTCCAGGCCACGATGAGCCGCTTGCCTGTTGTGGATTCAGGACGGACGACGGCGGAAGAGGACAGCATCTTGATCCGGGAGATCGAAGTTGGCCCCTAAGCAGAATGTACCAGTGACAAAATGGCCGATTTTTGGTATAATGGTTGGAGAAATCCGGTCCCGGCGCCGATGAGGCGCGGTTCGGTATCGGGAAGGTGGACCGGAACGTGGAATGGAGGTGGATGGTGAATTCTTCACGGCTGCGGAATGGGTTTGTCTATCTGCTGATCCTGCTGGCCATCGCGGCGATTCTGTACAGCTACCGCTCTCAGACGGAGCGACCTGATGAGGTCACGATTAGTGAGGTCGCTGCCTTTGCCCAGAAGGGCGAGGTGGAGCGGATCAAGGTCAGCGGGGATCGGTTGATGGTGGAATTGAGAAACAAGCGCGCCGTTGTGACGCAGAAAGACCCTGCTTCCCCAGCACCGGAGCAACTGGAAGCGTTAGGTGTTCCCAAAGAAGAGATTGCCCAGATCGAGTGGGAGTACGAAGTTCCCAGCGATTGGAGCAACTGGATTGGCCTGCTGACCTATACCTTGCCAGCCCTTCTAGTCGTGGGCATCCTCTGGTTTATGCTCCGGCAGGCCCAAGGGACCAACAACCAGGCGCTCTCCTTTGGCAAGAGTCGGGCTCGGATGTTCACCGGTGATCAGCCGACCGTCACCTTTGACGATGTGGCCGGCGTGGACGAGGCCAAGGAGGAGCTGCAGGAGGTCGTTGAGTTCCTGAAGGAGCCGGAGAAGTTCATCTCCTTGGGTGCTCGCATCCCGAAGGGAGTGTTGATGGTCGGCCCTCCGGGCACGGGCAAGACTCTCCTGGCCAAGGCGGTTTCCGGCGAGGCAGGCGTGCCCTTCTTCTCCATCTCCGGTTCGGAGTTCGTGGAGATGTTCGTGGGCGTGGGGGCCTCCCGGGTGCGGGACCTCTTCGACCAGGCCAAGCGCCACTCCCCCTGCATCGTCTTTGTGGACGAGATTGACGCTGTGGGACGCCACCGGGGTGCCGGCTTGGGCGGCTCCCACGACGAGCGGGAGCAGACGCTCAACCAGATCCTGGTGGAGATGGACGGCTTTGACACCGATACCAACGTCATCGTCATTGCCGCCACCAACCGGCCTGACATTCTGGACCCGGCGCTGCTGCGCCCCGGTCGCTTTGACCGTCGGGTTGTCCTGGATCGGCCTGATATGAAGGGGCGGGAGGAGATCTTGAAGGTCCACGTGCGAGGCAAGCCGTTGGCCGACGATGTGGATCTGCGGACCCTTGCCAAGGCCACGCCAGGCTTCGTCGGTGCGGACATCGAGAATCTGGTCAACGAGGCAGCGATCCTGGCTGCCCGGCGCAACAAGAAGACCATCGGGATGGCCGAGTTCGAGGAGGCTATTGAGCGGGTCATTGCCGGTCCGGAGCGCAAGAGCCGCATCATCACCGAAGAGGAGAAGCGGATCATCGCTTATCACGAAGCCGGCCATGCTCTCGTTGCCCACCTCCTGCCCAACTGCGACCCCGTCCACAAGGTGAGCATCATCGCCCGAGGGATGATGGGGGGCTACACCCTGGCCCTACCCGAGGAAGACCGAACGCTGATCAGCAAGGCCAAGTTCCTGGACGATCTGGCCTTCGCTCTGGGTGGGCGGGCAGCCGAGGAGGTGGTCTTCGGCGACATCACCACCGGCGCGGCCAACGACCTGGAGCGGGTGACGAAGATGGCCCGAGCGATGGTCACGCGCTACGGGATGAGCGAGCGGCTGGGGCCGATGACCTTTGGTGATAAGGAAGAGTTGGTCTTCCTGGGGAAGGAGATCGGGGAGCAGCGCAATTACTCCGACGCCGTGGCCGAGGAGATAGACGAGGAGGTGCGCCGTTTGGTCAACGAGGCTTATGAGCGGGCCAAGCGGATCCTGATCGAGCATCGGGATAAGCTGGATGCCATCGCCCAGCGGTTGATCGAGGTGGAGACACTGAGCGCGGAGGAGTTCGCTGCCTTCTTCAAGGAGGAGGAACCTCAGCCGGAAACGCCTCCGGCCCCGCCCCAGGCGACACCTCGCCAGGAGCGTTCAACTCCGGCCGGTCAGGAGCAGGAGACCCCAGGCCGCCGGCTGGACCTACCACCCAGTCCGGCGCTGGCCTGAGCCCAACCTGGTCGGATTATCCGGGGCGGGCTTCAGTCGGCTGATTGTCTGGAATTGCCCGGCGGGCCGTCCGGTCGGCTCGCCGGGCTGTACGATACCGGACCAGCCTGTTTGAAAGGGAAGAGGTAGGGAGCGATGGGGAGCTCAGGGGTTGTGGCGGTCGAAGCCCCACCGGAGGAAGCGGTAACCTACCCGGAGACGGATGGGCGCCCGATGGCCGAGACAGATGAGCATGCCAGCCTGTTGATCTACCTGCGGGAGGGGCTGCGGGATCGTTTTCGGGATGACCCGCAGGTCTACGTGGCTGGCAACCTGCTGGTCTACTACGAGGAAGGGAATCCAAAGGCGTCGGTAGCGCCGGACGTCTTCGTGGTCTTCGGGGTTTCGGCCCATGAGCGGCGGATCTACAAGGTCTGGGAGGAGGGGAAGGGGCCGGATGTGGTGATCGAGTTGACGTCGCTGAGCACACGGGATGAGGACCTGGGACAGAAGCGGGTGCTTTATGAGCGGTTGGGGGTGCGGGAGTACTTCATCTTTGATCCCTTCGCGGAGCACCTGAGCCCGCCGCTGGTGGGGTTTGTGCGGGAAGGGGAGTGGTTTGCCCCGATGGCCGTGGAGCCGCTGGATGGGGGATGGCGGGTGAGGAGTGAGTTGCTGGGGGTGGAGTTGCAGGCACTGCCGGCGGAAGAAGGACGATGGGAGTTGCGGGTGGTGGATGCGGTGACGGGGGAGAAGATGCTGACGCCGCTGGAAGCCCAGGAGAAGGCCCGCCGGGAGGCGGAAGCCCGTCGCCGGGCTGAGGAGCGGCTGCGGGAGCTGGAGGAAGAGCTGGCCCGTCTGCGTGCCCGGCTTGGCGAATCATAATCCGAGGGTGATCCAGACGGGAGGTATCTATTCAGCCTACCCTCCTGCAGGTCACCGGTCGAGGGCGCTTTCAGCCCCGATGGGCTATTGGAAGCACGGTTTCGCGTCGGAAACGCGCCTAACCTGCGGGAGGGTGAACAGTTACCACGGGAGAACAACAGCCCCGGAGATGGTCTCCGGGGCTGTCTACCTTCTCCGTGGGGCGGCTGCGGGCTCTTAGCCTTCGGCGGCCTGTTCTGCCTCGGCCTTCTTCTTCTCCTCTTCCACCAGCACCCGGCGCAGAACCTTCCCCACCATCGTCTTGGGCAGTTCATCTCGGAACTCGATGTGGGTGGGGATCTTGTAGCGAGCTAGCTTGTCCCGACAGAACTCCCGAATCTCCTCGCGGGTGGCGGTCTCCCCCGGCTTGAGGACGATCCAGGCTTTCACCGTTTCCCCTCGGTAGGGGTCCGGGATGCCGGCCACGGCCACCTCCAGCACCTTGGGATGCTCCTTCAGGACCTCTTCCACCTCCCGGGGGTAGATGTTGTAGCCGCCGGCGATGATCATCTCCTTTTTGCGGTCTACGATGTAAAAGTAGCCTTCCTCGTCCATTCGGGCGATGTCGCCGGTATAGAGCCAGCCGTTCCGCAGGACGTTGGCCGTCTCCGTGGGCATGTTCCAGTAGCCTTGCATTACCTGAGGCCCTCGGATTACCAACTCACCCACCTCGCCAACAGGGAGCTCCTCCTCACCCGTCTCCAGGTCCACAATCTTGGCCTCAACGTCGGGGAAGGGGAGGCCGATGCTGCCCTCTTTGTTCACGCCGAACATCGGGTTGCAGTGGGTGGCCGTGGGGGCCTCACTCAGACCGTAGCCTTCGAAGAGCTTGCCTCCCGTCAGTTGCTCAAAGCGCCGCTTGGTCTCCAGCATGAGCGGGGCGGAGCCGCTGATGCAAGCCTTGATGGAGCTTAGGTCGTACTTGCCGGCCGCCACGTCAGGGTGGTTGTTGATGGCGTTGTACATCGTGGGAACGCCGGGGAAGATGGAGACCTTGTATTTCACGATGGAAGAGAGCACGTCCTTCAAGTCACGGGGGTTGGGGATCAGGACCAGGGTGGCGGCTGACTGGATGGCATAGTTCATCGCGGCCACCATCCCGTAGACGTGGAAGAGGGGGATGGCCGCCATCACCACCTCGCCTGCTTCAATGGTGTTGGGGAGCCATGCCCGGATCTGGAGGGTGTTGGCCACCAGGTTGCGATGAAGGGCCACCGCCCCCTTGGGCACCCCCGTCGTGCCACCTGTGTACTGGAAGAGGGCGATGTCGTCAGGCCCCACATCCACCTGGGGCCGATCGGCCGGCGTGTGGCGGCCCAGCAGGTCCTGGAATTTATAGTCCCCGGCCGCCAGGGTGACCCGGTGTCCCTCCTTCTTCTCCTTGAGCAGCGTGAAGAGGATGCGCAGGGGTGGAGGGAGGTATTCCTTGATGTTGGTCACGATGACGTTCTTCACCCCGGTGTGAGGCTGTACTCGCTTGAACTTTCCGTAGAAGGCACTCAGGAGGATGATGGTCTCTGCGCCGCAGTCGTTGATCTGGTGCTCCAACTCCCGCTCCGAGTAGAGGGGATTGGAGGCCACCACTACCCCACCCGCCTTGAGCACGCCGTAGTAGCTGATGACGAACTGGGGGGAGTTGGGCATATAGAGCACCACCCGGTCCCCCTTCTTGACGCCCAGGTTGGCCAGGGCAGCGGCCAGCCGATCGCTCAGCGTGTTGAGTTCCTGGTAGGTGAGCTTGCCGCCTTTGAAGATGGTGGCTGTGTGGTTGGGGTACTTGCGAGCGCTCTCTTCGAGGAAGTGGAACAGGGGGATTTGGGGGTAGGGCTCTAGCGAGTGGGGGACACCTTCATCGTAATGAGCCAGCCAGGGCTTTTCCATAACTCACCCCTCCTCTTATATGGAAATTGCCAGGAAGCTTCGAGCCACCGCACAGCCATTCTACCACAGGATGACGCCCGTCGCAAGCCTTTTCTGAGGCGATTTTTTCCCCCTGGGCCGGGGTAGGGAGGTCAGCCGTCCACGAATGGGGCACGAATACACGTGTTGAGGAACTGCCCCATTCGTGCATTCGTGGGAAATTCGTGGACAGCCTACCGCAGCCCATCCCCTCGCTCACTTACGGGTAATCACTGGTCGTCCGCGAGCGTATCGAGTTGGGGACCTACAGGTAGCCGAAATGGGCTCTGGGCTTCGTAAAATGGTCGAAAAAGGGGGGGGAGCTTGCCCATAATGAATTTGAGCCAACCCGCGAAATAGGGTACAAT
>Ga0256830_1001712_pt1 | contig 15174 bp, 16 predicted proteins | sample 128326metaG_FD_190537 | JGI IMG/M metagenome (GOLD analysis project Ga0256830, IMG submission 190537) | Hydrothermal vent microbial communities from Lau Basin, Pacific Ocean - 128-326 | ecosystem: Environmental > Aquatic > Marine > Hydrothermal vents | place: Pacific Ocean: Lau Basin | collected... | reverse complement strand
AGGACGCGGCGGTAGCGTTCCGCCAGTGCCCGCGCCTCGTCGAGGGCGCGTGCGAGATCGCCGTTGCTCTGCTCGAGCGCCGCCAGCTCGCGCTCGCGGGCGCGGAGATCGGCGCGGGCCTTCGCGAGCCCGGCCGCGGCATCCTCGAGCGCGGCGGCGGCGAGGGCGACCGCCCTCCGGTAGCGCACGAGCTCGGCCGCCAGCGCCGCCTCGCGTTCGTCGGCGCGGGCCAGGGCCTTCTCGAGATCGGCCAGCCGCGCCTGCCGGCGATCCCGTTCCTGCTCGGCCTGCGCCAGGCGGTCGGCGAGGGCGGCGATCCGCTCCTCCTGCTCGCTCAGGCGCCGGTCGCGCGCCTCCACCTCGGCATCGGCGGCGTCGCGCTCCTTCCAGGCCTGTTCGAGACTGGCGGTGAGCTCGGTGATCTGCCGTTCGGCATTGTCGAGATCGATCCGCAGCCGCGCCCGTTCCTCGGCGATCTTCCGCTTCTCCTCCCGCTGGCGGGCGAGCCGTTCGGTGAGGCTCAGATTGTCGCGTCGGAGGATCGCGAGCTCGCGCTCCCGCTCCTTGAGCCGGCGCAGCGCCTCGCGGCGCTCCCCCGCGATCTCCCCGTCGCGGGCGGCAAGGGCGGCCCGGGCCGCGCTCAGCGCCTCTTCGAGGCCTGCCTTCTCGGCCTCCAGTCGGCGCAACCGCTCCTCGAGACGGCCGATCTTCCGCTCGCTGCGGGCGAGGGCCTCCTCGCGGGCGGCCAGGGCCTCCCGGAGCCCCTCTCCCGGCCCCCCGGCGGGCGGCGGCCCGCTCTCCTCCTGCTGCCGCGCCCGGCGCAGCGCCTCCAGGGCCGCGTCCAGCTCCGGCACCCCGGCCGCGGTCTCCTCCCCGCCCGCCGGCTCGGGTTTCCGTTCCGGCTCCGGTCCCTGGCCGGCGCCGCGTGCCGGCACCGCGGCGGCGATCCCGCCCAGCAGCACGACCAGCACCAGTCCCGCCCTGCGCCGACCGCCGCGCCGGCGCCCACGTGCCGCCGCCATCGCCTCAGACCGCAAGGAACCGCCCACCGGCGCCGACCGCCGAATTGAGCAGGCCGAGGGCGGTGTTGGCACCGAGGAGCCGGCGCACGGCGGCCAGCTGGCGCGCGGCCTCGGCGCTGTCGAGCTCGGCCACCGCTTCGCGGAAGCGCGGCCAGGGGACGATCACCAGATAGACATGGACGCCGATCATCACCCAGCCCACCGCCTGCATGAGATGGAGATAGGGCGGCGCCCCCCGCAGGCCGCCCCAGGGGCCCAGCACCATCCAGTAGCCGCTCGCCAGCACGAGCAGGATCATGGCCCCGGCGAGCGGCAGGAAGCGGGCGAGGACGCGGCGCCAGAGCCGCAGGCGATCGAGGGGATCGAGGGCGTCGGCGGCCGGTCGCAGGATCAGATGGGCGAAGGCCATGCCGCCGACCCAGAGGATCACCGCGAGGAGGTGCAGGGGGAGGACGACGGTCATGCGGCGGTCCTCAGTTGGCCATGATCACCGGCAGCTCGGCGTGGGCCAGGATGTGGCTGGTGGCGCCGCCGAAGATCATCTGCCGGAAGCGGCTCTGGGTATAGGCGCCCTTGATCATCAGATCGCCGCCGAGGGCCGCCGTCTCGGCCAGGATCGCCTCGCCGGTGCCGCGCCCGCCGCGGCGGGTGCGGCACACCTCGACCGGGATGCCGTGACGGCGCAGACTGGCGGCCAGGGCCTCGGCCTCGGGGCCGGGCACCATGCCCTCCTCCACCTCGAGGATCGCCACCGAGGCGGCGGCGGTCAGGAACGGCATCGCGAAGGCCACCGTGCGCGCGCTCTCGGTGCTGCCGTTCCAGGCCACCACCACCCGTTCGCCGAGCTCGCGCGGCGGCACCGGCGGCGCCACCAGCAGCGGGCGGCCGCTCTCGAACAGCGCCGCCTCGAGGGCGGCCATGCTGGGCGTCACCTGGTCGGCCAGCGGCCGGCCGACCACGATCAGATCGAAGACCCGGCCGTAGCTGCCGATCGCCCCCTGGCCGGTGGCGGTCTCCACCCGCCAGTCGGCGCAGGGCCGGCCGGGTCCGGCCTCGGCGGGCCGCGGCAGCCGGTGGCGTTCGCGGAAGGCCTCGAAGCGCAGGCGGGCCTGTTCGGCCCGCTCGCGGGCCTCGCGTTCGAAGCCGGCCACCAGATCGGGGGCGGCGGCCACGAAACCGTCGGCGCCGGCGGCGATCAGATCGGGCTGGCCGGGCCGCATGTGGTAGCCCTCGATGTAGGCGCCGAAGCGTTCGGCGACGAGGCGCGCGCATTCCAGCACCGAATCGAGCGACGGGCTGATCTCCAGATGGGCCAGGATGGTGCGCATCACCGCCTTTCCCGCCTGCTTGGACTCCAACGCCCGGTGGACAGTGCCGTTGCCGCGCTCAGCCGTCAATCTCCGTCAACCGCGCGTAGAGCTCCGGACGGCGCTTCGGCCTACGATCGGACGCCTCGCCCGCAAGCGGGCCGGCGATCAGCAGCTCGTCCTCGCCCGCGCCGGCCAGCGCACGGCCGTCGGCAGCGACGGCGGCGCTTCCCGCCCCCCGGGGCGGTGCGAAATCGGCATAGAGGATCGGCAGACGGTTCTCCCAGGCGCGGGCGGCGAGCAGCGTCCGCAGGATCGCGGGCTCCGGTCCGGCCCCGTCGCCGACGGCGAGCAGCAGATCGGCCCCCGTCAGAGCCAGCGCCCGGGCCGGCTCCGGATGTTCGAGATCGGCGCCGCCCAGGAGCCCCGGTCGCCAGCGGGCGAAGGGAAAGAGGGTGAGCCAGTTGCCGGCCGCAATCCATCCCTCCTCTTCCCTCCGCAGATGGGCGCGCCGGTAGTTGGCGAGGGCCAGCCCCTCCGGTGACAGCACCATCAGGCTCGCGTGAACATGCCCGGCGAAGCGCTCCTGGTAGCCGAAGGCGAGGCCCAGCCGGTGCCGCCGGCAGAGGGCCGCGAGCGACCGTGCGAGCGCGCCGTCGGAGGGCTCGGCGACGTCTGCCGGTGGCGTCCCCTCCGGCGCCCGCAGCGGCCGTTCGGGCGCCAGCAGCAGCCGGCAGCCCGCCGCTGCGGCGCGGGCCATGACGGCGGCGAGCGCGGTCACGAACGGTTGCCGTGCGGTGAAGGGGGCGGCGGGCTGCCAGATGGCGATGCGCATGGTCGCTCCGACCGTGGTTGCCGAGACCCGCTCTGCATGACGGAGATTTCATGCGCGCGCAAACGCCTCGCCACCCCACGGTCCTACATGGCGCTACGGATGTCCGGGTCCCTTCCCGAACCGCATCCCGTGGTCAGCGATTCCAGCACGAAGGACGAAGCATGCCCGAAACCAGTTCCCTCTGCCGACCCCGCAGCCGGGCGGGTACCGCCCTCGTTCTCGTGGCGCTCGCCGCGCTCGCCGTCTCGGGCGGAGCGGCCGCGCTGCGCGCCAACCCGGTGGACGACCGGCTCCGCACCATCGGCGAGGATACCGACTTCAGCCGCTCCTACGCGCCTCTCGTCAAGGCCGTGATGCCGGCGGTGGTCAACGTCAAGGTGGAGCGGATGACGCCCGCCGCCGACGAGGATCACCCGGGACGGCCGGAGATGGACGAGTTCATGAAGCGCTTCTTCGGCCCCGAAGGCCCGCCCAGGCCCGAGCGGCGGAGGCGCCCGCAGGCCGGCGTCGGCTCCGGCTTCATCATCGACGAGGCCGGCTATGTGGTGACCAACGCCCATGTCGCACGGGACGCGCGCAGCATCACCGTGACCACCAGCGACGGCGAGGAATACGAGGCCGCCCTGGTCGGGCTCGACGAGAAGACCGATCTGGCGCTGCTCAAGATCGAGGCCGAGGGGCCCTTCCCCTTCGTACGGTTCGCCGACAGTTCGAAGGTCGAGGTGGGTGACAAGGTGATCGCGGTCGGCAACCCCTTCGGTCTCGGCGGCAGCGTCACCGCCGGCATCGTCTCGGCCAAGGGCCGCGAGGTGGGCGCCGGCCCCTACGACGACTTCATCCAGGTGGACGCGCCCATCAACCGCGGCAATTCGGGCGGTCCCACCTTCAACCTCTCGGGCGAGGTGATCGGCGTCAATACGCTCATCTTCTCGCCGAGCGGCGGCAACGTCGGCATCGCCTTCGCCATCTCCGCCAATCTGGCCAAGGAAGTGATCGCCGACCTCATGGACGACGGCAAGGTGGAACGCGGCTGGCTCGGGGTCCGCATCCAGCCGGTGGACGAGGACATCGCCGCCGCCCTCGGCCTCGACGAACCGCGCGGCGCGCTCGTGAGCTCGGTCGACGAAGGCAGCCCGGCGGCGGCCGCCGGCCTGCGTCCGGGGGACGTGATCCTCGAGTTCGACGGCGAGAAGATCGAGAAGCTGCGGGATCTCACCCGGGCCGTCGCCGAGGCCGGTCCCGGCCGCACCGCCACCCTGCGGGTGCTGCGCCAGGGACGGGAGACGACCCTGACCGCCGAGCTCGGCCGCATGCCCGACGCCGAGGTGGCGGCCACCGGACCGGGGCCGAAGGAGAAGGCGCAGCCGCGCCTCGGCCTCGTGCTCGCGCCGCTCGATCCGGAAACCCGGCAGGAGCTCGGCGTGGAGGAGGCCCGGGGAGCGCTCGTCACGCGCGTCCAGCCGGACGGTCCCGCCGCCGCCAAGGGGCTCGAGCCGGGCGACGTGATCACCGCGGTGGGGGAGCGCCCGGTCGAGACTCCCGCCGATGTCGCGGCCGCCGTCAAGGAGGCCTACGCCGCCGGCAAGAAGGCGGTGCTCCTCAAGGTGGTGCGGCGGGGCGAAACCCGCTTCGTGGCGGTGCCGCTCGCCGTTTCCTGAGTCTTCCCGGTCGGGGGGCGGGTGTCTTCGGGCACCCGCCCCCTGTTGTTCCGGTCACCGAAATCCTACATTCCTGTCATGCGCGTACTGGTCATCGAGGACGATCGCGACGCCGCCGCGTTCATGGCCAAGGGCCTGCGCGAGAGCGGCCATGTGGTGGATCTCGCCCACGACGGGCGGGACGGGCTCGTCATGGCGGCCGGCAACGAGTACGACGTGCTGGTGGTGGACCGGATGCTGCCCGGCCTCGACGGGCTGTCGCTCGTCAAGACCCTGCGGGCCACCGGCAACGCGACGCCGGTGCTGTTCCTCTCCGCCCTCGGCGAGGTGGACGACCGGGTCAAGGGGCTGCGGGCCGGCGGTGACGACTATCTCGCCAAGCCCTACGCCTTCACCGAGCTGCTGGCGCGGCTCGAGGCGCTGGTGCGGCGCCAGGTGGCGCCCTCCACCGAGGCCCGGGAGACGGTGCTGCGCTACCGCGATCTGTCGATGGATCTCCTCACCCGGCGGGTCGAGCGTTCGGGCCGGGTGATCGAGCTCCAGCCGCGGGAGTTCAAGCTGCTCGAGGTGCTGATGCGGCACGCCGAGCAGGTGATGACCCGCACCATGCTGCTCGAGAAGGTCTGGGACTATCGCTTCGACCCCCAGACCAACGTCATCGACGTGCACATCAGCCGCCTGCGGCAGAAGATCGACCGCGACTTCGACACCCCTCTGATCCACACCGTACGTGGTGCGGGCTACACGTTGCGTGCTGCTGACTAGACTCCTCAAATCCGCCACCTTCCGCCTGACGCTGGCCTATCTCGGGGTCTTCAGCCTGTCGGCGATGGCCCTCTTCGCCTTCGTCTACGAGGCCAGCATCACCTTCATGGAGCAGCAGACGCGGGAGACCGTGGAGGCCGAGATCCAGGGTCTGCGGGAGCAGTACGCCCTGGGCGGTCTCGCCGCCCTCGAGCGGGTCATCCGCCAGCGGGCCGAGGCGGAGCGCAACCGCGCCAGCATCTATCTCCTGGTCGACCGCTGGGGCGGCCGGGTGGCCGGCAACATCGACGGCTGGCCGGAGGGCGAGGTGGACGAGAACGGCCTCCTGCGCTTCGTCTTCGAGCGCCCGCGCCCGGACGGCACGATGGAGCACCGCCGGGCCCTCGGCAAGCGCTTCATCGTCGCCGGGCGCTGGCGACTCCTCGTCGGGCGCGACGTCGAGGACCGCATCGCCACCCAGAAGCTGCTGCTCAACGCCATGACCCTGGGCGGCGGGCTGATGGTGGTGGTGGGGGTGCTCGGCGGCTTCGCCCTGAGCCGCTGGACCCTGGCCCGCCTCGAGGGCATCAACCGCGCCACCAAGTTCATCATGGCCGGCGATCTGTCGCGGCGCATCCGCCTCGAGGGCACCGAGGACGAGTTCGACGAGCTCGCCCGCAACCTGAACGCCATGCTCGACCGCATCGAGGCGCTGGTGGCGGCGATGCGGGAGGTGACCGACAACATCGCCCACGATCTCCGCACCCCCCTGACGCGGCTGCGCTCGCGCATCGACGTGGCGCTCCTGGGCCGGCTCGACGAGGCGGAGGCCCGGGCGCTCCTCGAGGAGACCATGCGCGAGGCCGACCAGCTCATCGCCACCTTCAACGCCCTGCTCGCCATCGCCCGGGCGGAGAGCGGCGCCCTGCGGTCGGAATGGGAGCCCGTGGATCTGAGCGCCATCGCCGCCGAGGTGTTCGATCTCTACGAGCCGCTGGCGGAGGAGCGCGGCATCACCCTGACCCTGGACGCCGGGGAGGAGGTCACCGTCTACGGCCATCCGCAGCTCCTCGCCCAGGCCCTCGCCAACCTCGTCGACAACGCCGTCAAGTACACCGAGCCGGGCGGCCGCGTGACGATCCGGGTGAGCGGGAGACCGCGGCCGATGCTGGAGGTGGCGGACAACGGCCCGGGCATTCCCGAGGCCCAGCGGCGCCGCGCCCTCGAGCGGTTCGTGCGCCTGCAGCCCGAGCGCTCCGCCCCGGGCAACGGCCTCGGGCTGTCGCTGGTGGACGCGGTGGCCCGCCTCCACGAAGCCGAGCTCGAGATGGCGGACAACGCTCCCGGCCTCAGGGTGCGGCTGGCGTTCGATCCGGCGGCCCAGCCGAAAGCCCCCGCGCCAGCGCAAAAAGCGCTTCATTGAGGCGCAGCCGGCGCCGTTCGGCGAGGCAGAGCAGCCAGCGGCCGAGCCGCGGCGCGGGTGCGGCGAGCGCCACCAGGCGGAGGCGCGGATCGGGGGGCTGCTCGCCCGAAAGCACCGCACTCACGCCGAGGCCGGCCGCCACCGCCTCCCGCACCGCCTCGCGCGAACCCAGTTCGAGGGCGATCCGGGGGCGGAGCCCGGCGCGGGCGAGCGCCTCCTCGAGCAGGGTGCGGGTGGCCGAGCCCGGCTCGCGGAACACCAGCCGTTCGGCGGCGAGTTCCGCGAGCGCGATGCGCCCGCGGTCGGCCAGCGGATGCCCGGCGGGCAGCAGGGCGGCCAGACGTTCCTCCCCCAGGCGGAGGGCGTGCCAGCGGGCCTCGGGCGCACGATCCAGGGTCACCACCGCGGCGTCGGTGACGCCGCGGGCGAGCTCCTCCACCACCCGGGCGGCGTTGCCGATCTCGAGACTGAGGGTCACCCCCGGGTGGGCGGCCATGAAGCGCCGCACCAGGTCCATCACCCCGAAGGGACCGTCGGCGCCGAGCCGCAGCCGGCCGCGGGCGAGACGGCCGCTCTCCGCCATGCGCAGCGCCAGATCGTCCCACAGGGCCAGCAGCCCGCGGGTCCGTTCGTAGAGTTCGGCCCCCGCCTCCGTGAGGGCGAGGCGGTTGCCCTGGCGGCGGAACAGCGCGCGTCCGACCGCCGTCTCGAGGCCGCGCATGCGGGCGGTGACCGCCGGCTGGGTGAGGCCGAGGCGGGCGGCGGCCCGGGTCACCCCGCCCTCCTCCACCACCGCCCGCAGGGTCAGGAGCTGTTCGAAGTTCATCGATCCAATTTATGCGTTGATCAGATTTATAGATTTGACCGATGCGCCCGGCGGGCGCAAGAGGCGGCCGAGGCCCGCAGAGAGGATCCGCCATGTCGCCCGTGTCACCGGACAGCCCGCTGCTGCTGACCCCGGGGCCCCTCACCACCTCGCGCAGCGTCAAGGAGGCGATGCTGCGCGACTGGGGCTCGCGCGACCGGGAGTTCATCGCCCTCAACGCCGCCGTACGCCAGCGGCTGACGGCGCTCGCCGGCGCCGAGGCGAGCCATGTCACCGTGCCGCTTCAGGGCAGCGGCACCTTCGTCGTCGAGGCCATGCTGGGCACCCTCGTGCCGCGCGACGGCAAGCTGCTCGTGCTCGTCAACGGCGCCTACGGCGAGCGCATGCTCGAGATCGCGGCCTACCACGGACGCGCGGCCACCGCCCTGCGCACCCCCGAGGACGTGCCCAACGATCCCGAGGCGCTGGATCGGGCGCTGGCCGAGGATCCGGCCATCACCCATGTGGCGGTGGTCCACTGCGAGACCACCTCGGGCATCCTCAACCCCCTGGCCGAGGTGGCGGCGGTGACCGCGCGTCACGGTCGCCGGCTGCTGATCGACGCCATGAGCGCCTTCGGCGCCCTGCCCCTCGATGCCCGCGAGATCCGCTTCGAGGCGCTGGCCGCCTCGGCCAACAAGTGCCTCGAGGGCGTGCCCGGGGTGGCCTTCGCCATCGTCGAGCGGCAGGCGCTCCTGGCCGCCGCCGGCAACTGTCCCTCCCTCGCCCTCGACCTCCACGACCAGTACCTGGCGATGGAAGGGAACGGCCAGTGGCGCTTCACCCCGCCCACCCATGTGCTGGCGGCCTTCCACCAGGCCCTCGTCGAGCACGAGGAGGAAGGCGGGGTCGAGGGACGCGGCCGGCGCTACCGCGAGAACTGCCGGATCCTGGTCGCCGGCATGCGCGCGCTGGGTTTCGAGAGCCTGCTGCCGGACGCGCTGCAGGCGCCGATCATCGTCACCTTCCGCATGCCGGCCGATCCGGCCTTCCGCTTCGAGGACTTCTACGACCGGCTGCGGCGCAAGGGCTTCGTCATCTATCCGGGCAAGCTCACGGTGGCGCCCAGTTTCCGCATCGGCTGCATCGGCCGCATCGGCGCCGCGGAGATGCGCCGCGCGGTGGCCGCGGTGGCCGACACCCTGCGCGAGATGGGCGTGGCCAGCGGCCGCCCCGCGTGACCCTTCGAACCTTCCGGGAGATGCCAGCGATGAGCCAGATCTACGACTTCCGCTACCGGCGCCGGTACTCGGGTCCCGTCCAGGCGGTGCTGCTCGACTGGGCCGGTACCACCATGGATTTCGGCTGCATGGCGCCGGCGGTGGTATTCGTCGAGGTGTTCGAGCGCCGCCAGGTGCCCATCACCATGGAGGAGGCGCGGGCGCCGATGGGCGCCCACAAGAAGGTCCACATCCGCCGCATCACCGAGCTCCCCTCGGTGCGGCGGCGCTGGCAGGAGACCCACGGCCGGCCGCCCACCGAGGAGGACGTGGAGGCCATGTTCGCCGATTTCGTGCCGCTGCAGCTCGAATGCCTGAGCCGCTACTCCGATCTCATCCCCGGCACCCTCGAGACCATCGCCTGGCTGCGCGGGCGGGGCATCAAGATCGGCTCCACCACGGGCTACACCACCGAGATGATGGCCATCAATCTCGAGGACGCCCGCCGCCAGGGCTACGAGCCGGACAGCACCGTCTGCGCCTCCGACGTGCCGGCGGGCCGGCCCTATCCCTTCATGTGCCTCCAGAACGCCATCAACCTCGGGGTCGACTGCGTGGCCGCCTGCGTCAAGGTGGACGACACCGTACCCGGGGTCGAGGAGGGGCTGAACGCCGGCATGTGGAGCATCGGCCTCGCCGTGTCCGGCAACGAGGTGGGCCTCTCCCTCGAGGACTGGAAGGCCTTGTCCGCCGAGGAGCAGGAGGCGCTGCGGCAGCGCGCCTACCGCAACATGCTGCGCTGCGGCGCCCATTACGTGGTGGACGACATCACCGGCGTGCCGGCTTGCATCGAGGACATCGAGCAGCGGATCCGCCGCGGCGAGAGCCCCTGAGCCGCGTATCCGGGGATGTACGGGCGCCGATCTTCACGCTTTGTTAACCCATGCCTCCCGGCCGACGGTTAGGGTTTGCACTCGTTAATCGTCGGGAGGTCGTCATGATCAATCGTGTCGAGCGCTTTCCGGTGCGCATCGGCGACGACAGGGTCCGGGAGGTCCGGGCGCGCCGGCGTGCCACCGGCTTTTCCTGGAGCGGGCTGTTCGGCGCCCTTACCATCGGGGCGGTGATCGGCTATCTGCTGGCCACCGTGCTGCCGCGCTGAGCCGCCGCCACCGGCCCCGGTCGGGGTTTGACCTCGACCGCCCCGGGGCGCTATCGAGCGGGCGGAGGGGAGAGCCGGTGGCGAGGATCAACCTGAAGGAACTCTCGCGCCGCCTCGGTCTGTCGATGACGACCGTGTCGCGGGCGCTCAACGGTTATCCCGACGTCAGCCCGCGCACCCGCGAGCGGGTGGTGTCGATGGCCCGCGAACTCGGCTACGCCCCCAACGCCGCCGCCCGCCGCCTGACCTCGGGGCGCAGCGAGACCATCGGCTTCGTGCCCCAGAGCATCGCCGCCTACTACGGCAACCCCTATTTCGCCGATCTCCTGGCCGGCATCGGCGAGACCCTGCACGCCGCCAACTTCGATCTGGTGCTGGCCTGCGTGCCGGAAGGCGAGGCGCCGCTCGACGTCTGCCGCCGGCTGGTGGAGGGGCGGCGGGTGGACGGGCTCATTCTCGACCGCACCTTCACGGAAGATCCGCGCATCGACTATCTGGCCGCGCGCGGCTTCCCCTTCGCCACCCTGGGGCGGGACCGCCAGGCGGCACGTCACGCCTTTCTCGACATCGACGGCGAACGGGCGCTGGAGATGGCGACGGAACGGCTGATCGCCCTCGGCCATCGGGAGATCGCCTTCATCGCCGCCGATCCCCGTTTCAATTTCGTGCGGGAGCGGCTCGCGGGATACCGGCGGGCGCTGGCCGATGCGGGCATTCCCCGGCGCCGGTCGCTGGTCCGCCACGACGGCTTCGGCGAGGAGGCGGGAGCGCGGGCCGCCCGGGCGCTGATGCGCCTGTGCCCGCGCCCGACGGCGATCCTGTGCATCGAGGATCTGACGGCGATCGGGGCCATGCGGGCGCTGCGCGCCCTCGGCCTGCGGCCGGGCCGCGAGGTGTCGGTGATCGGCTACAACGACATTCCGCTGGCGCGCATCGCCGAACCGCCCCTGACCACCATCCGCATGCCGATCCGGGAGGCGGGGCGGCGCCTCGCGGCCATGGTGCTGGCCCTTCTCGAGGGCGCCGCCCCCGCCGATCTCCAGGAAATCTGGGAACCCGAGCTGGTGCCGCGCGAATCGGACGGTCCGCCGCCCTCCCCCGCGCGCGGCCTGACGGCCGCCTCGGTCAACGGCCCGTCGGCGCCACCTCGCCGAGGGCCTCGCAGGCCCCCTTGAGGCGCAGCATCGCCACCTGCAGATCGGGCAGCAGGCTGGCCCCGGCGACGAGGCCCGCGAGCGCCACCGCCGCGAGGGTGGCGACGGCCACGCCGGCGTGGGCGAGACGGCTCGTCAGTGCTCCCTCGGCCACCAGCTCGCGCCGGCCGCTCGGCAGCTCGACCAGGTAGCGGCGCACGCCGTCCTTCTCCTCGATCTGGAGGAGTTCGACCGGAGTCCCGCTTTCGCGCAGGACGAAGCGACGGGGCCAGCGCCGCCAGATCAGGCGCAAATACCTAAAAACTTCTTGAAATCTGTTCTTCATGGGCTGAACATCCTCGAAGTTCGGGGTGAGATAGGATATTATTCCATTATGCATACGTCAATACATGCGCGGGACGAAAAACCGCCCGCGACGGTGCCGATCCTGCTTCCGTTAACCCGATGTTAACGAACGGCGCGAACGCGGAGAGGGGAACGATGGGGAGAAAACGGGCGGCCGTCGGTGTCGAAGGCGGCTGGTGGGTGGCGAGCGGTCTGCTGGTCGCCGGCGCCTATCTCGTCTGGCGACCCCAGCCTCCCTTTCCGGGCTACAGCCTCTGGCTGGAGGGCATCTCCCTCTGGCTGCAGCTCGCCGTCGGGCCGGCGCTGCTGCTGGCCCTCCATCGCCGCATCGCCCCCGGCCAGCGCCCGCGTGCGGCTCAGAGCGAGCGCGCCGCCGCCACGAGCGCGCCCAGCTTGGCCCGCGCCTGATCGCGGGTGAGGAGGCCGAGCCCGCAGTCCGGCGCCGCCATCAGCCGCTCGCGATCGATGTGCTCGAGGGCCGTCGCGAGCCGCTCGCGGATCTCCTCCGCCGTCTCGATGCGGCTGCGGGCGATCGCCACCACCCCGAGCATCACCCCCGTGTGCGCGAAGAGCTCCAGGAGCCGGAGATCGTTGCGGCGGTGGGCGTCCTCGAGGGACACGAGGTCCACCGCCGCCGCGTCGAGAGCGGGGGCGAGGCGGAAGTAGGACTCGGTCGGCGCCTTCGGATATTCCGCCCGGTCCACCCGGTCGGGATAGCCGCAGCAGATGTGCACGCAGCGCCGTACCCCCTCCGGCAGCCCGTGGAAGCAGCGTTCGAGATTCTCCACCCCGAAGGCCAGGGCCTCCTCGACCCTGCGGGCGAACAGCGGCTCGTCCACCTGGATCCAGCGGCAGCCCGCCTCGGCGAGGCGACGGATCTCGACGTTCAGCACCTCGGCCAGCGCGCGGCCGAGCCGGGCCGGATCGCCGTAGTAGTCGTCGACGATGCTGTCGGTGATGGTGAGCGGGCCCGGCACGGTGATCTTGACCGGCCGCTCGGTGGCCGCCTGGGCGACCCGCCAGTCGCGCACGAGGAAGGGCGCGGTGGCGGCGAGCGGCCCCCGCACCGTCGGCAGCCGCGCGGTATAGTGGCCGCGCATGGTCTTTTCGGTGAGCCGCCCGAAGTCGATGCCGGCGATGTGGCGGCAGTGGTAGTGGATGTAGTTCTCGCGGCGGATCTCGCCGTCCGTCGGAACGTCGATGCCGATCCCGGCCTGCTCGCGCACCACCTCGACCGTCGCCCGGTCGAGGATCGCCTCGAGCCCCTCGCCCCAGGCGGCCCAGGTCTCGGCGTAGCCCCTGGTGGGATCGGGGGTGTCGGTACCGCCCTCGGCCCGGAACCAGTCGGGGAGCGGGACGTAATCCGGTTTCGGATAGGCGCCGATGGTGGTGGTCAGCACGGTCCGTGATCCTCGCGGCCCCGCGCGCCGGCTCCCGTCCCGCCGCGCCGCAGGCAGGACAGGAGACGGACGGTATCCACGAAGCCCGCCATCCTCCCCTCCCCGTCCAGCACCAGGAGCGGTCGGCGGCTGGCCGCGAGGGCGGCCACCGCGAGGCGGACCGAGGCCCCGGCGGGCGCCGCCACCACGGCCTCCTCCGTCTCCTCCTCCCGCGGTTCGGTCCAGTGGAGGAGGGTGAGCCGCCGGCGGCCCTCCCACACGTCCACCGGCCGCCCCGCCTCGTCGAGGTGCACGTCCAGCATCCGGCCGTCGCCCACCGGCAGGGTCACCGCGCTCGCCGGCTCCACCGTCCGCATCGCGGTCTCCAGCCGCAGCACGTTGAGCGGATTGACGTTGGCGACGAAGCTGCGGACGTAGTCGTCGGCCGGCGCCAGCACGATCTCCTCGGGGGCGCCGGTCTGGACGATGCGCCCGCCCTCCATGATGGCGATGGTGGAGCCGATCTTGAGGGCCTCGTCGAGGTCGTGACTGACGAACAGGATGGTCTTGCGCAGGCGGCGCTGGAGTTCGAGGAGCTCGTCCTGGAGCCGGTCGCGGATCAGCGGATCGAGGGCCGAGAAGGGCTCGTCCATGAGCAGGATGTCGGCGTCGGTGGCGAGCGCCCGGGCGAGCCCCACCCGCTGCTGCATGCCGCCCGAGAGCTCGTGCACGGGCTTGTCGGCCCAGCGCTCGAGCCCCACCAGGGCCAGCTTCTCGGCCACGATGCGTCGCCGCTCCTCCTCCGGCGTGCCGCGCAGCTCGAGCCCGAGGGCCACGTTGGCCGCCACCGAGCGCCAGGGAAGGAGCGCGAACTGCTGGAAGACCATGGCGATGCGCCGGGTGCGCAGGCGCCGCAGGGTGGCCGGGTCGCAGCGGGTGACGTCGATCTCGCCCGCCTCCTCGCGCACCAGCACCCGTCCCCGGGTGACCCGGTTGAGCCCGTTGACCGCCCGCAGCAGGGTCGATTTCCCGGAGCCCGAGAGGCCCATCAGCACGCAGACCTGCCCTTCGCCGACCGCGAGGTCGGCCCCCGCCACCCCCAGCACCTGACCGGTGCGCTCCAGGATCTCCTCCCGCGAGCAGCCGGCGTCGATCAGCGGCAGCGCCTCCCGCGGCCGGCCGCCGAACACGATGTCGACCTTCTCGAAACGGATGACGGGCGCGCCGTCAGCCATTGCCGCTCCCGGGCTCGGTCCGCTTGCAGACCCGGTCGAGAACGATGGCCACCAGCACGATCGCGAGACCCGCCTCGAAGCCCTTGGCGATGTTGACCTGGTTGAGGGCCCGCACCACCGGTTTGCCGAGCCCGTCGGCGCCCACCAGGGCGGCGATCACCACCATCGACAGCGCCAGCATGATGCATTGGGTGAGGCCGGCGGTGATGGCCGGCTTGGCATGCGGCAGCTCGACCTTGAACAGGAGCTGCCAGCGGGTGGCGCCGAAGGCCTCGGCCGCTTCCTTGAGGGGCTTGGGCACCGCCGAGATGCCGAGATGGGTGAGGCGGATGGGGGCGGGAATGGCGAAGATCACGGTGGAGATCAGACCCGGCACCACGCCGAGACCGAAAAGGATCAGCGTGGGAATGAGATAGACGAAGGTGGGAATGGTCTGCATGAGATCCAGCACCGGCCGGATCGCATGGTAGAGCCAGGGCCGGTGGGCGGCGGCGATGCCGATCGGCACCCCCACCAGCATGCACACCACCGTGGCCATGCCGACGAGGGCCAGCGTCTCGGTGGTCTCCTTCCAGTAGCCGAGATTGATGATCAGGAGACCGGAGAAGACCACCAGCAGCACCAGCCGCCACGAGCGGTGCACCAGCCAGGCGAGGGCGGCGAAGAGGAGGACGAGGGCCACCGGGTTCATCCACTGCATGGCGTCGATGAGCCCCTCGATGACCGTGCCGAGCACCAGGGAAACGGTATCGAAGAAGCCGGCCGCGTTGGTGGTCAGCCAGTCGACCCCGATCCGCATCCACCGGCCGAGCGGAATCTTGGTCTCGGTCAGCCACTCCATGGCCCCTCACCCCCGCCTGCGCCGCCCTCCGGGTCGGCCCTCTC
>Ga0256830_1001711_pt1 | contig 15174 bp, 12 predicted proteins | sample 128326metaG_FD_190537 | JGI IMG/M metagenome (GOLD analysis project Ga0256830, IMG submission 190537) | Hydrothermal vent microbial communities from Lau Basin, Pacific Ocean - 128-326 | ecosystem: Environmental > Aquatic > Marine > Hydrothermal vents | place: Pacific Ocean: Lau Basin | collected... | reverse complement strand
CTCGCTGTCTTTCATCAGCTTTTCCTCATCGGGCTCTGCAAAACCGCCAATTGGAACAAGAGCAAAAAGCACACCCATGGATTTTACCTTTATGCCCTCTGCAAGTGCCGATATTGCATGGCTGAACTCATGAACAACCAGTGTGACGATCAGTCCAATAAGACCCCATACAAGAGGAATGTACCTGTTCACTCCGGGAATGAGTAGAGCATTTCTCGGACTTGTCATCTCGGATGGTGGAGGGGGAGATGTTAGAAGTGTGTAATCCATGAAAAGAATGAGAAGGAACATGAATACCATTCCTAAAAAGACTGCGGGAATTCCCAGGTTACCAAGTACCCGCCATAGCCTTCTGTGAGATGCAATTCTTTTGAGAAAATTCAACCCCTTTTCGGTTTTGACCATGAGAACCGGCCCGTAGGCAGATATGTTTCTCTTTTCGAGCCAACCCTTTCTGTTGAGATAATCAACAACCAGCCAGTAGCCGATGAATATTATTATTGCGAGGCTGATATTCATTATCATGAACTATCGGAGCTTAGTTAATTAATTTTCCCCCTCCACTCTTCGCCCAGAATTCTCTCCTCAATCGAAATGGACTTTACAAACTCCTCTTTAACCTCCTTTCTTGTCAGGTAGTATATCACAACAGACCCTATTGCCAGGTTCAGCCCTGCGATCATCGGGATGTAAACAGTAAGAAAACCGTAAACTAAGTGGAGACCCCCTATTCCAACCCCAACTTTCCTGAAAGCTTCATTCCTCATCAGCAGCCCAATTCCTGTGAAAAGATAAAGTATGGAAAACAAAAGACCTATTCCTGCAACGTAGGGTATCAGCATCTCAACATCAACATCCTTGACTCCATACGCCTTCGCCTCCTCCTTGAATGCGGTCACAAATTCCTTCTTTGCGATGTACATTGTGATGGATGAATAGGCAGAGAGGGCGAACATCGTGAGCATGAAAACCGCCACAAGAGTGATACCCGTCCTCATTCTCTAATCTTTCCAGGTTAAAAATTTAAATAGGTTGCGGAGAAAGATGAGGCATGTATCATTTCATATACGCCACCTTTCCATCAGATGATGAGGCCAGAAAGATTGCTAAGCACCTCCTTGAAAAAAAGCTCGCAGCCTGTGTCAATTTCTGGAAGATGAACTCTATGTACTGGTGGGAGAATGGGATTCAGGAGGATGAAGAGGTGGCGATGATAATCAAAACCAATGCAGAAAAGTTCTCAGAAGTGAGAGATGAGATAAAGAGACTCCACAGCTACACCACACCATGTATATGTGCTCTTCAGGTTGAAGAGGGGAATCTGGAGTTTTTGAGGTGGATTGATAGCATTGTGGGAGAATGAGGGAGAAAACGGCAGTATTTGGATGCAGGAAGAAGGTGAGGTATTCAGGGGATCAGTGGAAGCTCCTTGAGGAGAAAAGAGCGATAGCAGCAAACATTATGAAAACTCTTGCCGATCATGGTATAGATTCTGTCGTTTATGGGTCTGTTGCGAGGGGGGATGTGAAAAAAACAAGCGATGTTGACATCTTCGTCCCATCAACCGTCCCATCCTATAGAATTGAACTTGCTCTTCATGATTGCACAGTTCTGGAAAAAAAGATCGTCCAGGCGACTCCAAATTACGCAATTAAAGGAGAAATAGTTCTTGAGAATGCCAACATCAGTTTTCCTCTTGTAAAAATGAGAGATAAAGAACTGGACTTTTACAAATTTGGGGGATGTATGAATCTTGATTCCCTTATGAAGAAAAATAGGGTTGCTGGGGTGGACAAGAGGCTCGTTCTCATAATCCCTCTTAAAGATGGGCACTATGAAATCCCTGCCAATGAGCTGGATGTAAGCGAGCTTGCTGATTTTCTTGGTGTGGGGGTGGAGATAGTGAATGAAAGGTTCAGGGTTCTTGAAAGGAGGAGGGAGATAGGGAGAACAGGTGTATTCCTGAGTGAGATTGTTCACGATTTTGAGAGTTTTGAGACCAAGCTGAAGGAAATTGTTGACAGAAACCCTCTCGTAAAGCGAAGACTTGTTTTATAGCGTTCCAACAAACTTTTTATTTCTGTAAAGTGAGAGGTTTTGGTAATGCTCAGCTCACGAAGAAACCTGTTGATTCTCGGAACCCTTTTTGCCATAACTGCTTTTGACACGCTTTTACTCAGCTTCGCAACTCCAGCACTCATATCAAGCTATGGCTACAGCAGAACTGAAGCTGGAATTCTCGGCACATCCCTGATGATTGGTGTTGGAATCGGATCAATAATCTTGGGATCATTCTCAGACAAGGTGGGCAGGAAGCCTGTGATATACGCTTCAGTTCTGCTATTCTCTGCATCAATGGGCTTCATGTCTCTCTCCCAGAAAATTGAGTTTCTTGCATTTCTTCTGTTCCTGTCAGGAGTTGGCCTGGGAGGAAGCCTTACAATGACCATAACAACTCTGCCAGAGGTGATAGACAGACCTCTTGAAAGGTACATGTGCTACCTTGAGTCATTCTGGGGCGCTGGTGCTCTCATGATCGTGGTTGCCTACAATATTGTTCCGGAGAATTCTTTGAAGGGGCTCTTTCTTGCCGGAATGCTTCCTGCAGCTCTTCTGCCTATTTTCAGAATGCTTCCAGATGTAAAATCTGAGAGGACAATGATTTCAGGAAACATCAGAACTCTTTTCACCTCTTACAGAAATCTGACGGCTGTGATATGGCTGATATGGTTCTGCGGGATATATACGTATTATGGAGTGTTCCTCTGGCTGCCTGATGTGTGGATATCAAGCAATTTTGGTTCGGTGATCAATCTTCTCATTCCCGTTTACGGGATTCAGATTGTCTCACCTCTCCTTCTCTCTGCCATTTCAAATGAGACAAACACAGAAAATCTTCTTTTCAGCTATGCTGTTTTTGCCGGTCTGGCAATAATTCTCTTCACAACAGTCTCCGACCCAGCTTTCAGGTTTCTCTCAATTCTCCTCGCATCCTTTTTCAGCATAGGCACATGGGTTCTCCTCATTCTTGTCACACAAAAAACGTACCCCCAGAGCATAAGGGGTCTTGGGGTTGGAACGTCTGCTGGAATTGGCAGAATTGGTGGAATTGTTGCTCCCTCTGTTACAGGTTTTCTGATGGACAGAACGGGGGGTTTTGCTGTTCCATTCATGATCTTTGCAGTTCTGTTTTACATCCAGAGCAGTCTTGCTCTTTACGTGAGAAGGCTCAGAAGTTGAACAGAAGGTTTTAAAAGAAGCATTTTACTTCAAAACCCTCTGCAGGCTCAATCCAGTAGAAAAAGATCCTCTTAGAAAATATTTTTAAAACCTCTTTTTTCAGGCTGAAACGATGGACGAGATAATTCACTGGGCTGATGTTATCGCCGATAAAATTCTTGAGAAAAAAAGCAGGGTCAGAATAGCAACGGGAATAACTCCAAGCGGTCACATTCATCTTGGCAACCTCAGAGAGATGCTTACTGCTGACGCCATCAGAAGGGCAATTCAGGAGAAGGGTGGTGATGCCGAGATCGTGTACATTGCTGACACATTTGATCCTTTAAGGAAAAGATATCCGTTTCTGCCTGAGGAGTATGAAAACTACGTTGGAATGCCTTTGAGCAGCATTCCAGATCCTGAAGGATGCCATGAAAGCTATTCCGAGCACTTTCTTGAGCCATTTTTGGAATCTCTTGACATTCTTGGAATTCCTGTATTGCTGAAGAAGGCTGATGAGATGTACAGAAATGGAGAATACAACGAAATGACAGTTCAGTCTCTGAAAAACAGAGACAAAATAGCCGGGATAATAAAAGAGGTATCCGGAAGGGATGTTGAAAAGGACTGGAGCCCTTTCATGCCTCTGTGCAGGAACTGCGGGAGGATAAACTCCACTGCTGTAACAGAACTTGATGGAGACAGGATAAAGTACAGATGCAGAAGCTGCGGGTTTGAGGGAGAGAATAGAATAAACGAGGGAAAGCTTGTATGGAGAGTTGACTGGCCCGCAAGATGGAGGATTCTCGGTGTAGATGTTGAGCCCTTCGGCAAGGATCATGCCGCTGCTGGAGGAAGCTACGACACCGGAAAGAGAATTGTGAGAGAGGTATTCGATGCTGAGCCTCCATTTCCAGTAGTCTATGAGTGGATAAATCTCAAGGGCAGAGGAGCGATGAAGAGCTCAAAGGGAATTGTTGTTCCCGTTAGAGAGATGGTTGAAATCCTGCCACCTGAGATTGTGAGATACATAATCATAAGAAGCAAACCTGAGAGGCACATTGAATTTGACCCAGGCCTGGGGTTACTTGACATAATCGACGAGTTTGAGGATGCCTTCAGAAAGTCTGACAGGAGTGTTCAGCTGTCACTGGTTGAAAGCGTTTCATACAGCGATGTACCCTTCAGGCATCTGATTGTTGTTGGACAGATCGCAGACTGGGTTACGGAAAAGATTCTTGAAATCCTTGAGAGAAACGGACACGAGATAACTGAAAGTCTGAAAAGGGATGTTGAAAGAAGAGCAAAATATGCCAGGGCATGGCTTGAAAAATATGCCCCTGAAAATCTGAAGTTCAGGGTGAAGAACAGAGAAGAGATAAAATCGGAATTCAGCGATGATGAGAGAAGGTTCCTGAGGATGTATGCTGAATCTCTCCAGGATGAAATGTCTGCTGAAAGGCTTCACAGACTCGTTTATGACGTGGCTGAAAAGGCTGGGATCAAAGCGTCCAAGGCGTTTCAGACAATATACAAAGCCATTCTTGACACGAAGCATGGGCCAAGAGCTGGCTACTTTCTGCAATCTCTCGGCACTGATTTTGTGAGAAAGAGGTTCATGGAGATATGAAATTCAGGAAAATAGAGGGAGGGAGTTTTTACAGCTATCTAACCGAGGGATGTAAACTCTGCAGAAAAGGGGCAAAGATGGTTTTGTTTGTAACGGGAAAATGCCACAACTCATGCTACTACTGCCCTGTCTCAGATCAGAGAATGGGTTCAGATTTCATTTACGCCAATGAAAGACCTGTTATGGATATGGACGATGTCGTTGATGAGGCAATTTCGATGTCTGCTGAGGGCGTTTCGATAACGGGAGGAGAGCCGCTGCTGAAGCCCGAAAGGGTTTGCGATTATCTCAGGGTTTTTTCAAAAGCCGGGCTTCACTCCCACCTCTACACATCACTTCCTGCCAAGGAAAGCATGATTGAAAAGCTCTCGGAAATGGGGCTTGATGAGATAAGGTTTCATCCTCCTGAGCTGAAGAGCATTAAGCTTTATGAGCCCTCAATAAAATACTCAAAAAAAGCCGGAATTGAGGCTGGCTTTGAGATCCCTGCGATATCATTCAGGGATGAAATCCCTGAAATTCTCAACAGAAACGATGCCTTTCTGAATGTGAATGAGCTTGAGTTCTCTGAATCAAACATGCAGAAGCTCCTGGAGAGAGGATGGAGAAGAGGTGAGTTTTATGAAGCAACAGGAAGCCTTGAAATAGCTGAAAAATACAGAGAAAGTGTGGAAAAACTCCACTACTGCAGTGTCAGGTTCAAGGAGATTGCCCAGTTCAGGAGAAGGCTGATAAGGATGGCATTCAATCTGCCTGATTTTTACAGAGTGACTTCAGAGGGAACAGTTATATGTGGACTTGTGGAGGGTGAAAAGGAGAAAATCAGAAAAATCTTAATTCAGAGAGGAATTGACTTTGTGGAGGTTCATGAGGGGTTTGAAATACCCGTTGATGAGGCTGAAAAAATGAGAGAATTTGGTGACGTTTCCATTATTGAGAGATACCCGACATATACTCGAATCATACTGGAAAAAGACCCTCTGGGGTGAGGAAGTGAAAACCAAGGAAGTTGAAAAGAGGCTCAGAAAATATCTTGATAGAGACAGAAATGGAGTCAGGAAAGTACTGCTCAGAGCTCTTCTCAGTGGTGAAAAATACACAACAGAGGAAATTCACAGAGTCCTTGCGGAAAAGGGCTTTAGCTTGAATATAAGAGGAGTTTCGGCAATGGTTGGTCTGATAGGCGCGAGAATAGGCATATTGAAGGTTGAAATGGGGAACAAGAACAGATATTATCTTAAAAGAGAATACAAGGAGCTGGTTAAAAGGGTGCTTGATGAGTATGATATCGAAAGTATATGAGCGCATGCTTGAGAAGAATGTGAGGAGAGGAGAAATTCCTGAGCATGTAGCCATAATTATGGATGGTAACAGAAGATATGCTAGAAGGAGAGGTTTGCCAGCCTATATGGGCCATTTTTTTGGCTCTAAGAAAGCTGAGAAGGTTCTCGAGTGGTGCAGGGAGATAGGGGTAAAGGTTGTGACCCTTTACGCTTTCTCAACAGAGAACTTCAAAAGGAGCGAGGAGGAGAAGAGGAAAATTTTTGATCTGTTCAAGAAGGAAATTGAAAGATTGCTGAACGATCCGAGAACACACAGGGACAGAATGAAAGTGAGGGTGGTTGGCAGGAGGGACATGCTTCCCGATGATGTTCTCAGAGCAGTTGAGGAGGTGGAAAGAGAGACAGCAAATTACAGCAAGTTCTATCTCAACATCGCATTTGCCTACGGTGGAAGGCAGGAGATAATGGATGCAATTGCAAAAATCCTGCTCGATGTGAAAAACGGAAAATTAAGTCCTGAAGATATTGATGAGAATCTGTTTTCGTCATATCTTTACTCTTCAAATGGTTATGAGAGGGTGGATATCCTGATAAGAACAGGTGGGGAGCAGAGGCTCTCCAACTTCCTTCCATGGCAGTCGTCTGGAGGGATCACATACTTTCTGGACGTTTACTGGCCCTCTTTCAGGAAGATAGACCTGCTCAGGGCGATAAGAACATGGCAGAGTATTGTTGGGAGATATTATAAACACACTTTTTGAGGTGGTTCAATGGATTCAAAGCTCAAATACGAGTTCAGGAGAAAGCTTGAAGATCTTGAGAGGTACAAAGGAAGAGGGACGGAGCTCATTACCCTTTACATTCCCCCTGACAAGAACATAGCAGATGTTTCAGCTCAGCTAAGAAATGAGCTCAGCCAGGCTCAGAACATAAAATCCAAGCAGACAAGAACTCACGTCATTGCCGGGCTTGAGGCAATACTCCAGAGACTCAAGCTTTACAGAAAGCCCCCTGAGAATGGCATGGTGATGATAAGCGGTGTCATTGATTTAGGTGGTGGGAGGGAAAAGCACATAACTGATATCATTGAACCTCCAGAACCCGTTCCTTTATACAAGTATCACTGCGATTCCACATTTTACCTCGACCCTCTTAAGGACATGCTTGTTGAGAAGAAGGTTTACGGGCTCATTGTTCTTGACAGAAGGGAGGCAGCGGTAGGAATCCTGAAGGGAAAGAGAATTGAACCTTTAGCCTATGCAACATCCAACGTTCCTGGAAAGCACAGACAGGGTGGACAGAGCAGTGTCAGATTTGAGAGGCTCAGAGAGATAGCAATTCACGAGTTTTACAAGAGAATTGGGGAGAAGGCAAATGAAGTGCTTTTACCATATAATGGCGATCTGATTGGGATCCTGATAGGAGGTCCATCCCCAACCAAGGAGGAGTTTTATGAAGGCGGTTATCTGCATCACGAGCTCCAGAAGAGGATAATAGGGCTTTTTGATGTCAGCTACACCGATGAGAGTGGCTTGTATGAGCTTGTTGAGAAAGCAAGCGACGCATTGCAGGAACTTGACATAATGAGGGAGAAGCGGATAATGAACAGATTTCTGAAGGAAGTTGTGAATGATGGAAGTGCCGCATATGGGGAGGATGAGGTGAGGAGGTACCTTGAAATGGGTGCTGTTGACACCCTTCTTATTTCAGAGGATCTCAGGCATGAGAGAGTGAAATTCAGATGCCCTGTCTGTGGGGAGGTTAAAGATCTGACGCTGAAGGAGAACTCGGATAAGGAGGTTCTCTGCGAGAAGGACAACATCAAAATGGAAGAAGTTGAAAGGAAAGACATGATCCTTGAGCTTGCAGAACTTGCTGAGCAGAGTGGAGCAAAGGTTGAGTTCGTATCTACAGATTCGGAAGAGGGAGCAATGCTCAAAAACGCATTTGGAGGCATAGGAGCGATTTTGAGGTTCAAGCCAGAGGGATGGTGATGTTCAGGGCGTTTTATCAGGAGGTGAAGAGGGCTGCAGGCACGGATGACAGATTTCTGAGGGAGAGTGAGCACGCTGATCTTGCATGCACTGTCGCCTTTAAATTGGCCAAGGAAAAAAGAAAAAAACCCCAGGAAGTTGCTGAAGAGCTTATTGAGGATTTTGAAATTACTGGAGACTACATAGGCAGGATTGAGATTGAAAACGGATACATCAACTTCTTTGCAAGTCAGGAGTTTTTTGAAGACACTGTCAGTTCAATTCTGGATGAAGACTACAGATACGGAGGTCTGAAGCTTGGAGGAGAGGTTTTGGTAGAACACACCTCTGCCAATCCAGATGGGCCACTCCATGTTGGGCACATAAGAAACTCCATAATTGGTGACACTCTTGTGAGAGTTTTAAGAAAAGCCGGAATGAATGTAAAAGCCCAGTACTATGTGAATGACATGGGCAGGCAGTCAGCAATGGCTGTTCTTGGCGTGAGGAGGTATGGACTGGGGAATGGGAAGCCGGATCATGAGGTGGCTAAAGCCTACATAAAAATCAACGCAGATGCTGAGAGAGATAATGCCATAGATGATGAGGTTGAGAAACTGATGATCCTTTATGAGAAAGGTGACGAAGGTGCAATCAGGATTTTCAGGGAAGTTATGGAGAAAGCGCTTGAGGGTGTGAGAGAGACACTTGAAGAGCTGAATGTGGAGCATGATGAGTACATCTGGGAGTCTGAGTTTGTCAGAAACGGATATGTTGATAGAATCTTAAAAATGCTTGAGGAAAGAGAACTTCTTGAGAGAGATGACGTTTTCAGGGTTGACATGGGGAAATTTGGCTATGAGAAGGACGTTATCCTGAGAAGGGAAAATGGAACAACTCTCTACATCACACGAGACCTCGCATACCACCTCTGGAAGAATGAAAACTATGAGAGATTCATAAATGTGCTTGGATCAGATCACAAGCTCATAGCAAATCAGCTTTCAGATTTGCTTAACGCCCTCGATCTCAAACCTCCTGAAATTGTGTTCTTTGAGTTCGTATCTTTGCCTGAAGGTTCCATGAGCACAAGGAAGGGGAAGTTTATATCTGCAGATGAGCTCATACAGAAAACATATCAGGAGGCAAGGAAGCTCATTGAAGACAGAGATTTCAGCGAGGAAGAAAAGAATAAGGTTGCAAAGGCAGTTGCCACCGGTGCCCTGAGATTTGATTTCGTAAGGGTTTCCCCTGAAAAGCCAATGACATTTGACTGGAAGAAAGCGCTGGACTTTGAAAGGCAGACCGCCAGCTACATCCAGTACACTCACGCAAGGGCATGCAGCATAATGAGGAAGGCTGTTGAAGCTGGGTATGCTGATCTGGATTTCAGGTATGAGCTTATGGATGACGTGGAAAGGGAACTCCTCATTCTGCTTTCAAAGTTCTCATTTAACGTCGAGAAGGTTGCTGAATCTTTAAGACCGAACATCCTTGCCGAATACGTTCTTGATATAGCGGAGAAGTTCAATGATTTCTATCACAGAAATCCTGTAATCACTGAGGATTCTGAACTGAGAATGCACAGGCTTGCAGTTGTTGATGCAGCGAGAATTGCTCTCAGAAATGGGCTTGAGCTTCTTGGCATAGAAGCTCTCGAAAGGATGTGAAGGAAAGACTTAAGTTCAAATCACTTTAACCGGTTTTTCAGGTGGTTGTGTGGGCAAAGAGGTTCAGGTTTCACTGAGCAGAGATCTATCTCTTTTTGACATAACAATGATTGGCATTGCAGGGATGATTGGAGCAGGGATATTTGCTCTGACAGGAATTGCAGCTGGAATTGCTGGCCCCGCCATACTTCTTGCCTTTCTTTTAAACGGAATTGTTGCAACTCTCACCGGTTTGGCATATGCAGAGCTTGGTTCAGCTCTTCCGCAGGCCGGAGGAGGATATGTGTGGATAAAAGAGGCAATGGGAAAGTTTCCGGGATTTATGGCAGGATGGGTGGACTGGGCTGCTCACACAATTGCCTGCGCACTGTATGCTGTTACATTTGGAGCATTTTTTGCAGAGCTTGTTATTAGCTTTGCAGGAATCGAGCTGCCAAGATTCATTCTTTCAAAAGCTTCGGCACTTGCAATGGTGAGCTTTCTTGCCTACGTAAATTACAGGGGTGCAAAGGAGAGCGGAAAGCTTGGGAGTCTGGTTACGCTTCTCAAAGTTGTTATACTGATTGTTTTTGCGGGTTTTGGTATCTACAAAACCTTCACGTATCCAGACTGGATAGGCTCATACACTCCTTTCTTTCCCACAGGATTTACGGGTGTTCTTGCTGCGATGGGTCTCACGTTCATAGCATTTGAAGGGTTTGAGATAATAGTCCAGAGCGGAGAGGAGGTGAAGAACCCAGAGAGAAACATACCCAAGGCAATAGTCATGTCCCTCTGGACTGCTGTTGCAATATACATTCTGGTTGCATTCTCATTGCTTGGTGCGATAAAGGTAAATGTTCCAAGCTGGGTGTACCTTGGAAAGCTCGCAGAACTCAGCCTTGTTAGGGTTGCTGACAGCATAATGCTCTTTGGTGGGTATTTAATCCTTGCAGGCGGGATAATATCGACTGTGAGTGCGATGAATGCAACGATCTATTCATCGTCAAGGGTGATATTTGCGTTGAGCAGAACAGGTTATCTCCACAGAATCTTTTCCGAGATCAGCAGAAAAACCAGAACTCCTCATTTTGCAATCTTCTTCAGTTATGTGATAATAGCATTTGCTTCTCTTGCACCAATTGAGGCTGTGGCTTCCGCAGCCAGCCTTATGTTTATAATTCTCTTTCTCTCAGTAAACGTATCTCTAATCGTTTTGAGGCTGAGACGTCCCGATCTCAGAAGGAGCTTCAGACTTCCCATGGCTTATGTTCTCTCTTCTCTGGCAGTGATTTTCCAGATAGTGATATCCTATTACCTCATAGCACACATTGAACAGGGATTCAGTGTTTTTCTGATCACGATTGCCTGGATGTTTCTTGGAGCTTTTGTTTACTACGCCTACTCAGAAAAAGAGCTGGAGAAAAAGGCAAAAGAGGAGTTTGTAACAATTTATTCGGAATTCCCAGTTGAAAAGAAGAGATACAGAATTCTTGTTCCTGTAGCAAATCCTGTGATTGCAAAGAAGCTTGTGAGGCTTGCAGAGATAATTGCGAGACAGAAAGATGGTGTTGTTTTTGTGATGAGCGTTGTGAAGGTTCCAATTCAGACACCTCCCTCCGCTGTTGTTGGCGAGATAAAAGAAGCTAAGGAGAGACTTGAGGATCTCATAGAATTCCTTGCAGTTCCTGCAGGAGGAGTCCTGAAAGCAGGTCACGATGTTGCGGAGGCGATAATCACCACTGCTGAAGAGATTCAGGCTGATCTGATCCTCATGGGGTGGAGAGGAAGAACATTCAGGAGGGATACGGTACTTGGGAGCACGATAGACCCTGTTCTCATGAAGGCGGGATGCGATGTTGCCGTTGTTAGGTTCAGCTATGGCGAAAGAATGCCTGAATTCGGCAAAATTTTAGTGCCGTCTGCTGGTGGGCCTCATGTGGAGCTTGCATGTGAGATTGCAGAGAACATTGCAAGGGAGAGAAAGGGGAAGGTAAAGCTGATGTATGTTGGGAAGTCAGATGAAGATAAAAAGGAGGCCGAAAAACTTTTCGAAAATCTTTCAAAAAGGTATTTTGATGGGTTGAATGTAGAATGGGAGTTCATAATGGATCCCGATCCAGCAAAGAGAATCGCAGAGGAGGCTGAAAAACATGACATAACACTTCTTGGAGCGAGCGGGAGAACGTTTCTCTACAACTTTCTGAGAGGTCTTTTCCCTGAAAAGGTTATCAGGAGAACGGACAGCACGGTCATTGTCACAAGAAGGTGGATAAGATTGATGAGATAGCTCAGTAATTGTGCACCACTCTGTAATGATCTGGTCTGGGGCAGTATAGCTCACCCTTCTCTCTCATCTTGATGAGAAGCTCCCTTGTTTTGGCTCTCTCTATACCCATCTTTTCAGCTTCATCAAAAATTATCTCTTCTGGCACGCCCTTTTCATATTCCGATTCAAAATCCTCAATAAGTCTCTTTAGCATCATTATCCTGTCTCTCTGGGTTTTTGATGTACCTGAGAAGGCGTAATCTATGTCAATCTCTCCTGTCTCAGGATCAAGTGCAATCTGTTCAAGGCTCGTCCTTATTATTCCGAGTACCCTTTCCACATCCTGAAGCTCTATTCTGTCTGAAAGCCTGATTCTTGCTGATGCTTCAGCCATCCTAATCAAAGCTTCAAGCTGTCTCGCTGTAACAGGAACGGGTGAGTTATCCTTCACTCTGCTTCTCATGCCAACATAAAATTCAATAATCCTCTTTTCAGCCTCATCTGTGAGAATTGGAAAAACAGTTCTCTTTGCGTAGGCTATGTATTTCCTCAGGAGCTCAGGATCTATAACCGGTGTAATCTTCTGAACCTCGTCCTCTATGCTCTGTCTTGTGAACTCACTTGAGACATTTCTCATCTTCTCAAGCTTTTCACCAAGCTTGTGAGTCTTTAAAATATGCTTTGCAAGCTCAACATCTCTTTTCTCATCTGGATCATCAGTTAAAACAAAGATCAGATCAAATCTTGACATCAGCGTTGGGGATAGGTTGATCTGTTCTGCAATTGCTGAATACCTGTCAAATCTTCCATATTTCGGGTTTGCCGCTCCAAGCAAAGCGCATCTTGCCTTAAGAACAGCATTTATTCCTGCCTTTGCAACACTTATTGTCTGCTGCTCCATTGCCTCATGCAAGGCACTTCTGTCCTCAACTCTCATTTTGTCAATCTCATCTACAAGGGCTATTCCCTTATCTGCAAGAACGAGGGCTCCGGCCTCAAGTGTCCATCTGCCGTCAATCTCATCTCTTACAGCAGTGGCTGTTAATCCGGCTGTTGTTGTACCTTTTCCTGTTGTGTACACGCTTCTTGGAGCTATTCTGTGAACGTATCTTAAAAGCTGTGATTTCGCTACTCCAGGATCTCCAACAAGGAGTATGTGAATGTCTCCTCTGATCTCTGTCCCATCCGGAAGCTTTTTCAGGACTCCTCCGAAAAGCTGCAATGCAATTGCAAGCTTTATATCCTCATAACCATAGATTGACGGGGCAATGCTCTTCACTATTTTTTCATATATCTCTCCATCCTCGCTCAGCTCCAGAATCTTTTTCTTGTCTTCCTCGGTTATCTCAAACTCCTCATACTCCTGCTGTAGAATCTCAATTGAGTTTCCCTCAATGAAAAGATCCATGTGAACAAGCTTTTTCTGTCCCATTCCTCTCGGGTTTGCCCTTACAATCCCGTTTATGATAACCCTGTCTCCGGGATTTACAACCCCGGTTATGTCTCCTTCAAGGTACACGTCAATGCTCTGGGGCTGCTCTCCTCCCTTTAAATTCTCAGGATACTCCTGAATCTTTATGCGCTGGCTGTCAATCAGAATGCTTTCCTCAGGATGGAAAACGAATCTCTTTGACTTGCAGGCAGTGCATTCATAGGGATATTTCAGGTTTGAGGTCTCCTGATATACAGAAACTCTCTTGCCACAATTTGTGCATGTAAAAACCGCCTCAACAATCTTCGGTCTCACCTCTGTAACCTTTCTGACTATTCCCTCAATTGAGACAAATTTCAGGATGTGCTCAGCCCTGAGATCTCTTATAAGCACCCTCCTCGCAACCGGGAGATTGACAAACCTTGGTATGCACTTCTCAAGCCTCACATCGTAGATGTTGTCTGTGAGCTCTATGCCCCTCATTGCATCAGATATAACCTTGTCTGGATCCGAGAGGAGTTCTTCGGCAAGTATGCCCTCCTTGAAAAAGGCCAGATGAGACAGAACATCAACATAAATACTCCTCTCAGCCCCATCGCCAGCAGAAATTTTTCCTGCAAGTCTGTTTATCTCGTTCTCATAGTAGTACTGAAAAAACTCCCTCCAGACCCTTGGGTCGCTGATCAGCGGCATTCAAGCATAATTGTGTAAGGGTGTATTAATCTGTTTTGGGTGCATTGAAAGTGAAGGTTTTTGCTTTTATTTTAATTTTGGTTTTATATTATGCAAGTTGGAATGGTGTTTAAACTTGGGGATCGGAATCGCTGGTTGTAGCATGGAATCAGAGTAATGAAGGCAAGAAATGAGGTATATCTCAGGTTCAGGAGATCATAATCGAGCAGGAAGAGGTTGAGGGTATTAGGATCTGGGGGTGCGATTACTGAGAGGGAGCTTTCCGCCAAAAACCGCCAGCAGAGAGTTGATTTGCACATGAGAATTTCAAAATGGAATTATATATTTTTAAAATAAAATTTTAGAAACCGATTTTTCGAGACTGTTGATAAACTGCCGGACCCCATCAGGACTGGAGAGCCCATAGAAATCCAGATTCCCGGAATCGAAAGTGGGTCCGCCCGGATTCGAACCGGGGACCTTCGCCTCGTCAAGGCGACGTCATAACCGCTAGACCACGGACCCCTCCCCGAATTTCCAGAATCTGCCAGATTAATAAAAATTTTGGTATGAGCCGCAATCCAGCAAATACTCTTTCATTCCAAGTTTTTCAAGTAGAGTTCTGGAAACAATATATTCATCCTCGGTCTCTCTCTTTGTTCCAACAATCAGATAGAGTTTTCCGTCGATTTTTTCAAGCTCTCCTAAGGCCTCCATAATCTCACCCCTGAATGCCTGACCAGCGTAGGTGTGGGTGTAGCTGAGAACCGCATCGATTTTGCTGTGCTCAACTGGATAAAAAGCTGGATAATCGAACACATCTCTGTCATCTCTCAGCCTCGCAACAATCCTTATTTTTCCGAGCTTCTCTCCCACACCTTCAGGTATTTTTTTGTGAAGCTCATCATACCCCCTGACGTAAAGCAGATCGAAATACGTGCTTCCGATAAATGCCCTGTGGAACTTTCGTCTTTCGTGGGCGAGAAATGCCCCATAGCTGAGAGGGGGTTTTCTCTTTCTGTAGATGAATTCCCAGGTTTCATCATC
>Ga0256830_1001710_pt1 | contig 15179 bp, 17 predicted proteins | sample 128326metaG_FD_190537 | JGI IMG/M metagenome (GOLD analysis project Ga0256830, IMG submission 190537) | Hydrothermal vent microbial communities from Lau Basin, Pacific Ocean - 128-326 | ecosystem: Environmental > Aquatic > Marine > Hydrothermal vents | place: Pacific Ocean: Lau Basin | collected... | reverse complement strand
TATCGCGGGGAATATCGTGGATGCGCAACATGTGGAAAGCGCTCTCAGTGAGATCCACATCGATTACGCCGTCAATGTTGAGCCCTATACCAATCAGTCGTTTCTTGGGGGCGCCTATCACGGTGTCTTTTTTTATGTGTCGGAAGAGGACGCGCCACGAAGCCGTGAGCTTCTGAATGTCCATGGCTTCACCGATATCGTTGCCCTGGAGCATGAGCGATCCCTGAAAGAGGAGTGAAGAATGCCGCTAGACAGTGAAGACGGAGCCAAAGCGTTACAACTGATTACTTCTCGTTATGATGAACGCGAATGGCGAAAAAAAATCGAAAAAACCTTGAGCCTGCCACCTCGTGGCTTCGAGGATGAGGCGCAGCGAAAAATCTTTTTGCATCTCAAGCTGGCCTTGCAAGCCTATAAATCGAGACGTGCCGATCCTCCCTCGTGGATCGTCGGCGGGTATGCCACGAAAGAAGTCATTGACCGCGCGAAGCATCGTCCCACGGAGATCGATCCAGCGATGACCGAAGAGCATGTGGCCATGTTGGGAGTCGATCCTGGTTCCGACGTGGACCAAGGGTGGTGGGAAGATATGCTCGTGAAATGGTTCGAGGAGCCTGAGGAAGAAGTGGAGGAAACGGAAGCATCCGATGAAGAAAAGAGCGATGAACAGCCGGAACCCGTGAAATCCGATTCGGAAAAAGCTGAATCATAGAAGCTGAGCCATTATCTTTTGAGGTAAACCTCCAAAGCCTGAATCGTGGCCAGAGCCAACCGTCTACTCCAAGAGCGAAATGGGCCTGGGTGCTGTATCAGATCATGACGATCCCTGCACTTTTTTCTATCCATTCCTCAATTGCTTGAATGGCTGTGTTTGTCGCGTCATGTATGGCGTGACGCCCCTCTCTCCCAGTCCTCTTCCACGTCGTGGGCCCGCCCTCTTGGTTTCCAACCATTCGAGTCTGGGAGATCCGTTAGTCTTGTTGGCGACGGCGGGACGGTCGTTGCACTTTTTGATGGCCAGAGAAATTTATGACCGTCGGATGATGAATTGGGCGTTTCGCGCCTTTCGAACGATTCCCGTGAGCCGGGGGGCGAGGGATGTTCGCGCCGTTCGGTCCATGTTGAAGGTGCTTGAGCGCGGCGAAGTCGTGGCGCTGTTTCCTGAAGGCGGAATCGACCAGTTCCGTGATGAATCGGGTCATATGGGGGTCGCGTATTTGGCTGTGAAAACCGGAGCGCCGGTCATTCCGGTTGCGGTCTCGTGGGAACGTCAACGGCCTTCCTCGATTGTAGGGACGTTATTCGTCCCTGGAAGGGTCATGGTGAGGTACGGTGAGCCCCTCAGGTTTCCACAAAACGTCAATCCCAAACGCGACGAACTCGATTCGATCACGAAGCAGGTGATGAGCCGTATTAAAGAATTGGGTGCATTTAGAGCGGAGAACGAATCCGATCAGAACAAATCCATTTGAACCGGGCTGGCCGTGGAGGGCGAAGCCTGCTCTTTCTCTTTGGACAGCTCGTCCAGAACCTGTTTGAGTTTTTGGAAGTCCTCGCGGAGCGGAGCCATGAGATTGGCCTGGTGCAGTGCGGCGGCCGGATGCAAGAGCGGAAAGAGCATGAAATGGGGCAGGCGAAACACGTGGCCGCGAACTTTCGTAATCCCGATTTTTTTCTCCAGCAATGTCTGCATGGCGAAGTTGCCGAGCGAACACACCAACTTGGGTTTGATGATTTGAATCTGCTGAAGCAAAAAGGGTTTGCAGGTCTCGACTTCATCCGGTTGAGGATTGCGGTTATTGGGAGGCCGGCATTTGATGACATTGGCGATGTAAATCTCGGCGCGGGAGAGTCCCACGGATTCGAGCAGTTCCGTCAATAATTTCCCTGCCGCCCCCACGAAGGGAACCCCTTGCTTGTCTTCATAAAAACCCGGGGCTTCGCCCACGAACATGATCGATGCGTGCGGATTCCCGGTGCCAAACACAACCTGTGTGCGTCCGGAAGCCAGGCGGCATGCCTGACACTCGCGCAACGATTGATTCAATTCATCCAGATTCATAGCGTTGCATCATAGGTAGCGGGATTTCGGCTTGTCAATGCGCGTGGATGGTCGAGTAGTATTTCCGCGCACAAATTTCCACTGGCGATGGCGCTTTCGATTTCGGTCGAGGCGTTGGTGTCCGTCCAACTTCCGGCGAGCAGGAAATTGCGGATCGGGGTTTGGTTGGAAGGCCGGGACGGTTCGGTTCCCGGCATGTGAGGCACAAAACCCAGCGGTTGCCGGGTGATGTGAGAGCGGTGGAGACGTTCCGGGTTTGAAAATGGGTGATCCGGAAAGACGGTGTGCAACGTGTCGAGGGCGCAGGCTTGAATTCGGTCGTCCGACTCTGAAAGAAAGGCCGCGTCTCCGGTTGATACGCATGAAAGCAGGGTGGCATGGTCCTTGGACGCGTCTGTCGGATGACACAGCGTCCAGGAAAAACGGCCATCATGAAGGATGAGTCGAGGCGTGGTAATCGTGTGATCCGAAAGTCCCGTGAATCTTACCATGGGAGAAAAGGGCGCTTGACTCATCTGATGAAAGGACGAATAGCGCGCGAGCAAACGTTCGGGAAGAAATGAGGCGAGTGTCGTCGGATGGACCGCTGCGACATACCAATCAGCCGTGTAGAGGGTCCCATCGGATGCACGGACTCCAGTGACGCGTTCCGCTCCAACTTGGAGATGTTCAATGGCTGGAACGCGATCGATGCCCGCGCTTCTTTGTTTGAGCCGTTCGGTTAGAGATTGTGCGAGCAAGGTTGCAACCTTGGGCAGTGGAGTTATCCGCGGGCTGCGGCGACTCGTCTGAAAAAATACCCGTGCCAACATCGCCGTGAAACTGCCCGCACGCGTGTGCGACAGGCTGGTTCCCATGAGAAATCGACATAGCGGATTCCAGATGGTTTTTTGCACGGCAGCGGTCTGCCCGTTATTCGTGAGCCAGACGTCGGCCGTTTGAAGATCCAAGGCGCTGGGCAGGGCGGTCACGCCTTCCCACACTTTTTCCAGGTAAGTGAGCATGCGCCAACGCTCGCGATACGGAAGAGCGGAAAAGGTTGCGAGGCCCCAGAGGGTATGCCATGGGGCTGGGAAGGGAGGGCATGAAAATCGAGCCGAGGCCGAAGCCTCTGTCTTGAATTCGAGTGCTACTCGTTTCCAGCCTGATTCTTGTCGGGATATTCCCAAATCTTGCAATAACGAATCCGTATAGGCGTGTGAGCCGTACACGATCGGCGAATCCGGAATTTCATTCGGAGGATTGGCGGAAGCGGTTGCCTCATGAAGGGTGTCCGTTGCCTTGAGAATGGTGACGCGGTACTCGGCGGTGCAGAGCCGCCAGGCTGCGACTAATCCTGCCAGTGTATCGCCGAGGATCAGAACATGCGATTTCATCGTCTGGACAGAAGTCGATTATTGACAGATGTGCGAAGCCAACTGCTCAGGGCAATGAGAATGCGCAAGGGCGGGGATACACCGATTCGGGGTCCGAATACCGCGTAGTTCGAGGCTTGGATGCGAGTAAGAATTCGAAAATAGACGCTGCGCATGATTTCCGCCGCCACGAGCGTTTGCCGATCGCTTGAGGAAAGCGAGTCATACACCGCTTGGGCTTTGTTGTAAAATTCATGGGCTCGGGCGGCTTCGAACCGCATGAGCGCGAGAAATTGCGCCGAGTTCGTTTTCGCGAACAGTTGCTGCTCCGTGTACTCGAACCTCGCCAAATCTTCTTGCGGCAAATAAATGCGCTGGCGGTCCGCGTCCGCGCCGACATCTCTCAGAATGTTCGTGAGTTGAAAAGCCAGTCCGAGGTTGATGGCATACTCCCGCGCGCGAGGGTCCTCCGTGCCAAAGACCTTGAGACAGATCAAGCCCACGATCGATGCGACACGGTAACAGTAGGGATAGAGGTCCTCGAAGGTGGCGTATCGCGTGTGCGTGAGGTCCATTTCCATGCCGGTCACGAGTTCCTGGAGGTACTCTTCGGGAATCCCCAATCGTTTGACATGGGCGGCTAAACTGATCGTCACGGGGTATCGAGGCTCGCCTTGATAGACAGCCTTGATTTCCTGGCGCCATCGAGAAAGCTGCTCCCGCGGGTTCGCGCCGGGGGGCGGATGATCAACGGCATCATCGATTTCATGGCAGAAGGTGTACACGGTATACATGGCCTCGCGGCGGAAACGGGGCAGAAAGAAGAAGGAATAGTAGAAATTACTCCCACTCGCTTTGGTCTTCGCCGTGCAGTACGCATGGGCTTCTTCAGGAGTCATGGGAGACATCGCGCGGGTTGTTGATCAATTCGAATGATGGATGGGTCGTTGCTTCACATACCTTCTGGTCCGAGGATTGTAGCGAAAGTCGTGGAGGGAGAAAAGACTTCCGGGAAGTTATTCTTGTGTGGTAACTCAGGTATTGAGACTAAAGAGTGAAGGCTGTCACTTCTAATGCCTGACGAGTTGTCTTGTTACGCATCCGTACTCCCTCAACGCCTTCGCCCTTCAGTCTACCCCCTGAGTCGTTCCTTGCGCAGATCTTTAGGACTGGGCTTTGAGTCGATGCTCGCCGATCCATCCCGAGGCCCCTGACTTGGTATGGACCAAATAGACCCACGAACTATTCACGAGCGCGCCATCCAGAATCGTCAGCAACTCACCGGCTTTGACCGAAGGGCCAGGTTGCGCGCCTTGAGGATCACCAGACAGTTTCAAGGAAGCTGTTCCTGAAGGGTCGGCTATCACCGCCACGAGTTGGCCTTCTTGGAATGAAGGGACAGGAGTCTGCGCGTGAGAATGTGTCGCGCTTTCATGAGTTGCGGGCGTTTTCGAGTCGGCATCAGAGGCCGGGGTTTTGGAAGCGGGGGCCATAACCATGCTCGTGAGCGTCGAGAACGCTCCGGGGTCCATCATGAAATACCCGACGCTCGCGACCACGAGAAGCAGGAGAATCACAACAAGCGGTCGCCGACTAGGGGGTTTCGGATCCAAATCCTCCATGTCCTCTAAGCCGTCGTCGAAGTCGAGGTCTTGTTCAGGCTCCTGGGCAAAACGCAGAGGCCGCGGGCTGAACGAACCCGGATTCAGAGGCATGGCGAGTGTTGGATTCATGGGTGAAACCCTCCGTTTAGGGTTGAGGGGGCGTTGGCTGTTTGGGTGGCGTCGTGTTTAAAAAAAGTTCCGGCAACGTCGTCACTATCGGCTTACGCAATACCACGTATTCATACCACTCATCCTGAGGCATGTCAATCAATGGATGCAATCCATGATGCGTCACGCCCTACGCGTAGCGCGTGATGTGGAGAAACCTTTTTCGCCACGCATCACGCATGACGGTTTACGCATCATGAATTGCGCATCGCGACGTCTTCGTACTCCGCAAATGGCGAATCAAATTGCTTGCATATCTGTGTAGCCTTATGCAGAATGCACAGTACACACGGTGATCGTCGTGCCCGCTATGAAGTCGTATCGAGAAGAACTGTGGATCGAAACGAAAAGCCGTCGTGCCTATATGAACATCACCCCTCAGGTTGAAGCGGCCGTTAAGAAAAGCGGCGTCAAAGAAGGACTCGTCCTGGTGAACGCCATGCACATTACGGCGAGTGTATACATCAATGACGATGAGCCGGGGTTGCTGAAAGATTATGACGAGTTTCTGGAAAAGCTGGCGCCTCACGACGCGCGGTACCGGCACAATCAGACAGGCGAGGATAATGGCGATGCGCACATTAAACGCCAAATCATGGGGCGGGACGTGACCGTTGCGATTACGAACGGGCGTTTGGATTTCGGTCCATGGGAACAGATTTTTTATGGCGAGTTCGACGGATGCCGCCGCAAGCGCGTGTTGATCAAAGTGATTGGCGACTAAGGACTTGGGATTTCTCGGTCACATGCCGAAGAAGACAGATGATAACGATGCGCGAAACGCTTGAAGCACGCGCGGCTACTACGAGGAAGATAGCATGTCGAGCTGGTATCGCCCCGATCCATTAACGCGGGATCTGATTCATCTAATCAATGCCCGTCGTCATGACCATGGGGATTCCGATTTAGCGATTGAAGTCCTGCAGGCGCTGCTTGAGCAAGAACGGGAGCACGATGTGTTGACCGTCCTGGCCGCCTTGGATGAAGAATTGGCGGAATGGTTGTTCGATCTCCTCGCCGAAGCCTCGTGCTCCGTGTTGATCGAAGGCGATCCGGATGACAAACCAGCCTATGCCGTGCTCGGCGCCATCGAGTTGCCGCTCCAGGCGAATTTGCCGACTCCGCTTCAATTGAAATTGCAGCCCGAACGTACGGCTGATTTGCTCAGGGCATGCCTCCACATCCCCCCGGGAACGGTGGTGATGGTGGAACCGCGGCTGTTGACGGACACGACGCTGGACTTTCTCACTCTTCAAAAAATCCATGATCATGTGTCCGCCATCGCCAGTTCGCACCGTCGCCAACCCGTGGCGGCTCGTCTTCATCCTCCAGTCGAATCCACGGCATTTTTATTTTTCGAACTCATTGGCGCGAGTGATTCGTCGCTGCCGGAAACATTAGACGAAAAAGATCGGGAGGCCTTGATCCAGGACTTGGCGGCGCAATGTCCGGAAGTCGCGGTGGCGCCTCATTCCCTCGAAGTGCCGGTCTATGCCGCCTATGCGATGTTTGATGCGCAAAATGCCGTGCGGTTGCATCGACTCGCCGACGAAACCGCCGCCGTGTGGCATGATCTCGATCCACCTGTTCGTGGTCGGACGATCGTGCATCTGCACACGCAATGCGGCAATGGCGTGTACATGCCGGTGTGGACCGACTTGTTCGATCCCGAACTACCCGAAGACCATGGCCCAATCTGGACGTCGCCCGACGTCTGGGTCTTCACCGCCGACCTGCCAATCGAGTGGCCGGGTGAAATGTTGACGAACCGGCTGCTGGCCGAAGGCTGCACCCGATTCGAAAATCACATCGTCGAAGCCCCGGAAAATTAACCCGCAAAAACGTAGACTCCTTCTGTCAGCCCTTCACGGTGACGTTTACGCTTGGATGGATGCGAAGGAATGACGTCGTTGCCGCGTGGTTCTTCCCCCACGAGCCAAAACGATTCAGACTCCACTCCCACAATTCGTGAAGAGCCAAAAAATAAGACGAGAATTTGTCAGCGTGGGGTTCTTCCCTCATTCGGCATCATAACCGGAATGACTTGGCGGGAGTGTTTTCGGTAGATGAGAAAATCTTGATCCAGAGTGAGCACGTACTTTGAGTAGAGTGTTCTGCCATCCGGACCAAACAAGGCATCGGCCAGGGACATGGGAAGATCCGCATATCGTTTACCCAACTTTACGATCAACTGAAGTTCTTGTTCCAGGTTGCATGCCGTCTGAATGACCCCTCGGTTCATGAGTTCGAGGACGGCTTGGTTCCTCCCGGAATGTGTCGCAATAGAAAACAGGTCTCCGCTCTAACGGCCTCACGCGTAAGGAGTGGCGGGATCATTTTGTTCCCATTTTGTCTTGGTCCAAGTGTGGCATTCGTCGGCTCCGTTGAGAAACGCGACTATGGGCCCTGTATCCACAATGATGAGCCGATCCACGTGTGTTACTGGGTGTATGACTGGCCAAATCCCGTTAGATGAGTTTTGTTGACGGGGACTGTTGAATCATTCGCTTCGTGTGGCCCATCCACGCCATAGAAGCAATCAGGCGATCAACGGGAGGGAATGTTCAAAACAGTCCGTCCAGCCCTGTCCTGAGCGTAGTCGAAGGGAAGGCCGCAGCCGTTTTGACGCACGGAGCGTACGCTTCGTACGTGAGCGCGAACGCCGCGAAGAGCGGCACGTCTGTGAGCCCGAAGGTCGGCAACACGGCGAGAACGCCGCTGGCGGCTTTTTTTCAACATTCCCGACTTGTAAAAAAACAGGCTCGGACATGAATTCATTCTGCGAGCGTGGCTTCTATCGCTTGAGCTCATCAGTCTCATGTCGAGCCGCGAGTCTGATGGGTTCCAACAGTTTCTCCGTCACTTTCAGGTCACCCTTTCCTCTTCCGACTTGGATGTCGGCTTTGGCGGCTCCGTGAAAGTCACTGCCGCCGGTCAGAAGGAGGTCGAGCTTTCTGGCCAGTTCCAGGTACTCTGATGTTTGGCGTCTCGTATGGGTGCTGTAAAACACTTCGATACCCATGAGGCCGGCATCCTTCAATGTCTTGCACATCGCTTGCAATTCTTGCCCTTGCCGTTTGGTCCAATGAGGGTGGGCTAACACCGGCACGCCGCCTGCCTCATGGATCCAGCCAATGGCCTCGCGCGCGTCAGGCAGGTCGCGCAACACATAGGCCGGAGCGCCCTCGGCAAGGTATCGGTCGAAGGCTTCTTTGACTGATTTGACGTAGCCCTTTTCGACTAATACGTCGGCGATATGTGGGCGACCGATCGAACCGGAACCTGCTTTGGCTTTCACCTCCTCATAGGACAATTTCAAGCCGAGTTGATTGAGCTTCGTCACGACACGAGGGTTGCGCTCATGACGGCTGGTTTGCTGCCTGCGCAGTCTCGATCTCAAGGTCTCATTCTGCCAATCGAAAAAGTATCCCAGGATGTGCGTTTCCCGGCCGTCGAACCGCGAACTCAATTCGATTCCGGGAATGACCTCAATGCCGACCTCCGCGCCAGCTTTCATGGCTTCGGGAATGCCATCGACGGTGTCATGGTCCGTCATCGCCAAGGCCGTGACGCCAACTTCATGCGCGAATCGAATGACCTCCGCGGGTGAATAGCTGCCATCGGAATAGGTCGTGTGGAGGTGCAAGTCGATGCGTGGCATGCAGAGACTCTCGCTACGAAACCTTTTGAGCGACTAGTCGCGCCGTAAAGGCCGGCTGTTGCCCTGCCTGGTCTTGGCGCTGCCCTTCTTCGTAAAACAGCACGCGCAAGCCATGGGCTAATCGAAGCAACTCATTGTGCGCCAAGCAAAATTCCTTCCGGCGCGGATGTTGGAATCGGTGATGGTTGTCGATGAGAAATGTTTCATAGATCAAGAGGCCGCCTGGCTTGAGAGCCTTGATGATGTTCGGAAAAATCGGGCGATATAAATAGTAGAAGACAAGCACGCCGGCAAACTCATTCTCTCCAAGGGATGGTGGGCCGGTGGAGTCGGATTCGAGATCGAGTTCCCGTGTTGTCACGTTGTGAAGGTTTTCATTCAATGCCGTCCTTGCCAGTGTTGTCAGCGCGTCTGGGTTACGATCGAGCCCCACGACTGGATAGCCTTGCCTGGCCAAATAAATCGCATGTCGCCCGGACCCACAGGCGAGATCCAGGATTTGGCCTTGTGGAATTTGCTGGCCGTGCCTGACTAAAAATGGCGATGGATTGTTTGCAGGCGAATCCCCAAGCTTGGAGAGGCGGGAACGATGGTAGGTGAGGCGGACTCCAACGGATCCAATGACATAATCAAGGGGTGGCTTGGCTTTCCGCAACCAGATGCGAAGGGTTTCGATGGGAAACTCGGCTAACAGGGCTCGGCTGATCCGATCGGCAAGCGTTTCGATCAACTCGCAGGTTCCCGAGCGGCCGATATCGACGACGCGGCTGGACACGTGGGCATAATCGATCGTTTTGGAGAGCGTGTCTGTTTGAATGGCGTCTTCGGCGGAGCAAGAGAATTCAAGGTCAACCAGCAAGGGTTGGGGCGTGGATCGTTCTTCCATGGTGACTCCACAGCGGCCTTGAAAACTGATTCCTTCAATGATGAGCCCTTCGTCCATGGGAGCCATTGTCAAAGAGCCGGATCAACGTGTCAAGCAACCGGTGCGATAGCCTCGTTTTGCTTGACCTGCTTTCAGCTCGACTCCTATAATGCCATTCGAATCGTGGTGTCCTGAGCGTTTCTGGAAATTGAAGCGAATCTTCATGGCTGATTTGACGCATTTTAATGAATCGGGACGGGCGCGGATGGTCGATGTTTCCGCGAAAGCCACGACCGAGCGCATTGCAGTGGCTCAAGGCCGCGTGTTCATGCAGCCCGAAACCTTGCGCCGTATCCAAGATGGAAAAATCGCCAAGGGGGACGTCTTGGCTGTCGCCCAGGTGGCAGGGGTCATGGGGGCCAAGCGGACGCCAGACCTTATTCCGATGTGCCACCCTTTGATGGTGACGAGCGTGAATATCGATTTTCAGGAGAACCCGGAACCGGATCGTTCCGGACAGTGTTCGCTGACGATTCAAGCCACTGTCAAAACAGCAGGCCAGACGGGAGTCGAGATGGAGGCGATGACGGCGGTCTCGGTCGCGGCCCTGACGGTCTATGACATGTGTAAAGCCGTGGATAAAGGAATGAGTTTTGGCGAAATATTTTTAGTTTCCAAAGAGGGTGGCAAGTCGGGCGTCTATATCCGTCCGGGGTTCGAAGCCCGTTCTTCGGCCAATGGAGATCGAACATGACCCTGACCGTCAAACTCTTTGGCATGCTCAAGACGTTGTTGAAACAGGACGCCGACTTGAACGTCGAGCTCCAAGAAGGCGGCCAGGTCAATGATCTTATCGCGGAAGTTCAGAAAATCAATCCTGACTTGGGGGACTTACTGCTCAAGAAAAAAGTGCTGGTCTCGGTGAACCATGAGATTGCTCATGGAGAAACCGTGTTGACAGTGTCCGATGAAATTGCATTGTTGCCACCGTTTGCCGGAGGCGCCGATCAGGAGAGGAGCGAGGCCATGTCAACCGCGGCGGGAGATGAAGCCATGCTGGTTCGCGTGCAGCGCGAAAACTTTTCGCTTGATGAGGAAATCGATCGAGTGAAGAAGCGGTCCAGGCGCATTGGGGGCATCGCCACGTTTTTAGGGACGGCTCGAGACCGGTCTCAGGGGAGAGATGTCAGCAGCATTACGTTTGAGCACTATGATGGCATGGCGCAAAAAAAGTTGCGGGAAATCCGCGAACGGGCGCTGCAAGAGTTTGACATTATCGAAGCCCTGATTCTTCATCGTTTCGGCGAGATTGCGATCGGCGAAAATATTGTTTTGATTGTCATTGGCGCCGAGCATCGAGCCGATGCGTTCAAAGCCTGCAAATGGTGCATTGATGAGCTCAAGCAAATTACACCGATTTGGAAGCTTGAACAAACTCCAGAAGGTGAAGTCTGGGTGGAACAGCATCCATGAATATGGCGCCTGGACAGCCAATGCATGCGGATCTGCTGGATACGTTTGACCGACCGTTGCGAAGTTTGCGGTTGTCGGTGACGGACCGGTGCAATCTCCGGTGTCACTATTGCATGCCGGAAGAAGAATATGCCTGGTTGCCGCGCAATACCCTCCTGACGTTCGAAGAGATTAATGTTCTCGTGAGCGTCTTTACGGAATTTGGAATCGATCGGGTCCGGCTGACCGGTGGAGAGCCATTGCTCCGTCGCGACCTTGCGACCTTGATTCGGATGATTCGGCAGCATGCCCGCATTCAGGACATTGCCCTGACCACGAATGGCATTCTTTTGGAAGAGCAGGGTCAAGCGTTGTTCGAGGCGGGTTTGCACCGGGTGACCGTGAGCCTCGATACTCTGAAGCCCGATCGCTTTAAAGCCTTGACGCGCCGCGACACGTTCGATCGTGTGCTGGCGGGCATTCACAGTGTAGAGAAGGCGGGGTTCACCGGACTGAAGATCGACACGGTCGCGATCAAGGGTTTCAACGATGATGAGCTCGTGGACCTCATCGAATTTGGCAAAGCAGTCAATGCCGAAGTCCGGTTTATCGAATATATGGATGTTGGTGGAGCCAATGACTGGGCCATGGAGAAGGTGTTGTCCAGGGCGGAAATCCTCTTGTTGCTACGGAAAACCTATGGACCGATCGAGTCCGTGATGAGGAACGGTTCTGCGCCGGCCCAACAGTTTCTTTTGCCCGATGGCACGACCTTTGGCATTATTCCTTCCACCACGACCCCCTTTTGTGCCACGTGTGATCGAAGTCGTCTCACGGCCGATGGCTTCTGGTATCTGTGTCTGTATGCCAAGCATGGGATCGATTTGCGAGAGCCGCTACGGATGCAAGATTTAACCGAGGTCCGTCATCGGATTCGATCGGGATGGGGCGCCCGGACGGATCGTGGAGCCGAGGAACGGAAACGTCTCGAACAATCGAGTCTGCGTGGGCGTTTCATCGAAATTGAAAAACTCCGCCAAGATCCCCGCCTCGAAATGCATGCCCGTGGGGGATGATGTCCTTACCTTGTTTGCCTTGCGCTCTCTCTGCTCTCTGCCATTCATCTCACGTTAGCTTCATGACTTTTGATCATCTGCCGTTTTCTTGATGGAAGGTAGATGCTGTGTTACATTTCCCTCCTTGTCCACAGACCAATTCTCAAGGGTGAGACTCAATGGGATGGTTTAAAAAGGCTCCCGTGGCGGATTCCGAAAAAGGCAAGTTGAATATTGTCGAAGGCATGTGGGTGAAATGTCCCTTCTGCCGGGCCATTGTGTATCGGAAAGAAGTGGACCGGAATCTGAAGCTATGCCCTAAGTGCGACTATCATTTTCCTCTTTCGGTGACTGAACGAATCGAGATTCTCCTTGATCCGGACAGTTTTCAAGAATGGGAACCAGATTTATCCCCCGCGGATCCATTAACCTTTGTCGATACGCGACCGTATGCCGACCGATTGAGAGTGCATCAAGAGAAAACAGGGAGAAAAGACGGGATGGTCATCGGAGAAGGCTTCGTGCATGGGAAGCCTCTCGTGATCGGCCTATTCGATTTCCGGTTCATGGGTGGAAGCATGGGGTCGGTCGTGGGCGAGAAAATTTGCCGCGCCGTGGATCGTGCTGTGAAAGGCAAGCATCCTTTTTTGCTTGTGGCGACGTCCGGCGGGGCCCGAATGCAAGAAGGCACATTGTCCCTCATGCAGATGGCCAAGACGGCGGCGGCTGTGGCTCGTCTGCATGAGGCTCGGTTGCCCTTCTTGTCATTGCTAACCGACCCCACGTTTGGCGGGGTTACCGCGAGTGTGGCCATGTTGGGCGATATCATCCTCGCTGAACCAAAGGCCTTGATTGGGTTTGCAGGTCCTCGGGTCATCGAGCAGACGATCAAGCAGCGGCTGCCGGATGGATTTCAGCGGGCCGAATTTCTGCTGGAACATGGCATGATCGACTCGATTGTCCCGCGGCCACGCCTTCGCGAGACGATTCATCTGTTGTTGAGGCATCTCGCGAGGAAGAACTAATCGTCCGCGGATCGTCGTGGCAAGCCGTACCCGTGTTCATTCCGGCTCCACGCTGTCGAGATATCCTAAACCACCATGCCAGACTCGTACCACGCGTGTCTCACCTATTTGTACGGGCTCCAGAAGCACGGCATCAAGCTTGGTCTCGACACGATTCGGGCGTTGCTGGCTCAGTGCAATCACCCCGAGCGTCGAGTGACGGCGCTGCATATCGGCGGAACGAATGGAAAGGGGTCTGTTGCGGCCATGACCGCCGCGATTCTCCAGGCTGCCAATGTCCGTGTCGGACTCTATACGTCCCCGCATTTGATCGATTTTCGTGAACGCATTCAAGTCCAAGGCGAACGGATTCCAGCGTCGCGTGTCGTGGACCTTGTGGAGCGTTTCCGGCTTTGCACTGGCCTGACAGGCGTTCCTACTTTTTTTGAAATCGCGACGGCCATGGCCTTCCAATATTTTGCCGAGGAAGGGGTGGATGTGGCGGTCCTCGAAGTGGGGATGGGGGGGCGGTTTGATGCCACCAACGTGTGCCAACCTTGTGGCGTGCTGGTGACCAATGTCTCATTCGATCATGAGGCATATCTAGGTCACACGCTTGAGGCCATCGCCTATGAGAAGGCGGGAATCATCAAGACGGGCGTTCCTCTTGTCATCGGGCCGATGGCGGAAGAAGCCCATGCCGTGATACGCCGGAGGGCCAATGAGCTGGGAGCCCCTCTTTCCCAATACGGTTCGGATTTCACGATCGAGGCTCAAGAGGCAGGTGATCGGTTTGCTTACCGAAGCTCCACACGCACGTATTCCAGCCTCCCCTGCGCGTTGAACGGTGCTCACCAGCTCGTGAACGCGGGTTGTGCCGTGGCTCTTCTTGAGCAAAGCGTGATGCCCAGTCGAGTCATTTCAGAGGAGTCCATTGTTCAGGGGTTGAGTTCAGTGTCGTGGGAAGGGCGTCTGGAGACGATCGGGACGCATCCGCTTGTCGTTTGCGATGGAGCGCATAATCCAGCTGCGGCAGCGGGTTTGGCTTGCTATTTGCATTCCATGATCGATGGCGTTCCGGAGCGGAAACTGATTCTTCTTATTGCCATGATGCGGGATAAAAATATCACGGCGTTCCTGGCTGAACTCCTTCCGTTAGCCGATGTCCTGATTTGCACGCAAATTGAGCACTCCCGATCGGCGACTGTTCACGAATTACACAATGAGCTTCCGACCCCTGCTCCGCCGGTGTATGGTGTGCCAACTCCGTCTGATGCCCTGGCTTTGGCGAATCAGCTTGCCGACTCACGAGACATCATTTGCGTGACGGGGTCGCTGTTTCTCGTTGGGGCCGTCAAGAGTATGTTGGCTGGATCAACCTATGCTCCCATTGTCGGCTAGTCGAAACGTGACGCCTCTTCGTTTTTGCTCGTGTGGTGGTTGGGCGGGAAGGATCGTTCTTCTTCTGAGTCTGCTGCTCTGGGGATGCGCTGTTTCCGAGGTCGATGCTCAGCCCGCTATTCCGGTCGCCGAGAGTGCAGGATCAACCCGTCCGCCGTTGGATGTGACGGCCGAACGAGTCGAGTTTGATCGGGTGACGGAAGTCTTTAAGGCTGTCGGATCAGTTGTGGTTACCCAAGGCCCTCTTCGATTGACCGCGGACGAAGCGACCATTCACAAACTTTCCGGAGCCTTGAAAGCGAAGGGACAGGTGCACCTGAATGATCAAATGACCGAGGTATGGGCCGATGAGTTGGAGATTAACGTCTATACCGAATCCGGCGTCATCACGAATGGAAAGATTTTTCTTCAGAACACCAACACGTGGGTTCGAGGACGGTTGTTGCAACGGTTTTCAGAAACACATTATCGCGCGAAAGAGGGGACGTTTACGAATTGTGACGCCGATGACGGGCAAATTCCCGATTGGAGTTTTGCTTTTGCCGACCTGGA
>Ga0256830_1001709_pt1 | contig 15179 bp, 9 predicted proteins | sample 128326metaG_FD_190537 | JGI IMG/M metagenome (GOLD analysis project Ga0256830, IMG submission 190537) | Hydrothermal vent microbial communities from Lau Basin, Pacific Ocean - 128-326 | ecosystem: Environmental > Aquatic > Marine > Hydrothermal vents | place: Pacific Ocean: Lau Basin | collected... | reverse complement strand
TTCTTTATACACACCCATTTGGGCATATTTTTCTATACGTCGGTTCAAAAATACTTCCGGCGGTACGTCTTTCAGGGCTTCCAATTCCTCGTCCACGACCGCTTTTAATATATCGGCGGTTTCATCGTAATCCCGGTGGGCTCCGCCGAGGGGTTCGGGAACAATCCGGTCACAGATCCCCATTTTTTTCAAATCGGGCGGAATTAACTGCAGGGCTTCCGCCGCCTGGGCCGCTTTGGTGGCATCCCGCCAGAGAATCGACGCGCACCCCTCGGGGCTGATCACGGAGTACCAGGTATTCTCCAGCATCAACATGCGGTCGCAAATACCGATCCCCAGCGCGCCGCCACTGGCCCCTTCGCCGATCACAACGGAAACAATCGGCACCATCAGGGCGGACATTTCCATCAGATTACGGGCGATGGCCTCCCCTTGTCCCCTTTCTTCGGCGCCCAAGCCGGGATAGGCTCCCTGGGTATCGATCAGGGAAATAACCGGCAATCCGAATTTTTCGGCCAGTTTCATAATCCGCAATGCCTTGCGATACCCTTCCGGGCGCATCATACCAAAATTCCGATACAGGTTTTCCCGTGTATTACGGCCTTTTTGTTGCGCCAGATAGGCGACCGGTTGATCGTTTAACGTGCCGATACCGGCAATGATGGCCGTATCATCGGCGAAATGTCGGTCACCATGCAGTTCGATGAAATCGGGCGACCAGCGCTGAATATAGTCCCAACTGTGGGGACGATTGGGATGCCGGGCCAGTTGCACCCGCTGCCAGCGCGTTAATCGTGAATGAATCTTTTTAATCACCTCTTCGCGCTTGGCGATCAAACGTTTAACTTCTTCTTTATTCTCAACCGTGGGGTGATGGGTAGACCGCATTTCAAGTATTTGATCATCCAACGCCTTAATCGGTTTTTCAAAGTCTAAATAATTATTTGCCATTTTATCCGCTAAATACTGTTTTCATTAAAATTTCCAAATCCAGGGCGAAACTTTGGTTCTGAACGTAATAATGGTCCAAAAGCCGCAATTCTTCGGCCGTGAAATTAACACTTCGCAGGCGTTGAAACCCAGTTAAGCCCGGCCTGCAGATTAATTGGGGGTTGGGCTCCGATGTTTCCACCAATACGGCGCCGACCAGGCTCATGTCTCCCTTCAGGACCGACCACAGCAAGGGAATATCCCGCACAAAGCGGCTTTTCGACCGGAACAAATACGCCCGGAAAGGCCGACCTTCTTCACCCCAGAATGAAATCCTTTCGATTCGACCCGTGACCAATTTTGCGACGATTATCGGGGACAATACGATCAGGCCAATGAGGGCGCCTATGATGTCAAAAATACGCTTTGTGATTCGGTGCAGGCGGTGGAACAACGGATATTCGATGTTCACAAAAGAATAATCGCCGATTTCCTCGATGGAAGCTTTGCCCAATAGAATATCCTGGTGCCGGGGCACGATCCGGTACGTAAGCCGCAAATCCTTGGTTTGGTCCATGATGCTCAGCACCTCTTCATTCGAAAAAGCGTCGGTCGAAAATATCAGTTCGCGAATGCGATACGTTTTCACGATCTGTTTCAGGTCCGCCAGGGCGCCTAAAAAGGGAACCGGCAAATCCTCGGGATCGTCCCTTAGTTCGTAATCGCTGAACCCGATAATGTCCAGCCCCGTGTCAAACCGTTTTAACAGGTTCTTGGCAATCCGGCGCCCTTCCCTGTCGGCGCCGATGATCAGAGTCTTGCGCGTAAACAGGATGGAATTCTTATCCTTCACCGGACGAAGCAATCCCCGGGACATTAAATAATGAACCAGCACCCGCCAACCGGGAATCAGAATCGTGATAATAATCGTCGCCACGACAATGACCAACCGGGAAAAAGCATACTGCTTGAAAAAATAAGTGAAGGCCACGGCAATGAAAAAGCCGGTGATCGACGATAAAATGGCCCGGCTGTAGGATAAAATATACCGGGAATATAATTGAAACAGGGCCCCCACCCCGATCCAGAAAAGAACATAAATCGCGGGCACAAGTCCCCGGCTCAAGGTGATTGGCTCATAGTGGTCAAACCGCAACGGAATGGAAACGAGGAAGGCAAACAAAACGACTAATCCGTCGAGCATCACCGATATCATTTGCGAACGGCGCTCCCCGATCAAGGCGAAAATTTTTCGCACCCCGATACCCAGCCGTATGACCACCCTTGTCAGCAAGCTCTGGCTGCGGGAAAAATGTTTATCGGCAAACAGGATCATGGCGTCATAAAAGGCCCTGATGCTGTCGTACGGCGCCGACTTCACCGACTCACCGTGATAATGGATGATCTGGGTCGTGGGCAAATAGTGGACCTCGTAACCCGCTTCCCCCACCCGGTAACACAGGTCCAAATCTTCACCGAACATGAAAAAACGATCATCGAAACCGCCGATCCGGCGAAACAAGTCGGCCCGGATGAACATACAGGAACCGCTTATCGCCTCAACGGAATGGATCTCATCCGCGTCCAGGTAGGTTAAATTGTACTTCCCCGCCCAACGGGAACGGGGAAAAAGTTTCGTGAGCCCCAGGACCTTCGGCAGGGCCACCCCGATCGTCGGAAAAGACCGTTTGCAGGCCAACTGCAAACTACCGTCGGCGTTGAGTATTTTCGGCCCCACCATTCCAACCCGCCGATTGCTCTCCATGTATTCCACAAACGTCCCGATCGTCTTTTCCTGGATGATGGTGTCCGGATTTAAAATCAACAAATACGAACCGTTGGCCGCTTCCGCGCCCTGGTTTACCGCCCGGCCGAAGCCGACGTTTTCCGAATTGACAATCACCCGACAATCGGGATGTTGTTCCTGAAGGGCATTTACCGACCCGTCAAACGAATGGTTGTCCACGATGATAATCTCGATCCCGCCCGGGTATTCCGATTTTCTGATCGCGTCTACGGCGTGGATTACATATTGTTTAACGTTATAGTTGACAATAAGAACTGAAACCGCGGGGTATGACATAAAGTATTGTTACTTATTCCAGCCGAATATTTTCCATATCCGTAAACGCCAGACAATAAACACGGCTTCAAACATAATGGACCGGGACATTTTGGATTCGCCGATGGTGCGATCAATAAAAATAATCGGGTGTTCCTTGATCCGGAACCCCTTATGCCAGGCCCGGAAATTCATCTCGATCTGGAAAGAATACCCTTCGGAACGAATACTGTCCAAATCAATGTTCTCCAAAACTTTTCGCCGCCAGGCTTTGAAACCGCCGGTCGCGTCGTAAATCGGCAGACCGGTAACCAACCGGGTATACAAATTCGCGCCGTAACTTAAAATCAGTCGTCGCAGAGGCCACCGCACCACGCTGATGCCGTCGCAATACCGGCTCCCGATGACAAGGTCGTACTCGTTCAGCAATCTTAACATCGCCGGTATCGCGGCGGGATCGTGGGACAAATCGGCATCGATCTGAACGATCGCCTCATAATCGCGTTTCAGCGCCCACTTAAACCCATGACAATACGCCTTCCCCAAACCCGCTTTCCCGGGCCGTTGCTCCAAAAACAGGTGTGAATATCGCTTTTGCAATGTCTTCACCACTTCGGCCGTACCGTCGGGCGAATTATCATCCACCACCAAAATATGGCAATGCGGTTCGACCGTAAAAACATGCTTGATCAAATCGGCGATGTTTTTCCGTTCGTTATAGGTTGGGGTAACGACTAAAGTTTTCATCCCTGTAATTTTGAGTAGATGGCTTTTAAACTGGTATCAATGGGGATACAAGCGACGTTCAATTTGCGTTCGATTTTGCTGGTTTTCAAGCCGCATTTCAGGGGTCTTGGCGCCAATTGATTCAATTCGCCGGTCGAAATCGGCGTTATTAAACGCCGATCGAGGTGAAAGACATCGGCGATCCGGTTCGCAAATTCCAGGCGATGCAAATAATCAGCCCCCCCGTAATGGTACAATCCCCTGACGCCGCCGTTAATCATTTCATGCATTATCTCCGCCAGCGCGACGGTCCAGGTCGGGTTGTTCCATTGGTCGTCCACCACCCGGATCGGCTTGCCGGCGCGCAATGAATCCACGACCCACTTCACGAAACTGGCCCTGGTCCGCCGGTTGTAATCAAACACCACGTTTGTCCGGATAATCACCCAGTCGGCGGAACGGGATTGAACGATTTCTTCCGATTGCAGCTTGGTGCGGCCGTAGACATTAATGGGATTGGTCTCCGCATCCTCGGCGTAGGGCCCCTCCTTGCCGTCAAATACGTAATCGGTCGAGATATGAATAAAAAGCCCCTGAAAACAGTCCAGGATATTTTCCACACCGCCCACGTTTACTTTCTCCGCCAGTACCGGCGATCGCTCGCAACCATCCACATCCGTGAGCGCGGCCAGGTTGATTACGATGTCGGGAGCAAACTCTTTTAATAACGTTTGCACTTTCCGCCGGTCCGTGATATCCACTTCCGCCGTCCTGCACACCGAATGTTTTTGGCGCGGTATCGACAAGTCCGCGGCCAGTACATCGAAACCGGAATGGAATTCGCGGATCACCGCGTCCCCTAACTGCCCGAAAGCGCCGGTAATGAATATCCTTTTCTTACGCATCATAAAAAATGTCGTTTATTACCTGATCGGAAGAGATACGGACGATCCATGCTTTTACCGTAAATTCAGTGACAAATTCGATGATTTCGGCCTCACTTCTTTACGGTAAAGGTGTGCGCGATCAAATCGAGTTGTCTCAGATATAATGATTTATCTTTCCCCGGATGGAAAATCAGCATATTCAAATGGTATGTTCGATCCGATTGTCCGTCGTAAAACAGGTAACTGATAAACGGTCCGCCCTGGGCTTCCTCAGTAGATTCCCAAATACCCCGGGCCCTCCAGGCCGGCCAGCGGTTGAATTCCGTTAGCTTGATCGAATAGCGATACTTGTTATAACGAATATTGCCATAGAATTTTTCCGGAAACTCCCACAGGTATTTTGCCACCTCCAGCGAATCGTTCACGACCGCGCCCGGTTCCCAATGAATCGATATCCATTGATAGGGCATCTCGCGTCCGATCCAGACGAAATTCACCTCGGAACTATCGTGAATTACCACCCAGCCCCACGGTATTTTAATCTCCCAACCGTATTCCTTTAAAAACCGCTTCTCGAGTTTCTTGCGTCTTGCCCGGTCAAACAAAAACTTCCCCTGTCGTTTTTCAAATTGCTTCTCGAACTGGTTCCGGATCCATTCTTCCTTGCCGCGAATGGCTTGTTTTAATTTGCTTTCGGTGGGCGCGCTCAGGATCATAAACAATTGATTCTGCGCGAATTGGTCACGCGTGAAAATAATTTGCCGGTCTCCCTCAATGGTTTCCCTGAATCTTTCCGGCCCCAATAATTGTTGGACCAATCGCGTTCCCGGATCCGTCCGATCGGTTCCGATATTTCCAATGATCAGGTTTGTCTGTCTTTCAAGTTTGTTGAACCCGTCCGGTTCGGCGAACTTTATCCGGTAAACCGGTTCCGGCTGCGGCGTGTAAATGGTGTCGCTGAAGATTTGTCCCAAAGCGCTCCTTATCGCCTTATGATTCTCATGCGAAGCCACGATTACTATTTCATCGTCGGCCCCGATGGATTCCCGTTTAATATCGCACCCGGTCACGCCAAACCAGGCAAACAGCGTCATGAAAACACCGGCGGTCACGGTTGAATTCACGACCGTGACAAAGATTTTTTTTATTTTGCTGATCAGGAATACCATTACGATTCCTTTCTGATTCCGGAGGGGGACAATCCCGGGCACTGTCCTCCCACATGGATATGCTTTCCGTTCAAGTCCCAACCTGTTTTGCTTGACTGACCCCTCACACCTTGTTTCCCCGCCAAACGACTCCGCCCTTAATCCGCCAGCACAAAGTTCGCGCGCAATTTTTCGAACGAGACGGATTGCACCCGAACCTTAACCGTATCCCCTAACTGGTAGACTGTTTTTAACCGTCTGCCGCGTAAACAATAATGGTCCTCGTCAAAATAATAGTCGTCGTCTTCCAGTGTGTCGGTATGTACCAGTCCCTCCACCAGTGATTCTTCCAATTCAACGAAAAAGCCGATTTGAATCACACCGGAGATTATTCCCGGGTAACTTTCCCCGATCCGTTCGTTCAACCAGCGAAGTTGTTTGATTTTCGTGTACTCCCTTTCGGCTTCCAGGGCGCGCAGTTCCATCTCGTTGGCCACATCCACCCCGGCCTGCAGGGCCGGTATCAATTCGGCGTCCGTTTCCTTCTTCCGCCGGTAGTGGCGTTGTTTGATAAGCCGGTGTACCATCAGGTCCGGGTAGCGCCGAATCGGCGAAGTGAAATGGGTGTACCGGTGAAACGCCAACCCGAAATGTCCGTGCGGCGTAATGGCATACTTCGCCTTCATCATCGTTCGTAACGCGACCGTCTCAATCAGGCCCTTAAAAGGCGAATCTCCCAGGCTCGCTAATATCCCGCGCATGCCCTTGGACGTGGTCGGGTCGTATTCTATCGCGATCGGTAAACGCAAACGACGGATAAGCTGGATGAATTGTTCCACGTTTTCAGGTTTGGGCTTCTCATGGATACGAAACACGAAGGGGACGTCCTTGCCATCGTGGCGACTGTAATGTTCTGCGACCAGGCGATTTGCAAGCAACATGCACTCTTCCACGATCCGGTGACTCCGGAGCCGTTCACTGGGCCGTATTTCACGCGGGATTCCCTCCTCGCCCAAAGTGAAAATAGGTTCGGGAATATCGAAATCGATACTACCCCACTCGGACCGCTGCTCGAACAGCGCCCGGCTCAATTGACCGAGGGTGTTCAATTCACGTAAGAATGGATGGGAGCGTTGCTCTTTCAGGATATCTTCCACTTCCTGGTAGGTAAAGCGGCAATCGTTTCGAATAATACTTGGAAAAACTTTAAAGGCGAGCACGTTGACCTTTTCGTCCAGCACGATCTTCGCCGTCATCGCCAGGCGATCGGTATGCGGCTTCAGAGAACATAAATCGGCGGCCAGGACCTCCGGCAACATGTTCACCACGCCTTCGGTAAAATACACCGAAGTGCTCCGGTTGAAGGCCTCCCGATCAAGCGGTGAACCACTGTTTACAAAATGACTCACGTCGGCAATATGCACGTACAACAGGTAACCGTTCCGGGTCTTCTCAATCGACAACGCGTCGTCAAAATCACGGGCTTCCAGCGGATCGATGGTACAGGTTTTCAGGGACCGTAAATCTTTCCTTTTCGTTATTTGATTCTGAATGGTCGATTCCGAATAGCGCTCGCAGTAATGCACCACTTCCGCCGGAAAATCGGCCCGGAAATCGTATTTCTCCAGGATAATCCGGAAATCATTTGCCGGATCGTTCGCATCCCCGATGACGCTCTTGACCGCCGCCACGATGGGCGTTTGTGAAGTGCCCCAATCAACAACTTCCGCGACAACCGTCAAATTGGACTGTAAAGTGATGCCCTTCGTTTTTACGACCCGGATCCCCCGCGCCGGGGTTACCGGCGTGATCGTCAGTCGAAAATCATTCTTCTCCCTGGTAACCGTACCGATAAAACGGGACGTTTTTCGCTCCACTACCTCTGTAATCCGGCCTCGCAAACGGTTCACCTCCCGTTGGCGGAATAATTGCACGCGGACACGATCGCCGTGAATGGCGTCACGAAGATTTGTGCGACTGATAAAGATGTCCGGTCGATCGTCATCGGTAATCACGAATCCGAATCCCTTTTGCACCACAACCAGTCGGCCCTCGACCACGCCGCTTTCAGAGGGAATGGCATAACGGTTTTCTCTATCAATACGGATCACCCCTTCCTCAACCAGGGAGTTCAAGACGGCCTTGAATTTCTGCCGTTCGCGGGGATGGATTTTTAAACGTCTGATTAAATCCCTTAGCCGAAATCGGTTTTTGTCATGATTCCGTAAAAAAGTAAGTATTTTATCGCGCATCAGATTCTACTTGTGAATTTTATGTGTAATTTACCGTTTATAATGCTATCCTCTCTTCCGACTCCGTATATAATTTCAATTACCGAGTTCCGGTTGACCTGTTTATAGCCGATTCCCGTTGATCGGGGAAAGGGTGTATATTTATTTTGAATCGCCAAATCGGCGAATATGAACATTCCGGACCGATTTCCCAGGCGATAATTTAACTCCAGGGAGGGAATCATTACCCGGTCACTTATAAGAATTTCCTCCCTGTATCCGCGGATCGTATTGGCGCCGCCGTACCGAATTTTTTCCCCCACGTGAACCATCCCCGGAAACACATTCACTCCCTTACTCCATATTCTCATGTGTAAATTTAATTTATCGGTCAAAGGTTTATAAGCGCCAAATAATACATGGAATTTACTCACTATTTTGTTTGTTTGCAGTTGCTTCTGATTGCCGATTTCACCCGTGAAGTTCCAATATATGCCCCCGGTGGGCAGCCAGCGATCGTTCCTCCGGTCCAAAACGCTCTCCAACAAAATGGTTTTGGAGATCAATTTTTCCACACCGGTGGAATCGCCCCTGGTGGTTGGCAGAATGGTTGTTGTGCGCCCTCCCAGCCGCCATTTCCCACCCCAGCGGACAAAAGACACGGCCGAAGCGCCAACCGTGGTATTAACGTATAAACCCTCCCGTAAGTCCTGGCTGAATTCGAATCGCCCCCCGATGGGGAGCCCGAATGGATGTGGTTCCTCATACGCCAGTTGCAATATTTGCGACCAGGCATCGGTCCGTTTCCAAAATACATCCACGACACCCGCCGTCCGCCAGGTATTTTCGAGATGAATGTCAATTTCCCCGGTGATCTGCCATTTACCGTCCACTCCCCGGTTGGCGCCCATGATACCGGTGAAATTGCTCTCAAACTGCGGCCGGAAGTCAATGACCGCCCCGATCCTGTCGTTCCCGAACCGTGCGAATTCCAATGTCGTCCGGGGGGTGATGAACGAATAACTCCCCAGGATATTCCGGAAAAGCATATCGCTTTCCGAAACGGGACGGGAATTCAACAACGATCCGAACAACCGTTTTCGCACCACCGGGATGACCGGGTTGTTATCGATAAACACCAGGGAATCCACACGCACGTCGGTGTCTTGCAACCGATAACGGACTTTAATCGAATCCGCTAACTTCAACCATTCCAGGACATAATAACTTCCGGCTCCCCCGTTTCTTTCCAGCCGTTCCATTAACCATCCTGATATGTCCGCCGAATCGGCGGCAATGAACCGGCCGTTATCGCTGGTCTGAACGCGGTATCCCTGTCCCCAACCAATGGTCAGGAAAAACAACGCGGCCAACGGTTTAAAAATACGCACGAATTTCCCCTCGCAAGGTTACCAGGTCCCGGTATCGCGCGTCGTTGAGGTAATCCATTGACATGTTCAGCGAAAGGTTATCGCCAATAAGCATATACGACTGAAGATAGACCTTCAGGGATTTGCCGACGGCCAATCCTTTTGCCGCTTCCGGGGGGAGCGATCCGGCCTCCGGCTCTTTGGTAACGGTGTTCCAATCCACCCGGCCCTGGAGCCGACCCTTCCTGCCGATAAAGCGCAATACCTCGAGCCGGATGCCATAAAATCGAGCGCTGTATTCAGCCAGGTAGTGTGTCCCCCGGTCACGTCCGTGCTGCACGGTGCCTGTCAACTGCCATTCCTGCTCAATTTGCCATTTCAATCCCGTTTCCAGCCACCAACCGTTTACTTCCCGGTTTCTTAAATTGGAAAATTGGGAAACGATGTCCGTGGCGTGCAGATTGGCCTGGCTTACGACCTGCACCTGGTTCTTGACCGGTTCATACCATTCCGACCCGGTTTCCCACGATTTCCGCAATTCATTGCCCCGCGGATCGTAACCGTTCAGGTCGCGTGTGACCAACACCCAATTTCGCAACCGGCGGGTGGTAAAGCGGGGATTATAATCGATCTCGTGCCGGAAATTCCAGAACGACCTGGTAACACCGGTTTGTTCCCCGGCCGGTTTGAGAATGTCGGGCATACGAAGCGATTTCCCCCGATAATTGATCCGGTATTCAAGCTGCAGGTCGAAATCTTTCAGCGTACGGAACCTTGACTTCCGAAAATTCATGTCCAGCCGTTGCACCCCCTCCAAATGCGAAGTGGGCCGCCGATCACCGGTCAACACCGTGTACGCGATATAGGCTCCGTTGGGATCGGCAACATATTCATTGAATCCCGGATCGTACCGGTACGATCCCAATCCCGTGCCCACGGAATCATAAACAACCGCCCGGGTTTCCGTCAGCGACTTCTCCAATTTGCCCTTCAGATCCCATTGGATGAAACGGGACGGGGCGCTGTAATTCAACTGTATTTGTGCCAGGTCATAATTATCTTTCCGGTTGATCTGAAAATTGTCGTTAATCCGTTTTCGTAAAATGATTTCCTGTCGCCAGCCCTTTGGAGAGCGCCCCGTGTAATTGAATTCGCCGAAATAGCCGATGCTCAGTCTTTCCAGCCCCGCCCGGGTAGTGTCGTTTTCCGCCCAATCAACGCGTTTGCCAAGCCCGAAACCGGCCTCCGATTGTTTGCGTCCCCACTGAAATCCCACCGTTCGGTGCTCGAACCGACGGTTAAATTCCTCCGTCTCCGCCCGGTAGGCAACATACGGGTGGAATGCCCCGGGCAGGAAGGCGACTTTACCCGTTGCCTGCGTGAAGCGCTTTTCAGGCGAATTCACCCGACTGTAATTTATCCGGATTTCCGGCGCCCAGCGCGACTTACCGTTTATTTCTCCCCGCCAGCGATTTTTCACGGTGGAATTCCAGGTGTACTGCGACCAGTTCACGCTGGTCTGCCCGAAATTCGCAATATGCAGGGCTACCTCATTACTGATCATGGTCTCCTTCGCCGGTGAGGTGTCCGTAATGTTCCAGTTCCGGGCAAACAATACCCCCCGGTCCCGTTGCAATCCGTTAAACCGTTTCGAACGCCCCCAGGCGTTCAGACCGTAGGTCAACCCCAGGCCGTAGGGCAAGCGAATATCCCGCGCCTGCAATTCCACCCGGTGGGCCAGGCCCTGGTTGTCACTATCGTCCAGATTCGAAAGGGTGTTACGATCATGGTTCGACAACGCCAACTCGGTTAATAATTGAACCTTTTCCGATAGTTTCACGGTACTTTTAACCTGCAACACCTCCTCGCTTACGGGACTGTTAATTTTTCGCACGGGGCTGTATAAATCCTGGTAATTATTCCGTAATTCCATGGGGACGTATTCGAAATAGAGGCGCCCTTCCGGGCTGACCTTCTTAATGTAGGCGCCGCTCAGAGCATCGTTCCGGAAGGTTACCGAATAGCGGGTCATGGTCGTATCCGACCTGGCCGGTCGATAGACGTAAATGCCGTTTTCCAGTATGTAATCTCCCGTTGAATCAACTTTCGCCCCGGAGACAAGCGCCTCCCGGTCCCCCGCCGCGCTCAGCGAATCGACAAGCGATGGTGAAATCCCCAGGGCTTTCGGTGTGGCCGGATTGTATTCTTTCAACCAGGCTACCGAAAGGTTGTTTTCCCCGCCGAACGCACGGTTAATCATCATTCCCATCACATTTTGATTGTATTGAAAATCGGAATATTGGTATTCCACAAAGATATCGGAGTCCGAATAAATAATGTGCTTGGGGGTAAATGTCAGTTCTCCGCTGGAATAATCGATGATGTAATCATAATTTTCCCCCCGCACCATCAATTTACCGTCCAGCCATACCCGTTCCGACCCGGCCATTACGATGATATCACGGTTGCCGGTTGCCGATGTGAGAAAATAGGGCCCCTGGTTCCCGTCCGCGCCCTTGAAGGACAACTGATGAAATTGACCGGCCGCGCCGGCGTAGACCGCTTTACCGGACCAATCCCTATACTTAAAGTTATTCTTCAATCCCATCAGTTTTCTGTTAATATTAAAATATTTACCGTTTTCCACCACATAGTCAATATCGCCCGCCGTTATTTGAAAATTGGGGTGGTTCACCTCAATATACACTTTATCGATCTCATCCAGTGTTTTGGTATTCCCTTCCGGCTGCAAGGGGAAGTTCTGATCGGAGAGGACACCATTGACCCGGATGTTATTGTCCAGTTTCCCCTGCAACTGGAGTCGGAGTCCGCCGCTCAAATCGGTGCCGCCGAAGGGCGTAATATCGATATTGCGATACACCGTGCCGGTTGAAATCAAATCGTTATTATTCCCTGCAGCGGGGACGGTCGGATCGAGGGCATTTGCGGTCGTATCCGGCTGCCGGCTGATAAGTGAATCCAATTCGGGGAAACGTCGATAGATCGGGCCGACCTGGGGCGGCAAACCGGGTAGTAAATAATCATAGGCAATAATATATTCCTTTTCCCCGTTTGGTGGATCGGGTAATACAACCTTCCCCCGGACGGGTTCCAAATCCACCCCTTCGATCCATTTCCCATCCCCAAACACTTGTAGCGTCGCACCGATAATAAACCCGTGTCGCAAATTGATTGTGGTCTGACCGGGTTGAACGATTACGGTATCCAAGGCGCTTTTCGTTTGTGAAAACAGTTGGAGGGGTAAAAGCGTCGCACAAAGCGTTAACAAACAAATTTGTAAACGGAATTTCCCTTTATTATGATGATGTTTTTCAGCTATTTTGATACTCACCGGATTTACTTGAACAACAATTATTTCAAACCGAAACCGTTTACACGAATAATGATGGTTTACCGGTTATTGGTCGTGGACACGTAAAACGAATATTTGACGGAAAGTTAAAACGTAAACCCTGTCTTTCCAGTAACCGATATCAAGTATTTCGGTTTCCGTTTCCAGTTGGAATGCGTCCCCGCCCGGTAATTCCTGTCCGTTCCCCTGCTTGTTGATTGCCAACCAGGAAGCGTTGGCGGGTACAAGGTACCTGGCATCCGCCACCGCCACCGGGTAGGTAAATATCAGGCGTCCCAAACGATTGAAAAGAATCGCGTTATGTTCGCACGTGTCCAGGAGACCGATTTCCCCGTCGGAGCTGATCCCCATATCTTCGATACAGTCCGAAATGCTCGTCTGGGTATTCAAATCAATAAAAGGCAACGAATCCCAGCCGGATTGCGACTTTCGCAATATCGAATGCGTCAGGCTCGAATAAACAAAAATATTCCCCCACGGATCCACCGCCATCAACTCGGGATAGAAGCGATCGTGCTCCTCGACCCGGATGAAGTTCAACCGTGAATCATAGACGATAAACCGATTTTCGGATCGATCGGCTACCCAAACGTCAAGATTGTACACCGATAGACCGATCGGATCAAAGAAGGCATCCTGGGTGTTTCCAAACCCCCCGGCGAAGCGGACATCCCCGTCGGCCGTCAATACGGCAATTTGCCGGGATGATTTATCCAGGAGATAAATATTTCCGCTGCCGCCAACGGCGATCTTATCGGGTGCGAAATTCCGGGATTGGAAACTCCCGGGGAAAGGAATCTGCTTTTCAACGGAAAGCGGAGATTTTCCAAGTAATCCGCCGACTAAAAGGAAAATCCCAAAACCAAGTATAATATAGTTTTTACGTTTTGGTTTCAGGTTCGGACACACCTGAGTTTAACGGGTAACGTAAAAAAATGATTCCGATTACAATCAGGAAAATCGAAACCAGTTGCGCGCCGGAAAGATTAAACATGTATTTGGGATTGGTGCGAATGAATTCGATGAAAAAGCGCTCAACTCCGGTCAATATCAAATACGTGAAGAACAGGCTGCCGGCAACCTTGATGGTCGTTCTCTTCTTCCATAAATAGAAGAATATCAGGAACATCAGGAATGACTCATAGAGTTGGGTCGGATGCACCGTTAACAATCCCGGGGCGAACCCGGTCAGATCAATCCAGGGATAATAGGTTCGGAAAACTTCCGTCGTGGTCGGCGGTAATCCGTTTTCGAAGGAAACTCCCCAGGGAAGACGGGTTGGAATCCCATAATCATCGCCCACCAAAAAACAACCGATCCGTCCGATCGCATGCCCCAGGATAATCAACGGGGCCACAATATCGGCGAATTTCAACCAACTCAAATGGTAGCGTCTTACCACCCAGGACACCCCCAGGGTACCACCGATAAGCCCGCCGTAAAAGACCAGTCCCGAACCACTGAAAATCATCCCTATCGGATCGGCGATCACGCGGTTCAGATTCTCAACCAGATAATAGACCTTGGCGCCGATGATCCCTCCCACGGCGCCGGCAAAAACCACGTCCGACGCCAACTTGGCGTCGTATTTCAGGCGCCGTAACTCCCGGGACAGCAAATAATAACAGCTATAAAAAGCCACCACCAGCATGAAGCCGAAGGAGTAGATCGTAAACGGTCCGATTTTAAACAGTACCGGCCACATTTAAATCTTATGTCCACATTTAAAACAGAAATTATCGCCGACTTTTAACCGGGTTCCGCAAGCCGGACAAAACAGCGTTTCTTCCGTTGCTTCACCGCGCGCCACCGATTCTGCGACCGGTTCCGGTTCGCGTCCTTGGGAACGGCGGTATATTACCCCGACAATGATTGCCAGGATCGCCAATACAGCCAGGGGTTGCCATAACGGTAAACGATACCTTTGGGGCGGGCCGCTGACAGAAGATGCGTCCACGGAGCCTTTGCCTTTGCTGCCGCTTAACATGGTCTGTAGAACCTGCATGGTCGTTATCCCGGAGGGATTCTCATACTTAACCTGTACGGTCTTGGTCTCATTGACGGGCAGTTTTTCGATATGAAAACGGAAAAATTCCAGGCCGTGCTGATCATTGAATGATTCGGCCCCGGTGGGAAGCAACTCGAAATTTTCGGCCTTCAGGGGCTTCTGGACGGCGATGTGAAAGTCGGTTAAATCCTTGTCGAACTTGACCGTGTAATCAAACGCACGCTGTTTGTCCTGCGGATCAAAGGGGACGAAAAACAGAAAGGTACGAAAACTCGGTTTCTTTATTCGCAAATACACCCAATTTTCGTCGCCTTTTTTCACGATATCCTCGGCCACGACCCGGGTTTTTTGCCCCACATTTTCATGTATGGAAAAAACCGAATCGGTGGCAACCGGAACCATGAAGCCGATCGAAAGGGGCAATAACGAGGAATCGATTTCCCC
>Ga0256830_1001708_pt1:7500-15187 | contig 15187 bp, 6 predicted proteins | sample 128326metaG_FD_190537 | JGI IMG/M metagenome (GOLD analysis project Ga0256830, IMG submission 190537) | Hydrothermal vent microbial communities from Lau Basin, Pacific Ocean - 128-326 | ecosystem: Environmental > Aquatic > Marine > Hydrothermal vents | place: Pacific Ocean: Lau Basin... | reverse complement strand
GGCGAGCATCCTCCAGTTCCTTCGCTCCAGGCTGCGGTGAAGGGTATGAAGTGCTTGCTGGAATTGTCAGACAACTGCGTGGAAATTCATGACGCATTTTGAAAAGGATCGGTTGGATCAATTTTTTGCCCGTTTCAGGGAGCTGCGCATCGCGATCGTCGGTGATGTCATGCTCGACCGCTACATCTGGGGATCGGTGAACCGCATCTCGCCCGAAGCGCCGGTGCCGGTTGTGGACGTGGAACGGGAAACCGAGCACCCCGGCGGCGCGTCAAACGTCGCGTTGAACGTTCGCAGCCTGGGGGCCGAACCGCTGATGTTCGGCGTGGTGGGCAACGATGCTGGCGCGGACGGCGTGCGCCGGCTGTTCGAGGAGGAGAACATCTCCGGTGACCACCTCGTGACGGACCCTTCGCGTCCCACCACGGTCAAAACGAGGATCATCGCTCACAGCCAGCACGTGGTGCGCATCGATTACGAGCGGAGGCAGGAAGTTTCGCGCGAAGTGGAAGACGAGATACTGGCACGCCTGGAAACGGTAATGAACGACATTCAGGGCGTCATCCTCCAGGATTACAACAAGGGGATGATGAGCGAGCGCATCATTACCGAGACTATCCGACTTGCGCGGCAAGCGAATGTGCTGGTGACCGTCGATCCCAAGTTCAGGAATTTCTTCGCGTATACGGGGGCCGACGTGTTCAAGCCCAACCGGCAGGAAACCGCCAACGCCCTGGGCGCCCTTCTGGCTTCCGAGCAGGACTTCGCGGACGCCGCGCGCGAGATCAAGGGACGGCTGGAGTGCGGCAACGTGCTTTTGACCTTGGGTGAGAAGGGGATGTTGTTGCTGGACGAAAGCGATTCCGTGCACCGCGTGGGAACGCGCGCGCGCAAAGTGGCCGACGTCTCAGGTGCGGGCGACACGGTGATCTCCGCTCTGACAATGGCTCTTGCAGGCGGTGCCGATATCCTGGAAGCGGCGAGCCTCGCCAACCTTGCCGGCGGTCTCGTGTGCGAAGAGGTCGGTATTGTGCCCATCGACAGGGAACGGCTGTACAAGGAAGCTCTCAGGAAGAAATAAAAATAAAAGATGCAGGGGGATGGAGAGGCAAGGGGAAGTATAAGGGAAAAGGCGTAAAGGCTTATGGGAAAAGTGGTTACATGGGATGAGCTGAAGGAGTTGCGTGAAAGGTGGAAGCGCGAGCGCAAGGTCGTGGTGTTCACCAACGGCGTGTTCGATATCCTGCATCGCGGCCATTGCGAGTACCTGGAACAGGCGCGGGCGCAAGGGGACGTGCTCGTGCTCGGTCTCAACGCCGATGATTCCGTGCGCCGTATCAAGGGCGAAAAAAAACCCATTGTGCCGGAAGAGGACCGGGCGTACATCCTGACCCGGTTGCGGAGCGTTGACGTTGTTTGCCTCTTTCACGAGGATACACCGGAACGCCTGATTTCGAACGTACTTCCCGATGTGCTCGTAAAGGGGGCTGATTACAAGCCGTCTGAAATCGTGGGACGGGAGGCGGTGGAAAGAAACGGGGGAACGGTCGTTACCATCCCACTGACGCCGAACAAGTCTTCAACAGGAATTATCGAGACTATTCTTGAACGATATTGTGCCGAAGGCGCAAAAAGAGATATCACCTGAGCAGGGACTGATGCGGTGGAGAAAGATCGTTCGGATCACGCTTCTGTTCGCCTTGTCCCTCTTCGTTGTGTCGCTGCTGCTTCTGGGAACGACGCAGACCGCATTTTTCCGGAACTGGCTGCGCGATATCTTTGTCGATCTGGCCAGTGAAAACCTGCACGCGGATGTATACATTGGCCGATTCGAAGGAAGCATCTTCACGGGCCTGACCATCGACTCCCTGTCCGTGGAAAGGAAAGGCGTGCCCGTGTTCACCGCCTCTTCCATCACTGTCCGTTACGACCCCTTCCAGCTTCCCAACAAGTACCTGCGGTTGAGTGAAATCACCTTCGTACGTCCGGCGGTTTACCTGCTGAGAGGCAAGGACGGTGTCTGGAACGTGGACAGCCTCTTTGCCGCCGCCGATTCGACGGAAGAAGCAGGGGCTTTTGATTGGACGTTCGACCTGGACGCCGTGCGTATCCTGGATGGAACATTGATCGTGTACGATTCCGTGATCGAGCGGGGTTCGGGCTCCTCATATTTTAACACGTCAAATCTTTCCCTGGAGGGGATCACGTTGACGGCCCGGGCGCTCGTCAGTGCCGATCTCGTGACGCTCGCCTTGAACGGATTCAGCGTGATGAGCACGGACAGGAAATTTGTGTGCACCAACATCGTCGGCGACGTGGAAATAACTCCCCGCGCTGTCAAGTTGACCAACCTCGGGGTCAATACATCACGGTCGCGGTTCGTGGTAACGGCGGAAATGGAAGGGGTCGGTATCGAGGGTTTCCCGTCCAAGGATTCCCTGGCCCACGCACCGTTGCGTGTGCGGCTCGGGGCGCCGCTCCTTTCATCGATCGATTTGCAGTATTTCATCCCTTCTCTTGATTTCCTCGGGTCGCGGTATCAGGTAGAACTTGACGCGAAAGGATCGTTGAAGCAACTTGCCGTGTCGAACCTCTACCTCGAAACACCGGGCACCATTATCGATTTCAAGGGAACGCTGCGCGACATTTTGAAAGGCGGGGAGATGTGGATCGACCTTGTATCCACGGAAACCCGCATCGACGCGCGGGAACTCCCGGATATCATCCCCGGCATCGCCCTGCCTGATTTTTCACCACTCGGCGTCATCACAATCGATACTCTCCGGTATCAAGGCCAGCCGCTCGATTTCCACGCGGCGGTTTCCACTACCTCGAACGCAGGTATGATCGAGGCCGATCTCCGTCTCAACCTGCGCGAGAAGCACCTGATTTACGACGGCAAAATCAACACGCGCGGTTTGAACCTGGCGCACGTGTTCGGGGACCCGTCGTTTTCTTCGTACCTGAATATCATGGTCGATATCGAGGGATCGGGTACCGAGATGGGAAGGATCTACGCGGCGGGCGAAGTATTCATCGATTCCTCCCGATATAACCGCCAGGTCATCCAGCAGGTGAGGACAACGTTTCTGTCGCAAGGAGACCGTGTCGATCTCGATATCCGCGCCCGCCATGGCGTCGGAACCGCGTCGGCAAAAGGAAGCCTGGTTGTGCAGGAGGGCGCAGTGTCGTCATTCAATTTCGTGTCGCGGTTCGATCGCGTCAATCTCGGTAAGTGGCTGGGGCGGGATTCCCTCGACACCGATCTGAACGTTTCGCTCGCGGCAAACGGAACGGGATTCGACCTTGAGACATCCTCTCTCGCATTCCGGTTTGTCCTAGACACGTCGGTGATTCGTGGGTACCCGGTTTCGCCCGATACGGCGGAATTCAACATCGATCAGCGGAATCCCGGGCGCAAATCGCTCTTTCTTCGGACACGGTACGTCGAGGCAAGTATGACCGGCGCGTTTTCCATTCCGCGCCTGGTGGAATTTTTCAGCGCCAGCGCCGATACCATTGCGCGCGACGCCGGGCGTCTGGTTGCGTTCAAGGCGGTTTCGGCACCGGCCGATACGGGGAATGCCGGTGATCTCGATACCTCCGGTTCCATGGACGCCGTGTATTCCGTGACGTTCAAACATTCTATTGATCTTCCCGTGTTTTTCGGTTCGCAGCCCTTGATCATTCGTGGAAACGTCAAAGGCCGTGTCAGGGGCGGGAGCGACAGCGCAAGCGTTACGGCCCGCTTGGTACTTCCTGAATTTTACTACGTTGACAGCCTCAACTTGTATGTCCTGGAAGACCTGGACTTGAATTGCGAACTCGACGGTGTAAGTCCGCGGACCGGGTTAAAAGGTATTCGGGCGAATGTGCGAGGGCGAGCGGGTGTGATCTATACCGATGACATGCAGCTCGAGCGCGTGAATGTCGATCTTCGTCTGGAAGACCTCCTGAGCAGGGTACGCTTTCGCGGCCTGCTTCCGGACGGTGTCTTTGTTGAAGGAGCCGCTACCGGAAAATTGGACGGCCGGGTTGATGTGGGATTCGATCGCCTGCAAGTGTCGTATCGCAACAAACGTTTTTCGGCGGTTGAGCCTTTTACCGTCATCATAGACAGCGAAGCTGTTTCCGTCAACGGGCTCGCCGTAAAGAGCGGAGACGGTACGATCGAGGTAGATGGTGTGCGGACGTTCGATGGACGAAACGACTTCAACGTGTACGGCACGCGTTTCCAGCTTGCCGATATCGACGACGTGCTTGCCCAAAACGAGGAAGAAGGACAGGACCGGGGTTTTCACGGCTGGTTGGATATCAACGGGAACGTCACCGGTACCGATTCAAAGCCGGTGATCGCGCTTGAAGTGCACATCGACAGTTTGAATGTTGCGAACGTGGACATGGGCAATCTCGAGCTGGAATTGACGTATAACAACCGGCAAGTGCAGGTCTTTGGCGATTTGAACTACGGTCAGATTGGGTCGTCCCGGAGCAGGGTGATGTTCGTGTCTGGGTTCATACCGATGAGGTTGTCGTTCGCCGGCGACACGGCACTGCTTCGCGACGACCGGATGAATGTGCGTTTACAGATGAAAGAGCTCCCGCTGGAGCTTGTTGAGGGGTTCATCGGTATCTTTTCGAATTTGACGGGGACCGCCAACGCGGATATCACGATCTCGGGTTCCACGCAGCATCCACAGTATGCCGGCGAACTTCGTATCGACAATGGGGACGGTATTCTTGACATCAATCGCATGCGGTACCTGATCAAGCTGGCGGTTGCGCCCAGTCGGGACAAGATCGTGATCAAGGAGCTGGAGTTACGGAATGATCCGAACGTATGGGAAAAGGGTGTGATGCGGGCCACGGGTGAAATGGGATTTGCCGACCTGGCGCTGGGCGATTTTTCTTTTCACTTGAACGGCCAATTGAAAATCCTGGATCGGTATTCGCGGCATTCTTTCAAGAGCCTGTACGGACAGTTGTATGTTGCCACGGGACCCGGAGGTTTGAATTACAAGGGGCGTTTTGCCCATTCCATTCTTTATGGCGATCTCGTCGCGCTCGAGGGGAAATTGCGAATGCCGACGGAACAGGGGACGAGTGAATTGCGCACGGATAATGACATCGTGTACACTCTTGTGGATGACACGACGCGTCGGAAGGAATCATCTCTTTCCAAGGGCCGACGCCTGGCCCGCATACGGCGCCTGGGTGAACCGGCAACAATCGTGGAATCGAGGAGAAGGGGGCGTAGTCTCGTTGACGGCTTGAATTATAATCTGACGTTCTCGACCCTGACACCGATCCGGCTCACCATGCCGTTCAGCACGCTACAGCAGGAAGAGTTGAGCGCGCAGCTCACGGTTGACAAGCTGGTAGTAAGCAACTGGGGTGGAAAGGCGAAATTCGAGGGCGAAGTGGAACTGGCGGGAAATTCGTATTATCTTTTTCTTGGCAAGCAGTTCAAGACCAGTGGGAAATTGCGGTTCATCGGCGATCCGACGAACCCGGAACTGGATTTGACCGCAGTGTATTCCGTGTATCATACACGGTATCATCCCGGGCAAACGAACTCAAACGGGGAAACACGCCGCCTGTACGTGATTCTGCGCATTACGGGCGATCGCAATAAACCTCACCCTTCGTGGGATCTCCGTTGGGATGCAGAAGACGGCGCCCAGGTGGAACCGGCCCTCAACACGGAGTCGAACGCAATCTCGGTGATTATTACCGGCCGTTTTACCGATGAGTTGACCTCGCGAGACAAGTCGAATCTCTTGCAGAGCGCGGGCGATCTCACGAATACCGTTCTCTCCTCCATGCTCTCCACGGCGATGTCGGAATTCCTGGGTAAGACGGGCCTGCGGGATATTGTGCAACGCGTCGAGTTCTCGAACCTGGGAGGAGAGGAAAGCCGGATAAAGCTGACGAGCGAAATCGGCAAAGCCGTTCTCACGTTCGACGGGAAGATCAATAATCTTGGAAGTGGTGACATTATCATCGAACTGCCGTTGAACCAGATGTTTGGTTGGTTCCCGATCGGCAATATGATCCTGGAACTATCGAGGAGAGTCACGACGAATACCATCGAGGGTGCGACGACGACCGGCCAGGCGGAGAACCTGACGTACGAAGCGAAGCTCCTGTACAGGATATCGTTTTGATCCTGTGGCGTCGCTTCCATTAACTATAAGGACGAGTACATGACGAAATATTCAGACGTGGTTTTGGAATTGTTTGGAAAGCTGCACAAGCAAGCGTTGACCACCAAGGAAATCGCCCGGAAACTGGGTCTTCCGAAAAAAGGGCCGAAGTACGGTCAGCTTCGTGAAGCGCTCCAGGAACTCCAGCGCGAAGGCGCCATCGAGCGTATCAAGGGTGGACGCTGGCGAATGCCGAAGGCAAGCAGCGTGACCGGCGTTTTGGAAATTACGCGTTCCGGTTTCGGCGTAGTGCGCTGCGATGACGATCCCGACCGCGAGATATACATCCCGCGTCGCTCAATTCACACCGCTCTCCAGGGCGATCGCGTCAAGGTTGCGCTCTATGCCGAGCGCCGGGGGCGACGGGAGGAAGGAGAGGTCGTCGAGATCGTGGAACGGGGCGAGAGCACGGCAATTGGCATCCTGAAAAAAACCGGGCGCCTGTATTACGTTGTTCCGGACAACCGGAGTGTGGACCGGGATATCTTCATCCCCTCGGATATGATCGGGCGTGCGAGACCTAACGACAAGGTCGTGGTGCGGATCGAATCGTGGGACAGCGAGCATGCCAGTCCCGAGGGGCGGGTGATCGAACGCCTCGGGAAGGCCGGAGAACCGGCTGCTGAATTCAAGGCGTTGGCCCGGCGGTACAAGTTGCGGCTGGACTTTCCGAAGGAATGTCTCCAGGAGGCGGAGCGCAAATCGACAATGATTCCCATGGATGAACTGAAAACGCGGCTTGATCTCCGTGACGAAGAGGTCATTACCATCGATCCGGACGACGCGAAGGACTTTGACGATGCCCTTTCGCTTAAGCGTTTACCGGATGGGAACTTCGAACTCGGTGTGCACATAGCGGACGTCAGTTTTTACGTGCCGGAAGGCAGCGCGCTCGACAAGGAAGCCTTTCGCAGAAGCACAAGCGTGTATCTCGTGGATGGCGTGATCCCCATGTTGCCCGAGCGGCTTTCGAACGATTTATGCAGCTTGAGGGAAGGCGAGGATCGCCGCACATATTCTTGCATCATGCGCCTGTCTCCTGCCGGGGCGGTAACATCGTATAAACTGGTGACCAGCGTCATTCGTAACACGAAACGGTTTTCGTACGAGGAGGCGCAAAAAATCATTCAGGGGAAAAAGAGTCCGCATGCCCGCCTGTTACAGGACCTGCATCGCATCGCAAAGAAACTCATTGCGAAAAGAGAGAAGGAAGGCAGCCTTGATTTCGATTTGCCGGAAGTGAAGTTTCGCCTTGACGAAAAAGGGAGGCCCCTGGAAATCATTCCAAAGCCGCGGTTGGATTCCCATCGCCTGGTTGAAGAATGCATGCTGCTTGCCAACCGGACGGTTGCACGCCACATCCTGAAAAAAGCCGGTCCCGATCATCCATTACCTTTCCTGTATCGCGTTCACGATCTTCCAGACGAGGAGAAAATATCCGAACTCGTGTTATTCATCCGGTCATGCGGGTATTCGGTGAA
>Ga0256830_1001708_pt1:0-2500 | contig 15187 bp, 6 predicted proteins | sample 128326metaG_FD_190537 | JGI IMG/M metagenome (GOLD analysis project Ga0256830, IMG submission 190537) | Hydrothermal vent microbial communities from Lau Basin, Pacific Ocean - 128-326 | ecosystem: Environmental > Aquatic > Marine > Hydrothermal vents | place: Pacific Ocean: Lau Basin... | reverse complement strand
TTGGAGCGGACAGAAGAGAATATGTTGGCATAAGTAACGATAATTCCGATGAAAAATCGGAACACCGAAAATCTAAGGTTTCCTGAGCAACGTTAATCGACTCAGGGTTAGTCGGCCCCTAAGCCGAGGCCGAAAGGCGTAGGTGATGGGAATCAGGTTGAATATTCCTGAACCTGGATACGTTTGTTTGATCGTAAGGGGGGACGCAGGAGTGAAAGGTCGGCCGGCTGTTGGTTGCCGGTTTAAGCGTGTAGGGAGGAAAGGTAGGCAAATCCGCTTTTCCGTTGAACCGAGGCGCGAACACGGAGCCCACTATGGGCCGCAAGCGACCCTAAGCAAACTGCCAAGAAAAGCCTCGTACGAGAGAGCGTATTCAGACCGTACCGCAAACCGACACAGGTAGATGGGGTGAGTATCCTAAGGTGCTCGAGTGAGCCGTGGCTAAGGAACTCGGCAAATTAGCTCCGTAACTTCGGGAGAAGGAGCGCCTCTATTAGGTGACATTTGTACAAATGAAGCCGAACGAGGCCGCAGTGAAAGGGCCCAAGCGACTGTTTAACAAAAACACAGCTCTCTGCTAAGTCAATTGAGACGACGTATAGGGAGTGACACCTGCCCGGTGCCGGAAGGTTAAGAGGAGGGGTCATCTCGCTTCGGCGGGAGAAGCTCTGAATTGAAGCCCCGGTAAACGGCGGCCGTAACTATAACGGTCCTAAGGTAGCGAAATTCCTTGTCGGGTAAGTTCCGACCTGCACGAATGGTGTAACGATTTGGGCACTGTCTCAGCCACGGGCTCGGTGAACTTGTGGTACCGGTGAAGACGCCGGTTACCCGCATATGGACGGAAAGACCCCGTGCACCTTTACTGCACCCTAGTATTGGGTTCGAGTAAAGCATGTGTAGGATAGGTGGGAGACTGTGAAACCCGGACGCTAGTTCGGGCGGAGTCAACCTTGAAATACCACCCTTGTTCTATTTGGATTCTAACCCAGGACCGTGAATCCGGTTCGGGGACAGTGCTAGGCGGGTAGTTTGACTGGGGCGGTCGCCTCCTAAAATGTAACGGAGGCTCTCAATGGTGCCCTCAGCATGGTTGGTAATCATGCGTAGAGCGTAAACGTAGAAGGGCGCTTGACTGCGAGACCGACAGGTCGAGCAGGTGCGAAAGCAGGAGTTAGTGATCCGACGGTTGAGTATGGAATTGCCGTCGCTCAAAGGATAAAAGGTACGCCGGGGATAACAGGCTGATCTTCCCCAAGAGTTCACATCGACGGGAAGGTTTGGCACCTCGATGTCGGCTCATCGCATCCTGGGGCTGGAGAAGGTCCCAAGGGTTGGGCTGTTCGCCCATTAAAGCGGTACGTGAGCTGGGTTCAGAACGTCGTGAGACAGTTCGGTCCCTATCCTATGCGGGCGCAGGATGCTTGAGGAGAGTCGCTCTTAGTACGAGAGGACCGGAGTGAACAAACCTCTGGTGTACCAGTTGTCGCGCCAGCGGCACCGCTGGGTAGCTATGTTTGGAATGGATAAGCGCTGAAAGCATCTAAGCACGAAGCCAACTCCAAGATGAGGCATCCCTGCCATTTATGGCACGAAGACTCCTCGAAGATGACGAGGTTGATAGGCACCAGGTGGAAGTACAGTAATGTATTGAGCCGAGGTGTACTAATTAGTCGAGAGACTTCCCCTTAATTTTTTATCGTTCACAGAAGTTCTTGTTACCATGCGTCGGTGAACTTCTTTAAGATATCACGATTGTAACCAATCGATGATCATGTCTGTGACGTGATGTTCTTGGCGGCTATAGCGAGGGTGATACACCTCTTCCCATTCCGAACAGAGAAGTTAAGCCCCTCAGCGCCGATGGTACTGCTCGGGTGACCGTGTGGGAGAGTAGGTCGCCGCCAGAACTTAAATTACAAGCCCCTGTGTGCTGAACGCAGGGGCTTTTTTATTTATTCTTTCCTGCTTGTACGCATCACGAAAAGCCATCATCGCATCGACCGCTTCTATGTCTCGGTTTGCTCACGTGACCTTTTTTGCCGACAGGAATGCGGTCCCCTTCCCGCATTATTCATCGACTCCCATCCAGCATCCTTGCCTTGCCCCCGGATTGCTTGTCTGGGCCGGAAGGCCGTTCTTTGTTCGATACCGTATTAGTATCCGGGCGAAATATTGTTCTGGCTCTTGTTTCTAACGCTGTATATTATTAAGTTAAACCCTTGTAAGACTGTGATAAATAAAGTCATTTATCGATATAGCAAACATTTTGTTAACACTGGATAAGACGGATATCACCATCCTGAACCTCCTGCAAGGTAACGGCAGGATGAAGCGGAACCAGTTGGCCGAGGAAACCGGCCTGTCGCTCCCCGCCGTCAGTGAGCGCATGCGCAAGCTCGAGGCCCGCGGCATCATCAGCGGCTATCGCGCCGTACTCGACGCGAAGAAACTGGGGCGCGATATCCTTGCGTTCGTTCAGGTCAGAATCGGCTCCTCA
>Ga0256830_1001707_pt1 | contig 15200 bp, 10 predicted proteins | sample 128326metaG_FD_190537 | JGI IMG/M metagenome (GOLD analysis project Ga0256830, IMG submission 190537) | Hydrothermal vent microbial communities from Lau Basin, Pacific Ocean - 128-326 | ecosystem: Environmental > Aquatic > Marine > Hydrothermal vents | place: Pacific Ocean: Lau Basin | collected... | reverse complement strand
GACATAAGTGATCCCACAGCCCCTGTAACTGTCGGCTCTTACGATACTCCTGGTAATGCATTTGATGTGTACGTATCAGGGAACTATGCATATGTGGCTGCCGGGCAAGCCGGGTTGCAGATAATAGACATTAGCGACCCTGCATCACCTACGTTTGCCGGATCAGTTGCTACTTTCGGAAGTACATATCAAAATATATATGTGACTGGCAGTGCAGACGATATTACCGGTAGCGTATACAGCGTCTATGTAGCCGATGGTTACGCCTACCTCGTTGGTGAACCAGGTTTTTTGGTGGTAGATGTCAGAGACCCAACATCACCGGCATTAGTCGCCTCATATGATACTCGGGGCGTTATCAGGTATTCATATTCTGAACGTGCTTATACTTATTTGTCAGAATTTAACGTGTATGTGGCAGATGATTATGCTTATGTATCAGATATGGAAGGGCTACTTCTATTTGATATCAGCAATCCGGCAAACCCTGCTTTTACCGGCACAGCTCAGACCTCTGGTAAAGCACTAAGCCTACATGTGTCTGGTGATTATGCTTATGTGAATTCTTTATCTCAAGATGAGTTTCATGCTTTCTTAGATCTTTCTGCTATTAATGTCAGCGATCCATCAACCCCGGTTTTGATTGCTTCAACCACCTCTGATTCCTTTCATTTTGAGGGTGCATTTAATAATATGTTTTATGGAATGTATGTGTCTGGTAATTATGCATACCTGCCTTCCGGGCAGCCAGGACTGCAGGTATTTGACATAAGCGACCCTGCTTCGCTAACTCTGGCCGGATCATTAAGTTTTCCTGTAAATACAAACTCTTTTAGTAGGTATAAAACAGGCAGTGTATATGTATCAGGCAACTATGCATACCTGCCTTTTCTTGAAGCTGGTTGGGAAGGCGGGTACATGGATAGATTTTGGATTGTGGATATCAGCGACCCCAACACACCGACACTGACAAGCTTTAAAATGCCGGCCGGAACTCGTGGCGTGTATATATTAAACTCTCTTGCCTATCTTGCCTCTGGAGGGGCTGGATTACTGATCATAGACATAAGTGATCCATCCGCATCTTTTACTGTCGGCAGTTGTGATACGCCAGGCTCTGCACAAAGCGTGTATGTCTCAGGCCATTATGCATACATAGCTGACGGAAAAGCAGGATTAAGCGTGGTAGATATAAGTGATCCTACAGCACCGTTTCTTGCCGGAAATTATGATACTCCAGGCTCTGCAAAACGTTTGCACGTCTCAGGTAATTATGCGTACATAGCTGATGGAGCAGCAGGGTTAAGCGTGATAAATATAAGTGATCCTACTTCGCCTTTTCTTGCAGACCTGGTTGACACTCCTCATATTACAAATGATGTGTATGCATCAGGTGGTTATGCATACCTGGCAAACGGGTATTCAGGTTTTATTGTGACAGCTACTCACGATTCTGTTACAGATATTAATGTTCTTAACTCAACTACGATAACCGCGACTTTCCCGGCAGATCTGCCAAAAGGCTCTTATCATGTCCTGGTTACAAATCCCGGGGGACAAACAGAGGAGGCGTATTTATACAACGCATTTAAAGCCGATTTATTTTCTGCTCCTGAGCCTGAACGTAAATGTTGCATGAAGCATCACCGCAAAAGAAGGAACAGTAAAAAGGAGTAGAATCTCACAATGGGTAGGGAGGGCTAAAAAATGAAAGCAATAAAAAGATTGAGTTCGGTATTTTTTTGCGGGTTGTTAATTTCATGTGTTTTTCAAATCCTGATAATTAGACCTTCATATTCCGCAGCTCCCACTATTACCTCTGTCACTCCGGATACAGGAACAACCACTTCATCCACCAGAGTAACCATTACCGGCGAGAATTTTGAACCTGGAGCTAAGGTGAGCCTATTAAGCGGAGGACCTTTGCTTGTCGACGCAAATGATGTATCCGGATATGTGCATATATCGGGTAATTATGCCTATGTAGCTGCCGGTCGGTCAGGACTGAAAGTGCTGGATATAAGTACTTTTTCATCCCCTGAAATTGTTGGTTCAATTGCTAATATAGGCTCTGCAGACAAAGTATATGTCTACGGCGATTACGCTTATGTTACTGTTAACGGTAAAGAGGAGTTTGCTACATCAATGTTGCAGGTGATAGACATAAGAGACCCTGCTTCACCAGAGCTTGCCGCTTCAATTATTGCTCCAGGTTCAATAGAATATGTTTCAGACGATTATGTGTACTTAACCGGAAGCTCGCCGGCTTGGACCGGAAAGCTGGGCAGCTTGACCATAGTAGACGTCAGTGACCCAACATCACCAAAAATTGCCGGTTCTTATGATACTCCGGGTAATGCATACGGTGTGCAGGTATCAGACAGTTATGCTTATGTGACTTATGTAACTCCATGGTGTTGCGGTTATTTTGGGGGCGCAGGACTGCTGGTGATCGACATCAGTGATCCCGCAACCCCTGTCACTATAGGCGCTTACGAAACTCCAGGTAATGCGTTTGATGTCCATGTATCAGGTAACTATGCCTATGTAGCTGCCGGTCAAGCCGGGTTGCTGGTAGTAGACATAAGTGACCCTGCATCACCAACGCTTGTCGGATCGTTTGCTACTTTAGGTAGTACATATCAAGATATAAGTGTGAGTGGCAGTGCAGATGGTATTACCGGCAGTGTATCTAGCGTCTATGTAACTGGTGATTATGCTTACCTGGCTGGTGAGCCAGGGTTGTTAGTGATAGATGTAAGTGAGCCCAGATTACCTACATTAGTGGGCTTTCATGATATTCAGGATGTTAAATTATTTAATCCTTACTATGATTATGGCAATAGTAATAGTAATTATGTTCCAAAATTTAACGTCTACGTGGCGAACAAGTATGCTTATGTGTCAGATAATAAAGGAATGCTTCTAATAGATGTAAGTAATCCGGTAAATCCTGCTTTTGTCGGAACAGCCCAGACTGTAGGAGACGCTAGTGGCCTGCATGTGGCAGGTGATTATGCTTATGTAAACGCATTGACTCAGGATGAGATTCATTTGTTTTTAAATTTATCCGTAATAAATATCAGTGAACCTAAAAACATAGAAGTTGTTTCCAAATTCAGTGATAGCTTTTTTATCTCCTCTATCTTTGGTCCACACTATCCAGATCTGTATGTAGAAGGAAATTACGTATACCAGCCTTTTGATTGGCCACCGGAATTGAAGATAATAGATATCAGCGATCCTGCATTGCCTGCTTTGGCGGGATCTTTTGTCTTTGGGTTTCCATCAAATACTAATTATCAATATAGAGTAGGTGACGTGTTTATATCTGGTAACTATGCCTACGTAACTCTGATTAAGGGTGGTGAATTTGAGGGAGCCTACAGCACTCGGTTATGGATTATAGATATCAGCGATCCTAAAGTGCCGACAAAAATCAGCTCAATTAGTGTCCCGGTCGGACGACGCGGAATACATGGCGTGTATGTTTCAGGAGATTTTGCCTATCTTGCCTCTGGAGAGGATAGATTAGTGGTAGTAGATATCAATGACCCAGCCGCGCCTTTTATTGTCGGCAGTTATGATACTCCAGGCTCTGCTCGAGACGTATATGTATCAGGCAATTATGCCTATCTGGCTGATGGCGAAGCAGGATTAAGTGTGGTAGATATAAGTGATACCTCAGCACCTTTGCTTGTCGGTACTTACGATACACCAGGCGATGCAAAACGTTTACATGTCTCAGGCCATTATGCATACCTGGCTGATGGATCATCAGGGTTAAGAGTGCTAAATATAAGCGATCCTATTTCACCTTTTCTTGCAGATGTGGTTGATACTCCACATATAGCAAATGATGTATATGCATCAGGCGGTTATGCATACCTTGCAAATGGGTTTTCAGGATTTATTATGACAGCTACTCACGATTCTGTTACAGATATTAATGTTCTTAACTCAACCACGATAACCGCGACTTTCCCGGCAGATCTGCCAAAAGGCGCTTATCATGTTCTGGTTACAAATCCCGGGGGACAAACAGATGAGGCGTATTTATACAATTCATTCAAAGCGGAGCTGCTTCCTGCCTCTGAGAGTAAGAATAAGTGCTGTATGAAGCATTACCACAAAGGAAGAAAGAGTAAAAAAGGGCATAAAGGTAAAAAACACGAATGAATAAGGGGGATTTAAAAATGAAAAGAACAGAAAGATTTATTTCGGTATTTTTTTGTGGACTGTTAATTTCATGTGTGTTTCAAATCCTGATAATTAGACCTTCATATTCCGCAGCTCCCACTATTACCTCTGTCACTCCGGATACAGGAACAACCACTTCATCCACCAGAGTAACCATTAGCGGCGAGAATTTTGAACCCGGAGCCAAGGTGAGCCTGTTAAGCGGAGGGCCTTTGCTTGTCGACGCAAATGATGTATACGGATATGTGCATGTATCGGGTAAGTATGCCTATGTAGCCGCCAAGGGATCAGGCCTGAAAATACTGGATATAAGCAATTTTTCATCTCCTGAAATTGTGGGTTCTATTACTAACATAGGCTCTCCGGGTAAGGTATATCTCTACGGAGATTATGCTTACGTAACTGTTAACAGCGATGGGGAAAAATATGTTACACCATGGTTGCAGGTAGTAAATATAACTGATCCAGCCTCACCTGAGCTTGCCGGATCAGTTGCTGTTCCTGGCTCTATACAAACTAAGCTTGGATCAATATATGTTTCGGGCGATTATGCATATTTAACCGGAAGTTCTCCGGAATGGACCGGCAGTCTGGGCTGGTTGACCATAGTAGACATCAGTGATCCCACATCGCCGGTGCTTGTCAGTTCTTATAATCTTTCGGATAATGCGTACGGTGTGCAGGTGTCAGGAAATTATGCTTATGTGACTTATGTCACTCCATGGTGTTGCAGTTATTTTGGGGGCGCAGGACTGCTGGTGATTGACATCAGTGACCCCACGAACCCTGTCACCATAGGCTCTTACGAAACTCCAGGTAATGCGTTTGATGTCCATGTATCAGGTAACTATGCCTATGTAGCTGCCGGTCAAGCCGGGTTGCAAATAATAGACATAAGCGATCCCAGATCACCAGCATTTGCTGGGTCGCTTGATATAGCAGGCAGCACAGTTAAAAATATAAACGTTAGCGGGAGTCAAGACGATATTACCGGCAGCGTATACAGAGTCTACGTAGACGGTGATTATGCCTACCTGGTTGGTGAACCTGGACTGTTTGTGATAAATATAAGTGATCCTGCATCACCGGTATTAAGCGGATACCATGATACTCGAGGTGTTGTGCCGAGTAGACTCCCAGGCGATAATCGTGATTATATTTATATAGAAGAATTCAATGTTTATGTTGCAGGTGGCTATGCTTATGTGACGGACATGGAAGGGTTGCTTCTGATTGATGTCAGCAACCCGGCAAACCCGGCTTTTGTCGGCACAGTCCAGACTCCAGGAGAAGCGTTAAGCCTGCATGTGGCAGATGATTATGCTTATGTCACTACTTGGTCTACTGAAGAATATCATGGCATTGTAAATCTAGCTATAATAGACATAAGCAGACCTGAAAATTCTAACAGCATTTCAAGCCTCAGTAGTCTCTTTGAATTTCCTAACCCCTGGGCCTCTGTTTATTGGGATGTATATGTAGCAGGTGATTATGCGTATCAGACCTTTGGTTGGCCCCCGGCATTGAGGGTGGTAGACGTAAGTGATCCTGTATCTCCGGTTATGACCGGATTTGCTGATTCTAACACATTAAACAATTATTTCAAGTATAAAACAGGTAGCGTGCATGTATCAGGCAATTATGCCTACGTACCTTTTCTTGAGGCTGGTATGGAGGGAGGGTTCAGTGCTTGGTTATGGATAGTCGATATCAGCGACCCACAAGCTCCGGTAATAACAAACTCCGTTAGCGTGCCAGGCGGAAGCGGCGTGTATATTTCAGGCCCTTTTGCTTATGTTGCCGCCGGTGGGGCAGGGATGATAATAATAGACATTAATGACCCAGCCGTACCTTTTATTGTCGGCAGTTATGATACGCCAGGTTCTGCAAAAGGCGTGTATGTCTCAGGCCATTATGCATACATAGCTGATGGCACAGCAGGATTAAGTGTGATAGATATCAGTGATCCTACAGCACCGTTTCTTGCCGGAAATTATGATACACCAGGCCCTGCAGAACGTTTGCATGTCTCAGGCCACTATGCATACCTGGCTGATGGCACAGCAGGGTTAAGCGTGATAAATATAAGTGATCCTACTTCGCCTTTTCTTGCAGACCTGGTTGACACTCCTCATATTACAAGTGATGTGTATGCATCAGGTGGTTACGCATACCTGGCAAACGGGCATTCAGGGCTTATTGTGACAGCTACTCACGATTCTGTTACAGGTATTAATGTTCTTAACTCAACCACGATAACCGCGACTTTCCCGGCAGATCTGCCAAAAGGCACTTACCATGTCCTGGTTACAAATCCTGGTGGGCAAACAGAGGAGGCGTATTTATACAATTCATTCAAAGCGGAGCTGCTTCCTGCCTCTGAGAGTAAGGATAAGTGCTGTATGAAGAAGCATCACCACAAAAAGGAATAACTTGCAGGCTCGTAGAATATATGCTAAAAATGAGGTTAACCAGGCAGTTATCGTTTTCATAAAATTTGTTTTTGGTTTGTGGCGGACTAAAGGTAATGCACGAGCTTAGAAAAGATATTCTAATTGGGCGCTGGGTCGTGGTCATGACGGACCACTCTAAAGATCCATCTTATTACTTTACTGATCGCAGAAAACCGGCTCCACGTATAGAGCCCTGTCCACTCTGCTTGCAAGGTAATGGTCTTGGAACGAAAGAGATTCTTGCCGTAAAAAACCCTGATGACCCAAATGCTTCTGTTGCTGTGCGTGTTTTGGCTAACAAGGACCCTCTTTTACAGGTAGATGGTGATCTAAGTCGTAGAGGCGTCGGAATGTACGATGCTATGAACGGTATAGGTGCTAACGAGGTGATTGTAGAGTCCGTGGAACACAATATTGAACCAGAGGAAATAGGCAATGGCCACATGGCTGTTCTGCTTGACACGTACCGGCAGCGGCTTGCAGACTTACAAAAAGATACACGGTTTCGCTACTTGCTTTTATTTAAAAATCATGGCCGGGCTGCCGGTTCGGCTTACGATCATCCGCATTCCCAGATTGTGGCCACACCAATTACGCCTAAAACTGTCAGAGAAGAGCTTAACGGTGCACGCACTTATTTTAAATTCAAAGAGCGCTGCATTTTTTGCGATATTCTCAGTCAAGAGATGAAGACCGGGACCCGTATAGTTGCTGAAAATATCGATTTTCTTGCATTTGTTCCTTTTGCCCCTAGGTCTCCTTTTGAAATTTGGATTCTTCCCAGGCGGCATCAACATAATTATACTGATCTTAAGCCGGAACAGACAGGTAGTCTTGCTTCAATACTAACAGCCTGCCTTATGAAACTTAAGCTTATTTTAAAGGACCCTCCATATAATCTTGTACTACACAACTCGCCTAACAAGCTTCCTCGTGTTGATCATTGGCAGACGCTTGAGGATGATTTCCACTGGCATATTGAACTTATTCCCCGGCTTTTCCGAATGGATGGTTTTGAATGGGGTTCGGGCCTTCATATCCTTCCTACTACACCAGAGGATGCAGCCGGTTTTCTAAGGAGAGCTTGATGATGAAGATAGAAAAAATACTTTTTCCGACTGATTTTTCGAAAGGTTCTGAAAATGCGGTACTATATGCCATAGACTTAGCAAAGCAGTATGATGCAACACTTTTTGTTATTCATGTGGTTTACGACCTGATTCAGGCCACTGGCTGGGATGTTCCGCATTTACCGCTTGAACAGTTGGACAAGGATCTTACCGCAAGTTCGGAACAACAGTTAGAGAAATTCTGCGAAGAAGCCATCCGCGGTGTGGAAAAGGTCGAAAAACGGACGATAATGGGTGTGCCGCACCAGGAGATAGTTCAATTTGCTGAAGATGAAAAAATTGACCTTGTGGTCATTGGCACCCACGGACGCACCGGACTTGACAGGGTGTTTTTCGGAAGCACGGCAGAACGCGTTGTGCGTATGGCTCCCTGCCCGGTGCTTTCGGTTCGCATCCCCTTGCACCGGAAATAGGCAGGCAAAGCCCGGTTTCATCCTGTTTGGCCGAATCAGGGAGGGCCGATTAGCTTACGAATAGTACTTTTTAACTCGCCCAGATCTGAAGATTTTACTACATAATCCTCAGACGCCCATATTGCGAAATCATCGTGATAATCGTAGGCGGTGGACATAATAATTGGAAGATGCGGATTCTTCTCCTTCATCTTTCTTAGAACCTGTATGCCGTCCATATCAGGCATAAGGACATCCAGTGTCACCAGATCCGGCTTAACCGTATCAAGTTTTTCCAGAGCCTCAATGCCAGAGCCGGCAACATGAACATCATAACCTTCTTCCTCCAACTCACTTTGATACAAAAGCTGAATACGTTTATCGTCGTCAACTACCAGAATTGTCATCAGGCTCACTGTCCCCTTAGAGTTTTTTCAAAATTCTTAGAAAATCCGTAAAACTTCTTTAAAAAACCACATTATTTTTTATAAAGTCTTTTGCGGAAACCGGCGTCATAGTTTTATAAAAGGCGCCTTATATAATAGCACTTTAGCATTCTATTTAAAGAAGGTCAAGAGTGCTTTCTTCTTATCTGTTTCATAAGTCTATTTACGGGGGGAAGGTTTTCTGCTCTGCCTAGGTTTACCCAGCTGTTTGTGACGCCCTGGTGAGTTGGAGTGTTTTTGTCCGGCTTCTGGTTTTCTGGAACTTCCATGTCTTTGCTTGCTTCCAGGCTTTGCGTTTTTAGAGGCTGATTTCCTGCTGCGACGCCTGGATGGTTTTTTATAGTGTTTGACTACCAGGTGATCTTCTATAGCTTTTGTAGGTATTTTCTGGCTTATATAGTCTTCTATCGACTCAAGTGAGTAAACATACTGTTCACAAGCCAGGCTTATCGCTTTTCCCTCGGCACCTGCCCTGGCTGTTCTGCCTATACGATGGACATACTCTTCACTGTCCTGGGGCAGATCGTAGTTTATTACATGTGTTACCCCATCTATATGCAGTCCCCTGCTTGCCACATCAGTGGCAACAAGTATTGGAAGTGCCCCTGATTTGAAATTTGAGAGGATTTTTTGTCGTGTCTTTTGCGCAATGTCACCGGTTATAGCCGCAGCCTTGTGATTGTTTGCATTCAACAGGTTCACCATCTGTTCAGCCATGGCTTTAGTGTTGACAAAGATAAGACTGCGTCCCACTTTTTCATCTTTTAATATCCCCAGCAACAGCCCCATCTTTTCGGCTTTTCCAACGTGGTAAAGTTCTTGTGTTACGTTTTCGACCGTCATCTTTTCCGGTGTAAGCGAAATTTTATCCGAAAGGTTCATATGTTCGTAGCAGAGCTCCATAACACGGTGGGAAAGCGTGGCCGAAAATAGCATGGACTGACGCTTTTGAAAAGGCTGCATTCTTCTAAGAATAAACCTCAGGTCGCTTATGAATCCCATATCGAACATACGGTCTGCTTCGTCTATGACAAGAAACTCCGTCCGCTTGAGGCTGTAAACCTTCTGTTTCAGGTAGTCGATTAAGCGTCCTGGTGTGCCGACAACAACATCCACCCCTCTGGCCAGGTCATCACGTTGCTTAAGGTAATCTATGCCTCCGTATATTGGAAGCATGGTAAAACCTGTGAATTTACCCAGAATTAGAGCTTCGGCATGTATTTGTGCAACCAGCTCGCGTGTTGGAGCAATAATCAAGGCTTGTGGTGAAGGTGGCTGCCTGTGTCTGGGTTTAGTGTTTAGACCTGACCCGGTCGAATCATGTTTAGACTTTAAAAGCATTCTAGAAAACACAGCGATAAGGAAAGATGCCGTCTTGCCTGTGCCGGTCTGAGCCTGAGCCGCGACATCATCGCCTTTAAGTGCGCTTGGAAGCGTTGCGTTTTGAACAGGAGTGCATTCTGTGAATCCGGCGGCTTCGATTCCTTTAAGAACCTTTTCCGGAATATTCATATTTTTAAACAACATACTATTTAATTTAACTCATTTAAGACATTTTTTGCTTGTGAGGCAGCCCTGAATATGGTCATAAAGGGGTATTGAAAATATTAAAATGTTTTTGCGAACCCCCTGGATATGCTATATTGTGTTCTATGCATATCATAATAATCGGAGCTGGAGAGGTAGGGTTTCATATCGCAAAGTTTCTATCCGGAGAATCTGCTGGTGTTGTTGTGGTCGACCAGGATAAAAACAAGTTGCGCAGAATTACGGATGAGTTGGATGTTGCTGTGCTGGAAGGTGAGGGCGGTTCGCCGACGCTGCTGAAAGAGGCAGGCGCGGATAAGGCGGATATGATGATTGCCGTTACCAACAGCGACGAAACAAATATGATCGCCTGCATGATAGGAAAGGCTCTCTTTAATATTCCCAGAAAGATCGCAAGGCTCCGTAACCAGGAGTATCTGAACAACAAAGTAATTTTGGACCGTGATAACCTGGATATCAATCCTGCCATAAGTCCGGAACTCGAAGTGGCAGATGTGGTAATAAGGCTGATAGAGATTCCATACGCAGCAGAAGTCGAAGATTTTGAAGACGGGTTGATCAAAGTTATAGGATTTCGCGTTTACTCAGACTCTCCGCTAAAGGATAAATCCCTGAAGAAAATCCGGAAAACCCTGTCGAAACCTTTCCTGATAGGGGCTGTCCTGCGTATGCCGGATGTGATAATACCTACAGGTGATACGGTTTTAAGAGAAAACGACATTGTTTATGTGCCTGTGCGCAAAGAGGACCTAGCCGATACTTTAAGCATTTTAGGGGCTGACCACCGGCCTGCGAAAAGCATTATGATTGTGGGAGGGGGGCGTATCGGGTTTTCCGTGGCAAAAAAGATGGAGGCCCAGTCAGGACGAACTGTAAAAATAATCGATCGAGGTGAAGATCGGTGCAGGTTTTTGAGCAACCAGCTTTCTTCCAGCATTATTTTAAATGGTGACGGATCAGACCAAAACTTGTTGGAGGAAGAAAATATAGCTGACATGGATGCCTTTCTGGCCCTGTCCAATAACGAGGAGTTAAACATAATGTCCTCGCTTCTTGCGAAAAAACTTGGTGTAAAGAAGGTTGTAACCCTGGTTAACCGTACAGATTACGTGGACCTTGTAAGCAGCTTGGGAATAGATTCTGTCTTATCTCCGAGGCTGATTACAGCGAGCACAATTCTTAGGTACATTCGTCACGGTGACATCAAGTCGCTTACTGCGATTGCCGACAACAAGGCAGAGATTATCGAGGCTGCGATAAACTCATCTTCTCCACTCTGCCGCAAGACCCTTGCCAAGGCAAAACTGCCCAGACACTCCCTGATCGGTGCGATTATTCGCGGCAATTCCACATGCATACCCACGGGCCAAGACGTTATCGAGGATGGAGACCGTTTGATCTTTTTCGGTACAACTTCGGCTATCCGTTCATTGGGAAAATTTCTGACGTGAATCTCCTGCTTGTCCTTAACCTGACAGGCGCTGTTCTGCTTATAGCTTCTGTCTTCATGGTTCCACCTGTTCTAATCTCGTGGTTTGATGGCGGCAGCGATTTTGTGCCTTTAGTGATTATGTTTTTGGCATCAGTTTTTGCGGGACTGTTCATGTTTGTTTTCACAAATAAACAGAACGGTGGTGCAGAATTCAAGCATCGGGATGGATTTATCGTTGTAACACTCAGTTGGGTCACCATAGCCTTTTTCGGAAGTCTGGGCTATTACTTATCAGGTTTTTTCCCTGGTTTTACCGACGCTTACTTCGAGTCCATCTCCGGCTTTACCACAACAGGAGCATCTGTTCTTTCTGATATAGAGGCACTTCCCCGGGGCCTTCTGTTATGGAGAAGCCTTACGCAGTGGATGGGGGGAATGGGAATCATAGTCTTTTCGTTGGCAATTCTACCGATGCTTGGCTCAGGTGGAATGCAGATGTTCAAGGCCGAAGTGCCGGAAATTACCGTAGAGCGTCTTCAGCCCCGAATTGTGGATACGGCAAAGGCACTCTGGTTGATATATGCAACGCTTACACTGGCGGCTACGCTTTCCTACCTTGCAGCGGGCATGAACCTCTACGACTCCTTCTGCCACGCCTTTACCACGCTTTCCACCGGAGGTTTCTCGACAAAAAACAGAAGTATCGCGCAATTTGAAAATCCGCTTATCGATTCCTTGGTAACACTTTTTATGTTTCTTGGCGGCGTGAACTTTTCATTGTATTTCTATGTCTTGAGAAAAGACTTTTCTCGTTTCTATCGTTCTGTCGAATTCAGGTTCTACCTCTCTGTTACGCTTGTTGCAGTAGTGCTTATAGTGGTAAGCGTGATGAGTACAAATTACAGATCGGTTTTTGCATCCACGAGGTATGCATTCTTCCAGGTTGTCTCCGTGATGACAACAACAGGGTATGCTACTGCCGACTGGGAACTCTGGAATGCGTTTCCACAGGCTCTACTGGTATTTCTCATGTTTTTCGGCGGTATGATTGGTTCAACCGGAGGTGGAATGAAGCAGGTCCGCATACTGGTTATGCTTAAGCAGTCCTACCGTGAGATATACCAATTGATTCACCCTCATGCTTTCACACAGGTGAAACTGGATGGCAAGAGCATTCCAAAGGAAGTGCTGGGTGGAATCTGGGGGTTTCTCTTCCTTTTTATATTTGTGTCGTTTATTGCCTCCCTGGGAATGACTGCTGCGGGTGTGGATATGATAACCGCTGTAACAACAGTGATATCGTCCATGTCTAACGTAGGTCCTGCACTGGGACAGGCAGGGCCCGCTGAAAACTACGCAGGTATTCCGATTGCAGGCAAGTGGCTCCTAATGTTATGTATGCTTATAGGCCGCCTGGAAATCTACACGGTAATAATATTGTTTGTGCCTCACTTCTGGAAAAAGTAGAAAAAACAAATATCACAACATGTTATGTGCATATAATGAAAGTAATACATCGCTTTTTTATGCATCTGTATCGGTCCCATGATGAGTTCTTGTAATGCTTATAAAATATGTATCGGCATTACACCAAAACCTCTTGCAATAGTAAACAGACCAAAAGTAATAAGTATAACCGCTCCCCACCTTAGTAGTGCCCCACGAAGAGAAGGGGCAATACGTCGTATCAATCCGGAAAATACAGTAAGAGCAGGTATGGTGCCAAGTCCAAATGCGAGCATTGTCATAACAGAGTAGGTAGGATCCGACCGGCTTACGGAAAAGGCAACTGCTGCATAAACCATGCTGCAAGGTAGAAGTCCGTTTAGCAGGCCTGTAACGCTCCATGCTGTAACAGATCCTTCTTTGCTAACCCTGCGAAGCAGGGAAGGGGGAATAAAAAAAAGGAATGCGGCATTAAAGCGTTCGCTGATCCATCCGCCTAGCTGAAGAGCGAATATGATAATAAGAAGACCTGTTATTACAGAGACACCCATCTGGACTTGTTTTGTCGCTGTAATATATTGGGTGAAAACCCCTACTAAGAGGCTCAGGATGCAGTAAGTTGTTATGCGCCCGGCATGATAAAAAAAGAGGCCCGGCCAGTATAGTTTTTTTTGCCCTATGGCGAGTGAAGCAAGAATTCCACCGCACATTCCGACACAGTGAATACTTCCGATAATCCCCATGGAAAAGGCCATGCCTATATCGATCCAGGGCATAAAGCAGCTTCTTTGGCGGAAACTAATAATACTAAACTATAAACACTTATCCCAGCTTCTCATTTTCTTCTTGCCGTGTTTTACACTCTATACAGAAGGTTGCAACCGGACGTGCTTCGAGCCGGCGGGCGTCAATCTCTTCTCCGCAGTCTTCACAGATTCCGTATTCACCGTTGTCGATAATTGTTATGGTTTCATCTATTTTTCTGATTAACTTGTATTCCCTGTTTCTTAGGCGCAACATGAAGTTTCTATCGCTTTCAGCAGAAGCCTGGTCACCTGGGTCAGGATGGTTTCCTTCATCAGGAAGTTCACCACGCGTTGCCTCGGCCTCAGCAACCAGTTTGGCCTTCTGTTCTATCAACTGCTTGCGAATCTTTTGGATTAGCTTTTCTCTTTTGGTCAGACTTTTCTTTGCAGCTGTTGCCTTCTTCATTAAAATCAGCTCCTATCGTAGGAAGTTAAATTAGGAAGTTGAATAGAGGCAATATAGCAGATAAAGCTTCTACTAGTCAAACTGCCAGGAAGGTTGCAAGTTAGGCAATCTGCCGCTGCGTTGTTGGCAAGAAGGCTGCGCAGGAGATATCTTTGATATAAAATTTAACATAATATCTATTATCAGACATAATAATTCACGCCGAATGTTAACAACATGTTGCTAAATTCCAACATGCCAACGTATCGACATTGTCCTGAGCCGTTTAATTCCGTTTTGCTTAAAATTTAAGCAGATGTGAAAATCGCTTGGGAAACTCCCTGGAAGTATTCCTTCTTGGCCATAATTCTTGAAACCGGCTGGTTTCCGACTTCTTCCGAAGGAACATATAAGGTGATGTAATTATCAGAAATACATTTTGATATCAATGAGTTACTGTTATTTGATTCAACTATAACATTAAGATATTTGTTTACGTTTTTTAAATAAAAAAGTCTTTTATGTTTATAAGAAATTTTTCTTAAAATCCGCGCACGTTCAACCTTTTTCTTTCTGGGTACTTGCATCTCCATGTCATAAGCCATGGTACCTTTACGCCTTGAAAATGGAAATACATGAAGATAATTTATGGGGGAATTATCTATCACTTCTTGTGACAAATTGAACAATTCGTCCGTCTCACCCGGAAACCCTGCTATAACATCCGCTCCTATGCAGATATCCGGAACTCTTTTGCTTAATTGCTCCAGAAGCCTGAAATACTGTTTTGTTGTGTAATTACGCCCCATTTTTAAGAGTATTTCATCGCTTCCGGCCTGTAAAGGTATATGCAGGTGCCTGCAGAGGCGCTCTTCATCTGAGATCATGCCGATCAAGCGATCATCAATTTCGTTCGGCTCTATCGAGCTTATCCTATAGCGGACTTTACTTGTTGCAGCCAA
>Ga0256830_1001706_pt1 | contig 15201 bp, 15 predicted proteins | sample 128326metaG_FD_190537 | JGI IMG/M metagenome (GOLD analysis project Ga0256830, IMG submission 190537) | Hydrothermal vent microbial communities from Lau Basin, Pacific Ocean - 128-326 | ecosystem: Environmental > Aquatic > Marine > Hydrothermal vents | place: Pacific Ocean: Lau Basin | collected... | reverse complement strand
TGTTGATCGCCGTCGGGATGGTGGCCGCCGCCTGCGGGCAGCCGGCGGACGTCGCCGTCCCCACCGAAACGACGGCGGCGGAAACCACCACCCCGGCACCGTCGGAGACCGGCCCCACGACCGAGGCCACCACCGCCACCACCGAGCCGGTCCCCGACAAGCTGGTGATCATCTCCCACGACTCCTTCGCGTCGGGGGTCACCGAAGAGACCTTCGCCGCGTTCACCGCCGAGACCGGCATCGAAGTGGAGGTGCTGCCTGCCGGCGACGCCGGGTCGATGGTGAACCAGGCGATCCTCACCAAAGACAACCCCCTCGCCGACGTCCTGTTCGGCGTCGACGACACGTTCCTGTCCCGCGCCCTCGACGCCGGGATCTTCGTTCCCTACACGTCCCCGCTCCTCGACGTCGTCCCCGACGACCTCGAACGGGACCCCGAACGTCGGGTCACACCCATCGACTTCGGTGACGTGTGCCTCAACTACGACGTCGCCGCCTTCGCCGAACTGGGCGTCGACCCGCCGTCGGGCCTCGACGACCTGATCGACCCCACCTACGAAGGGATGCTGGCGGTCGAGAACCCGGCGACGTCGTCCCCGGGTCTGGCGTTCCTGCTGGCGACGATCGGCCGGTACGGTGATCCGGGCTGGCAGGACTACTGGGAGGCGCTCGTCGCCAACGGCGTCAGGGTCGAATCGGACTGGGACAGCGTCTACTACGGGGCGTTCACCCGCTACGGCGGAGACCGGCCGATCGTCGTGTCGTACGCGTCGTCGCCGCCCGCCGAAGTGATCTTCTCGGATCCCCGACCGGACACCGCCCCGACCGGGGTCGTCACCGACGGCTGCTACCGCCAGATCGAATTCGCCGGGATCCTCCAGGGGACCGAGAGCCCCGAAGCGGCAGGGAACCTCATCGACTTCATGCTGTCGAAAGAGTTCCAGGAGGGCATCCCCCTCACCTGGTTCGTGTTCCCCGCCAACGAGACGGCAGAGCTGCCCGCCGAGTTCGTCGAGTTCACGGTGATCCCCGACGCCCCGGTCACCCTCGACCCGGCGGACATCGAAGCCAACCGTGAGGCGTGGATCGACGCCTGGACCGGGATCGTCCTGCCATAGGAACCCGGCGGCTCACCCTCGCCCTGGCGGCCCTGCCCGTCGCCTTCCTCGGGTACCTGTTCGTCTACCCGGTGGGCAGGGTCCTGTGGCTGGCGCTGGCAGGGGAGCCGGGGACCGCCTTCACCCGGGTGCTGGCCGACCCCCGCATGCGGGGGTCGGCCTGGTTCACCCTGTGGCAGGCGGGGCTCTCCACCGCCCTCACCCTCCTCGCCGCCTTCCCCCTCACCTGGGCGGTGGCCCGCTACCGGTTCTGGGGGCGGCGGCTCGTGCGGGCGTTGGTGACCGTCCCCTTCGTCCTCCCCACCGTGGTGGTAGGGACCGCCTTCGTCGCCCTCGGCCTCGACGGCTCCCTCGCCGCCATCCTCGCCGCCCACGTGTTCTACAACATGGCGGTGGTGGTGCGAACGGTGGGGGGGCTCTGGTCCCGGCTCGACCCCGACCTGGTGGATTCGGCCCGGGCCCTCGGGGCGTCGCCGTGGCGGGCGTTCCGGACGGTGACCCTGCCGCTGCTGCGTCCGGCGATCGCCGCCGCCTCGTCCATCGTGTTCCTGTTCACCTTCACGTCGTTCGGGGTGGTGCTGATCCTCGGCAACCTGCGGTGGCGCACCATCGAAGTGGAGATCTACCACCAGGCGATCACGTTCCTTCGTCTCCCCGCCGCCGGGGCGCTCGCCGTCCTCCAGATGGTCGGGGTCACCGCCATCCTGGTGCTCTACTCCCGCTACCAGGAACGGCGGGCGGTGCGGATGCGGCTGGTCGCCGAACATCAGACGTTGCGCCGCCCCACCGGTGTGCGCCTGAAGGTGGCGGTGGCGGCGGCAGTGCTCGGCACGACCGCAGCGGTGATGATCCCCCTCGGCGGCCTGGTCGTCGCGTCGTTCGCCAACGGTGGGGCCGGATGGCGGTTCTTGACACAACCGGGGCCGCTGGCCACCCGACCGGTCGAGGCGATCGGGAACTCCCTCGCCTTCGCGGCGGTGGCGACGCTGATGGCGGTGGCCGTCGGAACCCTGTCGGCACTGGTGGTGAGCCGAGGGTCGGGTCTCGTGTCCCGCTGGTTCGACGTCGTGCTCATGCTGCCGTTGGGGACGTCGGCGGTGACGATCGGATTCGGGTTCCTCGTCGCCCTCGACCGGCCCGTCGACCTGCGGGCGACCTGGATCCTCGTGCCTTTGGCCCACGCCCTGGTGGCGGTGCCGTTCGTGGTGCGGGCGGCGGCGCCGATCCTCCGTTCGGTCCGCCCGGAGGTGCGGGAGGCGGCCACGATGCTGGGGGCGTCTCCCCGGCGGGTGTTCGCCGAGATCGACCTGCCGATCGTCGCCCGGGCCGTCGCCGTCGGCGCCGGGTTCGCGGCGGCGATCTCCCTCGGCGAGTTCGGGGCGACGTCGTTCATCGTCCGGCCCAACACGATCACCATCCCGACGTTGATCTTCCGGCTGTTGAGCCGTCCCGGATCGGTGAGCTTCGCCGCGGCGATGGCGATGGCGGTCCTCTTGGCGGCCCTCACCGCGGCCCTCATCATGGCGGTCGACCGGGTCCGTGCAGGCGAGGTCGGGAGCTTCTGATGTTGCAGACCACAGGTCTCGTGAAACGGTTCGACGGGATCGAGGCGCTGGCCGGTGTCGACCTGACGGTGGGCGACGGGGAGGTGGTGGCGGTGCTCGGCCCGTCGGGGTCGGGCAAGTCGACGCTGCTGCGGGTCGTCGCCGGGCTGGAACGGCCCGACGCCGGACGGGTGCTGTGGAACGGCGAAGACGTCACCGACGTCCCGCCGCATCTCCGGCGGTTCGGGCTCATGTTCCAGTCCTACGCCCTGTTCCCCCATCTCACCGTCGCCGGGAACGTCGCCTTCGGGCTGCGGATGATGGGGCTGTCCCCCGACGAGGTGGCGAGACGCACCGAGGAGGCGCTCCGCTGGGTCGACCTGGACGGATTCGGGGACCGTCCGGTGGAGGGGCTGTCGGGTGGTGAACAGCAGCGGGTGGCCTTGGCCCGGACGTTGGCGCCCGAGCCGCGTCTGGTGATGCTGGACGAGCCGTTGGGGGCCCTCGACCGGAACCTGCGGGAACGGCTGGTGGTGGACACCCGGCGTCTGCTCCGGGAGCGGGGGGCGACGGCCCTGTACGTCACCCACGACCACGCCGAAGCCGACGCCGTGGCGGACCGGGTGGCGATCATGCGGGACGGGCGCATCTGTCAGACCGGAGCGTTGGAGGAGATCCGCCGGGAGCCGGCAGACGACTGGGTGGCCGACTTCGTCGGCGCCCCCTGAACCGACGGCTTGCCAGCCCCCGGGAAGCCACCCCTTCGTCAACCCGGGGTTCGCCAACCCCCCACAGGGCACGCCCAGCCCCCAGATCACCCCAGCACCCGAACCCGGGGTTCGCCAACCCCCTACAGGGTATTCCCCAGCCCAGGGTTCGCAGGAGGCGGCCGCACTCCGCCACCGGATCCGCCATCATGGGCCCGTGCGCCCCGCCGCCCGGCTGCTCCTCATCGAAGCCGACCACCTCCCCGTCGTCCTGTTGGGGATCGACGAAGCCGGCTTCGAACGTCCCACCCTCCTCCCCGGATGGACCGTCCGAGACGTCGTCGCCCACTGCGCCGCCGTCCTCACCCGCACCGCCTCCGGCATCCCCAGCGCCTACCGGCCCGACGAGAACCAGGCCGACGTCGACCTGCGACGCAGCTGGCCGATCCACGAAGTCGTCGCCGAACTGGTCGACGGATACCGAGGTGCCGCAGCCGCCATCGACCGGGCCGGAGGGTCCCTCGACGGGGTCGGGCTGGGCGAATGGATCCACGGTGGAGACATCCGCCACGCCCTCGGGCGACCCGACGCCTACCGGAGCCCCGGCGTCACCCTGGCCCTCGACCTGATCCGGGAACGCAGCCTCACCCGGCTCGACGTCGGCGTCGACGCCGACGTCGGCGGCGACGAAATCCATCTGGGACCACCCGACCGCCACGACGTCAGGCTCGTCTGCGACGACGCCGCCGCCTTCATCCGAATCGTCGCCGGACGCCGCCCCGACCCGGCGACGTACCGGCTCGACGGCGCCGACCCTGGCGAGCTGGTCCTCTTCCACTGACCCGACTCACCCTCCGGCCGCCTCCGGGTACGAAAAGACCCCGGTCTGGCGGCGGCCGTCCACGGTCCGTTCGGTACAGAGCCCCACCCAACCCTCGGGGAGCTCCACCGACGTGAGGACGTCACAGGCGGTTGCGAACAGGAGCGGCCGGGCGCCGGGTCGGAGACGGACGAACAGGGAACGACCTTCCGGAGCCGGAATCCGGTACAGCCGGTCCCCTTCCCGCAGGTCGGCGACGGCCGCCAAGTCCGAGGTGGCGAGGTCGCCCTCCTCCGCCGGTACCGCCCCGTCCATCAACGGTTCCGACAGCGGCGCGATCGACGTGGTCGTCGAGACCGAACCCTGCTCCTCGACCTGGGACATGTCCACCACGAGGTCCATCCCGGCCGGGTCGAACAGCTCCGCCGGCACCGCCACCCGGTCACGGGAGAGCACCGCCAGTTCGCTGCGCCACGAGCCCAGCCCTTCGTACTCGCCCACGTCGACCGTCCGTTCCACCCGACGGGCTGCCGGATCGATCCACCATTCCGTCGACGTGGTCACCTGACGGCCGACATCGTCGAGGAAGCTTCGCTCCCAGACGTAGACGGTCACGGCCACGTCCCCCCACGTGTCGGCCCGGGTGGTCGCAAGACCCGGCGCCTCCAGATCGTCGAGGAGGTCGACCCGGCGCCCGGACCGGGGCTCCACCCGGGCAGTCGTCAGGAACTCGGAAGGGATCCGGTAGGCGTGGATCGGCGGCCCCACCAGGCCGAAGATCGTGGACCCTTCGGCGTTCGGATACTCGCATCCCGCGTCCCGGAACGGCACGGCGAAGTCGGGGGGACCACCCCCGGGGCGCTGCCATGCCCGCAGGGGCACTCCGGGGCCTCCCTCGTACAGGAACGACTGGACGACCCCGGTGGGGAACGTCACGTCGACCCGCCACCGGTCGTCGGCGTTCGGGCCGTAGACGTCGATGGTGGCCTCGTCGAAGCCACCGTTGTCGGAGACGGCGCCGCCCTCACACACGAGGGTCACCTGCTGGGAGAAACCGACCCGGACGAAGTCGATCTCCGCCGCCGCCGGACCGACACCGCCGACGCCGGGAAACAGCCACACGCCGACACCGACCACCGTCAGGACCGCCGCCGCGGCGCCGACGGCGATCAACGGTCCCCGGTACCGGGAGCGGCGGGGGGCCGGGACGACGAGCTCCTCCCATTCGGGCGGGGCGGGGGAACGCTCGACGAGGGTCTGAAAGGCGTTGCGGAACCGCTCACTCACCGAGGGCCTCCTCCAGTTTCCGGCGGGCGAGATGCAGGTAGCGGCGGACGGTGCCGGGACGGCATCCCATCAGCTCGGCAGCCTCGGTGGAGGTGCATCCCTCCCAGTAGACCAAGAACGCCGCTGCCCGCTGACGTGGCGGCAGCTCTTCGACCAGGTCGAGGACCAGATCGGGTTCGTCTCGGAACCCCGGGTCATGCCCTTCCGTCAGCGCCACGAGGCGACGTCGCGCCCGGGTCCGGTGGCGGCTCCGGACCTCGTTGAGGATCGCCCGCATCAGGTACGGACGGGGATCGCGCAGGCCGGCCAGGCCTCCCCGACGCGCCAGAACCCGGGTCACCACCGCCGAGACGACGTCGGCGGCCTCGTCGGGGCCGGCCAGAACGGTCGCGTACCGGGTCAGGTCGGCCGCCAACGCCCGATAGATCGCCTCGTCGTTCACGCCTCATCCACGCCGGGGTGCCCCCAAGCGTTGCACGGTACCCCGACTCGGCGTCCCGGGAACGGACGACCGGTCAGATGTCGATGCAGGACGGGCCCTGCGGGTACGGCACGTTGAGCCGGTCGAGGCGGGGGGTCTGGACGATCTGGCCGGTCTTGATGATCAGCTCACCGGCGTCGTTCAGTTCGACCACGAACCGGTCGAGGCTGCGGGGGGCCGGGCCGGTGAAGTATTCGCCGATCACGGAGTACTTCGACCCGTGGCAGGGGCATTCGAACCCCTGGGACGCCCCACACCAGGGGACCCGGCATCCGAGGTGGGTGCAGCGCTGATAGAGGGCGAACACCCCGCCGGCCACCACGTTCTTTCCTTCGTAGATGGCGGGGAGCGGGTCGGGGGCCGGCACCACGTAGGCCTTGGCCTCGGGGAGGTACACGGGCGTGATCGTGCCGTCGTCGTTGACCGTCTTCTTCAGCAGCTCGTCCACCTTCCCGGCGTTCACATCCGATCCGAAACCTCCGGTCAGCTTCGGCCACAGAAACGACAGCGACGCCAGACCGAACCCGGTCAGGAAGGTGGCGAAGGTCGCACCGAGGGCCCGGTTGAAGAACTGGCGACGGGTGACGCCGGCCTGTTCCGGAGACACCTCGACGACCCGGGCGACCTCCCGGACCTCGATCTGGGTCGGGGTGTCGTCGACCGGCGGACCGGGGGGCGTTTCCTCTGTGGGCCCTTCTGCCGGTACGGCCACCGAGACGAGCTCGCGTTCACGGACAGGTGTGGCGACGTCCGGGGCGAACGGCTCCGACCCTCGGCGTCGGACGGCGACGACCAGGGCGCCGACGACCGCTGCCACCCCCACCGTGGCGACTCCCACCAGAATCCAGATATCGGCCGACATGCGGCACCTCCGCGACCTTCGCAACCATTCAACGGTCCGTGGCCGCCGCCGCCACGTATGGTACTACATTTCGTCGTACTCCGGTGGGTCGAATATGGCCGAAGGTCCCACACCGGTTCGCCGAAGGGCGAAACCTCAGCTCAGCCCGAGCGCCTCCTTCGCCAACGCCAAGTCGCTGGTGCCGAGAACCACCTCGCCTTCGGCACCGAAATAGGCGATGTACACCGAAGCACCCGCATCGGAGATCGCCTTGGCCATCTCGGCGAACGACGGCCGATCCTGCCGAGGCACCACGATCACCTCACGCACGTCCAAGACCGCCGCCCCCTGGTCGACGACCACCTCGGTGGCGAGATCCACCTGGTCGTCGGAGACGGTGATGTGGGCGACCCGACCTTCGATCCGGGGAAAGAGACAGCCGGCGACCACCTCGACTCCCCGCTCGGACAGCGCCGCCAACAGGGCGGCGGGCACACCGTGTTTGGTGCCCATGGCGATGGTGATGTCTCTCATTCCGTCTCCTTCGTCATCGGGAGCCGAGGATCGGGCGGAACCCCGGCCCATGCGTCCCACAGCCAGGCGTAACGGGGGTCGGTGCAGATGAGCCACACCCGCTCCTCCGCCGGGCCGGCCATCACGTTCAGGTAGTACATGTCGTATCCGGGAGCGGCGACACAGGGGCCGTGGAAGCCCCGGGGGATCAGGAACACGTCGCCGTCGGTGACCGTCACCGTCTCGTCGATCTCGCCGTCGGTCGTGTACGTGCGATGGAACCCGAACCCGTCCCCGCCGGCGATCCGGAAGTAGTAGATCTCCTCCAACGGCACCTCACCGGCCGCCAGCTCGTCGTGCTTGTGGGGCGGATACGACGACCAGTTCCCCTCGGGGGTGAGGACCTCCACCACGATCAACTTCTGCGGTCCGTCGACGTCGGCCGACAACAGCCCGTTGATCTGACGGGTCGCCTGGCCGGAGCCGCGGATCTCCACGGCCACGTCCCCCGCCGGGTAGTACCGGCCGGGACGGCTCTCGGTGGCCCGCGCCGTGGCCACGGCGAACTCGCCGCCCCCCTCCGACCTGATCTCGAACTTCGTCCCCAACCCCACGTAACAGAGGTCGGTGACGGCGGCGAACGGATCCGACCGCCCCGCCAGGTCGAACCGGGCCACCTCGGTCTCCACCACGCAAGCCCCCGACAGCGGCACGACCGCCGCCTCGTCGGTGGGGAACCGCAACACCCGACGCTCGCCCGGCTCCAGACGCAGGACGTGGAGCCCGCAGAAGCTCCAGCCTGCCCGCTCCGGCGTGAGGGAGACCGGGTCGGCTCCGGTGGACAACGAACCATGGGGGCGATGCAGCGTCATCATGTCTCTCCGTGGACGATCGACACGGCCAAGTCCACCCAACGCTCCACCCGGCCGTCCGCCGGGTAGAGCAGGCTGCGGCCGGCCACCATGCCGCGCACGTTGGGGGCTTCGAAGGCCGCCCGCCACGCCGCGACGAGCTCGTCCTCCCGGCCGGAAGGGTCGCCGCCGAGCAGCAGGACGGGGAGGGTGGTGGACCCGAACACCCGGCGCGGATCCCGGGGAGCGGGCATCTTCAGCCAGGTGAAGGCGGAGCTGGCACCGAGGCCCGACGCCACGGCGACCGCCTCGATCAGCAGGTCGTCGTCGCCGACCACCCGCACCCGGCCGTCCTCCCCCCGGGTCGCGGGGAGAGGCTCCACCATCGCCACCAGGCCACGGGCAGCCAGGTCGGTGACGGCCCGGGCGCACGCCTCCAACGTGAGATTGGTCCCCGGGTCGGCCAGGTCGAGGCGCAACAACATCTTCCCGCCGTCGAGTCCCATCTCCTCGACCCAGGCGGCGTCGTAAGCGGTGAACCGGTCATCCAGCTCCCACACCGAACCGGTCAGACCTCCACGGTTCATCGAACCGAACACGACCTTGTCGTCGAGCTCGCCCAACAAGAGGAGATCCTCGACGATGTCGGGGGTCGCCAGCACACCGTCCACCCCGGGACGGCGGAGTGCCGCCACCAGCCGGTCGAGCAGCCGGCGGCGGTCGGCCATGGCGAACGGATCGGTGCCGACCCGGAGGATCCGGCGGGCCGGGTGGTCGGCGGCGACGATCACGAGCCGGCCGTCGGCACCCAGCAACGGCCGCCGTTTCCGCTGTGCGGCCAGCTCGGCGACGAGTTCGGGACGCCGAGCCCGGTCCTCCAAGAGTCGGGCAAAACGTTCGTCGGTCAGCATCGTCTTCCTCGTATCCTGTCGCCATGCTCAGGGTGGCGGTGTCGGCGGTGGCCCTGGCGCTGGTCGTCTCGGCGTGTGGCGGACCGAGGATCACCTTCGGGGCCAACACCCCCGACGACCTGCGGGGGTTGGTGGGAGACGTCTGGGATCGGTTCCGGGAGGCGTTCCCCGCCATCGAAGACTGCGTCGGCGAAGTCCGCCTGCAAGGGGACTGGGACCTCCGCGAACAGGGCGAATACCGGGCGTTGACCGGCACCATCACCGTCGGGATCCCCGGGCCGCCGTCGCGCCTGTCCCACACCATCGTCCACGAGCTCGCCCACCATCTCGAAGCGGTCTGCCCGACCCAGTGGGAGCTGCGCGAGCCCTTCCTCGCCGCCCAGGGATACCCGCCCGGCACCGACTGGTTCGAGGCGGCGGCCTGGGAGGAGATCCCCTCCGAGCAGTTCGCCGAAGCGGTCGTCCAGGTGGTCCTCGGGCGACCGGCCGTGCACTACCGGATCGAGCTCCGACCCGAAGCGGTGGAGCTGGTCCGCCAGTGGGGCCTCACCGGCCAGACCTGACGTGGCGGCGGTCAATCGGCCTCGCCTCGTGCCTCGGCCTCGAACCCTTCGGCGACCTTCTCCAGCTCGTCCGATCCGGGGCCGCCGCCCTGCGCCGCCTTCTCCAGCTCGTGGGAGAGGACCTCGAGGTCGGCGCCGCCGGCCATCATCTGGACGAGCTGCTCCAACGGGATCTCGTCCTTGGTGAAGTCGCCGTAGATCTGGCCGCGTCGAAGGATGACGAAGTGGTCACCGACCGGGTAGGCGTGGTGGGGGTTGTGGGTGATGAAGATCACCCCGATGCCCCGCTGTTTCGCCTGGACGATGTACCGGAGGACCACCCCGGCCTGTTTCACGCCGAGGGCGGCGGTCGGCTCGTCGAGGATGAGCACCTTCGCCCCGAAGTAGACGGCGCGGGCGATCGCCACCGACTGGCGTTCACCCCCCGAGAGGGTCCCCACCGGCTGGTCGGGGTCGCGAATGTCGATCCCCATCTTCCCCAGCTCCTCCCGGGTGGTCCGCTTGGCGAACTCGACGTCGAAGCGGCGGAACGGACCCCAGCCGACGGTGGGTTCCGAACCGAGGAAGAAGTTCCGCCAGATCGACATGAGGGGGATCATCGCCAGGTCCTGGTAGACGGTGGCGATCCCGAGGTCGAGGGCGTCCCGGGGCGACGAGAAGTTCACTTCTTCGCCCTGATAGCGGTAGACGCCTTCGTCGGGTTTGTGCACGCCGCTGAGGACCTTGATGAGCGTCGACTTGCCCGCCCCGTTGTCGCCGAGGAGGCAGGTGACCTCGCCGGGACGGACGAACATGGAGACGTCCTTCAAGGCGATGACGCTGCCGAAGAACTTGGAGATGTTCTGGACTTCGAGGATGGGTTCACTCATCGTTTCGTCGCCTGCTGTCGCACGAAATTGTTGAAGATGACGGCCGCCACCAGGATGCCGCCGACGAAGACCTTGAACCAGTCTCCGTCCACGCCGGTGATGATGATCCCCTGCTGGACCATGGCGAAGATGAGGGTGCCCAACAGGGCCCCGATCACCGAGCCGTAGCCGCCGGTGAGCAACGTCCCGCCGATCACCACGGCGATGATCGCCTCGAACTCCTTCAGGGTGCCCCGAAGGGAGTCGGCACCGTTGAACTGGAACGCCTGGATCAGCGCCGACAGGAACGCGGCGAACGCCGTCGTCATGAAGAGGGCGATCTTCAGCCGGCTCACCGGGACACCGACGTTGCGGGCGGCGACGTTGTCGCCGCCGACCCCGAAGATCCAGTTGCCGACCCGGGTCCGCATCAGCACCCAGGTGGCGACGATCGTGAGGCCCACCCACCAGATGATGGCCACGTCGAACTTCGCCCCGAACAGCTCCAGTTTGGTGCCCAGCAACGCGTCGACCGGCCCGTATCCCGGCACCTTGTCGAGGCCGCCGAGCTGCGTCCGGTTCGTCGCCGACCGGGGAACCGCCACCGCCAGGCCCCGGAAGACGAACAGCGACCCCAAGGTGATGATGAACGACGGGAGCTTGGTGGTCACCACCAGCACACCGTTGAAGAACCCGGTGGCGAGGGTGATCAGCAGGGCGACCCCGATCGCCGGCAGGATCGCCCATCCGAAGCCGCCCGCCTCCACCGGTGTGACCAACATCATGATCGCCATCCCGCCGAACCCCACCAGCGAGCCGACCGACAGGTCGAACTCGCCTGCGATCATCAGCAGGGCCACCGCGATCGCCAGGATCCCCAACGGGGCGGCCCGGTTGAGGATCGCCGCCACCGTCACCCAGCTGATGAAGTTGTTGTCGGCAGCCACCACCGCGAAGAACAGCCAGACGACCACCAACGCCACCAGGGCACCGAGTTCGGGCCGGGCCAGCAACCTCGACAGGACACCGATCTCACGCACCCTCTCGTCGGTCGCCGCCGGCGCCGGTTGTGTGTTCACCGCCAACGGACTCACCTCCTCTCCGAGGACCCTCCGGTCCCTTCGATCCCACCACGCCGATGGGATCGAAGCGACCGGAGGGCCGGGGCCAGAGACCCCGACCCTCCGGATCTCAGGTCACCGCAGACCCTTCTCGGAGAAGGCGATCACGTCGCCGGCCGTGTCGGCCGTGACGATCTGAGGGCCGGTGAGGATCACCCGGTCCACCGAGCCGAGGGGCAGGGCCCCCGTCTCGAGGTACTTCGTCAACAGCACGATCGGTAGATAGCCCTGGAGGTACTGGGCCTGGTCGATGGCGAAGAGCATCTTGCCGTCGATGATGGCCTGCAGCACCTCGGGGCCGAGATCGAAGGTGGCGAGCTTGATGTCCCCGACCTTGCCTGCCTCCTCGAGGGCGTTCAGCGTCGGGACGGCACCGGTCGGACCGAGGGTGAGGATCCCGTTGACGTCGGGGTTGGCACCGAGGGCACCGGCCACCGCCGCCTGCGCACCGGCCGGGTCGGCCAGGTCGACGGGGATGACGGTGACGGTCCCACCGAGCCCGTCGGTGAAGCCCTGGCACCGCAGGTCGAGAGCGGCGTTGCCGACCTCCTGGTTGATGCACAGGGCGGTCGTCACCCCTTCGGCGGCCATCCGCTGGCCGGCGATGAGGCCCGCCTCGTACTCGGTCTGTCCGACGTGGACGAGGACGCCCAGGTCGGCGAACACGTCCGAGCCGGAGTTCATCGAGATCACCGGGATCCCGGCCTCCACCGCCGCCCTGATCGACGGCCCGAGGGCGTCGGCGTCGGGGATCGTCACCACCAGGCCGTCGGGCTTGGATGCCACCGCGGCGTCGATGATCTGGGACATCTCGGCCATGTCGAAGGCGCCGGGTGCCTGATATTCGACGTCGACACCCATGTCGGCCGCGGCGTCCCGCACGCCGTTGGCCGCCACCGACCAGAACGGGTCGGACGACTGCCCGTGGGACACCACCACGAACCGGAACGCCCGCTGCGAGACCGCTTCGCTCGGTGCCTCGCCGGGCGACTCAGCCGGCGACTCACCCGGAGCCTCACCGCCGCCGGCCGCAGCCTCGGGAGCGGTGGTCGTGGCCTCCTCGGCGCCGCCGCCACCTCCGCAGGCGGCCAGCACGAGGGCCAGGACGGCGAAGGTCGCCACCCATACCCGTCTTCTCATCTGCTCCTCCTCATGGGTCGTGCCCCCGTGACGGGGCCTTTCTCGGCCGTGGCCGCCGTGCGACCACGGTCTGCGGGCGGAGGCGGATCTCCCGCCAGAGCCCGCAGGAACTCGACACTGATCAGTGCGTCCTCGATCGGCCCTTTCCCGGACGGCGGCTCACCGTCCAAAGCGGTGTCCTGTTCGAGAACGTACCAACCGCGGTATCCCTGTGCTTCCAGAACACGGATCAGACCGGCGATGTCGACGTCGCCGCGGCCGAGGGGACGGAACAGCCCGTCGACGACCGCCTGCCGGAAGGGGACCTCGCCGCTGCGGACCCGCTCGGCGGCGGCGGCGTCGAGGTCTTTCAGGTGGACGTGGTCGACCCGGCCGGCGGCGACCTCCGCCACCTTCACCGGGTCGGCGCCTGCCAACGCCAGGTGGCCGGTGTCGATGCACAACCCGACCGACGACGATTCGAGGACGCGTTCGACGTCTTCGGGTCGCTGCACCGCCATCCCCCAGTGCTGGTGGAGCGCCACGGTGACACCGTGGGTGGCGGCGACCTCCATGAGCCGACTCAGCCCGGTGAAGAACACCGCCCACTCCGTCGCCGTCAGCTCGACCGGGGTGTCGTAGCCGGAGAGGTCGGAGGCCGGTCCCAGCACCGCCACGTCGGCGCCGCCGGCGACGAGGGTGGCGACGGCCCGGTCGAAACGGGCGATCTCGGCGTCGAGCCGGTCGGGACGGTACAGGACCACGGGGATGAAACCGGCGACGAGCCGCAGCCCGTGGCGTCGCACCCGTTCCGACACCTCTTCGGGGGTGGAACCCAGGTAGCCGTCGGGCCCCAGTTCGGTGGCGGTGAGCCCGATGGCGGCCATCTCACCGAGCACCCGGTCCGGATCCATCAGGTAGCCCCACCCGGGGGAACCGTCCACACCCCAGGTGATGGGCGCACCGGCGATACGGTCCAACAGGTTCACGACACCTCCCCGACGGCGACCGGCCGGTGTTCGGCATAGGAGCGGTCACATGCCTCGGCCACCCGCAGCACCTCGTAGGCGTCCCGTATCGAACAGGGGGTGGTCCGTCTGCCCTCCACCAGGTCCACGAAGGCCGCCATCTCGTCCCGGTAGGCGTCGGCGAAGCGTTCCACGAAACTCGGATAGGCGTCCTCGGGGACGGAGCCGTCGGCCAGCCGGTGGATCGGAAGGCCGGGCCCGTAGCCGACCCCGAGGGTGTCCTTCGACCCGTACACGGTCATCCGCACGTCGTATCCGAGGGGTTGGCGACGGGTGGCGGTCAGCACCGCCGGGATGCCGCCTTCCAGGCGGAGGGTGACGACCGCCACGTCGTGGTCTCCGAACTCGGCGAAGACCGGGTCGACCAGGACCGCCCCGTCGGCGTACACCTCCACCACTTCACGGCCCGTCACGTAACGGACGGCGTCGATGTCGTGGACGAGGGTGTCCTTGTGGAACCCCCCCGACCGGGGGATGTAGTCGCGGGGCGGCGGCTCGGGGTCGTGGGTCATCGAATGGACGAGGTACAGGTCGCCGACGGCGCCCGAGTCGACGAGGGAACGGGCGGCGACGTGTTCGGCGTCGAAGCGGCGCTGGAACCCCACCTGGACCGGGATGCCGGCCCCTTCGGTCGCCTCCATCGCCTCGACGGTGGTGGCGAGGTCCAAGGCGATGGGTTTCTCACAGAAGGCGGGGATGCCCCGGTCGGCGGCCTGGAGCAGGTAGGGCACGTGGGTGTCGGTGCTCGAGGCGATGACGACGGCGTCGACCCGGTCGAACAGGTCGTCGGGTTCGGCGACGGCGGCTCCGTGGCGGACGGCGAGGGCTTCGGCCCGGGCCCGGTCGACGTCGGCGACGACGATCGCTTCGACCCGCCCGTCCGCGGAGAGGCTGCTCGCATGGAGCGAACCGATCCTTCCCGCTCCGAGCAGCCCGATCTTCACGCCACCAGCCTCCCGAATGGAACGTTCCAAAACTGCGGGTTCGGCAACGCTACCCCTGCCTTCTTCGCGCTGTCAAGCAGTTTCGGAGCCGCTCGGGAGGTCGCGGCCGAGGTCGACGAGACGCTCGATCGCGGCCGCCGCACCCTCCGACGGGGTGCACTCGAGCCCGAAGAACCCGCGGTACCCGAAGGCCCGAATCCGGGGAAGGAGGAAGGCGTAGGCGATCTCCCCGGTCCCGGGCTCGTGGCGGCCCGGATGATCGGCCACCTGGACGTAGGCGACGTGTTCGAACCCGGCGGCGAAATGGCCGGTGAGGTCCCCTTCCGAGATCTGCAGGTGGTAGAGATCCCAGTTCACCCCCACCGCCGGGGACGCCACCGCTTCCACCACCCACAGCACGTCCTCGCTCGACGCCAGGCTGTAGCCGGGATGGTCCACCCTCGTGTTCATCGGCTCCACCATGAGGGTCACCCCGGCCGCCTCGGCCAGGGGAGCGACCCGGGCG
>Ga0256830_1001705_pt1 | contig 15202 bp, 13 predicted proteins | sample 128326metaG_FD_190537 | JGI IMG/M metagenome (GOLD analysis project Ga0256830, IMG submission 190537) | Hydrothermal vent microbial communities from Lau Basin, Pacific Ocean - 128-326 | ecosystem: Environmental > Aquatic > Marine > Hydrothermal vents | place: Pacific Ocean: Lau Basin | collected... | reverse complement strand
CCGCCGGCGGGGCCGCCGGGGGCGGCCGCAGGGTGCCGTCGGGGGCGGGCACGACCCCGGTCTGCGGCAGGTCGACCCGGGCCAGCTCCGCCATGCGCCGGGCGGCCCCGCCGGCCGGGTCCGGCAGCGGGCCGTGGGGCCGGTGCTGGCGGAACGACACGACGCGCCCGCCCAGGAAGCGGCCTTCGCCATCCAGCCGCACCAGCAGCAGCGGGGCCAGGCCGTTGGGGCCCTGTACGTTGACGCCCCAGTAGGTGCAGAAGTTTCCCAGGCTGTAGGCGATGAGCCGCCCGCGGTGGAGTTCCAGGGCGCGGGGCACGTGGGGCCCGTGGCCCAGCACCAGGTCGGCCCCGGCCGCCACCATGGCCCGGGCGAAGGCCACCACGTCGCCCCGGTGCTCGCCGTGATAGAACTCCTCGGCGAAGGGCAGGTGCCCGGCACCGGCACCCTCGGCCCCGGCATGCATGGAGACGACGACGATGTCGTGGGCCGCGGCCAGCTCCGCCACCAGGGCGGTGGCGGCCTCCAGGTCCAGCAGGTTGTGGGTCCCGCGGAAGGGGGCGAAGGCGATGAAGGCCACCCGCCTGCCCTTCACCGTCCACGAGGCCACGTCTCCCTCGGCCCCCGAGTGGCGGATGCCGGCGGCGTCCAGCGCCGCCATGGTGGCGGTGCGGCCCGCCTCGCCGAAGTCCCGGGCGTGGTTGTTGGCCAGGCTCAGGGCGTCGAAGCCGGCCGCCGCCAGCAGGTGCTCGGTGCCGGGCGGCATGCGGAACAGCCAGCAGCGGGCCGGATCGGCGCAGGCCTTGGCCGGCTCGCCGCCGGCCAGGATCACACCCTCCAGGTTGCCCACGGCGATGTCCGCCGCCCGCAGCAGGGGCGCCGCGGGGCCCAGCAGGTCCAGGCCCGGCGGCGGCAGGCGCGGCTCCGGGTAGTCGGTGCCCAGCATGAGGTCGCCCACCGCCGCCACCTCGATGACCACCGCCGGTGCCGGCCGGGCGGCCGCAGGGGGGGCCGGCACGGCGGGCGGGGCCGCGGAAGCGGCCCCCCCGCGGGGCTCCGGCGGTGGCGCGGCACAGCCGGCCAGCCAGGCGGCCAGGACCAGGACCGCCGCGGACCACCGCCCCAGACGACGACGCCGCAGCAGAGGCTGCGGCGCCGGGGCGAATCGCAGAAAAACGGTCGGATTCAAGCCGGGCTCAGCGGCGGGCCATGACGTACTTCTTGGGGTTCACCGCGCGGCCGTTGTAGAGCACCTCGAAGTGGACGTGGGGCCCGGTGGAACGGCCGGTGGAGCCCATGCGGGCAATGACCTGGCCCTTCTTCACCGTCTGGCCCACCTGGACCAGGTTCTCCAGGTTGTGGCCGTAGCGGGTGGCGTACCCGTTGCCGTGGTTGATCTCCACCAGGTTGCCGTAACCCGAGCGCTTGCCGGAGAAGGTCACCACGCCGGCGGCCACCGCCACCACGTCGGAGCCCAGGCGGCCGGCGAAGTCCACCCCGGAGTGGTGCACCCGGCGGCCGGTGAAGGGATCGGTGCGGCGGCCGAAGTAGGACGACAGCCAGCCGCGGGTCACGGGCCGGCCGGCCGGCATCACCTCGGCCTGCAGGTTGCGCGACATGAGCATGGTCTCCAGCACCGCGAGCTGTTCGCTGCGGTCCTCGAGCTGGGCCGACAGCTCGTTGAGGGACTTGAGGAAATCGGGCACGCCCATGGTCGCGCCGCCGACCGCCGTGGGGCCGCCGCGGGCCGGTTCGCGGTCGAAGTCGAACTCGCCCTTGTCCAGCTTGGCCATCTTGGTCAGGCGCTGGCCCAGGGCGTCCAGGCGCATGACATGGGCCTGCAGCTTGCCCAGGCGCAGGGCCAGGGCGTTCATGTTCTCCTCCGCGCTGCGGGCCGCCTCCTGCACCTCCAGCCGCTGCTGATCCAGCTCCGCCTGCAGCGCCAGCTCCAGCTCCGACGGGTTGGCCCGGGCCTGCTCCAGCCCGATGCGGTAGCCCACGTACAGGAAGGTGGCCGGCAGCAGCACGAACAGCCCCAGCGCCATGGCCGCCAGCCGGGCCCGGCTCAGCACCACCAGGCCGGAGCACCCCCTCTTGCGTGCAAGAAACATTACGTTCATGGTCGTCAAAGGCCCAGGTTTGGCAGAGTTCGTTATAGTGTTTTATCGGCAGATGCCGCCAACCCTATAATATCCCAGTATGAATTCGCTCAAACCGCTATACAAGCGAATCCAGGGCTCGGGGCCCCGAGTTGAGGCCCTGTTCACATCCGGGCGCCGGCTCAGGCGCCTGGATGCCCGTGTCCGCGCCCTCATGGACCCGGCCCTGGCCCCCCACTGCCGGGTGGCCAACCTCCGCGACCAGGTCCTGGTCCTGCAGGCCGACTCGCCCGCCTGGGCCAGCCGGCTGCGGTTCCTGGCCCCGGCCCTGCCGGGGATACTCGCCCCTCACGGCATCGGGGTCAAGCGCGTGGAGGTGCGCATCGCCCCTCCGGCGGCGGATCCCGCCCCGCCCCGGCGGCCCCGGCGGCGGCTGTCGCAGGCCGCCGCGGCCCACCTGGAACGCGCCGCCGAGGGCATCCGGGATCCGGCCCTGGCGGCGGCCCTGCGCCGGCTCGCCCGCCGCTCCTGAATTCCACGTTCCCGGCGGTGCCGGGGTTCCCCGGCGCCGGAGACAAAAAACCGGAAAACGCTGCGTTTTCCGGTTTCCCTTCCGCCCGGTGCCTTCCTGGCCCGGGGCTGAATCAGGTCACGTGGACGGGCTGGACGAAGGAGATGGGGGCCTCGTGCATGTCGTCGAAGGTCACCAGCTCCCAGGCGTCCTCCTGGGCCAGCAGTGCCCGCAGCAGCCGGTTGTTGAGCGCATGGCCCGACTTGTAGCCGTAGAAGGCGCCGATGAGACTGCGCCCCAGCAGGTACAGGTCACCGATGGCGTCCAGGATCTTGTGCTTGACGAACTCGTCCTCGTAGCGCAGCCCGTCCTCGTTGAGGATCCGGTAGTCGTCCACCACCACGGCGTTGTCCAGGCTGCCGCCCAGGGCCAGGTTGTTGGCCCGCAGCTGCTCGATCTGGCTCATGAAGCCGAAGGTCCGCGCCCGGCTCACTTCCTTGACGAAGGAGGTGGTGGAAAAGTCCACCACGGCCTGCTGGCCGCGGTTCTGGAACACGGGGTGGTCGAAATCGATGGCGAAGGAGACCTTGAACCCGTCGAAGGGCTCGAACCGCACCCACTTGTCGCCCTCCTCCACGCTCACCGTGCGCAGGATGCGGATGAACTGCTTGGGGGCGTTCTGCTCCTCGATGCCGGCGGACTGGATCAGGAACACGAAGGGGCCGGCGCTGCCGTCCATGATGGGCACCTCGGCCGCGTTGAGATCGATGTAGGCGTTGTCGATGCCCAGCCCGGCCAGGGCCGACAGCAGGTGCTCCACGGTGGAAATGCGCACGCCGTCACGCACCAGGGTGGTGGACAGCGTGGTCTCGCCCACGTTGTCCGGGGTGGCCGGGATCTCCACCGGGGGATCCAGGTCCACGCGGCGGAAGATGATGCCGGTGTTGGGCGCCGCGGGGCGGAGGGTGAGGTAGACCTTTTCGCCGGTGTGGAGGCCAACGCCCGTGGCCCGGATGACGTTCTTCAGCGTGCGCTGTCTGATCACTAATGTGGTTCCTTATGATTTTGCTGGAGTTTCCCCGCGGTGCGCGGCGGCGGATCGCGACTTCCGCGCGCGCACCGCGGCGCCCCCTGGCGGCCGGCTCCACGCCCGAAGTGTGAAGCTTAGTACGAAAGTACGCTTTTCAGCAACTTACTCCGGTCTCATATCGTCCTCCCGGCGTCCGGGCTTGACCCGGATGCGCCGTTTCGTGAGCCAGTCCGCAACCCGGGCGGCTCAATCCGCCTGGCGGCGGAGGAAGGCCGGGATGTCCAGGTAGTCGAGCCCCGCCTCGCCGCCGCTGGCGGCCGCCTCGGCCTGGCGCCGCTGGCGGATGACCGCCGGGCGGTCCAGCTGCTCGTAGTCCACCTCGCCATTGGCGTTGGGCACCACGGACAGGCGCTCGGGCCGCACGGCCGCCGGCGTCTCCCGGCCCAGGCCGGTGGCCACCACCGTCACCCGCAGCTCGTCGGTCATGTCCGGGTCGATGACGGTGCCCACCACCACGGTGGCATTCTCCGAGGCAAAGGCCTTGACCGTGTTGCCCACCTCCTCGAACTCGCCGATGGCCATGTCCATGCCGGCGGTGACGTTGACCAGGATGCCGCGCGCCCCGGCCAGGTTGACGTCCTCCAGCAGCGGACTGCGCACCGCGGCCTCGGCCGCCTCCCGTGCCCGGTCGCTGCCCGAGGCCTTGCCCGAGCCCATCATGGCCATGCCCATCTCCGACATCACCGTGCGCACGTCGGCGAAATCCACGTTGATGAGCCCCGGCCGGGTGATGAGCTCGGCGATGCCCTGCACCGCGCCCAGCAGCACGTCGTTGGCAGCACGGAAGGCGTCCAGCAGCGTCACCTGGCCGCCCAGCACCGTGAGCAGCTTCTCGTTGGGGATGGTGATGAGCGAGTCCACGTGCTGCTTGAGTTCCTCGATGCCGCTCATGGCCACGTCCATGCGCCGCTTGCCCTCGAACGGGAACGGCTTGGTCACCACCGCCACCGTGAGGATGCCCAGCTCCTTGGCGATCTGGGCCACGATGGGGGCGCCGCCGGTGCCGGTGCCGCCGCCCATGCCCGCGGTGATGAAGACCATGTCGGCGCCGGCCAGCACCTCCTGGATGCGCTCGCGGTCCTCCATCGCCGCCTGCCGTCCCACCTCGGGATTGGCGCCGGCGCCCAGCCCCTTGGTGATGGAGCCGCCCAGCTGCAGCACGGTGCGGCAGCGCAGGCTCCTGAGGGCCTGGGCGTCGGTGTTGGCGCAGATGAAGTCCACCCCTTCCAGGTTCTGCTCCACCATGTGCTCCACGGCGTTGCCGCCGCCGCCGCCCACGCCGATCACCTTGATCACGGCGCTCTGGCCGTGCGTGTCCATCAGTTCGAACATCGTCTACCCCTCCTCACTGACACCAGTGTCTGTTGAACCCTTGCTCTCGTTTCCGTGCCGGGCCGCGCCCGGCGCCCGTCAAAACCGTCATCAGAAGTTGCCCTGGAACCAGCTCTTCATGCGCCGCAGCACGCCCTTGAAGCCGCCGCCCATGCGGGCCTCGGCCTCGCGCAGGGCGCGGTTGTGATGGCCGAACAGCAGCAGTCCGACGCCGGTGGAATAGACGGGATTGCGCACGATGTCCGACAGGCCCGACACCGTCTGCGGCGCCCCCAGGCGCACCGGCATGTGGAACACCTCCTCCGCCAGGTCCACCGCGCCCTCCATCTTGGCGCTGCCACCGGTGAGCACGATGCCGGCCGCGCACAGGTCCTCGAAGCCGGAGCGGCGCAGCTCGGCCTGGATCAGGGTGTAGAGTTCCTCATAGCGGGGCTCCACCACCTCGGCCAGGGTCTGGCGCGCCAGGCGCCGCGGCGGCCGGTCGCCCACGCTGGGCACCTCGATGGTCTCCTCGGGCGAGGCCAGCTGGGTCAGGGCGCAGGCGTACTTGATCTTGATTTCCTCGGCGTGCTGCGTGGGCGTGCGCAGGGCCACCGCGATGTCGTTGGTCACCTGGTCGCCGGCGATGGGAATCACCGCGGTGTGACGGATGGCGCCCTCGGTGAACACCGCGATGTCGGTGGTGCCGCCGCCGATGTCCACCAGGCACACCCCCAGCTCGCGCTCGTCGTCGGTGAGCACGCCGTGGGCCGAGGCCAGCTGCTCGAGGATGATGTCGTCCACCTCCAGCCCGCAGCGGCGCACGCACTTGACGATGTTCTGTGCCGCGCTCACCGCGCCGGTGACCATGTGCACCTTGGCCTCCAGCCGCACCCCCGACATGCCCACCGGCTCGCGGATGCCCTCCTGGTCGTCGATGATGAACTCCTGCGGCAGGATGTGGAGGATCTTCTGGTCCGCGGGAATGGCCACCGCGCGGGCGGCGTCGATGACCCGCTCCACGTCCGCCGGCGTCACCTCCTTGTCGCGGATGGCCACGATGCCGTGGGAGTTGAGGCTCTTGATGTGGGAACCGGCGATGCCGGCGAACACCGAGTGGATCTGGCACCCGGCCATGAGCTCGGCCTCCTCCACCGCGCGCTGGATGGACTGCACCGTGGACTCGATGTTGACCACCACCCCGCGCTTGAGTCCGCGCGAGGGGTGGGAGCCGATGCCGATGATCTCCACCTCGTTGTCCGGCGTCACCTCGCCGACGATGGCCACCACCTTGGAGGTGCCGATGTCGAGGCCCACGATGAGGTTCTTCTCGGTCTTCTTGGACATGTCGCCCTATCCCCGCTGCCCTTGTCTCCGCCCAGAGATCCGCTCGCGAAAGCGCACCGCCATGCCGTTGCCGTAGCGCAGGTCGATGTGGCTGGCCCCGCCGTGGCGCCGGTGCAGCCCGCGGGCGTAGAACCGCGCCAGCCGGGCCAGCCGCCGCCCGAACCCGTCCCGGCCCAGGGCCACCCGGGTGCCGTCGTCCAGCACCAGGCGCACCGCCCCGCGCGCGTCCAGCCGCAGCTCGCGCACCGAGCGGCCCACCCCGGCCAGCGCGGCACCGGCTTCCCGGAACAGCGCCACCACCCGCGGCCCGGCCCCCTCCGGCCCGGCCAGCAGGGGCAGGCCCTGCGGCCCGCTGCCCGCGGGCGGGCGGAACACCTCGCCGCGGGCGTTGACGAACCCGCCGCCGGCCCAGCGCGCCAGCGGCACCTGCTCGCTCACCGTGATGCGCAGGGTGTCCGGCCAGACCCGGCGCACCGCGGCCGTCTCCACCCAGGCCAGGGCCTCGACCCGCGCCCGCAGCGCGGCCACGTCCACGCTGAACAGGCCGCGACCCACCTCGCCGGCCAGGGCCCGGCGCAGCATGGCCTCGTCCAGGTGGCGCAGGGCCCCGTGCACCTGCACCTGCCGCACCGGCAGGTGGCCCGGCTGGACCAGCCACCACCACAACCCGGCCGTCGCGACCGCCGCCAGCAGCGGCGGCAGCAACCAGGGCCACCGGCGCACCGCCACCGCGCCCGGCCGCCGCCGGAGAGGTTCAACCCGTGCGTGCACGGATCCCCTCCCCGGCGCCTCCGGCCCCGGCCCGCTCCACGGTGCCGGCCAGGATGCGCCACACCAGTTCGTCGAAATCCATCCCCGCGGCACGTGCCGCCATGGGCACCAGGCTGTGATCGGTCATGCCCGGCACCGTGTTGACCTCGATGATCCAGGGCCGGCCGTCACCGTCGCACATGAGATCCACCCGCCCCCAGCCGCGGGCGCCGAGGGCGTTGAACGCCGCCAGGGCCAGGCGCTGGAGCCGCGCCTCTTCCTCCGGCGCCAGCCCGCAGGGACAGTGGTAGCGCGTGGTGTCGGCCTCGTACTTGGCGGCGTAGTCGTAGAAGGCGTGGGGCGTCTCCAGCCGAATGAGGGGCAGGGCCCCGCCGTCCAGCACCGCGCAGGTGTACTCGGGCCCGTCGATCCACCGCTCGGCCAGGACCGGGCCACCGTAGCGGGCGGCGGCCTCGCGGGCGGCGGGCAGCTGCGAGGGATGCTCCACCCGGGTCATGCCCAGGCTGGAGCCTTCCAGGGCCGGCTTCACCATGAGGGGCAGGCCCAGGGTGGCGGCCACGTAATCGGGATCGGTGTCCGGCTCCAGCACCTGCCACGCAGGGGTGGGCAAATCCACCCCGGCGAAGAACTGCTTGCAGCGCAGCTTGTCCATGGCCAGCGCCGAGGCCAGCACCCCGGACCCGGTGTAGGGCATGCCCAGGGCCTCCAGCGCGCCCTGGACCACGCCGTCCTCCCCGCCGCGCCCGTGCAGCATGATGAAGGCGCGCTCGAAACCGCCCTCCACCAGCTCCAGCAGGGCCTCGCCGCCCTGCACGTCGATGCCGTGGGCGTCCACCCCGCGCCGGCGCAGGGCGGCCAGCACCGCGGCGCCGCTTCTGAGCGACACCTCGCGCTCGGCCGACCAGCCGCCCATGAGCACGGCCACGCGGCCGAAATCCCGGGCCACCGGCGCGTTCATGCCTCGCCTCCCGCGGGCTCGCCCACCACGTGCACCTCCGGCACCAGCTCCACGCCGGTGGCCTCGCGCACCGTCCGGCGCACCTGCGCCATGAGCGCCTCGATGTCGGCGGCGGTGGCGGTGCCGGTGTTGACGATGAAATTGGCGTGCTTGGGCGAGACGCAGGCCCCGCCCAGGCACACGCCCTTGAGCCCGCAGGCCTCGATGAGGCGGGCGGCGTAGTCGCCGGGCGGGTTGCGGAACACCGACCCGGCGTTGGGCTGCTGGGTGGGCTGGGTGGCGCCGCGCCGCGCCAGCAGGGTACGGACAAGCTCGCGCCCGGCGCCGGCATCGCCCGGCTCCAGGCGGAAGGTGGCGGCGGCGAACCATTCCTCGCCGGAGAACCGGGGCCGCACCTGGCGGTAGCCCACGTCGAAGTCCTCGGGCCCGCGATCGCGCAGGCGGCCGGCGCGGTCGATGGTGACCACCCGCTCCACCCGGTCCCAGGTCTCGGACCCCACGGCGCCGGCGTTGAGGGCCAGGGCCCCGCCCACGGTGCCCGGAATGCCGCACAGGAATTCCATTCCGCGCAGCCCCTGGCGCACGCACTGGCGGGCCAGCTGGGCGCAGGCCAGGCCGGCCTCGGCCCGCACCCGCTCGCCGTTGAGGCGCTCGAAGCCGTTGAGATGGCGGGTGTGGATGACGGTGCCGCGCACGCCCCCGTCGCGCACCAGCAGGTTGCTGCCCAGCCCCAGCCACAGCAGGGGCTCCTCCGGCGGCAGCCGTCCCAGAAAGGCGGCCAGGTCGTCCAGGTCGGCCGGGAAGTAGAGCCGATCCGCCGGCCCGCCCACCCGCCACGACGTGTAGCGGGCCAGCGGCACGTCGTGGAGCAGCCGGCCCTTGAGGGCGTCCCCCGCCCCCAGGCTCACGAACCGGGTCCCGTCGCCGCTGCTCATGACCGCTTCTCCTCCCGCCGGGGCCGGGACGGGACCGGGCGCCGCAGGTGACGCAGGCGGCGGGCCTCCAGCGGCTCGCCGCAGCCCATGCGCAGGGGCAGCCGGCGCGCCTTCATGCCTCGTCCTCCCGCTGCAGGGCGGCGCCCAGACCCTGGGCCGCCTGGCCGATGCTGCCCGCCCCCAGGGTCACCAGCACGTCGCCGTCGGCCAGCACGTCGGCCAGCACCGCGGGCAGGTGCTCCAGCTCCGGCACGAACACCGGCTCGGCCTGGCCGCGCAGGCGGATGGCCCGGGCCAGGGCGCGGCCGTCGGCGCCGGGGACGTGGGCCTCGCCCGCCGGGTACACCTCGGTGAGCACCGGCAGGTCCACCTCCGACAGCACCATGGCGAAGTCCTCGAACAGGTCGCGGGTGCGGCTGTAGCGATGGGGCTGGAACGCCACCACCAGCCGCCGCCCGGGCCAGCCCCGCCGGATGGCCTCCACCGTGGCCGCGATCTCCCGCGGGTGATGCCCGTAGTCGTCGATGTGCAGCACCCGGCGGCCGCCGGGCAGGACGTACTCGCCGTAGATCTGGAAGCGGCGGCCGATGCCGGCGAAGCCCTCCAGGGCACGGGCGATGGCGGCATCCTCCACGCCCACCTCGCGCGCCACCGCCACCGCCGCCAGGGCGTTGAGCACGTTGTGCCGCCCGGGCAGGTTGAGAATCACCGGCAGCGGGGCGGCGCCGTCCCGGCTGATCACGGTGAAGGCGGTGCGCGCCCCCTCCTGGCGGATGTCCGCCGCCCGCAGGTCCGCCTCGTGCGCCACCCCGTAGGTGCGCACCGGCCGCGTGACCTCGGGCACCATGCCGCGCACGGTGTCGTCGTCCACGCACAGCACCGCCAGGCCGTAGAAGGGCAGGTGGTGCAGGAACTCGAGGAAAGTGGCCCGCAGGCGGCCGAAGTCGCCGCCGTAGGTGGCCATGTGGTCGGCGTCGATGTTGGTCACCACCGCCAGCATGGGCTGCAGGTGCAGGAAGGAGGCGTCCGATTCGTCGGCCTCCGCCACCAGGTAGCGGCCTTCACCCAGGCGGGCGTGGGTGCCGGCGGAGTTGAGCCGGCCGCCGATGACGAAGGTGGGATCGGCCCCGCCCTCGGCCAGCACGCTGGCGATGAGGCTGGTGGTGGTGGTCTTGCCGTGGGTCCCGGCCACCGCGATGCCCACGCGGAAGCGCATGAGCTCGGCCAGCATCTCCGCCCGGGGCACCACCGGAATGCGCGCCAGGCGCGCCGCCTTCACCTCGGGGTTGGACTCGTCCACCGCCGAGGACACCACCACCACGTCGGCACCCGCCACGTGGGCGGCGTCGTGGCCGCGGTGGATGCGGGCCCCCAGGCCGGCCAGGCGCCGGGTGACGGCATTCTCGCCCAGGTCCGAGCCGGTGACCTCGTAGCCCAGGTTGAGGAGCACCTCGGCGATGCCGCCCATGCCCGAGCCGCCGATGCCCACCATGTGGATGCGGCGGATGCGCCCCATGCCGGGTTCGGGCCGGCCCGGATGCAGGTCGGTGGCGCGGCGCCCGTACTCAGCCATGGCTCACCTCCAGGCACACGCGGGCCACCACCTCGGTGGCGTCGGGCCGTGCCAGCCGCCGCGCCGCCTGGGCCATGCGCAGCAGGCGCTTGCGCCCGGCGCTGAACAGCTCCTGGAGCTGCTCGGCCAGGGTCCGCGGAGTGAAGTTGTCCTGGGCCATGACCCGGGCCGCCCCGGCGGCGGCCAGGTGGCCGGCGTTGCGGGTCTGGTGATCGTCCACCGCGTGGGGATAGGGCACCAGGACCGCGCCCAGCCCGGCGGCGGCCAGCTCGCTCACGGTCATGGCCCCGGACCGGCACACGGCCAGGTCGGCCCACGCCCAGGCCTCCGCCATGTCCTCGATGAAGGGCTCCAGCCGGGCCTCCAGGCCGGCCTCGCCGTAGGCCGCCCGGGTGGCGTCAAGCTGGTCGCGGCCGGTCTGGTGCCAGACCTCGGGCCGCAGCTCCGGCTCCAGCAGGCCCAGGGCCCGGGGCACGGTCTCGTTGAGGGCGGCCGCCCCCTGGCTCCCCCCCAGCACCAGCAGGCGCAGGGGCCCGCGGCGGCCGCCGAAGCGCAGCTCCGGCACCGGCAGGGTGCAGATCTCCGCGCGCACGGGGTTGCCGGTGTACACCGCGTTGGCCCGGCCGGGAAAGGCCTCGGGGAAGCCGGTGAGGACGCGTGCCGCCAGCCGCGACAGGATGCGGTTGGTGGCGCCGGGCACGGCATTCTGCTCGTGGATGACCAGGGGGATGCGCAGCAGCCACGCCGCCACCCCGCCCGGGCCGGAGGCGAACCCGCCCAGGCCCAGCACCACCTGGGGCCGGCGCCGGCGCAGCACCCGCAGGGCCTCCCACAGGGCCTGGAGCATGCGTGCCAGGGCCGAGGCCCGCGCCCGGGCGCCGGTGCCGCGTACCGGGCGCACCGGAATGAAGTCCAGCGCGAAGCCGGCCTCCGGCACCACCCGGGCCTCGAGGCCCTGGGCGGTGCCCAGCCAGGTCACCTGCGCCCCCTGGTCCGCCAGGTGACGGGCCACGGCCAGCGCCGGGTACACGTGGCCGCCGGTGCCCCCGGCCATGATCATCACCCGCAGGCCCTGCATGGCGCCGCCGTTCATGTCCCGGGCCTCCGCCGGGGCGCCGCGCACTCCAGTCCCACCCGCAGCACCAGGGCCAGGGCCACGCAGGTCACCACCAGGCTGGAGCCGCCGTAGCTCATGAGGGGCAGGGTCAGGCCCTTGGTGGGCAGCACACCCATGTTCACCCCCATGTTGATGAAGGCCTGCAGCCCCAGCCACATGGCCAGTCCCCAGGCCAGGTGGGCCGCAAAGGGCCGCCCGCTCTCCGCCGCCCGCCGTCCCAGCGCCACCATGCGCAGCAGGACGAAGGCATACAGGCCCAGCACCGCCAGCACCCCGGCCAGGCCCAGCTCCTCGGCCAGGACCGCGAACACGAAGTCGGTGTGGGCCTCGGGCAGGTAGAACAGCTTCTGCACCGAGGCCCCCAGGCCCACCCCGAACCACTCGCCGCGGCCGAAGGCGATGAGGGCCTGGGTGAGCTGGAAGCCGGCGCCGTAGGGATCGGACCAGGGGTCGAGGAAGGCGGTGAGGCGCTCCAGCCGGTAGGGTTCCAGCCACGCCAGCAGCGCCAGCCCCAGGCCCAGGCTGGCCAGCAGGAGCAGGAACTGGCTCAGGCGGGCTCCGCCCAGCCACATCATGCCGGCAGCGGTGGCCAGCAGCACGGCGGCGGCGCCGTAGTCCGGCTCCAGCAGGAGCAGGAACACCAGCACCAGCAGCAGCACCATGGGCCGCAGGAACCCGGCCGCCTCGGTGCGCACCGCCTGGCCGTGGCGCACCAGGTAGCCGGCCAGGTAGACGATGGAGAACAGCCTGGCGAGTTCCGACGCCTGCAGGTTGACCGGCCCCAGGCCCAGCCAGCGGCGGCTGCCGTTGACCGCCTGGCCCAGCCCCGGCACCAGCACCAGCACCAGCAGGACCACGGCCGCCAGCACCAGCCATGGCCCGGCCCGCTCCCACGCCGCCAGCGGCACCCGGAGCACCCCCGCGGCCAGCACCAGGCCGGCGGTGGCGTAGGCGGCCTGGCGCCAGAAGTAGTACAGTGGTTCCCCGGTGGCGTGCTCGGCCACCGACACCGAGGCCGAGCCCACCATCACCAGGCCGATGCCCAGCAGGGCCAGCGCCGCCAGCAGCAGGGGCCGGTCCGGGCCCGCGTGACCCGCCGGCTCCGGCGCCCGCACCCCGTGGCGCAGATCGGTGATGGCCGCCGCCCTCACCGCAGCATCCTCCGCACCGCGTCCACGAAGCGCTCGCCCCGCTCCTCGAAACTGCGGAACTGGTCGAAGCTGGCGCAGGCCGGCGACAGCAGCACCGTGTCGCCGGGCTCCGCCGCCGCCGCCGCCAGCCGCACCGCCTCGTCCATGTCCCCCGCGTGGTGCACCGGGGCGAGCCCCGCCAGGGCCCGCTCCAGCAGTGGCGCATCCTCGCCCATGAGGACCAGGGCCCGCAGGCGGTCCCCGGCGGCGCGGCGCAGGGGCGAAAAGTCCTGTCCCTTGCCCTGCCCGCCGGCGATGAGCACCACGCGCCCCGCCGCCACCCCGGCCAGGGCGGCGGCGGTGGCCCCCACGTTGGTGGCCTTGGAATCGTTGACCCAGGTGACGCCGCCGGCCTCGGCCACCCGCTGGGCGCGGTGGGGCAGGCCGGTGAAGTGCTCCAGCGCCTGCACCATGGCCGGGCGCGGCAGGCCCGCCGCCTCGCCCACGGCCAGCGCGGCCAGCGCATTGGCCAGGTTGTGCCGCCCCAGCAGGGCCACCTTCGCCACCGGCAGGACCGGCTCGCACTCCCGGGCCAGCCAGGTCTCCCCCCGGTGTTCGCGCAGGCCCCAGCCCCCGGCCGCGGGTTCGCCCAGGGTGAAGGACACGCGCCGCGCCGGAGCCGCCGCGGCCGCCAGTTGGCGCACCACCGGGTCGTCGGCGTTGTACACGGCCGTCCCGCAGCCGGTGAAGATGCGCGCCTTGGCCGCGGCGTAGGCGGCCAGGTCCGGGTAACGGTCCAGGTGATCCGGGCTCACGTTGAGCAGCGCCGCGGCCTGCGGCCGCAGGCTGGCGGTGGTCTCCAGCTGAAAGCTGGACAGCTCCAGCACGTACAGGGCCGGAGGCGGACCCGCCAGCAGCTCCAGGGCCGGGGTGCCGATGTTGCCGCCCACCCGGACCTCCACCCCGGCGGCCCGGGCCATCTCGCCCACGAGGGCGGTGACCGTGCTCTTGCCGTTGGAGCCGGTGATGGCCGCCACCGGCGCGGCCACCACCCGGGCGAAGATCTCGATGTCGCCCACCACCGGCACCCCGCGCGCGGCCGCCGCGGCCACCGCCGGCTCGGCCGGAGACAACCCCGGGCTCAGCACCACGGCATCGGCCTGGGCGAAGGCGGCCTCGTCCAGCCCGCCGGTGAACACCGCCACGTCAGGCAGCTCGGCGCGCAGCGCGGCCAGCCCCGGCGGCTGGTCGCGGGTGTCGGCCACCGCCACCTCGTAGCCGCAGCCGGCGAGGAAGCGCGCCGCCGACAGGCCGCTGGCCCCCAGCCCCGCCACCAGCACCCGCGGTCCCGGCAGGCCGGGGTCGGGACGTGCCTTCTGCTGCGTCGCCGCCATCATCTAGCGCACCTTGAGCGTGGCCAGGCCGATGAGCACCAGGATCACCGTGATCACCCAGAAGCGCACGATGACCCGGGGCTCCGGCCAGCCCTTGAGTTCGAAGTGATGGTGCAGCGGCGCCATGCGGAAGATGCGCCGCCCCGTGAGCTTGTACGACGCCACCTGGAGGATGACCGATACGGTCTCCACCACGAACACCCCGCCCATGATGAACAGCACCAGCTCCTGGCGCACCAGCACCGCCAGCACGCCCAGCGCCGCGCCCAGGGCCAGCGCCCCCACGTCGCCCATGAAGACCTGGGCCGGGTAGGTGTTGAACCAGAGGAACCCCAGGCCCGCCCCCACCAGGGCGCCGCAGAACACCACCAGCTCGCCCACCCCGGGGATGAAGGGAATGGCCAGGTACTCGGCGAAGCGGGCATGGCCGGTGAGATAGGCAAAGATCCCCAGGGCGCCGCCCACCATCACCGCCGGCATGATGGCCAGGCCGTCGAGGCCGTCGGTGAGATTGACCGCGTTGGACGAACCGACGATGACGAAGTAGGTGAGCACCACGTAACCCCAGCCCAGGTCCAGGGCCACGTCCTTGAACACCGGCACGATGAGCCGGGTCTCCGCCGGCACCGCGGCGGTATGGTAGAGGAACACCGCCACCGTGAGCCCGGCCACCGTCTGCCACAGGTACTTCTGCTTTGCCGGCAGGCCCCGGGGATCGCGGCGCACCAGCTTGCGCCAGTCGTCCACCCAGCCGATGAGGCCGAAGGCCAGCATCACGGCCAGGGTGACCCAGACGTAGCGGTTGTGCAGGTCGGCCCACAGCAGGGTGGCGACGGTGATGGCGACGAGGATGAGGGCGCCGCCCATGGTGGGGGTGCCGGCCTTGGACAGGTGGCTCTCGGGACCGTCGTCGCGCACGGTCTGGCCGATGTTGTACACGGACAGGCGCCGGATCATGGCCGGGCC
>Ga0256830_1001704_pt1 | contig 15209 bp, 10 predicted proteins | sample 128326metaG_FD_190537 | JGI IMG/M metagenome (GOLD analysis project Ga0256830, IMG submission 190537) | Hydrothermal vent microbial communities from Lau Basin, Pacific Ocean - 128-326 | ecosystem: Environmental > Aquatic > Marine > Hydrothermal vents | place: Pacific Ocean: Lau Basin | collected... | reverse complement strand
GGACAGGAGTGCCGCTTATGAACCCGTCCGGGTCTGCAAGCGCGGCATCGAGCACCACGCGGCTGTCAAGCGTAAGGTATGCGGCCTTCCACCTGGTCTTCGAGAGCATCTCCGCCAGGGTGGATTTGCCGACCTGCCTTGCCCCGGCAAGAAGGACGACGGGGGAATGCCGGAGGGAATCTAAGATATCCGAAGCGATATGCCTCTTTATCATGGTTACAATTTAACCACTTGGTGGCTAAATTGTCAAGAAGCGTTGTTGCCCTGAAAGCCCGATGGTCATACCCAGCCCGAGGACTTCATTGAAGCACCTCGTTCACGTGCTTGCTTCCCATAATGGCGTTGCCCGACACAGCCCGCCGAGGATGTTTCCGACTTCCTTCAGCCGAAACAAAGGCAGTCTTGGGAGAAAACCGCTTTTGTCATTCGAGGGACACCCCCCGCATTGGTGATACAGGCCGCCTCCTAAAGAGCTCGAAACCCCTGCCGCGCTGTTTTTTTGCGGGCTTTCTTGGAAGGACAGAGGACGCGGCGCAGGCAGGTCGGGTGGATACCCCGCCTGCAACCTGGCTGTTAAACAGGGGGGATACTAATCGAAAAGTCCGTAGGTTCTTGTCTGGCTCCCCACTTGCAACCCTCTTCATAACCACTCTCCACCGCCAGGATATCACCTAACCAATTGATACACAACATCTTTTCAAAGAGCGGCACATTCCCGAGGGGGCGGAAACGGTATTGATGCAGATTTCCAATTACTCGGTTAATACTACTCTGGGCCAGCAATGTCAGGATCGAGGCCTGACCATAATAGATGTTGCTCGAGTGCCTTCGCTCTAATGCTTGCCGCCCTATCCTCTGGCAGTGCTATCTGCCGACAGTCGAGAGAGCCATAGCTTGTAGCGACAAGTTTCCCTGAGATTCTAATCACGCTACTTCTCGGGTCGATCGCTATCAAACCTAGGTCGAAAAGGGTATGCAGATCTGCCCGTAAAATCATACCGTTGCCGGGGTGGTTTGTCTCCGGGCCTCGGAAGGGTAATATATGAACTGCCTCAAGTGCATCCGGAACGTCGCAATCAGAGATAGGGCATTTGCCTTTGAAAGTCTCGAGGAGTTTGGTTCGAAAAGCAGGTTGGCCGCGCCGCAATACAATTGAAGCTATTATCCTCTCACGGGCATCCTCTAAGTCTCTCGGCTCGAATGAGCCATTCAGGACTTTCAGCCTTTCCTGCTCGTTTCTGAGAACTTCGAGGCGTCCGGCTGGGCCTCTACCATGGGATAGTCCATTGCGCGAAAACCCCTCTAGGAAGAACCAGCCGCTTTCCCAGCCGACCACGAGAGCTATGCCCAGGATTTTGTAACGTATGTTCGGTTTGCCGTTGACTTGTCGCATTACCCCCACAGGAACGCTATCACGCCAGCAGGCAATCAGCCCCCTGTTCGTGAATGCGAGATCCCGCGCATCTGGGTTTTCATTTTCTTGGAAATACCCATAAATCCACGTTCCGTCCTCTCTCACAATAGGTTTGCGATCAGGGTAAGGTCCTCTCAAAGATTGTCGAACGCTTAGTGCGTATCTAGACCACTTCGGTTTGTAAATCCCTTTAGCCTTGCTAGCTAAATGAGTAGCCTCATCTATACCCTCCATCTCTATGGGTTGAGGCCAAGAATGCTCATCCCCAGCGCGTTCTGCAAACCAGCGCAGTGCAACTTGGTGTCGCTTAGGTAGCAGTGCTATGAGCCTGTCAAACTGCTCCACATTACTCTCCACTCTTTTCACCAACGACCTCGATTGATGGAAGGTTTTGAACACGGGCCAAAACTGTTCGTAGTGTTACGTATACGGTTCCATCGGAGCGTCGCGAGAGCCCGGTTATTCTTACTTCATCTCCCCTCATGAGGGAGTTTCTATCAAGCTGGATTGCGGTACTCAATGAGGAAATCTCCGCGACCTTTTGCCTTTCGGTTCCACCCTGGACCTCGATCGCGAGGAACACAGTGTTCTCATGATAAAGAGATTTAGGAGCTTCACAAATTATGCCTCTAATGGCAGCCGATCCCAAGTCCAACCAGCTGGGCTCAACGGCATCCCAGAAGCAAGGACAAATGGACTGGAAGGGACACCACTGACAAGCTTCAGGAGAGGGGTTGGAAAATTGAGAGATATCAGCATGCCGGGAAACGAGAGTGTTGTAATCGTTCAGTAGCCTGACGGCTTCGTGGGCCTCCTTTTCGCACGCTCGCGGGTCGATATCAATCTCCACCGGTAAACCAACCATAGGTGCCAGAATGGCCCTGCGCGGCCACCATCCCAAGGATTCGTTAACAAGAAATGCGTATAATTTGAGCTGGCGCACGCAGGAGCGTTTTATCTGTTCGCGAGCACTGCTGTCGTAGATGTTTCCACTCTTGAAATCAATAATCTCATAATGCCGCACGACATCAGGACGGCCAACTATTCGCCCCCCTGCTCCTGAGAATTTATGCTCGCGGTGGTTTGCCAATGCCGTTGGTTCAGGTATAGGGCGTCTTTCTGGTGAGTCTTGTCGCGCTTCAACCAACTCCTGGGCCCTGATTCGAGCCATCGCAGCAACCAAGTGATAACCGGGCCAGGTTTCCGGCTCGCCAAACCGCTTATCCAAGGGATGGTTCTTGGCTCGTTGATGCTCTCGGTTGATTGCCTCGTCCCAAGCAGCAGAAAGAACCGCCTCGAGGTCCCCGCCACTGTACCCTCCTGCGGTAGCAAGTACTTCATGGTATGCCGTCCCAAGCCAAGCTTTGGGATTCCCGAGCACAAATCGGTTTGCCCCCTTGACTCGTGAGAGTCCAGCTTGCAACTTGCAAGCATACAGCTTCTCCACTAGGGTCGGACTAACCGCTTCGATAGACTCGACACATAGTTCCTGCCCGGTTTTTCCGGCACGTAACACGGTTTAGAATGGCCTCCGTAGCAATTCGAAGACTGACCTGAACCTAACTCGATTTCCCGCGGCAACTGCCTGCGCGTAGGCATTAGCGAGTTGCGGCCCAAAACGGTTTGGATCACAGTCCCACAGAGGATGCGTGACGATCTCTACCACATTGCCTCGCTGGCCGGCTTGCAACCCGCCGAAGGTTACCAACTGCCAGCCAGGCATTGCTGAGAAGTACGGAGCTGCAGCAGCAACATCAAGTCCCTGCCAATAAGACACCGAAAAATCGATCGGAGCTGCTGGATCCAAGGCAAGCCGGGCCAAGTCTAGCCCCAAGCGCCAATCAAGAATACTATGGTAAGGCAAGTTGCTGAAGTCACGCAGGCAATCTGGGCAAGAAGTAGTGCAGGCGTTTGGATCTGGTCCTGCATGCTGACGGCTTACCAAAAAGCTATAGAATGTAGGATCGGGCTGCCCGAGGACATACCTGAGAAGCGCTTCCGCCTCAGTGGGCTGTCCCAAGAGCGAGGCGTATCCCGCTCCATTCTCTAGACTATCCGAGATGAAGATTTGTCCGATGATGTCGCCATTAGCGTCCCGAGTCACCCGAAGTCCGACCTTGATTTCGCGCTCGTGCACATCAAGCCGGTCTGCTGCTGCCCGCCGGAGTAAGAAACCGAAGGAGTATAAAGCCGCTCGTACGCCAAGTCCCTCATCTCCGGCTGGTGATTTTCGGATTCCAACGGGCCAGTTTTGAATCCCCAACACCATCACGTCGGTGGCTTTCACAGATCCTAAAGCGCGGCGGTCAATACCTGCCCCGGCATCGAACGTAGCATTGTTGATACCTACATTCAGAAGGGCGAACCGCGTAACCCAAGTTTCACTTCGGGCCAGCTTTTCGAAGTCATACAGGCGGCCGTCGTTGTCATTAATAACATAAACCGTTTCCTGGTCAGCCCATACCTCAAAGTTCGCTCTCCGAGCCATGGCAAGCGGTACGACGCCCATCTTGGGGCGCGAGGCACGTGGCGTCCACTCAAACACACCGTCAAAGTCCCGGCTTCGTCCATACCACGTCCGGAAACCCGCAGGTTGCGACAGACTGGTGACTTGATAACCTGGGTCCTGCTGGGGTGTAGCCCCGCAAACCGGGCAGGTTGCCGGCGGAGGTTGAGAGCCATCAACAGCCTGGCACGCCGAGCATAATCCAATAGCAATTGCTGGGCCAAGTGGGTCTGGAGCCTCAACTACGTTGTTCCCCTGGGGGCGATAATCAACAACTCCTACTGCCGTGTGAATCAGGCCATCCTTTACCGTCTCAGAGCCGGGGGCGAACTGACTAATGGCGATATCCAGTTCCCGGTCCACAACTTCATCCGGAGGCCACGGATATGCACGGCGGGGGCGATCATGAAACAAATACCGTATTCGGGTTGGAAAACCGAACATCGGCAAGATGCCCGCGTTAGCCAAACGCTCGCTCAACGCATCCTGTGGATATCTGGGGTCGGTAGAAACTGCTGTGACCTCTGGCACAAGCTGAGTTTGGCAGTATTGGATCAGTGCATGCCGCTGCGCCTGAAGGTTAGGATCACTGAACACAAGGAGTACGTCACAGATGTGCGAGATCTCTGCGGCGTGTTGTTGAATCCAGTCAGAAACCAACTGCGCTGTAGTCGCCCCTGGCGGGCTACCTGGCGGAGGCTGGGTTGGCGGGCGGTTCCAATCTTCGGCCCGCCCGAACTCTCCGTGAACACTCTCGCTGCTCCCGTTAGGGAAGAGGTTAAGGTCAGCAAATGCCTGGCGGAGAATCTCTTTGGCGAGAATCCTCTTAATGATACTCTCCCGTCTCATGTCAACGTATGGTTGAGGGGGAGGATCGGAGGTAATCCTTCTGGGCCGCTGAAAATAGTAGTCGTCGTGGCTCCTCCCCCGGCACAAGGTAAGCGCCACGGACATTCCCGAACCCCGACGACCCGCACGGCCTACCCGCTGCTGGTAGTTAAAACGCATGGGGGGCATGTTGGCCATCATTACCGCTGCAAGAGAACCGATATCAACACCCGCTTCCATAGTCGTTGTAACGCTGAGCAGGTCGACGGGATCCACGAGTGGGTTCTCCTGCGGCGCAGGCAGGCAGATGTCCTGGAATAGTCTTTGCCGCTTGCGTGCGTCAGACTTATTCGTTTGGCCTGTGAGCTCCTCGCAGTTCAAGCGGAACAGCGAACCTGCACGTGTAGCGAGATAAGAATAATAGTCGGGAGAACTATGAGCTTCAGATGTTGATTGAGCCGGTCCCAGTGGAGACATACAATCGGCGCATAGACCGCCTGAAGGGTTCAGATGAATTTTGCGACATTGCGTGCATTCGAAGTACATTGCGGGAGGTGCCATCAGGCACAACGAAGGGACGTTAAGGTAAAAGTGTGCTCTATTAAGGCAACCGGCAGCTTCAAGATAATTGATGACTTCATTAGTATATGTGTTGGCATTGATGCCGTAACGCTGTGCGATAGCACTAAGATACGCGGCAACGTAGCCTGGGGGAGCGTTCAACGAAGAACAGGCATGGGTTGACATGCGTTTTCGCGACCCCAACAGGGAAATCGTTCCATCAGCCCCTTCCTGAACTATTTGTGATGGGGCAGGATATGTGATGCGATCACTAGTAGGCAAAGCGAGTAGCAGAGATTCGAGACTTCGCCGGCCTGAGGCGAAAACAATATCCATCAGTTCAGCCAGCGAGCACTCTTGAATACGCCTTAGATGCTCTTGTTGTTGCGGAGTGAGTTGTCCTGAATGTTTTGGTGTGGGTGCAGATCCTGCTGGCCAATTATATAGATCCCGCCAGATCCCAGAGTGATTTTGAGGATCTGTCCAGAGAACATCCTGTGTATATCCGGCTGGATTCATGCCCCGAGCCAGCAGTTCTGCCGAAACATCAGCAGCGATCTGGGTAAGTGGGAGTGGGCCAGCCGTTACGCGCTGCAAGATTCGTTGAGCTGCTTGCTGATTAGTAAGACCAGGGTGCGAGGCGCATGGTGCCATAGCAGTGGAGGGATTTGCCGCCATCGCCAATACTGTAGCATCCTCGGGATGTGCAGTCGCGAATGCTGTAGCAGCACTCTGCTGATCCCGAGATAACCGTTGCCCCTGGCACTGAGCCGCAAATGCTTGTGGGCCTAATCGTTGTTTATTGAGTGCCTCCATCAGAGCTTGGCGGAGGGAGTCGCGGTAGTGCGAAAACCGCATTCCGGCAGATAGTTTGGCGGCATCCTGCCGGCTATCAGAGAACACAACGAGTTTGCGACTAGCGGAAAGGGGAGGCTGAGCTAAGTCACGCAATAGGGCATCCGATAGGACCTGAGCGATTTTCTGAAAGCCAGTTCGCTGTGTCCGAATAGGAGATCTGACGACATCTCGCCTTCGCCAATCGGCGTCACATCGAGGGCAGATGGCGGGATAAGCTTCGCGGCCCACAGGTGGCTCGGGAGGATTTGGGCCATGGATTGACGGGACATAATAAAGGTACCCCGAAATGCCGCTCCCTTGCCTGCCTAGCCCAACTCTGCCGTCGACAGGATCTAGGCTAGCTTGGCGCCAGCTACGGCTCACTCCATCTTGTGTCCACTGTGGGGTTGCTGGAGCGTGCTGGGCGATGGTCGGCCAGAATACTGCATAGCAATCATAGTCTCTATCAAAAGAAGCAAGATCTGGTGCCGCTTCCAGATTAGGATGATCGGGACTCAGATACCACTCATTAGGATTATCAGTTTCGCGCCGGTAGCCACCGAAAAACACTTCACCACATGATTCACAGTAGAGCAGCTCCAAGACACGCGCTCCGCACTGGCACGTGAGCGCGGGCACGTAGTGGAGGGCGCCAGCAGGACAAGGACTGGAACGCGATGGAGCTGCAGTGCAATGCGAATCAGTACAGACCCACAGTCCCTGGAGGTTTCGGAACATGATATGCACGCGCAAGGGAAGGAGCGCCAGACCAGCGCTATTTCGCGCGTACGCCAGCGCAGTGAGTAGTCCATCTACAGCTTCCTCCGCCTGTTGAGCAGACAAATTGGGAAACAGAGCCGAGGTGAGCTCTGAAGGAGGGAGGGGCACAATCTGGTCATTATCTGTGCAAGCTAGTCGCAGCGCATCCGCAGCTTCCACGTACTGGAGTACTGCATAGAGAGTTTCTTCTGTTGGCGTTTCGGGAGAAATCGGCGGGGCATTAACAGCCGAGTGTAAAGTGTCTGCCGCATGCGCCAGGGCGGACGCTCCTCCAGTGCGGATGTCCTGAGCAAACTGTACAAACGCGCTAGCGTGACTCGCGAGAGAACTCGAAGCACTCGGATTTGGCTGAACGACGTACGCCGACCCCCCAATGACGCGGAACCGGGTGCGATCTCGTCCGAAAAACTGTTCCAAATACTCGAGTCCGGCTGTACCGCTTTCAAGAGAAGCACTCGAGGAGATGATCCTGAGTTGATCGGAATTGGGACTCAGCCCTAAACGGTCAAGCAGCACGCGTAGCAAGTAAGCTACTTCCGTGCCTGGCGTACCCCGATACGTATGCAACTCATCAACGACTAGATAGAAAATATTATCTGGCGAACTTTCGATCCACTCTTTAGTTTTATCAAAAATCGGTGCTTCGATCGAGCGCATCAACATAATGTTTAGCATCGAGTAGTTCGTAATGAGAATGTCAGGAGGAGCCTCCTGCATATCCCATCGAGACCACATCTCTGCGCCATCCACGCTCTGGAAAAATCGTTCTGCTGGGGTTCCTGCCACAGCCTGAGCGTCCTGCTGGATGCTCCTTAGTTCATCTCGAAGCCGGCCGATGTTCGCTGGGGTTCGAGCTCCGGATACGGGGGTTCTGCCTGTGTACCTGCCAAAGTAGATCAAATTCCCATCCCGATGCTCCTGCAACCACTGGCGAGCACCAGGACTGTCCAACGCCTCGCGCAGCCGGGCTAGTTGATCTTCCACAAGCGCATTCAAAGGATAGAGAATAAGTGCCCGAATAGCGGCTTGACGCGTTTCATGTGCGCGCTGCGATACTCGGGGGGCCCACCGGCGTCTTGTACGGTGCATAGTTGAGTGATTCCACCAATCCCATTGTGCCGGGCGCTGGCCAGGTGCTGGCCAGGTGGCGGACTCGCGGACAATGGAGGCAACGATAGGCAGGAGGAAACTTTCTGTCTTTCCGGACCCAGTCCCAGTCGTTACCACAGTGTCCATCCCGTTAACCACGACTTCTTCGAACACGTCGCGCTGGTGCTGGTAGAGCGTGTAGTCCGGCGGGAACAGACCTTGTGACACGAACTCGGCTATATCAGTGATTTCGGTGTTCGACCAGGTATTCCCGAGAAGCGATTGAACGGCCTGGGCAAATAACTGTTCCGACGACCGGTAGGCGGGAACGGGTTCGATGAGTGGATAGCGGTAGATCCGGCCATCCTGGTCGAGGAGTGCCCGCCGCTCTGCAGCAAGGTCGGGATAGCGAAGGTCGAACGGACTATCAAGATACCGCAAGTACATGTCCTTAAGATTTTCAAACAAGCGGAGCGGGCTACTCATGAGTTTGAACCTCCTGGCAAAGCAGCTGTGCGGCAAGGCGGGCGACGTCTCTCGGGATGCCCGCGTATTCGATCCGGCCGGATGATCGATCATAACGCGGTAGCAGGCCAGAACACAGAACAAGAGCTCTCTCGATCAAAAACGGAGGCCGGCAGATAGCGGGAACAGAAAGCACTGTTCGCTGGATGTCATAGTTCAAAATGCGCCGCTTTCTCCGGTATCGCAGTAAAGCATATTTCCCCACTTGAACAGGAACGCAAAACGAGCCGCCCTTCCACCGCAAAAAATGAAACCGCTGGTAACTCATTCTGAAGCGAAATAGACCAGTCTGTGTCCTTTCCACTTCCTTTCGTTCTGCCTGGTGCCAGCGAAGAGAACCAACCGAGAATTTCTCAATCAGCCAACCAGGCCCTTCAGGTGGTTCTTGGCGAATTCTGCTTCTCGGGTCATTAACTGGGGGGATTGCGGAGAGCAACGCTCTAGGTGCGTTTTCCTGCACGAGAAACCCTGCGGCCCTTCCTGTGGCCTGCAATTCTTCGAAGCTATCAGAAAACAAGCAGATGCGGTCAGGCATGCCTGGCACTTCAAGCACTTCACATGAAACGGAATCGTCAATTGCCCTCAGTTTGTCATAAAGTTCCGGATATCGAGCACCACATACCACCCCCATCCAGCGTTCATCCTTTTGGATTGTCGATAAAACGGGAGGGACGACTCGCCAGTCTTTGTCTGTAGTGGTTGAGAAAAACTCAACATGCCCGAGTCTCTGCAGATCAAGGCGAAGCGCCTGGTACAGCGGCAGATCACTTGCCGTTGAATCATCGGTGTCCCCGCCGCTCTCACTGGCATCGCCAGATTCGACGTGAAGCTCTTCCACGGCTGCCCGAAACTGCTGCCACGACCCTTCTCTGCGCGCAGACATCCAAATTAACAGGTTATTCAGGCTCACCTTCGCTCCCTCCAAATACTGCGCGCTAGTCGTTTGTAGCAGAACCAGAGGTTCTGGACCTTTTCATTGTATGGCACCAGCCAGAGCCCTTTCCTGGAGGCGTCTAATATCATGCGGCACCAGGCATCAATACAATCATCATTCTTGCGCTTCCCTGTTTTCCGCTTGCAGTCCCGAGCTTTCGGTGGTGTCGCATTGCCTAGGAAGATGATTCGGGCTGTCTTTTTGTTGCAGCGTAACGGTTGGCGAGGTAATGCCCAGACTGGGGAGAAGGATGGAGATGCAACGCACGATGATCCCACAACCCCTGAAACCCGTGTGGCAATACAGTACTCTCCAGGAGATGCGCCAAGTATCAGGGGATTGCTTGGGGGCACGAGAAGAGAGGGGGCCCAATCTTGCGCGTCTGTTGCAGTCTCTCGTACCAGCGGACCGCAGATTGAGAGCCTGCGATCCGAGCCACAGGCGATCGGAAAGCTATAAGCATCCCACGCTTCCCACGAAGCAGCGAAGGGAACTATTGAGTATGTCTTGCTTACTCCCTCGCACCAAACAGTGTGCGTGCCTGCTGAATCCCAGCCCGAAACACGATAAGCGGCATCTTCGCCACACGCGGCACGCTGGCCGTCAATGAAAATATTAAGGATGTGTTCTGAGCTACCATAAACTCGAATGGCCGGGGGGAACCCTTCAAGCCACGTAGTGTATTCGAGCCGTATTCCTCCTTCAAAACTAATGTCAATTCTCGGGAGGGGTCTAAGCGCATTTAAAATGTCTGCTCCACTCGTAGGACTAACAGCTCTTTGGGGAACAATACCACGAAACACTACCCATCCGGCGGGAGCCCCAAAAGAAGCGTCCATCACCTCCGCCGGTTCCGCTCCCGCAATCCTGATTGCTTCTTCGACCTGATCGCGAATATGTTCAGTGCAAAGAACAACGTGCTCGCGGCCGAGCTCAAGGCAAGGTTGTGATACATAGCCGCGGAGATCAGATCGTGCGGCTAGAACATAAAGCTCGCGGCCGCTTAGAAGCCACTTATATTCGCCATCATCTCCTTTGTAGTGCCACTCAATTCCTTCCTCTATTGCCCTCGAAATATCCGATGGTGTGATATCTTGGTACCATTCATCTTGCATTGCTCGCAACTCTAAGGTATCGACAGGGGTTGCGACCGCTAAATCCTCAGGCAAGTTCGAGCTTCGCTTCGCGATTAGCGACACCTTACAGAACCCGCCCCGTTCAATTATTAGTCGGACTTCGATTGGAAACGAGCGATTGCGCTTCTCTGCCTCTTCGCGATGATGCCCTCGATTGTTCGAGCGATTGCTTTCTTGTGGCTCAGGACGCGTGCGTGAAAGCCCTCTGTACTTTGGTGGCCTCTTCCTTGACCGCTTCCGCTCTGCGTCTAATACTGTGGCTTGGGTGGCCTTTGCCTGCTGGTATTCTATGTTCTCGTTTTCGATGTCTTCAGCAGGTGTAGCCACCCCATCATGATCAGCTCTGGTGCCTTCCCGTTCTGGGCTAATTGAAGTGTTATCCTTCTCCAGTGCGGGTGATGCCTCGTCAATATTGCATTGACCGCCAGTGGAACTCACTGTCTCGACACTTTCCGGTTCTGTTAGAGCCTTACTAGTGAGAGATCCGTCAATCGATTGCTCAGATTCGCCATCACTAGCATTAGCTGGCGCAGAGCCTCCTGTATCTAGCTCAATGGTTTGCTGCAAATCATCCTGGCAAACAGTACTATTCTCCAATGATTGGACGTCAGGCCTGTCATATTCCTCCCGCGTAACAACCGCGTCTTGGGGTTCTCCGTGCGGCGATCCCTCGCAGCTAACGACTTCGTCGGGCCTAGCCACTTTTGAGCTAGAATCGCCGCCGCCATTCCTGTCGCGATCGCGTGCAAGAGAGAGGTTGCTTGCATTACCTCCACTCGCGGTGCCTGCTATCTGGTCAATATCATCCTCCGTGGAGGTGTCTTCAGTTCGAACATGGGGTTGCTTATCGCCAGGTGACCTCTCGTTAGCCGCCCCTTCCGTTACGAAATCTCCAGCATCGTCCTGTTTGACTATGCCGACTGTATCTTTCTTGTCGTCTTCCTGGCCTCCGGCCTCTTGTCCTCCGCCTTGAATGTCTTCTTGTGCTGGGAATTGCTCGGTAGAATCGGATGAGATCCCGCACAATTCTGGGGCTTCAACCACTACGTGAACGTTCTCCCTGCCATCCTCCTCGCCGGTGGGTCCAACGACTTGTTCGCCTTCCTTTGGACTTTCCAATTTGCTGAGATTACGTAAACCTATATTGTCACGTCCCGGCTTTAGAGATGTTTCCGGAGATGACGATGTATCTTCGTCTATTAGTTCGCCCTGTGCCTCAAGATACGGCACGCCCTGGGAATTGGATGAACTTGCCCTGGAGGAATTATCCTTGCCGACAGGCTCATCTATGGAGATTGGTTCTACAGTCCTATCCCAAATGTTTTTTCTTGGCTTTGTTATGTGTTCTGCACCACAGGAACGCTTAAGGCTCTCAGATGTCGTCTTAGTTAACGCTTCTTTGCCCGCTACATTCAAGGGATCTCGCTTGCGAGGCTGCACAGGACCCCTTCCGCGGCCTCTTAGCCAGTAGTACGCGAGGGCCAGCGTGCCGCCCGCCAGCAGTATCAAAAGAAAGTAATCAAAACCGTTCATATTGCTCCCGCATCGCTTTCTGCTTCACCAGTGGCATTCCCGATGCCAGCCGCGTCAAGGTTCTGCCGAACTGCGGTCCTGAGCTCACGCGCCACACCTCTCATCGAACAAATACTGCGGGCCGCGCACTCGCAGCAATGTGGCGTGCGGGGCAAACACATCCACTGGCCATGAATGACCAGATTAATATGAAATCGCTTTCTGGAAGTTGTCTCTACCGCTTCCTGCAATCCGTCGTGCAGAGAACGCCGACGATATACAGCATTCAGGGAAAGCACCCCGACCCGTTTCAGAATACGAAACGTGTTTCCATCTACAGGAAATACCGGCCTATCCAAGCTATAAAGAAGAACGCAACGTGCACCCTTCCACGATAATCCAGGTAATCTTGTTAAAACGCGCTCCGCTTCGGCGTCCTCAATATCGTACAGGAAATCCAGCGAATAACTGCCGGATTGACTCTTAACTGCCTGTAGCAACATCTTGATTGTTCTAGCCTTCTGCTCCTGCAGCCCTCCTGCCCGGAGCACCTCTTTTATGTGAGCGAGAGGAGCCCGCGCAAGATCCTCCCACCTTGGAAATGCCTCACGAAGCTGCCGCCAAGTGAATTTAAAACGGTCTAAGTCTGTCTGAAAACTAAGGATTATGTAGATGGCCTCATCCAAGGGATCACTCTTGTTCCCCAACAGGTGTTCCGGCGCGCCGTACGCTTCATGGAGGAGGTAATCTAGCTGGCGAAGAGTATCCCGCGCTCGCTTTGTGATTCGTAGCTTTGTTGCGCGCCCCATAGTCTAGTCCCTTAACATCATCGAATCTCTATTCCCGCAGGCCAAGACCTTCCCGATAACCGCACGCACCAAGAGAGGGGGCACAGAGTTGCCTATCATTTCATAAGCGTTACGCCTGCTGGCGAGTTTCTCGGGAAACGTCACGAAATCGGGAATCCCTTGGATTCGCGCGTACTCTCGCACCGATAGCGAACGATGGGAGGCAAAGTGATAGACACAATCGTATTTCGTGGACAGAGTAGTCGCCGGCGCATCAGGATGCAACCGCCGGTACGCAGACCCAAATCTGCGGGAAAGGCCGTTTAAATGCTTCTTGGGAATGTCACGCGCACTTCCGCCTGGTGGGATATGACGAAGGCGTTCCAATGTCTCTGCTCGCACAGCTGGCGTTTTGGTATTCTCCAACATCTTCGGAGAGCTAGCACGCATGATTTGCTGGAAGGCGCTCTTGGGCTTCGATGCATACGGGCGTGGAATTTCCTCCGCACCAGGACCAAGAGAAGGAATATCAGAAAGAGCCTGCCACGCTGAAACTATTCTCGCATCCCAATCATCTCGCAGGATATTCATATATTCCTGCAGCAATAAAGGAATCCTACCGTTGTGTCGTATGGCAGCGTAAAGAGGGCTAAGATCAGGTCCAGGCGAGGGAAGTTGTTCGCTGCTATCCTTGACAGCAAGGATTAGAAGTCGTTTTCGAGCCTGTGGGGTTCCAAATAACGCAGCGTCGTAAACCTGATAGCTGACGTAATATTTGAGACGTCTAGGACCCGGCGCTTGCAGCCGCCTTATCAAATTGGCAAAAGTTTGACCCTTAGCATGGCGAATCAAATCCGGTACATTCTCAATAAGTACGCGTTCTGGTTTTAGTGCGGCGACATACTCGGGAATGACCTCGAGAACACGATTATGCGGGTTATGCATGTGATGCTTGCCATTTACTAACTGGCTGAAGCCCTTGCATGGCGGGCCGGCGGCGAGAAGGTCTATTCCGCCTATTTTGCGACACTCTGACACAACCTTCTTGTATCCTGCATCCTCCAGCAAGTCACACTGGACTGCGACAGCCTCAGGCGCATTGTGGTTATAAATCTTTACAGCCCGATCCCAAGAGTCATATGCCCTCGCGATGCGAAACCCAAGCGAACGGAGGCCAATACCGATCCCTCCTATTCCACAACAGAGCTCTACTGTCACCATCTCAGGTTCAATCTTTCGGGGTAACCAAGAGAAAGGATGGAGTGGGGACGGCCTCCATGCTCCGGGTGAGAACAGCCCCTGGTTGCCCCTTTTTTTCGACGGGTATCTGTTCATCCTTGCGCCTTATTCCAAGAAAGGATATTCGAAAGATATTGTCCTTCCCGCAGCCCTCATGAGTTCACCTCCAGCTAACGGGCGGCAGCTTTTCTCTCGTCTTCTACCCGTATACCTACCGAGGCCCCCACATGAATGCCGACGCTTGCCGTGCGAACCGAAACAATCCTTGGGCCGTGGTTAATCACCTCGTTAGCTTCCTTCTCCATTCTTTTTTTCTTGTGAACAAGATCGGGTTCTTCAGAGAGCCACTTATCGATGGCATCCTTGTGAAAGCGCCAGTTGCGGCCGATCTTTTGGCGAGGTATTCTCCCTGCTCTGGCAAGCATGTAGAGCGTGGTCTTGGGAATCTTCAGATACGCCGAAAGCTCCTTGATATACATGACGCTGCCGGTTTCTTTTTCATCGGGGCACCTCGCCTTGGCATACGGGACAAAAAACCACCATTTTACCTACGATAATATTATCCATTAATGCCCGTTGCTGTCAAGTCATTTTCAATAGAGTGTCACACCGACCAGTAGCCTCCAGAGAGAAGTTTGAGAGCGACATGGGGCGTGTCGATACATACACCAGAACAGCTTAGGAAGTGCCCCACCCACACATACCGGCACCAGCACACGCCCCTGCCTGCGCCGCTGCGCAGCGTGGCACGCAGGCCTTTCTTTGACAATCCTGTAGCCTGCCTGTTTTATCTCTTTCAGGCTGCGGAAGCCGGGGGTGTTTACGATTCTGGGTTTTACTTGAGAGAATTTCAATTTCTTCATAACCATTTATCATTAAGCGTGATATATTTATTGCTACATTATCTCCATAGAAGGCACCGGATATGTCCATACTTTGGACATATATGAAAAACATATCCCAAAAAGATACTTTATGGACATGTTCTTAGATAAAACACTCACGGTCATTCCTTCAACAATGCTTATATGCATTAAACAAGGGCACATCCTGTTGACAT
>Ga0256830_1001703_pt1 | contig 15230 bp, 9 predicted proteins | sample 128326metaG_FD_190537 | JGI IMG/M metagenome (GOLD analysis project Ga0256830, IMG submission 190537) | Hydrothermal vent microbial communities from Lau Basin, Pacific Ocean - 128-326 | ecosystem: Environmental > Aquatic > Marine > Hydrothermal vents | place: Pacific Ocean: Lau Basin | collected... | reverse complement strand
TGCGGATGCGTTCGCGCTTGAGGCCGGAGAGGTAGTCCACGAAGAGCTTGCCGTCGAGGTGATCCATCTCGTGCTGGATGCACACCGCCAGCAGATCGTCGGCCTCGATGACGCGCTCCCGGCCTTCCAGGTCGAGGGTGCGCACGCGCACGTGGCTGGCGCGCTCCACCGGCTCGTAGATCCCCGGCACCGACAGGCAGCCCTCGTCCATTTTCTGCACCCCTTCCTTTTCGAGGATCTCGGGGTTGATCAGGACTAAGGGTGCACTGCGATCTTCCGATAGATCCATGACAATGACGCGCAGGTGGACGTCGATCTGGGTGGCGGCGAGACCGATACCCGGGGCGTCGTACATGGTTTCCAGCATGTCGGCCACGAGCTCGCGGATCTCGTCGTCCACCTGCGCCACGGGGGCGGCCCGGGTGCGCAGGCGTTCGTCGGGAAAGTGAAGAATTTCGCGTATTGCCATGGGGTTGACGGTAATTTATAGTACAACTATAGAAAAAGCTGCTAACATTATGATCGTACAGGATAACCGTGTGCTGAAAAGGGGGCGTGGAGCGGTACCGGAGCCCCGTTTGCAGCGCCTGCCACCGACCATGGGCAGTCTTTCAGGGTAAGCCAAATGATAAAGAAAAATCGCTCAGGAATCGAGATCTTACGCGTCCTGCCGACGACGCTGGCCATGCTGGCCATGGCGGGACTGCTGGCCGCCTGCAGCAGCGCGCCGACCCGGGAACCCCCCGCCGCCGAGCCCACGGCGCCCGCCCCGGCGGAACCCATGCCCATGCCCATGGCGGCACCCGAACCGGAGCCGGCGCCGCCCAGCGGCTTTCGCCCCGACTACCCGGACCGCTACGTGGTCAGGAAGGGCGATACCCTGTGGGACATCGCCGGCAAGTTCCTGAGTGATCCCTGGCGCTGGCCCGAGGTGTGGCAGATCAATCCCGAAATCCGCAACCCGCATCTGATCTACCCCGGTGACGTCATCGTGCTCTACTACGTGGATGGCCAGCCGCGGCTGGGCATCGAAGGCGCAGTACCGCCCCCGCCGCCGCCCACCACGCGTAACCTGCCGGTGGTGAAGTGGGAGCCCAGGGTGCGCGTGACCAACATCGAGTCGGCCATCGAAACCATCCCGCGCCAGCACATCGGGCCGTACCTGACCCAGCCGGTGGTGGTGCCCGACGAGATCCTCGAAGACGCGCCCTATATCGTCTCCAGCTACGAGGAACATCTCGCCGCCGGTACCGGTCACCTGATCTATGCCCGCGGTGAATTCAAGCCCGGTCAGGGCCTGTACTACGTGGTGCGCTTCGGCGAGCGCCTGCGGGATCCGCAAAGCGGCGAGGTCATCGGCCGCAAGCTGACCTACCTCGGTACCGCCAGCCTGCTGCGCGATGGCGATCCCTCCACCCTGCGCGTGACCAACGCGGTGCTCGAGATCCTGCAGGGCGATCTCCTCCTGCCGGTGGACCAGGAGGAGATCTCGCTCAACTTCCTGCCCCGCGCCCCGTCGAAGCAGGTGGAGGGCCAGGTGGTGTCGGTGGTCAACGGCCTGGACGGTTTTGGCCAGTACCAGGTGGTGATCCTCAACCGCGGCGAGCGCGACGGCCTCGAGGCGGGCAGCGTGCTGGCCATCTATCATCGCGGCAGACGCCAGCGCGACGTCCTGGCGGGGGAATATTACGTCACGCCGGACGAGAAGGCGGGCACCCTGATGGTCTTCAAGACCTACGAGAAGATCAGTTACGCGCTGGTGCTGGAGGCCTACCGCGGCCTGAAGGTTCTCGACACCGTTCGCAACCCCTGAGGCTCGACAGGCCCACCGGCGGCACGCCATCGCGGCCGGCCGTCCCCCGCGCGGGGCGACCGGCTTTTTTGTGCCCCTGACCTTTTATATACTGGGCGCTCACCTGACAAGGGACTGACAGGGAGAGACTCATGGACGAGAATCGCTTGCGCCCCTGGCTGGCGCTCAACCGCGCGCCCGGCGTGGGCACGCTCACCTTCACTCGCCTGCTGGCACACTTCGGCGAGCCCGAAGCGGTCTTTGCCGCCCCGCGGGACGAGCTCGCCGCGCTGGGGCTCGGCAGCGAGACCCTGGACTACCTCGCCGCCCCCGACGAGGCCGGCGTGGCGGCGGATCTGGCCTGGCTGGCCAGCGCGCCGGAGCACCACCTGCTCACCTGCCGGGAGGCGGCCTACCCCCGGCGGCTGGCGGCCATCGCCGATCCGCCGCCCTTGTTATTCCTGCGCGGCGACCCCAGCTTGCTGGAGAAGGATCCCATGCTCGCCGTGGTGGGTTCGCGCACGCCCTCCGCGGCGGGCGAGGAACTCGCCCGGCAGATGGCCGCGGAGCTGGCCAGCGCCGGCTGCACCATCGTCTCGGGGCTGGCCGCCGGCATCGACGGCGCCGCCCACGCCGGCGCCCTGTCTGTGGGGGGTGGAACCCTCGCCGTGCTCGGCACCGGTCCCGATCGCGTCTATCCGGCCCGCCATCGCGAGCTCGCCCGAGGCATCGCCGAGAGTGGCCTGCTGGTGTCGGAATTTCCCCCCGGCACCCGCCCGCGGCCCCATCACTTTCCGCGGCGCAACCGCGTCATCAGCGGCCTGTGCCAGGGCGTGCTGGTGGTGGAGGCGGCGGCGCGCAGCGGCTCCCTGATCACGGCGGAATTCGCCCTGGAGCAGGGCCGCGAGGTCTTCGCGGTGCCGGGATCGCCCCGCAATCCCCGCGCCCGGGGCACCAACGGCCTGTTGCGCGAGGGGGCGATCCTGGCGGAGTCCGCGGCGGACGTGCTCCACGGCCTCGGCTGCGTGGCGCCCCCGGAGTGTGACGAGAGTCACAGTCTCGTCCCCGCGGTGCCGGCGGATCTGCCCGCCGCGGCGCGGGAATTGCTGGCGCAGCTGGACGCCGAGCCGGTGACCCCGGACCTGCTGGTGGCACGTTGTGGATTGACGGCAGAAGCGGTTTCCTCCATGCTCTTGTTACTGGAGCTGCAAGGCCTGGTGAAAACGGCCCCGGGCGCGGGGGTTTATCGCGCAATGTGAGAGGATTTTATGAAAGAAAACGTACTCGACGTGTTGATGTATCTGTTTGAAAATTATATGAATGACGACATCGAGATCGACACGGACGAAGAATCCCTGCGGGCCGAGCTGCAACAGGCGGGCTTTCAGACCGGCGAGATCAGCAAGGCCTTCGACTGGCTCGAGGCCCTGTCGCACCAGCAGAACCAGCCCGACGGCCTGGCGCTGTCGGCGGCCTCCATGCGGGTCTACACCGACAGCGAAAAGGAAAAACTCGACACCGAGTGCCGCGGGTTCCTGCTCTTCCTCGAGCAGACCGGCATCCTCAGCCATGCCGCCCGCGAACTGGTGGTGGACCGCGTCATGGCGCTCGATGAAGACGACATCGATCTGGAGCAACTCAAGTGGGTCATCCTCATGGTGCTGTTCAACCAGCCGGGCGGCGAGGCGGCCTTTGCCTGGGTGGAGGACCTGGTCTTCGAGGAGACGCAGGGCAGCCTGCACTGAGGCGGTCGGGGTCTCGTGACACAGCAATGCCCGCACTCGCGGGCATTTGCATATAGGAACACAGCCACAGCACACCGATATGGCAAAGAATCTCGTCATCGTTGAATCGCCGGCCAAGGCGAAGACCATCAAGAAATACCTCGGACGGGGATTCGAGGTGCTGGCCTCCTACGGCCACGTGCGCGACCTGCGCCCCAAGGAGGGCGCGGTGGATCCCGAGCACGACTTCGCCATGACCTACGAGGTCATCGAAAAGAACCAGAAACACGTGGATGCCATTGCGAAGGCATTGAAGAAGGCCGAGGCCCTCTACCTCGCCACTGACCCGGACCGCGAGGGCGAGGCCATTTCCTGGCACCTGCTGGAATTGCTCAGGGAACGCGGCCTGCTCAAGGACAAGAAGGTGGGCCGCGTGGTCTTCCACGAGATCACCAAGCGTGCCATCCAGGAGGCGGTGGAACACCCGCGCGAGCTTTCCCGGGATCTCATCAATGCCCAGCAGGCGCGCCGCGCGCTGGACTACCTGGTGGGCTTCAATCTCTCGCCGCTGCTGTGGAAGAAGATCCGCCGCGGTCTGTCCGCGGGCCGGGTGCAGAGCCCCGCCCTGCGGCTCATCGTCGAGCGCGAGCAGGAGATCGAGAAGTTCGAGCCGAAGGAATACTGGACCGTGGATGCCGACGTCGCTTCCGACGGCCACGAGTTCAGCGCGCGCCTCATCCAGCTCGACGGCGAGAAGGTGGCGCAGTTCACCATCAACAGCAAGGACAAGGCCGACAGGGCGGAGAAGACCATTCTCGACGCCGCCGGGGGCAAGCTGCACATCGCGAAGGTGCAGAAGAAAAAGCGCAAGCGCAATCCGGCGGCCCCGTTTACCACTTCCACGCTGCAACAGGAGGCCTCGCGCAAGCTGGGCTTCTCCGCCAGCCGCACCATGCGCGTGGCGCAGCAGCTCTATGAAGGCATCGACATCGGCGGCGAGACCGTCGGTCTGATTACCTACATGCGTACCGACTCGGTGACCCTGGCCAACGAGGCCCTCGACGAGATCCGCAAGTACATTGCCGACACCTGGGGCGAGAAGGCGCTACCCGACAAGCCGCGCACCTTCAAGACCAAGGCGCGCAACGCCCAGGAGGCCCACGAGGCCATCCGCCCCACCTCGGTGCTGCATACGCCGAAGGACATCAGGACACATCTCAGCAAGGACCAGTTCCGCCTCTACGAACTGATCTGGAAGCGCACCATCGCCTGCCAGATGATCCACGCCACCCTGGATACCGTGGCGGTGGATCTCACCGCCACCGAGAAGAACGTCTTCCGCGCCAACGGTTCCACCATCGTCGATCCCGGTTTCATGGCTGTCTACCAGGAGAGCATGGACGAGAGCAGGAAGACGGACGACGACGAGCGCATGTTGCCGCCGCTCAGGGAAGGCGAGGACGTCAAGCTCATCAAGCTCAAGCCCGAGCAGCACTTCACCGAGCCGCCGCCGCGCTACACGGAAGCCTCGCTGGTGAAGACGCTGGAAGAATACGGCATCGGCCGTCCGTCCACCTATGCCTCCATCATCTCCACCCTGCAGGACCGTGAATACGTGACGCTGGAGAAGCGGCGCTTCTATCCCACCGACGTGGGACGCATCGTCAACAAGTTCCTCACCGAGCACTTCACCCAGTACGTGGACTATGACTTCACCGCGAAACTGGAAGACGAGCTCGACGCCATTTCGCGCGGCGAGGAGGACTGGCTGCCACTGATGAAGAAGTTCTGGGGGCCGTTCAAGAAGCTCGTCGATGACAAGGAAAAGAACGTCGACCGCAAGGACGTCACCCACGAACCGCTGGACGAGAAGTGCCCCAAGTGCGGCAGCAGCCTCGCCATCCGCCTCGGCCGGCGCGGGCGTTTCGTCGGTTGCGACGCCTACCCGGAATGCGACTACACGCGCAACGTCAACGAGGATGCCAACGCCGAGCCGGAGATCATCAAGGATCGCAAGTGCCCGGACTGCGGCGCGGATCTGATCATCCGCCACGGGCGTTACGGCAAGTTCATCGGTTGCAGCGCCTATCCCGACTGCCGCCACATCGAGCCGCTGGAAAAACCCGAGGACACCGGCGTGCCGTGCCCGGAGTGCAAGCAGGGCAACATGCTCAAGCGCAAGTCGCGCAACGGCAAGATCTTCTACTCCTGCGCGCGCTATCCCGACTGCACCTACGCGGTATGGAACGAGCCCCTCGACGAGCCCTGCCCCGACTGTGGTTTCCCCATGTTGACGAAGAAGACCACCAAGCGCCGTGGCACGGAGAAGGTCTGCCCGCAGAAGGACTGCGGTTACACCGAGCCCATGGAGGACACGGGCGACGGCGAGGACGCCCCGGAAAAGGCGGCGTCCTGAGTTCGGGGCAACGCGGGGCATGCCTGTCTCTCCCTGGCGCCTGCGTCATGCCGCGGGACTCCTCGCCCGCGGTGGCGTCATCGCCCATCCCACCGAGGCGGTCTATGGTCTCGCCTGCGATCCCCTGAACGCCGGCGCCGTGCTGCGCCTGCTGGATCTCAAGCAGCGCCCCGTGGAGAAGGGGCTCATCCTCGTCGCCAGCGACATGGCGCAGTTACGCCCCTTTCTCGCGCCCCTGTCCGACGCGCTGCTGGCGCGCGTCAGCGCGAGCTGGCCGGGGCCGGTGACCTGGCTCCTGCCGGCGCGCGAGGAGACCCCGAGCTGGCTGCGCGGGACGCACGCGAGCCTGGCCGTGCGTGTCAGCGCCCATCCCCTGACGCGCGAACTCTGCGCGGCCTTCGGTGGCGCGCTGGTCTCCACCAGCGCCAATCCCGCCGGGCGGCCGCCGGCGCGCACGGCCCTGCGGGTACGGCGCTACTTCGACGCGCGTCTTGACGCTATACTGGCCGGCGCCCTCGGTGGCCAGGCGCGGCCCACCGAGATCCGTGACGCGGCCACCGGCGCGCTCATCCGCCCGGCCTGAGTCCAGGGATTCAACTGCCCACATCCGGAGTACACCGTGGAGACACCCGACATCGACGCCATCAAGGCCTACCTGCTGGAGCTACAGGACTGTATCTGCGCCGGTCTCGAGGAAGAGGACGGCGAGGGCCGCTTTCGTGAAGACAGCTGGCAGCGCGAAGGCGGCGGGGGCGGGCGCTCGCGCGTGCTGGAAGGCGGCGCGGTGATCGAGAAGGGTGGCGTCAACTTCTCCCACGTCCACGGCGAGGGCCTGCCGCCCTCGGCCACCGCCCAGCGCCCGGAACTGGCGGGGCGCCGCTATCAGGCGCTGGGCGTGTCGCTGGTGATCCACCCGCGCAACCCCTACGTGCCCACCTCCCACGCCAACGTGCGTTTCTTCGTCGCCGAGAAGGACGGCGCCGAGCCGGTGTGGTGGTTCGGCGGCGGTTTCGATCTCACGCCGTACTATGGTTTCGTCGAGGACGCGCAACACTGGCATCGCGTGGCCCACGAGGCCTGCGCCGACTTCGGCGAGGACGTCTATCCCCGCTACAAGCAATGGTGTGACGAGTATTTCTACCTGAAGCACCGCCAGGAGCCCCGCGGCGTCGGGGGCCTGTTCTTCGACGATCTCAACGAGGGCGGCTTCCAGCGCTGCTTCGCCTTCATGCGCAGCGTGGGCGATCACTACCTGCCGGCCTACCGTCCCATCGTCGCGCGGCGCAAGGACATGCCCTGGGGCGAACGGGAAAAGGACTTCCAGTGTTACCGGCGCGGGCGCTACGTGGAGTTCAACCTCGTCTATGATCGCGGCACCATCTTCGGTCTGCAGACCGGCGGGCGCGCCGAGGCCATCCTCATGTCTCTGCCGCCGGAAGTGAAGTGGCGCTATGACTGGCACCCCGAGCCGGGCACCCCCGAGGCGGAACTCTACGAGGTCTTTCTCAAGCCGCGGGACTGGTTGAGTTCCAGTAGCGGGTAGCTGGTGGCGAGTTCGGTAACCTGATCGAGATTAACCACGGCAGGAAATAATTTTCTTGCGGTTTCCCCGTGCTCCCCGTGGTTAGTGGTTTTTTCACGAGCCGGGCTAGAAACGCGGGATGGCGTCGGTGATGTTGCCGGTGTTGACGCCGAGGCCGCGCAACTGGGCGCGCCGCGTGATGGGGGAGTGGATCAGCGGGTCTTCCGGGTGGCGCGTGCAGGCCACGTGGTAGCGCGGGCTCGCGGCCAGGGCGCGCAGATCGTCGGCGCCGACGCAGAATTCCGCCAGCCCCCGTTCGCGGCCCATGTCGTAGGCCACCAGGTTGGCCTGCACGCCGAAACGCTGGCAGAAGCGGGCGTGGTGGTTGAAGCGGGTGCGGGGCGCGCCCACCAGGCCGTCCTGCAAGCCCACGGCGTACCAGTTGTTGGCCAGGCAGTCGTCACGGGTCAGGGTGGTGCAGCCGGCGGCGAGCAGCAGGGCCGCCGCCAGCAGGGGAAGGCGCAGGAAACGGGCGTGGATCATGTCGGGCTCCATGTGGGCGGGACGGATTGCGTGCTTTCCCCCGACAAAGCAAACCCCGTACCATGCTGCGCCGGCCGCCCTGGGGATACCGCCCCGCCCATGATTTTATCCCTGTAATCAGCAAGATAGCCCCACGCCGGAGACGTCCGGGTGCGGTGGCGGCGCATCGTTCCCGCGGCAAGGACTTGCCGGGGCGTGGCCGGCTCTCACCCGGGGCGCCGACGGCTAGACGCTGTCCGTGGAGCGACGCGCGAGGACGCGGTTGCGCCCTTCCTGCTTGGCGCGGTAGAGGGCGGCATCGGCGGCGGCATGGACCTGGCGGATATCGTCGAAGTCCGGGTACTGCGCCACGCCGGCGCTGAAGGACACGTGGAACTCGTCGCCGCTGTCGTCGCGGTGGCGCAGCGCGGCGAAGTCCTCGCGCAGACTGTCGAGCAGGCGCAGGGCGTCCTCGATGGCGGTATCGGGCAGGACGACGGCGAACTCCTCGCCGCCGTAGCGGCCGATGAGATCGCTGCGACGCAGGCGACGCGTCAGCAGGCGGGCGAGGTTGCGGATGACACGATCGCCGGTGGCATGGCCGCGGGTATCGTTGACCTGCTTGAAGTCGTCGATATCGAGCATGACGTAGGAGAAAAAGGAATCCTGGCGATCGGCGCGCAGGGCCTCGTGCTGCAGGCGTTCCTTGAAGGTGGTGTGGTTGAGCAGACCGGTGAGGCCGTCGTGGGCCAGCAGGGTACTCAGGCCCCGGTAACGCTGGATGCGGCTGGCGATGCGGCTGACCAGCTTGTGCGGCGCGATGGGCTTGGTGAGAAAATCGTCCGCTCCCTCGCTCAGCGCCATGACCTGCTTGTGGATGTCGGTCTCGGAAGACAGGTAGACGATGGGGATCCCCAGGTACTCGTCGTGCTGGCGGATCACCCGTGCCAGCTCGAGGCCGGTGCAGCTGGGCATGTAGAGATCGGTGAGAACCAGCTCGGGGCCGAATTCGCGCATATTGTCGAGCAGCTCGTCCACGCGGGACACGGTGAACACCCGCATGCCCCGCTGTTCGAGCACGAAACGAATGAAGCTGCGCGTGTCGGCATCGTCGTCGACGATCATCACGCGGTAGGGTTCGCTCGGCGCGGGGGTGGCGAGGCGGTCGATGGTGTCCACCATGCGTGCCATGTCGGGCGGCTTGCGGACCCAGGCCTGCACATTGGCGCGCGCCGCCTCGAGTCGCAGGGCAAAACTGTCCTCGCTGCCGAGGACGAGGATCTGGCTCTGTCCGAAGCTGTGCGCGTGGATCGCTTCCACCAGTGAGTCGAATGCCTGCGCCACCTGGGGGAGATCCCGGTCGAGCACCACCACCGCGGGCGCGCGGCGCCCGATGGCCTCGAGCAGGGCCTCGGGCGCGATGAAGCGGGTGACGCGGTACTGGAACTGCGCCAGCTGGGCATGGAGTTCGTCATGCAGCGGGCCGTCGTCGCCGAGGAGATCCACGCTCGACGGGATGGAGGGCGGCGTAGAGCGGGCACCCTCCGCGCCGGACTCGGCGGCGCCCCCGTCCTCGCTGGCCCTGGCGAGATCCTCCAGCAGGGCCGTGACCTGGGCATCGACGGCGGCATCCAGGGGGCTGCCGGCCTCGGCCAGGGGGCGCAGCAGCTGTTCCAGCTGGCGGCCGCGCTCGGTGATGGCGGGGAAGCCGAAGGTACTGCCCGAGCCGGCCAGCGCGTGGCACTGCTGGATGAAGGCCGCCAGTGCGCCCGCCTCGCCCCGCTCAAAGGCGTCGCGCCACAGGTCCGCCAGATGGGTGAGTTTCCGCGGCAGCGTCGCGGCGTAATCCGCCCGCAGGATGCGCAGGCGGTCTTCGAATTGTTGGCGATTGGCGGACATGGGCTGGCTCGTTCTCTGGAGACGTCTCCCCCTGCTGGCGTATCGGCAGCGGCGGGCGGGGGTTTAGCGCCGCCCGCCGCGGACCCTTTTTGATACCATAGCAGCCATGGACGTCTCGCACATTCTCGATCCCCTCAATGCCGCCCAGCGCGAGGCGGTATGCGCCCCCGGCGGCCACAGCCTGGTACTGGCCGGGGCCGGCAGCGGCAAGACCCGCGTGCTGGTGCATCGCATCGCCTGGCTGCTGGAGGCCGAGGGCGTCTCGCCCTGGGGCGTGCTGGCGGTGACCTTTACCAACAAGGCCGCCGCGGAAATGCGCGGGCGCATCGAGCAACTGCTGGGACGCCCCGCCGGCGCCCTGTGGGTGGGCACCTTCCACGGTATTGCCCATCGCCTGCTGCGCGCCCACTGGAAGGAGGCCGAGCTGCCGAAGGATTTCCAGATCCTCGACAGCGAGGATCAGCAGCGCGCCGTGAAGCGCGTCATCCGCGAGCTGGGCCTGGACGAGAACCGCTGGTCCCCGCGCGAGGCCCAGTGGTACATCAATGCCCGCAAGGACGAGGGCCGCAGGCCGGCACAGCTGGAAGCGGCGGGCGATCCCTGGCTGAAACAGACGATCGCCATCTACGAGCATTACGAGGCCTTCTGCCGTCGCTCCGGGCTGGTGGACTTCGCCGAACTGCTGCTGCGCGCGCACGAACTGTGGTTGCAGCGTCCCGAACTGCTCGAGGCCTACCGGCGACGCTTCGGCCATATCCTCATCGACGAGTTCCAGGACACCAATACCATCCAGTACGCCTGGATCCGCCTGCTGGCGGGCGACAGCGGGCAGGTGTTCGCCGTCGGCGACGACGACCAGTCCATCTACGGCTGGCGCGGCGCGCGCGTGGAACACATCCAGCAGTTCCAGCAGCACTTTCCCGGTACCGAGGTATTTCGCCTGGAGCAGAATTACCGTTCCACCGGCAACATCCTCGCCGCCGCCAATGCCCTCATCGCCAACAATGCCGAGCGCCTCGGCAAGAACCTGTGGACCGAGGACGGCGAGGGCGCGCCGGTGCGCATCTACAACGCCTTCAACGAGATCGACGAGGCCCACTACGTGGTGGACTGTATCCGCGCCAGCGTGGAAGCCGGCGGGCGCTACGATGACAACGCCATTCTCTATCGCTCCAACGCCCAGTCGCGCATCTTTGAAGAAGTGCTCATCCAGCAGGGGATCCCCTACCGGGTGTACGGCGGCCTGCGCTTCTTCGAGCGTCAGGAGATCAAGGACGCGCTGGCCTACCTGCGGCTTGCCAGCAATCCCCTCGATGACGCCTCCTGCGAGCGCATCATCAACCAGCCGCCGCGGGGGATCGGCCAGCGTACCCTCGCCGAGGTGCGCGAACAGGCGCGCGCCGGGGGCATGTCCCTGTGGCAGGCCATTCACCACGTGCTGGAACACCGGAGTCTGAACGCCCGCGCCCTCAATGCCCTGCAGGGCTTCGTCGATCTCATGGCGCGTCTGCGCGCCGATCTCGCCGGCCTTGCTCTCGCCGAGCAGGTGGAACAGATGCTGCACCACTCGTGCCTGCGCGAGCACTACCAGAAGGAAAAGGGTGAAAAGGGGCGCGCGCGGCTGGAGAACCTCGACGAACTGGTCAGCGCCGCGCAGGTCTTCGTCAGGGAGGAGGTGGATGATGGAGAGGTGCAGATGGACGAGCTGGCGGCCTTCCTATCCCATGCCGCGCTGGAGGCCGGCGAAGGTCAGGCGGCGGAATGGGACGACTGCGTGCAGCTCATGACCCTGCACTCGGCCAAGGGCCTGGAGTTTCGCCAGGTCTTCGTCTGCGGCATGGAGGAGGGGCTGTTTCCCCACAAGCTCTCCATCGACGAGCCCGGACGGCTCGAGGAGGAGCGCCGCCTGTGCTACGTGGGCATGACGCGCGCGCGCGAACAGCTGATCCTGAGTCACGCGGAGAAACGTCGCCTCTACGGTGAAGAGACCTGGACCCGGCCCTCGCGTTTTCTCGCCGAGTTGCCCGCCGAGTGTGTCGAATCGGTGCGCATGAGCGGTCAGGTGAGCGATCCCCTCGCCTCGGCACGGACGGAGGAGGCGGCCGACGGGGGAGAACAGGCCCTGCAACTGGGCCAGCGGGTCACCCATGCGAAGTTCGGCGAAGGCGTAGTGCTCAACTACGAGGGCGGCCGCCACGCGCGCGTGCAGGTCAATTTCGAGCACGCCGGCACCAAGTGGCTGGTGCTGGAATACGCCCGGCTGCAGGTGAGCTGAACAGGCCGATCCCCAGCTAAATACGTGTTTCGAATACCCGATCACCTGAGCATAACCGGATTACATCATCTGCCTGTCTCTCGCCGGGGCGCCGTTTACGGACACGCGGTAAATACGTCCCTGTACGCTCGACAGCCGCATCCCTGCGGCTGACGGTCCGTAAACGGCACGCCGGTGAGAGACTGATGTCCGTGAACTGTAGTGGAATTCGGAACACGTATTTAGCTGAAAACAGCGGAGCACATCGTTTGCCTGTCTCTCGCCAGGAGGCACTCAGGGGTGCAGGATCACCACCTTGTCGTCGCGGTGCGCCGCCTCGTCCCGTTCGCCGGGGATGTGGTGCTCGGGTATGCCGATGAAGTGTCCCTGGGCATAGTCCACGTTGAGTTCGCGCAACATCACCATGGTCTCCTCGTCCTCGACGAACTCGGCGACGGTCTTCTTGTCCAGCGCGTGGGCCACGTTGGCCATGGACTGCACCATGGCCTGATCCACCTGGCCGTGGGTGAGGCCCTGCACGAAGGAGCCATCGATCTTGAGTATGTCCACCGGCAGGTGCTTGAGGTAGGCGAAGGAACAGAAACCGGAGCCGAAGTCGTCCAGCGCGAAACCGCAACCGAGATCGCGCAGTGCGTGGATGAAGCTGGCCGCGCCGCGCAGGTTGGCGATGGCCGCAGTCTCGGTGAGCTCGAAGGTGACCGCCTCCGCCGGCACGTCGTTTTCCCGCAGGGTGTCTTTCACCAGTCCCACGAGGCTGTGATCCTCCACCGCCCGTCCCGAGAGGTTGATGGCGAAACGCGTGTCGAGGCCCTGCGCGCGCAGGCGCCCGAGGCGCTGGATGGCGTTGCGCACGGTCCAGCGGTCGACGTTGTGGATCAGGCCGAAGCGTTCCGCCGCGGGCATGAAACCGCCCGGCAGGATGAATTCGTTGTCCTCGGTGCGGATACGCAGCAGGGTCTCGTAGTCGCGCACCCGGCCGTCGTCCATGGACATGATGGGCTGGAACATGAGCACGAAGTGGTCGTGTTCGCAGGCGTCGCGCACGCGGGCCGCCCAGCCCATGTCTTCGGCCAGGTCGGCCTTGTGGGGATCGCTCTCGGTGTAGAGATGCACGCGGTTGCGGCCCTGTGACTTGGCGAGGTTGCAGGCGAGGTCGGCATGGGCCAGCACCTCGTCGGCGGTCTCGGCGCGGTTGTCGATGAGCGAGATGCCGATGGAGCAGGTGATGTTGAAGGACTTGCGATCATAGAAGAAGGAAAAACGCTCGAACAGCTCGCGCAGGTTCTCCGCCGCGCCAAGGGCCTGGGGGCCGTTGACGTTGTAGAGCAGCACGGTGAACTCGTCGCCGCCGAAGCGCGCCAGCAGGTCGCCGTCGCGGGTGTGGCTGCGCAGCAGGGTGGTGCATTCATTGAGCAACTGGTCGCCGGCGGCGTGGCCCAGCGTGTCGTTGATGTACTTGAACTGGTCGAGATCGATATAGAACAGCGCGCAGGTGGCGCCGCTGCGCGCCACGCGGGCAATGACGCGGTTGAGTTCCTGGTGGAAATACTTGCGGTTGTAGAGCCCGGTGAGGGTGTCGTGCTCGGCCTGATAGGTGAGTTCCTGTTCGTAGGCCTTCTGTTCGGTGATGTCACGCGCGGTGCCGGTGATGTAACTCACCCGGCCCTGGTCGTCGAAGATGGGCCGCGCGTTGAAACTCAGGTGGTGTTTCCCGCCGTGGCGATCCTGGTGGATGGTCTCGAAGTGTACCAGTTCCTTGCCGGCCAGCAGGGTGGCCAGGGCCTCCTCGTTGCGGCTCTCCTGTCCCGGCGCCTGGAAGTCGCTGAAGTGGCGGCCGAGCATCTCGGCCGGGGGCAGGCGGTAGATGGCCATGGCGGCCTGGTTGAGGTAGGTCCAGCGCCCCTCGGGATCCATGCTCCACACCAGATCGTGGGCCGTTTCCACCAGGTTGCGGTAACGCGCCTCGGCCTCGATGAGTTTTCCCTCCGCCTCCTTGCGCCGCGTGATGTCCGCCAGCAGGCAGACGCTGTAGCGGACCTGTTCCACTTCCATGCCGCTGGTGCGTACAGACAGCACGCGGGTACTTGCGCCCCGGCGGTAATCGATCTCCAAGTCGCGGGGCACGCTCAGGCCCTCGCGCAACTGCCGCGCCACCTCGGGCAGCAGCGTTGCCAGCGGGCGGCCGCTGAGTTCGCCGGGCGCGGCGCCGAACAGCCGAGCCGCGGCGGGATTGGCCAGCTGGATGGCGCCCTCCTCGTCCACCACCACGATGCCCTCGGCGGCATTGTCGATGATGGCGTGCACGGTGGCGTCCTGTTCGCCAAGGCGGCGGAACAGGCGAGCCAGGGTCTGGAGGAGAAAACCGAATTCGTCGTGGGAACGTGGCCGCAGGCGGCTTACGAGATCATCGTGGCTGGAGGCGCCGCTGTTGTGGTTCACGGCATCCAGCGGCGCCAGCGCCTGACGCAGGGAACGCGCCGCCAGCAGGGTCACGGTGATCCCCACGGCGGCGAGCAGGGCGGCGCCCAGCAGCAGTTCGAGAGGCAGATCCCCGTTGCGCCACTGGTAGTAGCGCAGCAGCACCATCTCGATGAGCAGCGGGATCCAGGCGCCGATGAGCAGCATCTTGTCGTGCATGCTCATGTGGATGCGATCAACGCCGGTGTAACGCGCCAGTTGTCCCAGCAGGCCCAGCGACAGCAGGTAGCCCGGCATGGCGGCCAGTGCCGCCACGGTGAGATGCAACAGCACGAACTGCAACAGGCTGGCGGCGGTGGCCGGGAGGGCGAGCCCCAGCCAGTGCTGGGCGGTGGGCAGCAGGAGCACGCCGAGGAGGATCAGTCCCCAGTAGTGGCTGCCGAAGCCCGCCAGGCGCTCGGCCAGTTGTTCCGTGAGCACGCGCCTGGGGTGGCTGGCGATCCATGTAAACACCGGTTGCAGGTAGCGTCGCAGATAGAGGGTGCCGCCGGCGACCAGTGCGAGATAGAGGGCCAGCAGCGGGCCGCCGCTCGCCAGCAGGCTGTCCTGATCGAGCAGGCCCAGGTAGAGGCTGACGGCAAGGGTGATGAGCGGGGGCAGGG
>Ga0256830_1001702_pt1 | contig 15234 bp, 13 predicted proteins | sample 128326metaG_FD_190537 | JGI IMG/M metagenome (GOLD analysis project Ga0256830, IMG submission 190537) | Hydrothermal vent microbial communities from Lau Basin, Pacific Ocean - 128-326 | ecosystem: Environmental > Aquatic > Marine > Hydrothermal vents | place: Pacific Ocean: Lau Basin | collected... | reverse complement strand
CTGAGCCATGCACTGAGCCGAAGGCGAAGTGACTGCCGAACGGGAGCGAAGAATCTCAGCGATGATGAGGGAGACGGAGACGGACGACCGGGGACGGGGAACGGTTGTTCGGCGCGTGGTTGGTCGGGGCGACCGGCCGGTCGCCCCGACGGTCGTTGCGCTCTCAGATTCTTCGGTCGCTGCGCTCTCAGATTCTTCGGTCGCTGCGCTCTCAGATTCTTCGGTCGCTGCGCTCTCAGATTCTTCGGTCGCTGCGCTCCCTCAGAATGACAGGAGAGGGGGTGCGCTTTTGCGATCTGTGTAAGCTCTGTAAGTAAAAGACGAATGTTAACGAACCTGCCCCACCATCACTTACTCCGTGACCACTACCTGTTTTTACGCTCAACATCCTGTCCGGCTAACCAATTGCGACCAAACAAGGTATACTAACCCCATGCAACCATCCCATGATAACGAATACGTTCCGCTCGGAAACACCGGCCTCTCGATCAGCCCCATCGGTATCGGCACCTGGGCCTGGGGAGACAAACTGTTCTGGCAATACGGCAAAGGGGGCTTCAGCGACGCGGACCTGCGCGCCGCGTTCGACGCCAGTGTAGAAGCCGGCATCAACTGGTTCGACACCGCGGAGCTTTACGGCAGCGGTCGTTCCGAAAAGCTGCTGGGAGAATTTGTGCGCGCCGCGGGCCAGCAGGTGCTGGTGGCGACCAAATTCTTCCCCTACCCCTGGCGGCTGTCCAGAGGCGCGTTGAGGCGCGCCCTGCGCGGCAGCCTGAAACGCCTGGGGCTGGAAAAAACAGACCTGTACCAGATACACTGGCCCTTTCCCCCGCGCAGCATCGAAACCTGGGTGAACGAGCTGGCCAACGCCGCCCAGGCCGGGTTGGTCCGTGCCGCGGGCGTTTCCAACTACAATCTCGACCAGACCCGCCGGGCGCGAGAGCTGCTCGAAGCCCGCGGCCTCCCCCTGGCCTCCAACCAGGTCCCCTACAGCCTGATCGACCGCAAAATCGAAACCAACGGCCTGCTGGCCTACTGCCGGGAATTCAACATCACCGTGATCGCCTACAGCCCGCTGGGGCAGGGTGTGTTGACCGGCAAGTACACGCCCGACAACCCGCCCCCCGGGGTGCGCGGCCGGCGTTACAATCCCGACTATCTGCGCCGCGTCCAACCCCTGATCGGGTTATTGAAAGAGATCGGGCAGGCGCACGGTGGAAAAACCCCGGCACAGGTCGCGCTCAACTGGGCAATCTGCAAGGGGACGGTGCCCATTCCGGGGGCCAAGAACGCGCGCCAGGCCCGGGACAACGCCGGCGCGCTGGGTTGGCGGCTGACGGGTGAGCAGGTAGCCGCTCTCGACAAAGCCAGCAGTAATGTTTTGGGCCTGTCGAGCGTCTGATCTTTGGGCACATTCCTACACCAATCACCCCAAAAAAGGATAGAAAATGAACATCAATATCAAGAAGCTGGAGCAGGATTTCCAGCTCTCCCGACACCAAAACGGTAAAGCCGCAGAAGCGCGGAAAGCCAGCCTGCAGAAGGCCGTGCGCAGCATCCTGGAAAACATCGGAGAGGACCCCGACCGTGAAGGCTTGCAGCGCACCCCCGACCGGGTGGCGCGCATGTACGACGAGTTGACCGAGGGGTACCACGTCGATCCGATCAAGATGATCAACGACGCGCTCTTTACGGTGGACTACGACGAAATGGTGGTGGTCAAAGACATCGAGTTTTACAGCCTGTGCGAACATCACATGCTGCCTTTCCTGGGCAAAGCACACGTGGCATACATCCCGAACGGCAAAGTGGTCGGGTTGAGCAAAATTCCGCGCATCGTGGAGATGTTTGCCCGCCGCCTGCAGGTGCAAGAGCGCATGACCGTGCAGATCGCGGACTTCATCGAAGAAGTGCTGCAACCGCGGGGGGTGGCGGTGGTGATCGAGGGGGTTCACATGTGCATGGTAATGCGGGGCATCAAAAAGGCCAACGCCAGCATGACTACCAGTGCGATGCGCGGCTGTTTCGAGAAACGCCACAAAACCCGTGACGAGTTTATGAAATTGATTAGATGAGAAAACCGCAAACCGCAGAGCAAAAAAGCAGAGACGCACGTCTCTGCTTTTTGAGTATAATCCGCTGACCGTGAAGCCATTCGCGCCCATGCGCGCCATTCGATGCAAACCCCCATGACGCTCCCAACACCTTTTCTACACATCCAAAATCTCTCCAAGTCCTACCAGGAGGGCACACAACGCCGCGTGGTGCTGCGCGCAGCCAGCCTGAGCATCGCGCCGGGCGAATTCGTCGCCATCGTCGGCAAGAGCGGTAGCGGCAAAAGCACCCTGCTGAACCTGATCAGCGGCATCGACTACCCCGACAGCGGCTCGATCCTGCTGGATGGACGCAACCTGACCGAACTGGACGAACGCAGCCGTACCCTCTTTCGCCGCAAACACATTGGCTTCATCTTCCAGTTCTTCAACCTGATCCCTACCCTGACCGTGTGGGAGAACGTGATCCTGCCCCTTGAGCTGGGCGGCAGGAAAAACGGGCGCGATAACCACCACGCCGCAGCCATGCTGGAGGCCGTCGGCCTGTTGGACCGGCGGGACACCTTCCCGGATAGGCTCTCCGGCGGCGAGCAGCAACGCGTCGCCATCGCCCGCGCGCTGGTGCACGACCCTTTGCTCGTGCTGGCGGACGAACCCACCGGCAACCTGGACGAAGAGACCGGACGCCAGGTGCTCGATCTGCTGGACAGCCTGACTCGCCAGCAGGGTAAGAACCTGATCCTGGTCACCCACAGCGCAGAGGCCGCCTCTTACGCGGACCGCGTGTTGTACTTGCGCGAGGGGAAGTTTTACGCAGGATCGCAGGCCGAAAGTTGAGGGGACAGGTTTGTTTCCGCTTGCGGTGTAGTCGTTTTCAGGGGGGGTTTTTGGGGTGTCTCACCCGTCTCACTTGTCTGGCCGGTCTTAGCCGTTTCTCCGAGCGAAGCGAAGTCGGCTGCACGCGTGGTTGGACGGGCCTGTACTTCCTGTACTTTTTACTCGCGTTTCGCAATGTGTGCACGAAGCCACTTCGCAAATTCGGCCCTTCCCATTGCACCCGCCGCCACTTCCAGAATCACCCTTTCAACGTCAGATAGCGCATTTCCGAGTTCAAACACTTTTTGCCAGGCGACGATACAAGTCGGCATTCTTGGACAATACATGCGCCATTGCTTCCTGGAATTCTTCATCCAGCCGCCCTACCAACTCTTCTAAACTGGCTTCCAGCAACGCTTCTGGAGTGACGCGCAAGCGACGCGCTTTTTCTTCCAGTTTTGCCAAACGCTCTTCCGAAACTGCGATTTTCAGAACGCTCATTTTTCTCTCCGCTAAAGATACTTCTTTGTATGGTTTTTATTGTACATCAAAAAAGCTGCGCGCTTGCATAAACGTCAAAGTACAATACGTTGTTTTCTCGGAGTAATCTCGCTTGCCCGCCCAACTTGAGCGTCAGCCGCCGGACGACAGAAAATCGTCACGCAACCGGTACGGCAGAACATCTATGATCGGCTTTCGCTTTGGTCGCAAAAACGGGAACAAAGCACTCAAACAACCTTGTTTCTCTGTTGTGGTAGTCATCTTGTTCAACAAATCCGATTGATTTGACCGTCCTCGCCCTATCCCCACTCCTTATGACCGCAATCCCTGCACTCAAAAACCCACGCAGCTATCAACCAAGTTCCAAAACCTGCCAGGGCGATTCCCAAACTACTGATGACTGCAAATGACAAAATATATTTCATCAAATCCCACCGGTTTCCGGAATAGAGAAAGTCCCCGAGACGATAAAATCCTGCCAGAAGGTAGCCGAAGGGAACCAGGTTCGCAACTGAATGAGGCCAACTGCGCATAACAGTACCCCCAAGAGCAAAGCCAATCCTCCCCATACTCTGGGACGTTGTACGATTATCTCATCTCCACCACACTTCGGACAATGGGTCTCGGACATTTCTCCACAGCCATTTCTGGCGAACAGGTCACTTCTACGCCAGCCATTATACCATTTCATTCAGTGGCAGTGGTCGTAAAGTAAGTGGCAGGAGTTACGCAGGTGATTGTCTGGTATCCTCGCGAGGAGGGCGCTCTACCCAAGCAATTTCACGTGATACAAATCCCCCCGTTCATATCCCCGTTTTTGGTAGTAACCGCGGGTGCCGATGGCGGCGATGACCGCCAACCGCTCGAACCCTCGTTGGCGGGCAATTTCTTCGGCGCGTTCGAGCAGCCGGGTGCCCAGGCCAATGTGCTGGGCCGCGCCGTCTTTCTCATCCCCCACCGGCAACGACTGCCCGTACACGTGCACCTCCCGGATCAGAGCCGCGCCCGCCAGGTCCGCCAACCCGGTCGGGGGCGCGTCCCGAGCGGGGAGCGACAGTCGCAGGAACCCCGCCAACCGGTCGTCGGGGGTGACGAAGGAGAGGAAGTGTTCGTCAGCATGGGCGGCGTGGTAGGTCAGGTCTTCCAGTTGCAGTTGTGCGGGGTCCACCGCTTGCCCGCGCACCTCGCGGCAGCGCACGCACCGGCAGCGCGTCCCGCGGCGTGACATCTCGGCGTGTACGTCCATGCGCAGGCTGGTGCGTTTGTTGCCTTCGACCACGTTGGTGGAGGGGATGTCCCGCACCACACGGTTGATGCGGCAGTAGCGCGGCACAGTTGTTTTGATGTCTGCGATCAGGTCGATCAGCTCTTCAGTGGTGTAGGGGCGATATTCGCCGCGCAGCCAATAGTCGTACAGTTCCGCGTTTTGGAGCAGTTGGTTGGGGTAGATTTTGATCTCGTCGGGACAGAAGCCCTGCCACATACGGGCGAAATCCCGGCGGTCGGATTCGAGGGTGGCGCCGAACAGGTTGGGCATCCAGTGGAGCACGATTTTGAAGCCCGCGGCGCGCAACAGGGCGGCGGCCTCCAGGGTTTGGCGGGCGGTGTGGCCGCGTTGGTTGAGCGCCAGAATGTGCTCGTCGAAACTTTGCGCGCCCATCTGCACTTTGGTGACGCCCAGGTAGCGCAGCCAGGCTAGCTCGCCGGGGTCGATATGGTCAGGCCGGGTTTCGATCACCAGGCCCACGTTGCGGTGTTTGGCGGTTTCGTTGGCGCGCTGGGCCGCCAGCAGGGCGGCGCGGTAGCTGCGCAATGGGCCGTGGTCGGGGGGCGGGGGTTCGAGTGGGGAGCTTACGTTGGGGAATTGCGTCGAGGGCTTGCGTTGGGGGGCAGAAGCCGCCGCGGTCGTGCCGTCGTTCATGGCCTGGAAGCAGCGCAGGATGAACCACTCCTGGTAATCACGGCGATAGGCGCTCCAGGTGCCGCCCAGGATGAGCAGTTCGATTTTATCGGTCGGGTGGCCGATGGCCTGCAACGCGGCGATACGCTCGCGCACCTGCACGTAGGGGTCGAATTCATGCTGGAGGGCGCGCATGGCGCCCGGCTCGTCGGGCAGGTAGCTCTTGGGCATCCGGTAGTCGGTCGGGCAGAAGATGCACTTTCCGGGGCAAGGGTAGGGCTTGGTGAGCACGGTCACGGTGGTGACGCCGGAGAGGGTGCGCGTGGGTTTCATGCGGATGCGCGCCAGCAAGGCGGGGTCCGGCTGCATCTCGCCGTTTTCCACCATCTGGTGGTAGGCGGCCACCAGGAATTGTTTGCCTACGTAGCCGCCACCTGGGCCTTTCAGGGGGTGGCGTTTGATGGCCTCGAAGACCGGCATCCCGCCGCGCACGTCGGCCAGCGCGGCGCGCGCCGCGGCCATTTTTTCAGGTGTGTATTTGCGCGCCTGCCACCAGGCCTCGCGTTGGGCGTGGAATTCTCGTTCGGAAAACATTGTGCATTTCTGTGATGTATAATTCGCAACTCAATACCATCCTTCGACTTCAGGCGCACTCCGTTCACCCGCCGCTCAGGATGCACTCACCATGCACCCAACAGTCGTTCGCAAGCTGCTCGCCATCAACCACCAATTTTACCAGACCTTCGCGCAGGAATTCGCGGCCACACGGAGACGCTTGCAGCCGGGGGTGCTGCGCCTGCTGGAACGCCTCCCGCGCGAAGCCCGAATTCTCGACCTGGGCTGCGGCAATGGCGAACTGGCGCGCGAGCTGGCGCGCAGGGGCTTCCGCGGCCGCTACCTGGGGCTGGATTTCAGCGAGGAATTGCTGCGCGTGGCATCGAATATCCAGCATCCGGTCCCCCACATCGAATACCGAACCGCGGACCTGTCTGCGCCGGACTGGGACGCGGGCCTGGGGCCCGGCAGTTTCGATGTGGCGCTGGCCTTCGCGGTCCTCCACCACCTCCCGCCCCCGCTATACCCGCAAATCCTACGCAAAACGCGCGCCCTCCTGACTGCCTGCTCCCGGCCCTCTGCGCCCTACTCCCTGCTGCTCTCCAACTGGCAATTCCTCAACTCCCCGCGCTGGCGCGCCCGCCTCCAGCCGTGGGAAAAAGTCGGGCTGACTGCAAACGACGTAGGGCCAGACGACTACCTGCTCGACTGGCGGCGCGGCGGCACCGGCTACCGCTACGTCCACCATTTCAACGAAAAAGAACTCAACAAGCTGGCCGCGGATACGGGTTTTGAGGTGGTGGAGACGTTTTACTCGGATGGGAAGGAGGGGAATCTGGCGTGCTATCAGGTGTGGAGGCTGGCATGATATAATTGCGAACACACATGCCCCGTGAATTCCGCTCCTACCGCGTCGAAGCCATCGTCCTCAAACACGCCGATTGGGGCGAGGCTGACCGTATCCTGACCCTGTTCACGCGCGGACGGGGCAAGCTGCGTGCCATCGCCAAGGGGGTGCGCAAAATCCGCTCGCGGCGGGCCGGGCATCTGGAACCGTTCACCCGCGTCAGCCTGCAACTCGCCCGCGGCAAAAACATGCCCATCGTCACCCAGGCGGAAACCATCGACGCGCACCTGGCATTGCGCGATGACCTGATCGCCATCGGCCACGCCTCCTACGTGGTGGAGCTGCTCGACCGGTTCACCTACGAAGAGGGGGAAAACGCCGCGCTCTTCCGCCTGCTGGCCGACACGCTGGCGCGGCTGGAAGGGGCGGACAACCACGCCCGGCTGGTGCTGCGCTACTACGAAATCCGCTTGTTGGACATCGTGGGCTTTCGCCCGGAGTTGTTCCACTGCCTGGCGTGCGGGGAAACGATTCAAGCCCAGGATCAGTACTTCTCTGCGGAGCAGGGCGGGGTGTTATGCCCGAAGTGCGGACGGGAGACGAGCGGGGCGCGCCCGATCTCGATGGATGCGCTGCGCTACCTGCGCTACTTCCAACGCAGCCCTTACACACAGGCGAAACGCGCCAAACCCTCCCCTCAGGTTCACCGGGAAATGGAAAGCCTGATGCAGCATTACCTGACATACGTGCTGGAACGCGGCCTGAACACCCCCAGATTTCTCAAACAAATTCAGTAGCTCGCAATTTTGCAGCCTGAGTGTGCCATTCGGCTCACCACCGTTTCTTTTTCCGGGAGGAGGCTTTCAATTTCTGGGAGATGGTCCCCAACACAATCTCGACTTCTTCGTCTTTCAACCCGATGACATCTGTGTCTTCTTCATCTTCCTCTGCCATGGATAGTGCCGCCCCCACCACTCTGACCAAAATCCACAGCGCGATAAACCCGGCGATGGAACTGAGAACAGAGGCCTCAAAGAACGACAGCGGTAGCACATTGCTCGCCAGCCATCCCATCCCCAACACGATTCCCAGAACGACCACAAACAACACCAGAAAAAAGATCAAAAAGAAAACTATCATTGCGATCAATTCACGCATACCTAAAACCCTTCCAATTTTGACATATCCGCAATCCCCTCGGCCAGTGCGGCGATGCGCTGCAACAAGCCCAGGCGGTTGCGGCGTAAGGTTTCGTCCTCCGCCATCACCAGCACGTCGTCGAAAAAGCGGTTGACCGACGGCATCATGGGCAAAAACGCGTTCAAAAAGTCGTCTACCGAACCGGGCGTGCGCGGCGCGGCCTGCGCGGCCTGCAGGGCCTCATAAAGCTCGCGCTCGGCAGCCTCCACGAACTGCGCCGGATCGACCTCGAACGTTGCGTGCTGATCACGGGTAATACGCACACACCGGGAGTAGGTGGGCAGAATCTCCCGCCAGTCTGGCCGCGCCACCCAGGCCGCAAGCTGGCGAATGGCCTGCACCGCGCGCGCCGGGTTGTGCCCTTGCGCGGAGACCACCGCCTCCACCACATCGTAGCGGAAACCCTCCTCCAGCATGGCATTTTGCAAACGCCTGCTGATGAACGCCAGCACCTCGTTTTGAACCTCGGCAGATACCCGGATGGGCTGCCTGCGGGCGGCTGAACCGACCGCGGCCCTCAAATCGAAATCCAACTCCCAGGCGATCAGATTTTGCACCAACCCCAGCGCGGCGCGGCGTAACCCGAACGGGTCCTTGTTCCCGGTCGGGGCCAGGCCGGCCGCGAACAGGCCGGTGAGCGAATCCAGCCGGTCGGCCAGGCCGATGGTCAGGCCGGGTTTGCCCTGCGGGGAGGCGTCCCCGGCAAAACGGGGCAGGTAGTGCTCGAAAATGGCCTGCGCGACCGCGGGCGGTTCCCCGGATTGCAGCGCGTAGTAACGTCCCATGATGCCTTGCAGGGAGGTCATCTCCACCACCATTTCGGTCACCAGATCGGCTTTGCACAGACGAGCAGCCCGCCGCGCGGTGGCCTCTTCCTGCGCGTCCAACCCCACTTTGGGGGCCAGCGCGGTGACCAGTTCCTCGATGCGCCGGGTTTTGTCCAGCATGGAGCCGAGTTTGGCCTGAAAGGTGAGCGACACCAGCCGCGGGACGAATGCTTCCAGCGGGCGTTTCAGGTCGTTTTGGATGAAGAAATTGGCGTCCGCGAAACGGGCGCGGATGACGTGTTCGTTGCCCTCCGCGACGATGTCCAGGTGCCGGTCGCCGCCGTTGCGCACGGTGATGAAGTAGGGCAGCAGTTGGCCGTCCTTCTCCACCGGAAAATAGCGCTGGTGCTTTTTCATCACCGCGATCAGCACCTCGCGGGGCAAATTGAGATATTCGGCGTCGAACGCGCCGCGCAGCGCGGTCGGGCGTTCGACCAGGTGGGTGACTTCGGCCAGCAGCGCGGGGTCGTCGGGGACCGTGCCGCCCACCTCCGCGGCCAGCGCGGCTACCTGCTGGCGAATGACCTGTTGGCGGGCTTCGACGTCCAGCAGGATGCCCTGTTTCTGGAGCGAGGCGAAGTAGTCCGCGGGCTGGCGGATTTCGAGGCTTTCCGGCTCGTAAAAACGCAGGCTGCGGGTGCAGCGACCGGCGCGCAGGCCGGCGTACTCGAAGGGGATGACGGTCTCGCCGTGCAGGGCCAGCAGCCAGCGGATGGGGCGGGAGAAGGCCACGTTGGTGTGGTTCCAGCGCATGGTCTTGACAAAGCGCAGCGAGGCGATCAGATCGGGCAGCGTTTCGGCCAGCACTTCGGCCGCGGCGCGGCCTTTTTGCGCCACCACGGCCACCACGTAGCGCCCGCCGTTGATCTCGCGCACCTGCAAGTCGGCCACATCCACGCCTTTGGAGCGGGCGAAGCCCTGCGCGGCGCGGGTCGGGTTGCCCTGCGCGTCGAAGGCGCGGTCCGCGGGGGGGCCGCGGAACACGGCCTCGCGGTCAGGTTGGGCCGCGGCCAGGCCCGCGATGTGGATCACCAGACGGCGGGGCGTGCCTTGAACGTCCACCGCGGCGTGTTCGAGGCGCAGATCGTCCAACATCGCCGGGACGCGCTCCCGAAGTTGCGCCAGCGCGGCCTCCAGGTCCGCGGGGGGCAGCTCCTCGGTACCGATTTCCACCACCAGATCGGCTTTCGCTTCCCGCTTTTCGCTTCCCGCTTCCCGCTGCTCGCTTCTTGCTGCTCGCTGCTCGCTGTTCGATCTCCCATCCTCCGCCAGCCAGGGGAACCCCATCGCCTCCCGCTGGGCCACATAGGCTGCGGACACTTTACGCGCCAGCGCCCGCATCCGGCGGAAGAACACCTGGCGTTCGGTGACGCCGATTGCGCCGCGGGTGTCCAGGATGTTGAAGGTGTGGGAGCATTTCAGGAAATAATCGTACGCGGGGAGCACCAGGCCGCGTTCCAGCGCGGCGTTGGCCTCTTGCTCATACAGCGTGAACAGCTCGTGCTGGCGTTCGACGTCGGCCACCTCGAAGTAGTAGGTGCTGTGTTCGCGCTCGGCCTGCAGGTTGACATCGCCATAGGTCAGGCTCAACCCCACTTCGCCACCGTCCACCCAGCGGATGTCGCGGAAGCCGCGGATGCGCTGCAACGCGATGGCGATGCGCTCCAGCCCGTAGGTGATCTCGACCGAGACCGGATCGAGGGTCATGCCGCCGGACTGCTGGAAGTAGGTGAATTGGGTGATCTCCTGGCCGTCCAGCCAGACTTCCCAGCCCAGGCCCCAGGCGCCCAGGGGCGGGGATTCCCAGTTGTCTTCCACGAAACGGATGTCGTGTTCGCGCGGGTCGATGCCCAGTGCCTGGAGGGATTCCAGATACAGCTCCTGCGGGTTGCCGGGGTCGGGTTTGAGGATGACCTGAAACTGGTAGTGCTGCTGCAAACGGTTGGGGTTGTCGCCGTAGCGGCCATCATCGGGCCGGATGGAGGGTTCGACGTAACCCACGTTCCAGGGTTCGGGGCCGAGGACGCGCAACGCGGTGGCCGGGTTCATCGTCCCCGCGCCCACCTGCGAGTAGTACGGCTGCCAGATCAGGCAGCCCTTCTCCGCCCAGAACTGCTGGAGGGTCATCATCATGGATTGGAAGTCGAGGGTCATGGTTGTTGTCCGGGAGTTCGAGTTTTGTGGGTTGGTGCATCCCGCGCGGAGGGCGGATAGCGTTCGTATGAACTCCGTTTGCCCGCAGCCGCAGGATTGGGGATGGCAGCCGAATTATAACGCTATTGGGAGGCCAGTGGTCAGTGTTCCGTGTTCAGTGTTCAGTGTTCAGTGGTCAGTGGTCAGTGGTCAGTGGTCAGCAGCCGACTTGGAGAAGTAACAGGGCAGGAGTAGGGAGTAAGGAGTAGGGAGTAAGGTTACAGTACTTACGCAGTGAGACCTCACAGGTCTACTACCATTTGGACTTTTGACAAATCAGCGAAAACCCCAAGATATGGGGGCAAGGCTGCATGTCAAATCCCCACATGTGGGGGCAAAACGCATTTTGTCTAAAGTCCAATACCATACGATGCAGGAAGATTTTACCCAAAACAGATTGCATCCGGGCGTCTCCATGCGCTTTGAGACCTTGTGAGGTCTGGGTGCGACTTTTCAAATGCGTAAGTCCTATAAGTGACAGAAGTTACGCAGTTCAAGCCTGTTGTTACTGTGTCATGCTGAGCAACCGGCTGTTGCTTGCGTCATTCTGAGCGACAGCGAAGAATCTCGGCGACGGTGGGGGAGACGGGGGACGGAGAGCGAAGAATCTCGCTTGCGATGGGGGAGATTCTTCGGGCACTGCGTGCCCTCAGAGTAACTGTGTTATTTGTCAAGAGGCGAAGTCGAGATTATGGCGCCGGAGACCAGGCTTTATGGCCTCTCAATGTATTGAACACCATCCAGCCCTTTGAAATCCGCATCCTGCGTCCACACAGTCGCGTTATACATCCTCGCTGTCGTCAAAATGATGCTATCCGCCATCGGGATTCTCAGCGACGCCGACATCTTCGCTGCATGAATGGCTACGCCTGCATCTACATCAACTACTATCCCTTGCTGCATTGCTGCTACGGCTTGTATCGCAGCGTTCTCCCCCCGTTGTTGCAAAATCCGCTTGAATACTTCGTACAAACTGATCGTTGGAACGATTAACTCGCCCACATCTTCAATTACAGGTGCAAAGAAATCCGCATTCACTCCGTCGGCAAAGTATTCCAGCCAACCGCTTGAATCTACAACGTTCATACCCGGTCCGCTTCTCTTTCTATTGTGGTGTCTATCCCTTTTACAAACCCGCGAATCTCTTGCATCGGCACAACCGGAATCAACTGAATGCGGTTCTCGTATATCAAAACTCGCACTTTTTGCCCTGGCGTAATCTTTAGTGCCTGCCTTGCTTTTTTAGGAATTACAACCTGGTATTTGGGTGATACTGTTACAACATCCATACAACACTCCTATCGAAACACATCCTGTAATACCTACATTATACTGCATTTCCCCCTGAAAAAGCACAAGCATTTACGCTGCCTACAAATAAACCTTCGTCAATCAGCACGCGACAAGGCATCGCTCAAGTTCTGTTGTCTTGAAGCGCCCCAACCAAAACTTGTGGACAAGAAACCTAACGGGGGCGTCATCCGCCTGCCGTGCCGGGCAATCCAAGAAACTTCAACCAGAACCACAGCAGGAAATTTCCGCGCCGCTTCCCCACCGCCGAAGGCGGGTCGGGTGAATGCATGGTTGGGCTGCGCCGCATTTCACCGCCTTACACGGAAGCCATGTGAGGCTTTATTTCCTCTAATTGCTTGGCTTCCTTCTGTTGCGCTCGATACAAATCCCAGCGCAACTGCAAATTCATCCAGAAGCCTGGCGTTGTGCCAAAATACTTCGCCAACCGCAGGGCGGTGCTTGGCGTTACCCCTCGTTTCCCGTTTATCAATTCATTCACCCGCTGATATGGCACATGTATCCCCGCCGCAAGTTCCTGCTGCGTGATACCCATCGGCTGCAAGAATTCTTCTCGCAGAATTTCTCCTGGATGTGTCGGCTCCCGATTGGTCGGTACTCTCACCATTTTCTCGTCACCTTCTTTCCGCTCAATGGTAGTCTACGATCTCCACTTCTGCTGGCCCGCTTTCTGTCCAGACGAAGCATATCCGATACTGCTCGTTGATACGTATGCTATATTGCCCTTGCCGGTCGCCTTTCAAAGCTTCGAGGCGATTCCCCGGCGGAATTCTCAAGTCATCTAACGCTTCAGCAGAATCCAGTTGATCCAGTTTCCGCACGGCGATTTTCCACAACTGCTGAGGGCAGGTTTTTCGGGCGGCTCTGGAATTAACACCGTTGAAGATGTCTTCTGTCGCCGCATTTTTGAACGACCGTATCATACCCCCATAATATCACGGAAGGCATGTTAGCGCAAATGACGCACGAAGAGACTTCCTGCCTTCACTCGGAATGTACATCGCGCTGCCCAACGTGTGGCTCACCTGCCGAGCGGCACAGGCTCAGAACCACCGCCAACCAGCACCATTGCCAGCCCAGCGCGCCACTTACCCACCGCCGAAGGCGGGTCGGGTGCAGCCGGGGTTAGCCGCTGTGAATTCTCATTCATCAATATCATCATCTGAATCGGTCACAATAAGAGATTTCCCTATTATCTCTTCCACTCTTTTCAACAAAATGCCTGCTCGTTGTGTTAAAAATCTATCGAACCGTTCCACTTCAAATTGTTGCAGAAAATCAGGGTGCAGAATATTCCCAGGAATCATGGACTGTTCTAACCTGCGTTGCAAATCCCCCACAGTACCGTCCTTTATAGATTGCGCTCGCAAATCTCCAAAGTACTTTCTCGGCAATGTGTCACCCAATAGCCGATTGGTCTTCTGCGTAACTATGATACGATTTGCAATAGAATCCAATTTGTTGCGTGGAATACCTCGCTTAGTCAAAGAGCGCGGAAAGATATGATGGTCTTCCAAGTTTCCATCTAACGGCACCCCCGTGAGAAGATCCTCTCTTGTGTACAAAGATATAATACAATGCAGTGCTTTATATCTGCTATCACCAGCTCTGTTAACTTTTTTTATCCCCTGAATGCTTAAACGCACTTCATCCGTCTCTAGAGGTTTGTTGTTGTTTGCATAATCAACAAGTGCATCAAAGTCCAATCCTATTTGATAATTAGCAGCTTGTCGTGCGCCTTGTTGGAGGGCTCTGCAAAAATACCATCGCCGCAAAACCGATTGGAAATTTTTGGTCGGGTCGTCAATGAAAGAAGGAAACAGTATAAGAAAAGCCGCAATGGAAACCAAAATATTATGCCCCGGTAGTAACTTGGGGGAAGCCCCATTCGCCTCAGCCCACCTGTATGCGTCTGCCAAACTTTTTACTGCTTGTTTCCAGTTGTGTTTTATAAACTCTGTAGGTAGCGACAGTAGCTTGCTTCGAGTAGGTTCGCTAAATTGTTGGTGCTCGTAAGAATGCCACAACGACAATACTTGAAGGGCTCGTTCTCCATCGACATTAAATCGCTCCAGAATTGGATAAGCATCTTTACCTTCATCCCATAGCTCTCGCAAATCTGGGTCCGGATAAAATCTTGCTACAGCCAAATCAAAAGTTGTCAAACGCGTACCGGTAGAGTTAATTGTCTCAAACACCCGACATACTGATTCTAAGGGAGCATCGCTGTCCAAAACCACAATAGGGACTTTATAATTCCTGATGGTCTCAAATACTCCTTTGATCCTTGCCGCGGCCTGGCGCGCTTCTTGTTTGGAAAAATCGGGAAAATCGCCGGAATCTTCAATATATTCTGCGACAAATACATCCGTCTCCTCTTGATTGAGAACAACATCAGCGCGAAGTAGCCTATTATTGTCTTTTCGCTTATGTTCTTTTTTCCCTCTCCTACGGGTAACTATCCAACCGCTATCCTCCTTGTCAAAGTTCATCAACATTCTACGCAAATCAAAATAGTAATTGAGATGCGGATCGGCATTTAGAAAAACCCGTGCTATAGACGTTAAGCGTTGTTGTCCATCCAATATGTAAAAAATTTCTGACGAGAAATCACTGTCACTGTCCACATCGTCAGGCGAATCATTTATTTCAGCCTCCACAGACCTAGACTGCAACGGGAAATCTGGATTACGGGCCAACATTAAAAGGGAGCCTATAGGGTAGTTGCGAGCTATTGAATCTATCAACAGTTTGACCTGACTATTCTTCCATCGGAAGCGTCTTTGAAATTGCGGAATAAGAAAATGCTCGTAACTAACGCCTTTAAGAATATCTTTCAAATTGTAGTCTATCGTTTTCATTGAACTTCACCTTGCAAATATACACAAGCACCCAACCAGTTAATTGGACTTTTGACAAAATAGATGGAACTGTGTCAAGATGTGGGTATGGACAAAACTCACGACTTAACACAGTTCCGACAACAAGTATACCAGCACTTTAACAAGCGAGCCGATACGTTGATGGACC
>Ga0256830_1001701_pt1 | contig 15235 bp, 13 predicted proteins | sample 128326metaG_FD_190537 | JGI IMG/M metagenome (GOLD analysis project Ga0256830, IMG submission 190537) | Hydrothermal vent microbial communities from Lau Basin, Pacific Ocean - 128-326 | ecosystem: Environmental > Aquatic > Marine > Hydrothermal vents | place: Pacific Ocean: Lau Basin | collected... | reverse complement strand
ATCGCCTCGGTCTGAAGCAATTTCCGACCATTACCTGAATTCAAAAGCGGGAGCCTCTCCATTCACGGAGGGACTCCCGTTTTGTACATCTGCATGTCGGAGGATTAGTTGAGAAACCCAGCCCTGCTCGCGCTTGAAGACGGCACTGTTTTTTACGGTGAGTCCATTGGTATTGATGGTCAGACGACAGGGGAGGTGGTATTCAATACCGCCATGACAGGGTATCAGGAAATTCTCACCGATCCCTCCTATGCACAGCAAATCGTTACCCTGACTTATCCCCATATCGGCAATACCGGCACCAATGCCGAGGATGAAGAATCCTCCGCCATTCATGCCAGTGGTCTGGTGATTCGCGATCTGCCCCTGCTGGCGAGCAACTGGCGCAAGCAGGAATCACTGAGCGAGTATCTGATACGTAACAAGGTGGTGGCGATTGCCGATATCGACACCCGCAAGCTGACCCGGCTGTTGCGGGAAAAGGGCGCGCAAAACGGCTGCATCCTGAGCGGCCATGATCTGGATGAACAGGCGGCCATTGCCGCGGCAAACGCCTTCCCCGGTTTGAAAGGCATGGATCTGGCGAAGGATGTCACAACCGCAGCGCCCTATGAATGGGCTCAGGGTAGCTGGACGCTGGAAGGCGGCCTGCCCGAAGCGCCGCATCCGCTTGAAGAAAAACTGCCCCTGCATGTGGTGGCCTATGATTTTGGCGTTAAGCGCAACATCCTGCGCATGCTGGTGGATCGAGGTTGCCGCCTGACCGTGGTACCGGCGCAGACCCCGGCGACGGAGGTACTGGCCATGAAGCCTGACGGCGTGTTTCTCTCCAATGGCCCCGGTGATCCGGAACCCTGTGACTATGCGATTGCGGCAATTCAGGCGCTGGCGGCAAAGGCCGTGCCCATGTTCGGCATTTGTCTCGGTCACCAGTTACTGTCACTGGCGTCGGGCGCGAAAACCGAAAAAATGAAATTCGGTCATCACGGCGCCAACCATCCGGTGCAGGATCTCGAGGGCAAACAGGTGATGATCACCAGTCAGAATCACGGCTTCGCCGTGGCCGAAGACAGCCTGCCCGATAACCTGAAGGCCACCCATCGTTCCCTGTTCGATGGTTCATTACAGGGCGTGGCGCGCACGGATATTCCCGCCTTCAGTTTTCAGGGCCACCCCGAAGCCAGCCCCGGGCCACACGATGTGGCGCCCTTGTTTGATCGATTTATAAACCTGATGGAAAAAACCTGACGCAAAGGCGCGAAGGAAAATCATGATGGCTTTTTTATTAATCAATTTTTGTGCCCTTGCATGTAAAAAACCTAATGCAAAGACGCAGAGGCGCAAAGATCGCAAAGGAAAATCGTTATGTGGCTTTTGGAAAAATCAATCTCTGCGTCCTTTGCGTCTTCGCGCCTTTGCGTTGAAAAAAATCTATGCCCAAAAGAACCGACATCATGATGACTTCTGGAAAAATCAATCTCTGCGTCCTTCGCGTCTTTGCGCCTTTGCGTTGAAAAAAATATGAGCAAAAGAACCGACATACACAGCATCCTCATCATCGGCGCGGGTCCGATCGTCATCGGCCAGGCCTGTGAGTTCGACTACTCCGGCGCGCAGGCCTGCAAGGCGCTGAAGGAAGAAGGCTACCGGGTGATTCTGGTGAACTCCAACCCGGCCACCATCATGACCGATCCGGAAATGGCCGATGCGACCTACATCGAGCCTATCAACTGGAAAGCCCTGAGCGTCATTATCGAGAAAGAATGCCCGGACGCCATCCTGCCCACCATGGGCGGACAGACGGCGCTCAACTGTGCGCTGGATCTGGCCCGTGAAGGGGTGCTGGAAAAATACAATGTCGAGATGATCGGCGCCTGCCGCGATGCCATCGACAAGGCCGAAGATCGGGATCGCTTTCGTACCGCAATGCAGAAAATCGGTCTGGACATGCCGCTGGCGGCGGTGGCGCATAGCATGGAAGAAGCCTTTCAGGTACAGGCGCGGGTGGGTTTTCCCACCGTAATCCGGCCTTCTTTCACCATGGGTGGCAGCGGTGGCGGCATCGCCTACAACAAGGAAGAGTTCGTCGAAATCTGCGAACGCGGGCTGGATCTCTCGCCCACCAATGAACTGCTGATCGAAGAATCCATTCTCGGCTGGAAAGAATACGAAATGGAAGTGGTGCGGGATCACAAGGATAACTGCATCATTATTTGCTCCATCGAAAATCTGGACCCCATGGGCGTGCATACCGGTGACTCCATTACCGTTGCCCCGGCGCAAACCCTGACCGACAAGGAATACCAGATCATGCGCAATGCCTCGCTGGCGGTGTTGCGCGAGATCGGGGTGGACACGGGGGGCTCCAATGTACAGTTTGCCATCAATCCCGATAACGGACGCATGATCATTATCGAGATGAACCCGCGGGTGTCCCGCTCCTCGGCGCTGGCCTCCAAGGCCACCGGCTTTCCCATTGCCAAGGTCGCCGCCAAGCTGGCGGTGGGTTACACCCTGGATGAGCTGGCCAATGACATTACCGGTGGCGCGACGCCGGCCTCGTTTGAACCGAGTATCGACTATGTGGTCACCAAGATCCCGCGCTTTACCTTCGAGAAATTCCCCAAAGCCGATTCACGCCTGACCACGCAAATGAAATCGGTGGGCGAAGTCATGGCCATGGGACGTTCGCAGCAGGAGTCATTACAAAAAGCCCTGCGTGGACTGGAAACCGGCGTCGATGGTTTTGATGAAGTACTGGATCGCGAAGCCGATGACGCCATGGATGTGCTCAAGCAGGAATTAAAATCACCCGGCCCCCATCGCCTCTGGTATGTGGCCGATGGCTTTCGCATGGGGCTGAGCGTGGAAGATCTGTTCAATCTGACCGCCATCGATCGTTGGTTCCTGGTGCAGATCGAAGATATCGTCAGACTGGAAAACGAAGTGCGCGAGCAGGGTATCGCGGCGCTGGATGAGCGGCGGCTACGCAAACTCAAACGCAAGGGCTTTGCCGATCGCCGGCTGGCGAAGTTGCTCGGAATCACTGAGAAAGAAATGCGTGCGCATCGTCATAAACTGGGCGTGCGTCCCGTGTATAAACGCGTGGATACCTGTGCGGCCGAGTTTGCCACCAATACCGCGTATATGTATTCCAGCTATGAAGAAGAGTGCGAAGCGGCGCCGACGAATAAAGACAAAATCATGGTGCTCGGTGGCGGCCCCAACCGCATCGGTCAGGGTATCGAGTTCGATTACTGTTGCGTGCATGCGGCAATGGCCTGCCGTGACGATGGCTTTGAGACCATCATGGTCAACTGTAATCCGGAAACCGTCTCTACCGATTATGATACCTCCGACCGGCTCTATTTCGAGCCCTTGACGCTGGAAGACGTGCTGGAGTTGATCGATCTGGAAAAACCCAAAGGCGTGATCGTGCAATACGGTGGACAGACGCCGCTGAAACTGGCGCGGGATCTGGAAGCCGCCGGTGCGCCGATCATCGGCACCAGTCCCGACTCGATTGATCTGGCTGAAGATCGCGAACGCTTTCAGCAACTGATTCAGGAGCTGGGTTTGAAACAGCCGCCGAATCGCACTGCGCGTGCGCCCGAGGAGGCTGTCAAACTGGCCGATGAAATCGGTTATCCCCTGGTGGTGCGGCCTTCCTATGTGCTCGGTGGACGGGCGATGGAAATCGTTTATAACGAAAAAGAACTGCGTCGCTACATGACCGAGGCGGTGCAGGTTTCCAATGATTCACCTGTGCTGCTGGATCGTTTTCTTGATGAAGCGGTGGAAGTGGATGTGGATGTGATTTGTGATGGCAAGGATGTGTTCATCGGCGGCATCATGGAACATATCGAACAGGCCGGGGTGCATTCCGGTGATTCGGCCTGCTCCTTGCCCCCCTATAGCATTTCGGGTGAGTTGCAGGATGAAATGCGTGACCAGGTTAGCAAGATGGCGCGGGCGCTGAAAGTGGTCGGCCTGATGAATACCCAGTTCGCGATTCAGAAAGATCTGGTCTATGTGCTGGAAGTCAATCCGCGTGCTTCGCGCACCGTGCCCTATGTGTCCAAGGCGACAGGCATTCCGCTGGCCAAGGTTGCGGCGCGCTGCATGGCCGGTCGCAGCCTGAAGAAACAGAAAATAACGAAAGAGATCGTGCCCGATTATTTTTCCGTGAAAGAAGCCGTGTTTCCCTTCAACAAGTTTCCCGGCATCGATCCCCTGCTGGGGCCGGAAATGAAATCCACCGGTGAAGTCATGGGAGTGGGACGCAGTTTCGGTGAGGCCTATGCCAAGTCGCAGATTGCCGCCGGTGTGAGCTTGCCGAGTAAAGGCCGGGCATTTCTGAGCGTGCGCAATACTGACAAGCCGGGTGTTGTCGAAGTTGGTCGTCAATTACTGGCGCAGGGTTTTGAACTGGTGGCAACACGTGGCACCGCCGAAGTATTGAGTGAAGCGGATCTGGATGTGCAGACTGTCAACAAGGTGAGTCAGGGGCGGCCACATATTGTCGATATGATCAAAAACGATGAGATCAGCCTGATAGTGAATACCACCGAAGGCAGTCAGGCCATCGCCCATTCCGCCACCATTCGTAGTAACGCGTTACAGCATAAAGTAACCTATACCACCACACTGGCCGGTGGTCTGGCGCTGTGTCGCGCATTACGACAGTCTGATTTAAGCACTGTAAACTGTTTACAGGATTTACATGAGGAGACATCCGCATGAGTCGAGCACCCATGACCAGCCGGGGCGCAGAGAAGTTGCGCGAAGAACTGAAAGATCTGAAAAGCGTACAACGACCCAAAGTCATTCAGGCCATTGCCGAAGCGCGCGAGCACGGCGATCTGAAAGAAAATGCCGAATACCATGCGGCCCGTGAGCAACAGAGTTTTATCGAAGGACGCATTCAGGAAATCGAAGCCGCACTGTCCAATTCGCAGATCATCGACGTGGCGGTTGTTGGCGCCAGCGCCGGAGATAAAGTGGTGTTCGGCGCTACCCTTGAACTGCTGGATGTCGAAAACGACACGGAAGTGACCTATCAGATCGTCGGTGAAATGGAAGCCGACATCAAGCAGAACCTGATCTCCATTACTTCCCCCATCGCCCGCGCCCTGATCGGCAAGTCCATCGATGATGTGGCCGAAGTACAGGCACCCGGCGGTATACGCGAATACGAAATCATCTCGGTGCGTTACGAATGAGCCGGGGAGGGTAAATTTCTTCAACGCAAAGGCGCGAAGGAAAATCATGATGGCTTTTTTATTAATCAATTTCTGTGCCCTTGCATGAAAAAAACTAACGCAAAGACGCAGAGGCGCAAAGATCGCAAAGGAAAATCGCTTTATGAGTTCTGGGAAAATCAATCTCTGCGTCCTTCGCGTCTTTGCGCCTTTGCGTTAAAAAATGCATATCATCGAACGTATACTCCTGACCCTCTGGATCGGCAGCATGTGGGCCATCGGTTATCTTGCCGTGCCGGTGCTGTTTCGGCTGCTGGATGATCGCATGCTGGCGGGGATGCTGGCCGGGCAGATGTTTACCCTGCTGAATTTTCTTGGTTTGTTCTGCGCTACGCTGTTATTTGCAGGCCTGTTATTACAGCAGGGTCGGCAGGCATTGTTCGGCTGGCGCAGCGGCCTGCTTGTGATCATGGTCGTGCTGATTGGCGTGGCTGAATTTGTTTTACAGCCGCAGATGGCGGCGTTAAAACAACTGGGGCTCGAAGGCGAACATCTGCAGCAGTTTCGCTGGTTACATGGTATCTCCTCTATTCTGTTTCTTTTCAACAGCCTCGCTGGCCTGTTGCTGGTGGCGCGCGGTCTGCAAAAATAATACCCTTTCCTTTAGCCTGAAAATACAGGCAGGCAAAAACCTGCTACATTTCCTACATAGATGTCAGGCCTGATGCACAGGAGTAGACCTTGCCGGATTTAATCAAGAGCCAGCTGGAAAAGCGTTGGGGTCGAATTTTTGAAAATTCATTTGATGAAATTTTCATATTTCGTGAAGACAACCTGAAGTTTGTTTTGACCTCAAAAGGCGCGCAAAAAAATCTGGGTTATAGCGCAGAGGAACTTACTCGCATGACCCCGGTTGATATCAAACCGGAGCTGGATCAGCAACAGTTTGATGCACTGATTGCGCCGCTGCGTAAGGGCGAAGAGGATCTGCTGGTATTTGAAACGGTGCATCAGCGCAAGGATGGCAGTCTCTATAATGTGGAAATACGCCTGCAACTGGCTGACGAAGAGTCCCCACCGGTATTCATTGCGATTATTCTGGATATTACCGCGCGTAAGCGGGCGGATGCCGCGCTGCGGGAAAGTGAACAGCGTTATCATGCCCTGGCCAAAGCCGCACCGGTGGGCATTTTCCGTACCGATCTGCAAGGTCAGTGCATCTATGTCAATGAGCGCTGGCAGGAACTGGCCGGAATGAAACAGGCGCAGGCGCTGGGGGATGGCTGGGCGGCCTCAATACACCCGGAAGATCGGCAACAGGTATTTAACGAATGGTCTGAGGCCGCACAGGCGCAACGCAGCTTTCGCATCGAGTGTCGTTTCCAGAAACCCGATGGTCAGGTGATCTGGGTATTGGCGCAGGCCGAAGCAGAGCGAGATACCAATAACCAGATCGTGGGTTATGTCGGTACAGTCACCGATATCAGTGCCCGCAAGCTGATTGAAGATAAACTGGCTGATCAGCGGGATTTACTGGAAGAGCGGGTAGCCGAGCGTACTGCGGAACTTTCTCGTACCAATCAGGAACTGGAATCCTTCAGTTATTCGGTCTCCCATGATTTACGTTCACCCTTGCGCGCCATCGATGGCTTTAGCCAGGCCTTGCTGGAAGACTATGGGGAACACTTCGACGAGACCGGACAGGATTACCTGCATCGGGTACGCGCCGCCAGTCAACGCATGGGGCAGTTGATTGATGCTCTGCTGATGTTATCGAGGGTAAGCCGCCATGCTTTGCAACGAAAACCCATTGCGCTGTCTTCGCTGGCAGAGGAGATCATTGCTGAATTGCATGAGAATGATCCCGAGCGGGAAGTCGAAATTCTGATTGCCGATGATCTGACGGTGGATGCCGATATGAATTTGTTGCGCATTCTACTGGAAAATTTGTTATCCAATGCCTGGAAATATACGGCGACGGTTGAACATGCAAAAATAGAATTAACCGCGCACGAGGAAAATGGCGAAATGATTTATGTCGTTAAGGACAACGGTGTTGGTTTCGACATGCGCTATGTGAACAAACTGTTTGGCGCTTTTCAGCGTTTGCACGGCACCGAGTTTGAAGGCACCGGCATCGGCCTGGCAACGGTTCAGCGCATTGCCCATCATCATGCGGGTCGGGTCTGGGCGGAAGGTGAGACGGGGAAGGGGGCGACGTTTTATTTTACCCTGTAGGTACGGCCTGTAGGTACGACTTCAGTCGTACGCGGTGGTGGTTGTACGACTGAAGTCGTACCTACGCAGGCAATTCAATACGCGGTTTTTCCGCGCGGCGGTAGATCGCACAAATATGGCCAATGGCCTGTACCAGTTCGGCGGAACTGTGTTCGAGAATTTGCTCGATCATTTCCTGACGTGTCGTTTTGTCAGCGGCATTGAGGCGTACCTTGATCAACTCGTGGTGCTCAAGTGTGGCGTCGATTTCATTCATCACGTTGTCAGTCAGACCGGACTGGCCGACGATCACCAGTGGTTTAAGCGGATGGGCGAGTTTGCGTAAATGATTACGCTGGATTTTATTTAATGACATGAAGTTAAAGATACAAGATACAAGGGAAAAGGTACACACCCCGGCATTTTCCTTGTATCTTGTTATCTTTTCCCTTTTATCTGTTTTTATGAAAAAAAATCGAAGCAAATCCAGCGGCAAGTGGCTGCGGGAACATTTTGATGATGTCTATGTCAAACGGGCGCAACAGGAAGGCTATCGTTCACGGGCGGTGTACAAGCTACTTGAGATCGACGGCAAAGATCGTTTGCTTCGCCCCGGCATGACCGTGGTGGATCTGGGGTCTGCCCCCGGCAGTTGGTCGGAGGTGGCGGCGAAGAAAGTCGGTCACAAAGGGCGAGTGGTGGCACTGGATATCCTGCCCATGGACAGCATTGCCGGGGTGGAGTTTATTGAAGGGGATTTCCGTGAACAGGCGGTGTATGACCAGTTGCTGGAAACCTTGGCCGATACGCCGGTAGACCTTGTAATTTCCGATATGGCGCCCAATATCAGTGGTTTGAAGGCCGTCGATCAACCGCGAGCGATGTATCTGGCAGAGCTGGCGCTGGAAATGGCGGAAAAAGTCCTCAAGCCGGGCGGGGATTTGCTCGTTAAAGTGTTTACTGGCGAAGGACTGGATGAGTACAAAAAAACCATGCGGCCGTTGTTTGAGAAGATCATTGTGCGCAAGCCCGCTGCTTCCCGCCCCCGATCCCGTGAGATTTACTTATTGGCTCGAGGTTATCGAAGTCAGGCATAGCCCGGATAAACCACCGGGGAAAGTACCTCCACGATATAATTTTCTGTAAAATGCACAGAAAATGATGTCTAAAGTATTAATCTGTAGTAACGTGAGTATTGAGAAAATGACCCGGACAAGCCGGGAAATGAGGAATTAAATTGAACGACCTGACCAAGAATATCCTGCTGTGGGTGATCGTCGCGATCATCCTCATGTCCGTTTTCAACAACCTGACCCCGACCGGTTCCGACAATAAACTGGTCTATTCTGATTTCCTGCAAAATGTGAAACAGAATCAGGTGCGTGAAGTGTTGATCATGGGGCGCAATATCACCGGCGTGATGCAAAGTGGCACCCGCTTTAGCACCTACAGTCCGGAAACCAGCAATACTGCGCTGATTGGCGATCTCATGGACAATGGCGTAAAAATCAACGCCAAGCCGATGGAACAGTCTATCTGGACCCAGATTTTCATTTCCTGGTTCCCCTTCCTGCTGATCATCGGCCTGTGGATTTTCTTCATGCGCCAGATGCAGGGTGGCGGCGGTGGCCGGGGTGCCCTGTCTTTCGGTAAGAGCAAGGCGCGCCTGCTGGGCGAGGATCAGATCAAGATCACCTTTAACGATGTCGCCGGTGTGGACGAGGCCAAAGAAGAAGTTTCCGAGCTGGTGGAATTTCTGCGTGATCCGGCCAAGTTCCAGAAACTGGGCGGCAAGATCCCCCGCGGCGTGCTCATGGTCGGCTCGCCCGGTACCGGTAAAACCCTGCTGGCCAAGGCCATTGCCGGTGAAGCCAAGGTGCCGTTTTTCACTATTTCCGGTTCCGACTTCGTGGAAATGTTCGTCGGCGTCGGCGCATCCCGTGTGCGCGACATGTTCGAACAGGCCAAGAAACATGCGCCCTGTATCATTTTCATCGACGAAATCGACGCCGTGGGCCGCCATCGTGGCGCCGGTCTGGGCGGTGGTCATGACGAACGCGAACAGACCCTCAACCAGTTGCTGGTGGAAATGGATGGCTTTGAAGGCAACGAAGGCGTGATTGTGATTGCCGCCACCAACCGTCCCGACGTGCTGGACCCGGCCCTGCTGCGCCCCGGTCGTTTCGATCGTCAGGTGGTGGTGCCGTTGCCCGACATGCGTGGTCGTGAGCAAATTCTCAAGGTGCACATGCGTAAAGTACCCGTGTCGGACAACGTCAATGCCAAGAATATTGCCCGTGGTACGCCCGGCTTTTCCGGCGCCGATCTGGCCAATCTGGTCAACGAGGCTGCCCTGTTTGCCGCCCGCGCCAACAAGCGGCTGGTGGAAATGGACGAGTTCGAGAAGGCCAAGGACAAGATCATGATGGGCGCCGAGCGCAAGTCCATGGTCATGAGTGAGGACGAGAAAAAACTCACCGCCTATCACGAGGCCGGACATGCGATTGTGGGTCTGAAAGTACCGTCCCATGATCCCGTCTACAAGGTCAGCATTATTCCCCGTGGCCGCGCCCTGGGCGTGACCATGTTCCTGCCGGAAGAAGATCGTTACAGCTACAGCAAGGAACGGCTGGAAAGTCAGATCGCCAGCCTGTTCGGCGGGCGCATTGCCGAGGAGCTGATTTTTGGCTCGGACAATGTGACCACCGGCGCCTCCAATGATATTCAGCGTACCACCGAGCTGGCGCGTAACATGGTCACCAAGTGGGGGCTGTCAGAAAAACTGGGGCCGCTGACCTACAGTGAGGAAGAAGGGGAAGTGTTCCTCGGCCATTCGGTGACCCAGCACAAGAATGTCTCCGATGAAACCGCGCATATCATTGACGAAGAAATCAAGAATATCGTCGAGCGTAATTACCAGCGTGCACGGCAGATTCTGGAAGACAATATGGATATTCTGCATGCCATGTCCGATGCACTGATCAAGTTCGAGACCATCGACAAGGATCAGATTGACGACATCATGGACGGGCGAACACCCCGCAACCCGGATGGCTGGGACGATGAACCACCTTCCTCGGATGCGCAGAGCCGGACAAATGACAGCAAAGATAATAAAGACAGCAAGGGCACCATAGGTGGCCCTGCAGGCGAACATTAAAAAAGGGGTCGGAGTAATTTTTTGTTTCCTGTGACATGATTTAGCTTAGCGGCTAATCGGAGCCATCCCTTCTCCCTCAGGGAGAAGGCCAGGATGAGGGGGTAAATAAAACAATGCGTTACCCCATTCAGATCCCCTCACCCCAAGCCTCTCCCGAAGGGAGAGGGGGTTAACGGGACAGCAGTGAAATAACATCAGAAAAAATGACTCTGCCCCTGTTTTTTGAACACCCCGTAAGCGGGGTGTTTTTCATTGGATAAGGCAAAAAAGGAGACAGCTATGGTTCAGATCCCTGAAAAACAGCAACAGATTCTTACTGCGCACTCCGGTCTGATTCATCGCGTGGTCAAGGCCTGTGCCAATCGGGCGCAGGTGCCGGATCTGGATCAGGTACTGTTCCAGGCCGAGCAAAATGACTGGCATGCACTGGTCAAGGCGATTCGTCGAATACTCAAGGGTGAACGTAACCTGAATGCTTTTCGAGATCTGGATGAAGAAGATATTGTCATTATTGAATCCATTTTAATGGGCTTGCAGAATCCGGATACCCTGCCCAGTCTGGAGGCGAATTATGATCCCAAAGTGGCGGCGCCGGGCATTGCCTCGATGGTGCATACCGTTCGTGGCGGCAATGTTGAAGCATTACAGGTGGTATCGAACATGGCAGTACAAATGCATCAGGCCGGTGGCGACATGGGGCGCCTGGCCGCGATCATGCGTCCATTGATCGAAGGTGAACGGGACCCCGACAAACTCTGCGAAGGCTTTACCGATGCCGGTCAGCAACTGGTACTGGATATACTCGCCGAGTTGACGAAACTCGAAGCGCACTGAAGTGAATAAAAACAGGTTAGCGTAACAGTTTTGTGCGACCGCGTTATTGCATAAATGCCATCAAAAAGTTTTTACTCTGAGCCCATTGTTACGCTGGCGAGTTGTCATGGCCGACATCTGTCGCTTTCCCGTCCCCGGATCATGGGGATACTCAATGTTACGCCCGATTCTTTTTCCGATGGCGGTCAGTTTGTCAACGCGGATGCGGCGCTGGCACAGGCCGGGAAAATGCTCGCGGATGGCGCGGATATTATCGACATTGGCGGCGAATCCACCCGACCCGGCGCGCAGGCGGTTTCGGTTGAAGAAGAGCTGGCGCGAGTGATTCCGATCATTGAAGCCTTGCGTGAACAAAGCGATGTATTTATTTCCGTGGACACCAGCAAGGCAGCGGTGATGTCGGCGGCAGTGGCCGCCGGCGCGGATATGATCAACGATGTGCGCGCCCTGCGTGAACCCGGGGCGCTGGATGCGGCAGCGGCACTGAACACCCCGGTTTGCCTCATGCACATGCAGGGGGAGCCGCGCAGCATGCAACAGCAGCCGCATTATGACGATGTGCTGAATGAAGTAAAAAGCTTTCTCGACTCAAGAGTGACAGCCTGCGAACAGGTGGGAATCGCACGCGAGCAGATAGTCATCGATCCCGGCTTTGGTTTTGGCAAAAAGCTGGAACACAACCTGGCCCTGTTTCGCCAGTTACCGGATTTGCAATCGCTCGGCCTGCCGATACTGGTGGGGGTCTCGCGCAAGTCCATGATCGGTGCGGTGCTGGATATTCCCGTCGAAGAACGCATGGCGGCAAGCGTCGCCCTGGCTGGACTGGCTGTATGGCTGGGTGCCGCCATCATTCGCACCCATGACGTGCGCGAAACCCGTGATGCCGTTAGAATGTGCCATGCAGTGGCTCAGAGCGAAGGGTGATTTTTCAACGCAAAGGCGCAAAGACGCAAAGGACACAAAGGATTTTAATGAGGCAAAGCCAGTGGATTCGACGCATAAAATTTGTTTTTTTCCAAAAGCAATAATGATTCATAAACACTTTTACCAACCTGAAAATAAAACTTTGCGCCCTTTGCGCCTTCGCGTCTTTGCGTTAAAACGAACAAAATCTCAGAAACAGAAGGGTTTTAATGAGGCAAAGCCAGTGGATTCGACACATAAAATTTGTTTTTTTCCAAAAGCAATAATGATTCATAAACACTTTTGCCAACCTGAAAATAAAACTTTGCGCCCTTTGCGGCTTTGCGTCTTTGCGTTAAAACAAACAAAACCTCAGGAACAGAAATGACAAGAAAATATTTTGGAACGGATGGTATTCGCGGTCGGGTGGGGGAAGATCCCATTACCCCGGATTTCGTGCTCAAGCTGGGCTGGGCGGCCGGTCGCGTGCTGGCCCGGCGTGCGGGTGGCAAGATCCTGATTGGTAAGGACACGCGCATTTCCGGTTACATGTTTGAGTCGGCGCTGGAAGCCGGGCTGTCGGCGGCGGGGGTGGACTGTCATCTGCTCGGGCCCATGCCCACGCCGGGTATCGCCTATCTGACCCGCACCCTGTTTGCCGAGGCGGGTATCGTGATCAGCGCCTCGCACAATCCCTATCACGACAATGGCATCAAATTCTTTTCTGCCCAGGGTAGCAAGTTGCCGGATGAAGTGGAGTTGGCGATTGAGGCAGAGCTGGACAAGCCGCTGCGCTGCAACGAATCCGCGGCTCTGGGCAAGGCCGAGCGGGTGGAGGATGCGGCTGGCCGCTATATCGAGTTTTGCAAGAGTACCTTTCCGAATAACTACGATCTGCGTGGTCTGAAAATCGTGGTGGACTGCGCCAATGGCGCTACCTATCACATTGCGCCCAAGGTGTTCGCCGAGCTGGGGGCAACGGTGTTCTGCGTGGGCGATCAGCCGGATGGCCTGAATATCAATGCCGGTTGTGGCTCCACCCATCTGGATCTGTTACAGGAAAAAGTCCACCAGTATCAGGCGGATATCGGCATTGCCCTGGACGGCGATGGTGATCGGGTGCTGATGGTGGATGCGACGGGGCGTATTATTGATGGCGATGAATTACTCTATGTCGTCGCCATGCACCGGCAACAGACCGGCACCCTCAACGGCGGTGTGGTGGGCACGCTGATGACGAATCTGGGGCTGGAACACGCTTTCAAAAATGAGAACATCGCCTTCAAGCGCGCCGCCGTGGGCGATCGCTATGTCATGGAACGCCTGCTCGAAGATAACTGGATCCTTGGCGGCGAGTCTTCTGGCCATATCATCTGTCTGGATCGCACCACCACGGGGGATGGCATCGTCTCTGCCCTGCAGGTGCTGGCAGCCATGCGGGATAGTGAATGCAGTTTGCAGGAACTGCTACAGGGAATGGAGAAATATCCACAGGTGTTGCTCAATGTGCGTCTGGCGGAAAAAGTGGACGTGCTGGCGCGTCAACCGGTGAAAGAGGCCCTGCGCGGTGCTGAGAATGAACTGGCGGATCGGGGCCGGGTATTGCTGCGCGCCTCGGGCACCGAGCCACTGATTCGGGTGATGGTGGAAGGGCAGGATGCCGTCCAGGTGGAAACCGTGGCGCAGCAACTGGCGGATGTGGTGGAGAGCAGTCTTTAACTTTAATAGAAGAATTCAACGCAAAAATAGAAGAATTCAACGCAAAGACGCGAAGGCGCAAAGGACGCAATGTTTTGGCTTTACATGAAGGTTGAGCGGCGAACCGTATACGCTATCATCTTTTAAACCCGAGTTTTTAAGTCATCTGTTTTATCTTCTTGAAATCCTTTGTGTTCTTTGCGCCTTCGCGTCTTTGCGTTGAAAATGTTTTTACAGGTGTGGAAAAGTTTTACAAACACATTTTACATTGATTTATCAGGCGTTTGGCGTTAAGCTTGCGCGCTATTTTTGAGTTCGGTCACACAGGTTTTGGGAGAAATAAATGCGTCAGGTTCTGATAGCAGGTAACTGGAAAATGAATGGTTCGCGCAGCAGCATTCGTGAATTGCTGGATGGAGTGAAAGCGGGCGCGGGTGATGTCAAATCGGCTGAACTGGCGGTCTGTGCGCCGTTTCCCTACCTGGCGGATGTGCAGGAACAACTGAACGGCAGCGGCATCAGCTGGGGGGCGCAGAATCTCAGCACCGAAGAAAAAGGTGCCTTTACCGGTGAAACCTCCGCGGCCATGCTGCTGGATTTTTCCTGCAAATACGTGATTGTCGGCCATTCGGAACGCCGCAGCCTGTACGGCGAAGACGATGCGCTGGTGGCGCAGAAATTTGCCGTGGCGCGCAAGGCGGGATTAAAGCCGATTCTCTGTGTGGGCGAAACCCTGGAAGAACGTGAGTCCGACGTTACGGAAGATGTGGTGGCCCGTCAGCTGGACGCGGTAATTGCGCTGGAAGGCGCCGGCGCGCTGGCCGATGGGGTGATTGCCTACGAGCCGGTCTGGGCGATTGGCACCGGCAAAACCGCGACGCCGGATCAGGCGCAGGCGGTACATGCCTTTATTCGTGCTAAAATCGCCGATGCCGATGCGGCGGTGGCCGACAAGGTTCAGATTCTTTATGGCGGCAGCATGAACCCAGGTAATGCCGCTGAGCTGCTGGCCATGGCCGACATCGATGGCGGTTTGATCGGGGGCGCATCCCTGAAAGCCGATGACTTTCTCGCGATTGGTAAGGCGGCGGGTTAATAAAGTCGTCGCCCGGTTAGCGCAACGGCGAACTTCAGATCTCATAAACGAAAGAAATTATTATGCTGTATAACATTATATTAGTGATTCATGTCTTGATCGCCACCGGGCTGATTGTCCTGGTGC
>Ga0256830_1001700_pt1 | contig 15244 bp, 16 predicted proteins | sample 128326metaG_FD_190537 | JGI IMG/M metagenome (GOLD analysis project Ga0256830, IMG submission 190537) | Hydrothermal vent microbial communities from Lau Basin, Pacific Ocean - 128-326 | ecosystem: Environmental > Aquatic > Marine > Hydrothermal vents | place: Pacific Ocean: Lau Basin | collected... | reverse complement strand
TTTCGAAAAAGAATACAATTCCGATCCATTGCGAAAGAAGACACCCCCTATTCCGGCCGTTTTGGAATGAAGATCAGCCGCGCCGTCGACATACAACTCAGTTGGTTTATTGGTGGCAAGTTTCTTGCGAATACCTTCCAATATCCGGTAATCATTATCCCTGGCGGCGCTGTTCAGATATTGTCCGAGCATTCTGCGCAGCGCATCCACTTCCCGGGGGGTAAAATCGAACATCATATTGAGTCTTCCATTTCCTTTTGGTCAGTCCTTTTCAGGCGTTATGATCCGTTAGCAAAAGTAGGGGTTTGTGCCCCTTTTCACCGGGCATTCTTCCCAAAAATAACACCAGTTGCACAATATTGTTTCCCGGGGCGGAAAGGAACCGGCGTTTTCAATTTTCAGGCGGATCTCATCGATCGTCGCCCTGGTTCTCTGAATCAGGGCGCGCAACTGTTGTGCGTTCCTTGAGGAACGCACTTCCACCCTTCTCTGTACGAAATGCCAAACCAAAGTAACCCGACGGACATCCCGTTCCTTTTGTTTTAAAGCCAGTTGATAAAGGGCCAACTGTCCATCCCGATCGGCCTGGTTTTGAGTAAAAGCGCGCTTGCCGGTTTTGTAATCATGAATTTCCCAGTGACCGTTGCCATCGTGATCGAGACGATCAACAATACCTTTTAAACGGTAATTCCGATCTCCGTCCAAAGAAAATTCGAGTACGATTTCATTTCCCACCACCGATTGTTCGAAGGGATGGTAGGTCCGGTAATACCAGGCCAGGCAATTCTCTCCCAAAGAGTAATAATCTTCGGATGAATGTTCGGACCTGACGATCGCAATGCGGTCATGCCATTTTTGCCGCCAATTCAGCCGGTAAAAATCGATAACGGAATCGAACAGTACGAAACGTCCGGCCAAAACTTCGTTATATAAAAATTCCAAAGCTTCGTGAACGCGTTTCCCCATGAACGCTTCGATGCCTTCGTCGGGTTTTTGAATTTTATCGAGGTAACGCAATTTAAACCGGTGGGAACACTTTCGGTATGTTTCCAGGCTGCTGTAAGAAAAACGATTTATCATGTAAATACCGGTACCACGGATCAAGGCGTCCCGTAAAACGGCGTTTCCAACCGAAATTCCCCGAATCCACTTTCATCGACAAAAACAAACGACTGGTTCAGACGATAATAATACCAAATTTCATAGGTGTTGCTCCGGCGCGGCATGGTGGTCCTTTCAATATCGTCCGGGGGCCCCAATAAGATGTAGATCATCCCCATATCGGTCCGCCAACCGGGCTGAAATCCCGAAAAACGATCATTGGCATATTTGACCCGTTTATAATATTCTTCCATTAATTCATTGTAAAGAGTCGAAGGGGTGGGATCTCTTTTTTTCCAAAACTCCTGAAATAGTTTTTCCCGTTCCTTCCAATTCGCATTTTTCAACCTGGCCCGCTCTTCGTTGGTCAAAATATAGCGCATTTGTTTCAATGCCTCGCCGATATCGGAAATAAAATCGGAAATACCCGGTTTGACCACCTTAATGGTAACCTGTTTTTCCTTACGCTTGCCACCCTGCCGCAATTTGACTCCCAGATTGAATTTTATTCCCTTGAGCACATCCTTCGGTATGGCGACCGTATGAGTAAAAGTATGACTCTCAGCGGTAAGGGATTGCGTTTCTTTCCATATTACTTCACCGTCTTTTGACGTGAGTTTCAGTAGTAATTCGTAGGGGCCCGGCTTAACACGACCGGATAAGAACACCTGCAATTCATTATCTATTTCCCTGACGATATTTTGGAAAGCCGGTATTTTCCCCGGTCCGAATCCCCAATCACCCTTTCTGTTGGTTAAAGCCAGGGGTGGGAAAAGCACAAATTTTCCGGCATACCCGGAGAGATTAACTTTCGCGTTCTTCTCCCCGCGGTGACGGGTATCCAGGTCGACGATCTCGCCGTTTATCAGGTAATTACCGGGCACCACCGAGAACTCGGACATCAGCACTACCGATACCGCTTGCGAAACAGTCACCAAATAATCTTTCGCGCGTATGGATTCCTGCCAGAATCTGCGTTTTACCTGGAGCCCTTCACTATTCTTTAAGGCAATGCTTGCTTCATAATCGGAGCGAAATATTTTACCGTCTTTAACGAACTGAAGCGCGAAGTACGGAATCTCGAGATAGGTATAAATTTTTATTGAATCTTCCGAACTGTGGGCCACGGGGAAATAAGCCAGGCTGAACCGGTTGATATTCATGTTTTGATCACGTTCCGAAGATGAATCAATTCCGGACAAAACCTCAAATAAGAGGATACCGATTAATAAAATTTTATCGAATGTTCGCAAACTCACTGATCTTTTTTCCATAAAAAAGAGATTAACCCTTCGGGGGTTCCCAACCAAAGAGTACCGTTGGTAATATACATATCATTTACCCGTCGGATAAATGAATAATTGTACACCCGGGAAAAATGCTGTCGCAAATCAATCCGGATTACCCCGTCCAACGTACCGAGAAAACACTGGTTACCGGAAAATTCCATCGCCAGTACCCGTTTGCCTTGATATTCCGAGGGTTCGATGATGACATCCCACTGTTTTGACTTGGAATCGTATCGCAGTATCCCCTGGGGAGTTGCGATAAACACCTGTTGTTTATACGATCGAATCTTCCAAAAATACGAAAACACTTTCTGGCGCCCCCTCAAGAGGGAAAAATCACCGAAAGCGGTATATTTAACCAGCGTTTTCCGTTGCGTGTCATAAATATAAAGGCCCCGCTCGTTTCCAATCCATAATTGATCGCCGATTATTTCCAGGTCAAAAATAAACCTTCCCAGGAACAGGTCTTCAATTCCGATCGGTTCGGCGCGTTTCGTTTTAATATTCATCCTCGCAATCCCGGCGGACAAACCAACCCAAACATAGGCGGAATCATCGGACGCCATGGTTACGATCGACCCCACCGGTAAACCCCGTGTTTCGTCAAGTATACGCCAGAAAGATTCTTTTTTATCATAAACAAGGATCCCCGATTTACCTCCCAACCAAATTTCATCTCCCACTTCCAGACTGGAAAACAGGGATTGGGGATTCATATTGATGTTCACATCAAAATCAAAGAAATCAAACATCTTCCGTCGATAATCAAAGCGCGTAACCCCTGTGGCTTCGACGCCATATCGCCCGGCGACCCAGAATTGACGGCCATGCGTAAAGGTAGTGACATCCGTGTTGGCCAGGCCGAAACGCTGGGGATAAAAAGCCTCCAGTTGTTTATCTCCCAAAAAGATGGTGCCGTCTTCAGCGCCGATCCAATATTCCTGTCCCTGGTAAATGGTGGTAATATCGGTCACCCGCCCGAAAGGATCGATGAACTGATTCAGGTTCAGCATCCAGCCGTCCATTACGGAATAATCGGCAATCTTTTCCGGCGGTTTTTCCCCCGGCAACAGCGGTCCGCTGCTCCAGGCAATCGAATCCTCATCGGGTTTCGGCGCCATCCCCAATACGATCCCCGATAAATGATCCAATTTGATAAACATCGATCCGGCCAACAGCCATAAATTCCTCGCGGAAGAACCCATCCTCAGTATCCGCGTCCCGGAAGCGATGCCAATATCCTCGAAACTGAGATAGTACCAGTCGCCTTCACGGCTGTAGCTATATTCAAGCCCCTTATCGGTTACCACCCACAATGTACCGGTCTCACGGTCAAAATGAACCAGTTGAATCCGATTACCCGATAATCCCTGGGCGCGCGTTATCGGCGGGGCGAAAGCGTTTCGAAATATATGATAACGGACAATGCCGCCGTCTTCGGTTCCGAAATAGACATAATTGTATCCTTCCGTAATGGAATTAATTCTTCCCAGATGCCGATAGGCGGTCCAATCAAAGGGGTCGAACCGTGGTTCCGGTTGAGCTGTCAAAAACAGTGGGCAGGAGACGACCAGGAACAGAGAAAATGGGAATAATAATTTCATTCGGGATATTTCATCGAAGCATGCTGATCACCTCAATGACGGATACACCTTTCACGCTACTATGGTTAAATACCAATCCGGCCCAAGGGGCCTTTATTTGCCTCTGAATTGAATCTTTTGGTTGTAAACCGGAAGAACGGGGAACGGCCGATTCGCCGGGGCGCCATAGACCAATGAAACGGTCGGGATTGGTGTATCCGCCCAGCGGAAAATCACCCCCTGTTGTTATGATGATCCACAATTTCCAGGAGCATCTCAATCGTAATGGGAACAACGCCTACTTCTTCGCACACCCTTCCGGCGGCGTAATTCGCTAAAATCGCCGCTTCTTCCGGCGATGCGCCCGAAATGTCCGCCAGGGCAAACGTACTGATGACCGTATCTCCGGCGCCGGATACATCGTGCACGCGTCGCGCTTTCGTCGGAATGGTAACATGACCGGAATCGGAAAAAATGGAAATCCCTTCCGCCCCCCGGGTCACCATTAATATTTCCACCGCCATCCGGGAACGCAACTGATGTCCCTGATCGATGAATTTATCGAGCGCGAACTCCGGTCCGATTGCCACCTGGAACTCCTGCCAGTTCGGCTTGAACAAGCGCACACCCCGGAAATCATAAAAATTATTCTTCTTCGGATCGACAAAAACCGGCACCGGGATCTCCTTCGCCCGTTCAATCATTTCCCGAATCAGATCGGGAGTGAACAATCCCTTGTTGTAGTCTTCCAGGATCAGGGCATCGCAGTCCGGCAACAATTCGTCCAACCTGGCCAGCAACTCATTTCTGACCTGTTCGCCGATCACACTTTTCGTTTCCTGGTCAACCCGTACAACCTGTTGATTGTGAGCGATTACCCGGGTCTTAACAGTCGTCGGGCGACCGGGATCGACAACCACCCCTTCGATATTGATGCCATTGGCCCGTAACTGTTCAAGCAGGGTTTTGCCATGAGAATCATCCCCGATGATACCAACGCTATACGTTTTACAGGACAGGTTGGCCAAATTCAGCGCCACATTGCCGGCTCCTCCGGGATTATGGTTACTACGTTGGACATGAATGACGGGAACCGGCGCTTCCGGCGATATTCTTTCCGCATTACCCCAAAGGTACGAATCCAACATCAGGTCGCCTATTACCAAAACCGACTTGGATTCAAATTGACCGGTAATTTCCAGTAAACGCGATTTCTTCATATTATTCGACCGGTATTTCGGTATCGTCAGCGGATTTCGGCAGGAAAGCGGCCAGAATCAGATACAGCAGGATCCCCACCCCGTAACTCATGAAGGTCCCGAATACCCATATAAAACGGATAACGGTTGAATCGACATGTAAGGTTTCCGCAATCCCGCCGCACACCCCGGCAATTCTTTTGTCTTCCTCCGAAAGATGCAATGGCAAAACATTTTCACGGCTAAGAAGCGATGTCAATTCATTCCGGCGCGTATAAATCAGGTACACGCCCACGGCGATAATCACGACGGCAAAGACCACATTTACACCCGAGCCCCAGAAGGCATCCCAAATCATCTGAAACAAGTGACTGTGTTGCACGAACAGTATGATACCGACGATTATCAACAAAGCGCCCCATAGAATCCGGGAATGCGTTTCCTTTTTCTCGTCCTTCACCGGACGATAGGGGACGGCTCCTTCCTCGGGAATGATAATCATGGCCAGCACGTACGCCAGGATTCCGGATCCGCCAAACAGGGTAAAGAAAATCCACACCAGGCGAATTAAAGCCGGTTCCAGGTTGAAATATTCGGCAAATCCGCCGCACACACCGGCGATAACCCGATCTTTTCGGGATCGAACAATTCGTCTCATTTTGATTCTCCCAGTAACACCTCAAGATGGGCATGAACACTTTCCGACAACCCTTTCAAGTCATATCCTCCTTCCAGTACGGACAATAACCGGCCCCGGCAACATTCCACGGCCAATCGTTTGAATTCCCGGGTCATTCGTCGATATCCTTCGGTTGTGACGGACATTCCCCCCAGGGGATCCAGTTCATGGGCATCGAATCCGGATGACAAAATAAGGAAATCGGGTTGATAGCCCAATACCCTATCGGTTAGTGGACCTTTCACAATATCAAGATAAATATCGTCCCCGGAACCCGCGTTTAACGGGTAATTCACGGTGGTTCCAAGTCCCGCACCGATTCCGGTTTCACTTTTATCGCCCGTACCCGGGTAAAAGGGGTAGCGATGAAGACTGATATACAAGACATTCGGATCGGACTCGAATATATGTTGGGTGCCGTTGCCGTGATGCACATCGAAGTCAATAATCGCGATTCTTTCCGGGTTGTATTGTTGGCGGGCATATTGAGCGGCAATCGCCACATTATTAAAGAAACAGAAACCCTGGGCCGAATTTTTTTCCGCGTGATGCCCGGGGGGACGCAGAAGGACCATGGCGTTCTCAACCTCCCGGGAGAAAATACAGTCCACCGCCTGGACGGAAGCGCCGGCCGCCAGTAGGGCGACGTCGAACGTGTCCGGGCAGATGGGATTGTCCACTGAATCCATAACCGGCTCCCCGTTAATACAGGCCGCTTCAAACCGGGAAATATAGTCCGCGGAATGGACCAGAGCGGGAACCGAAGGGTCTTTTTGGCGCGGTTCATAGACCCGCAATTTATCGAGCAACCCTGAGGTCTCCAGATCATCCGTAATTGCCGTGAGCCGACGGGGAGATTCGGGGTGACCGGGACCGGTGTCGTGATCCAGAAAACGTCGCGAGGTTATTAGCCCGGTTGCCATCATTCATATTCCCGGGTCAGGCGAAAATGTTTGTCCCCACGCGAACACCGATTAACATGCTGCTACTAGCGTTTACGGAACTGGTTTTTACCGCTGCCGGGACGTATCTTGGCCACGTGGCCGTTATCCAGGTGAATCAAGACGGCGGCAAACTTCTTGATAATCTGATCGTTGGGGGCGGCCAGAATGATCGTCGTTCCCAGATCGCGATTCATTTTCTTCAGTCGTCGCCGGAAATCGTATTCCAGCGAGTTATCCATCACGGTCGCGTAATCGTCGATAAGCAATACCCGGGGATCACTTTCAACTGCCAGAATCATGTTAATCCAGGCGCATTCACCGGGAGAAAGGTTTTTTAAGGGCAGGTCCCAGAAGGTTTTCTGAACTCCACGGGAAAAATATTTATTTTTAATCTGATTACTTTTTTTCGGATACAGGGCGTTTACAATCTGGCTGACCTTTTGTCCCTCCGGCAATCGGTCGACACTGGCAAGGTAAATACTTTCATTGCCTTTTACCTTACCCAACCATGAATACTTGAATTCCTCATTATCGTATTTTAATGACCCGGAGGACTGTTTCTCCAGCCCGGCCAGGATTCTTAACAAGGTTGATTTCCCGGAGCCGACCGGCCCGATCACGCCATATACTGTTCCGGGGTGAAATTGGAGCCTGCCAATTTGCAGAACAGTACGTTTTCCGTATTCCTTCTTGAGATCCCTGATCTCATATATAAGTTTCGTTCGTTGATTCATCATTTACTCCTTTATTCGTAAGAATAAATGATGAATCGGAAAGTGTGTTTACCGGTTCTCCAAAAACCGCTCGGCGTCTATGGCCGCCATACAACCTGAACCCGCCGCGGTTATGGCTTGACGATAAACATGATCCTGTACGTCACCGCAGGCAAAAATACCCGGTATGCTGGTTACGGTACTCTTGTTTCCGGTGAGTATATAACCCTTACTGTCCATTTCTAAGATACCCTCAAACAGAGCCGTGTTTGGCGAGTGACCGATTGCTAAGAATACTCCTTCACAAGGTTCCTTCCGGGTACTACCGGTCTTCGTATCTTTCAGAATGACCCCGGTAACTCCGGATTCCCTGGTTCCCAGGATGTCTTCAATCACTGAATTCCAGTGAAAATGGATCTTGGGATTGCTTTTGGCACGATCCTGCATAATCTTGGAAGCTCGCAGTTCGTCACGTCGATGGACAACCCATACCTCGGAGGCGAATTTCGTTAAAAAAATCGCTTCCTCCATCGCGGAGTCGCCACCTCCGACAATCAGTACTTTTTTATTTTGAAAAAAGAACCCATCACAAGTCGCGCAAGCCGATACTCCGTATCCCATCAGTTCTTTTTCCGAATCCAGCCCTAACATCCGGGCTGAAGCGCCGGTAGATATTATAACGGAATCACTGGTAAATAATTCATCACCTACCCAGACCTTATACGGCCTGTCATTAAAATCAACCTTTGTGACGTGTTTGAAAAAACACTCCGCTCCAAAGCGTTTGGCTTGTTCGCGGAACAGGTCCATTAATGCGGGTCCCATGATTCCTTTCGGGAAACCCGGATAATTTTCCACATCGGTTGTAATGGTTAATTGACCTCCCGGCTGATTACCTTCAAAAACAAGTGGTTTTAAATTAGCTCGGGCGGCATAGATTGCGGCTGTTAATCCTGCCGGTCCCGAACCAATGATAATGACTTTCCGATTCATCATTTTTTATTATGGTTCGCTGTTAAATTGCTTCGTCCAATAGCTTGGTAATACTATCTTTAGGGACAGCACCGATTATCTGGTTAACGACGGAACCATTTTTGAAAATTAATAAACTTGGGATACTACGAATCCCAAATCTCATGGCTGTTTTTTGATTATTGTCAACATTCACTTTTCCCACTTTCACTTTCCCAACATAATCGCCGGCGATTTGTTCCACCGTGGGAGCTATCGCATGGCATGGGCCACACCATTCGGCCCAAAAATCAACTAATACTGGCGAATCCGACTGTAAAACCTCGGTATCAAAATTCTGATCTGTAAATTCCAGTATATTACCTGCCATCATTCCTCCTTTCTTGGCACTTTAAAATGTACTTTAATTTAGACGTTTTATTTAATTGGATTAAACGATTTATTCCCGTTTTCATAAAGCCTGAATTCAAAGTACCTTTTTTTTGACCAAATATCAAAATACAATACGAATATATCCGTAAACAGGCTCCTTTGAATATGAGTTGGTAAAGGCTGTTATTTCCCCGATGAAGACGGTAAAAAGAGTCGCCGGTATTCATCGGTCACCCAACTGACGGACCAATTATGACCCAGGCGATGACCGTCCATTGTCGCCGGCAACCGAAAAACTTTGCTGTTTGGTATCACCACCACTTGCGGATCGGCAGGGAGTTTCCGGAAGGCCTTATCCTGTTCTTTTCGGGTCCGCCACTGGTAATGATGGATATTGCCGTCGGGCATGACGTACATCCGCCGTAACGCCGCCGAATCGAGTCCGCAGCGATCCGTGAGCCCCGGATAACCGGCAAGGGGCGCGGCGATCGTGTGCACCTCCAACGAACGGGGGACCCGCAACCATTGCATGGCAATCGTTGCCACGATTCCGCCGTAACTGTGGGAGAGAATAACCACCTTTCCGGTCTCCGGCAAAGCCGATATCAACGCATTCAATCTTACCGCCAATTGTTTCGCGGCTTCGGCGGGACAAAGCTCCCAGTCATAGCGGTAAAAATAAACCGTTCCATAAGCCGCCACCAAACGATGAAGGGGGTAAACCCATTCATAGCCGCGCGACGCATAACCGTGTACGGCTACCACGATGGTGCTATCCGTAAGCGTATCCCCGTCGGAAATCCGAATAAAACCGAACGGTTGGTTTATTAATTTTTTTCCTGAGGATTTTACCTCCTCACCCAGGGGTAAATCTTTTAACGAAATGGTCGCCTTAATCGTACTTACAGTACCCTGATCCGACTCCCGGCTGAATCCAATCGTGATGGATATAAGCAATAACAGGCCGACCTGAAATCTTCGGACCGGATCGGTGTGTATGTGAAATCTCATGTGCGGATTGATGACAAAATGATTTAAACCAACTCCAATTTTCCCCGGTTTAACCGCCAGGTAATCCCTTAAAGTTACTCTCCCCCGCGGTTCAAGTTAATGACTTTTCCATTCCCGATTAAACCACACATCCGGGATTAAACTGTATCCAATCTCACCCCTTCAGGGCTGGATTTTATAGTTACGACGATTACAATCCGGTTTATGTATTTCAATATCACTATGCCGCCACAGGTTGTCGTTACCGTCGGAAACCGCCTTCCGGTTCATGGTCGGGAGACCATGAACGATCAGGTTTTTTGATCGTTTTTATTAGTCATTCCATGCTCCGGTGTACAAGCCATGTATGAGCGCAATAAGCAATAAAAGGAGATACTGTTAATTTTGCAGAAACGTGCAATATAACCATTGGTTTTTAACCGGATTAAAGATACCTTCACGCAGGTATTCCATTATGGAATGATAAATGCGACAACCTCTTACACTTGATACCTGGGTACGACTAACCAATGGTATCTTACCCGGGGCGTTAGTCGAGATGCCCATATTAGGACTGGGCACGTACATGACCCGAAAGGGCCGCTCAACCTACCGGGCCGTTGTGCATGCTTTACATTCCGGTTATCGACTTATTGACACAGCGAAAGTTTATGGAAACGAAAAGGATGTCGGCGACGCCATACGGGACAGTAAAATCCCCCGCGATCAATTATTCATTACCACCAAATTATGGAATCTGGATCACGGTTACAATTCGACCATAAAAGCGTGCGAAGAAAGTCTTGAATCATTAGGCCTGGATTATCTTGATCTCTACCTTATCCATTGGCCGGTAAAAAATTTGCGACTGGAAACGTGGAAAGCGATGGAAAAATTGCTTTCCGAACAAAAATGCCGGGCTATCGGGGTAAGTAATTACATGATTTGGCACCTTGAAGAATTAATGGAAAATGCCGATGTAATACCGGCCGTTAACCAGGTCGAATTCAGTCCCTATTTATATCAGAAAGAACTCCTGGAGTTCTGCAGAAAACACGGTATCCGGCTCGAGGCGTACAGCCCCCTGACCAAGGGACGGAAGTTGAATGATCCGAAGCTAATCGCGATAGCGCGAAAATATTACAAATCACCGGCCCAGATTCTGATCCGGTGGGCATTGCAACACGATGTCGTCGTTATCCCCAAATCTTCCGACACAGGAAGGATTACCGAAAATATCAATGTTTTCAATTTCTCCCTATCCTCCGAAGATATGGAAGCGCTGGACAATTTCAACGAAGACCTGCGTACCAGTTGGGACCCCTCGACCTTCCCCTGACTTCCATCCCCAATCCAACTCGTATTTTCCGGCGTTCCCGCGAGATCGACTTTTTCGATAAAACGGGAATTTTCAACCAAGTTTAGAGGATAAAATTAGAAACCATTTGTCATCCTCACGCATCATCCGTCGGCGGACATCATCGTTCACAAACTATTTTTACAATAACCAATATTCACTCTATCTTGTGGCCGCATTAAACAATAGCGAGCTCGTAAGAAGATGCGAAAAATAATTCTTTTAGGCGCCGGATTGGTTGGCAGGGCCATCGCCATCGATCTCCATAAACAGTACGACGTGACGGCAGCGGACATCGATGCGAAGGCTTTGGAAGCCTTAGCCGATTCATATAAAATTGAAACGCTTCGGGTGGATTTGTCCGATTCTTCGACAGTAAAAACAATCGTCAAGGATTTTGACATTGTCATTGGAGCGGTTCCCGGTTTCATGGGTTACGAATTGGTAAAAAACGTAATTGCAGCCGGGAAAAATATCGTTGACATATCCTTCTTCCCCGAGGATCCGTTCTCCCTGGATGAGTTGGCGAAGAAACAAAATGTGACCGCCATTATCGATTGCGGATTGGCCCCGGGAATGGACAACCTGATTCTTGGTTACCACTGCCGACGAATGAAAGTAACTTCATTTACATGTCTGGTGGGCGGTTTGCCGGTCATCCGGGAATGGCCCTATGAGTACAAAGCGGTTTTTTCACCGCAAGATGTAATCGAGGAATATATCCGACCGGCGCGTTTTGTCAGGAACGGAAAAATCATTACCAAGGAACCCCTGACCGATCCCGAACTGGTTTATTTCGATCAAATCGGCTCCCTGGAAGCGTGGAATACGGATGGCCTGCGCACCCTGATCCATACCACGGACGTCCCCGACATGATCGAAAAAACACTGCGCTATCCCGGAACTATTGAATATGTGAAAGCTCTCCGTGAAAGCGGTTTTTTCAGTACTGAGGAAATCGAAATTGACGGCCATCCGGTCCGGCCCCTCGACCTTACCGGTAAATTGTTAATATCCAAATGGAAACTACATCCTGGTGAGGAAGACCTGACCGTCATGCGCATCGCAATAACCGGATCCCATCGGGGGAGAAAAGAAACACACACTTATGAATTATTCGACCGGTATGATAAAGCCACACAAACTCTTTCCATGGCGCGCACTACCGGTTATACCTGCACGGCCGTTGCCAATTTGTTGCTCCGGGGGAAAATAAACCGTAAAGGAATCTGCCCCCCGGAATATATCGGTTCCGATCCGGGAAATTTCAATTTCGTATTGAATTACCTCAGGGATAGAGGTGTTGTCTATAAGATCACGACCGACAATACTTGACCATATTTCCCCGGCTCCTCCAAAGGGCCGGGGAAATGACCAATTCTTAAATCCTATAATTCGTCAAGTCCGCAAATGAGTATTTTCGGTGGGATTATTATATTCAGGCCGCGAATAAACAGATTGATTAATAATACTGTATATAGTATTTTTATCAGTGTTATTATTGGTACTGTACAATGCATAAGGAGCAAATCATGACAACCGTTACCGCAAACGAACTAAAAGTGCAAGGGGTGAAAGCCCTGGAAAAATCCCTTGAAGAAGATGGGGAAAGCATTATCACCGTACGGGGGAAGGAAAAATATATTGTAATGGATATGGATCGATATAATTATTTGCGGGAGTGTGAGTTGGAGGCGGCGTTTATTGAGTCCATGAAAGACCTGGAAAATAAAGATTACTTTGTCGAATCCGTTGATGAACATATCTCCCGTCTGAAAAATGAAATATAAAATTATTTATACGAAGTCTTATAATAAAATCGCAACCAAATTTTTAAGACGACACCCGGAATTGGAAAAACAATATGAAAAAACATTGAAACTTCTGGAAATAAATCCCAACCATCCGTCGTTAAGACTACATAAACTCAGTGGTAAACTAAAATCATTATTTTCAGTGTCAGTTAATATTCGATATAGAAAATTGGTTCATTTCATTATAAACGAATATACGATCGTACCGATCAGTATCGGAAGTCATGACGATATGTATCGATAAAAAGTAAGACGTACAGTTTCCGGATGATTGTTTCATTTTCTAAGTGTCGTTGGGCTTGCCTGGATATTTCCATTATCTGTTGAATGTCTTGTTGAGACCGTTCCATAACAATGTCCCTGATCTCCGGGAAAAACCCGAAAACGTCCTGGTAAAATTCCTTGCTGAAACGCTTTCCGTATTCAAGTTTAATTGAATCACCCGGAGCATTTGTTCGTCATCGTCAAGCAGGCCTGCCTGTCGAGGTAACACGTAGACAGAGATGCTTGACGTACACGTACGACAACCATCCTGGTTGTCGACGCTAATCAATACCCAGAACATTTGATCATCATCGTCAAGCAGAGATGCTTGTCGTACAAGTGCGACAACCATCCTGGTTGTCGGTATTATTCAGTACCCGGAACATTTGACCGTTGTCGTCAAGCAAGGATGCTTGACGTACAGGTACGACAACCATCTTGGTTGTCGAGCATAGACCATTAGCAGTAACCGTCAAGCAGGGATGCTTGACGTACACGTACACTGAAAAATTGTATGTCGTCATCAGGCCTGGTTGCCTGACATATCGATCAAATCTTTCAATTCCCTCTTGACATAACTCCATTTCCACTGCCTGGCGTCGCTGACCAATCCGGCTTTCACCGGATTATTGAGAACATATTTTATTACCTCCAGTTCTTCACCCTCACTCCGACAATAATGGTCGAAACTTTCATGGGTCCAGAATTGGCCATTCCGACCTAATATTTTATTCGCTTCGCCGGCGGTGTAACTTTTGACACCATGCATAATATCCGCTAAAGGATAATATTCATCCTCTTTAATCAGCAATGGAACCATTACTTTATGAACGTGGTTCGACATAACACAATACGCCAATAAATCGTATCTTTTTTGATCCCAAAACTTCATTGAATCACATACCAATTCAGCGATTTTTCCGATTTTCAGATGGTGAGGCCCGACGGTTGAATCATGCAAAAATCTATCGTACTTAAAATGAAGTCTTTTTAGCTCCTTTTTGGCAATCCTCGCCCTATCGGGGTTATTTCGTATGATTTTCAACAGCATCTTCTTCTCTTCCTTTAATCGGACTACTTCTTCCTTCGGTAAACTTCCGGCCAACCGAAAGGTTACAAATATAGTTGAACCGGGGGGTTGGATATGAGGAAGATGCCGATAATAAAATTGTTTCATCATGCTAAATTTCGTGTAATTATGATTTATTCAAAAACACCAAGTACAAAGTACGACAACCATCTTGGTTGTCGACGCTAATCAGTACCCAGAACATTTGACCGTTGTCGTCAAGCAGAGATGCTTGACGTACAGGTGCGACAACCATCCCCGGCTACGTTGCACTACGCCGGGCAAGCTCTGGTTGTCGGTTATTATTCAGTACACTGAACAACTGACCGTTGTCGTCAAGCAGGGATGCTTGACGTACACGTACGACAACCATCCCCGGCTACGTTGCACTACGCCGGGTAAACACTGGTTGTCGACATTAATCAGTGCACTGAACATTTGACCATCGTCGTCAAGCAAGGATGCTTGACGTACAGGTACGACAACCATACCCGGCTACGTTGCACTACGCCGGGTAAACACTGGTTATCGGTATTATTCAGTACACTGAACATTTGACCATCGTCGTCAAGCAAGGATGCTTGACGTACAGGTACGACAACCATCTTGGTTGTCGAGCATAGACCATTAGCAGTAACCGTCAAGCAAGCCTGCCTGTCGAAGTAACACCTAGACAGGGATGCTTGACGTACGGGCGTTGAGAAATGTCCTAATTGACAGTAACTTTCGTTTATGGAAATAAAACAATTACTTGCCGGATACGCGGCTCAACTGATCGCCAAAGCGCCCAACATCATTTTCAGCCTGTTCATTTTTATTGCTTTCTGGATTGGCGGGCTGATCCTTCAAAAAGTCATTCGCCGTCTTAGCATCAAACGAAAACTCAATCAGGAATTAC
>Ga0256830_1001699_pt1 | contig 15252 bp, 28 predicted proteins | sample 128326metaG_FD_190537 | JGI IMG/M metagenome (GOLD analysis project Ga0256830, IMG submission 190537) | Hydrothermal vent microbial communities from Lau Basin, Pacific Ocean - 128-326 | ecosystem: Environmental > Aquatic > Marine > Hydrothermal vents | place: Pacific Ocean: Lau Basin | collected... | reverse complement strand
ATCGCGCCGATCGCGATGGAAGAAGGATTGCGTTTTGCAATTCGAGAAGGCGGACGCACAGTGGGTGCGGGCGTTGTAGCTAAAATATTTGAGTAATTATTAATGACTAATAACCAAAGTATACGTATTCGTTTGAAAGGTTTTGATCATCGTCTGATCGATCTTTCTACCAAGGAAATCGTTGAGACTGCGAAGAGAACCGGGGCACAAGTTCGTGGCCCGATTCCGTTGCCAACGAAAATAGAAAAGTTCACTGTGTTGATTTCACCGCATGTCAATAAAGATGCGAGAGATCAGTATGAGATACGAACTCATAAGCGTTTGTTGGATATCGTAGATCCTACGGATAAAACAGTAGATGCTTTAATGAAGTTGGATTTGTCTGCTGGTGTAGACGTTCAGATCAAACTTAATTAATAAATTTTTTAATTTACCCGGCTGATCAATCGTAATCAGCGTATAGAGGAAATAAAAATGACTATAGGTGTTATCGGACGAAAGTGCGGTATGACGCGCGTGTTCACTGAAGATGGTGAATCCGTGCCGGTTACTGTAATTGAAGTCGAACCAAATCGAGTTACGCAGCTCAAAAGTCTCGAAACTGACGGTTATTTTGCGATGCAGGTAACTGTCGGGGAGCGTCGAGCAAGTCGCGTCACTAAGGCATTGGCGGGCCATTATGCCAAAAGTAATACAGCTGCTGGTCGCGGGCTTTGGGAATTTCGCTTAACGGAAGACGAGATTGCTAATGTTGAAGTTGGCGGGGAAGTTAAGGTTGATATTTTTTCAGCTGGCCAGAAAGTCGACATAGCAGGTACTACGCAAGGAAAAGGTAATGCTGGTGTAATTAAGCGTTGGAACTTTTCGATGCAAGACGCAACACATGGTAACTCACTCTCCCACCGGGCTCATGGTTCAATTGGTCAAAACCAGTCTCCAGGTAAGGTTTTTAAAGGTAAGAAAATGTCAGGTCAAATGGGTAATGTGCGTCGCACGGCCATGACTTTGGATGTTGTTCGCGTCGACGAAGATCGCAACCTTATTTTGGTTAAGGGGGCTGTTCCTGGTTCTAAAGGCGGCGATGTCATCATTCGCCCTGCAATTAAGGCCAAGGGAGGGGCGTAAAATGGATTATAAGATAATCGCAGAAAATGGCGCAGAATCGGGCAATATCTCCCTGTCTGAAGCTGTATTTGAAAGAGAGTTTAACGAAGACCTGATTCATCAAGTTGTAACCGCATACCTCGCCGCAAGTCGTGCTGGTACAAAGGCCCAGAAAAATCGCTCAGCAGTTCGCGGTGGTGGTTCCAAGCCTTGGAATCAAAAAGGCAGTGGCCGAGCGCGAGCAGGCACGATCCGTAGCCCGATCTGGAAGGGAGGCGGAGTAACCTTTGCTGCCACTCCACGAAACTACGAGCAAAAAGTTAACAAGAAAATGCACAAAGCTGCAATGCAGTCCATTTTTTCAGAGTTGGCGCGGCAGGATAGGCTGGTTATTGTGGAATCATTAGGGCAAGATACGCCCAAAACCAAGCAGCTTTCGTTGAAGCTGAAAAGTATGGGGTTGGAAAATGTTCTCATAGTTACCGCAGAGTTTGATGAGAACTTGTATCTTTCGGCGCGAAACCTGGTAAAAGTCAATACTGCGAATGTGGGTTCTTTAAGTCCTGTTGGCTTGGTCGCTCACGACAAGGTTGTAGTTACGACGGATGCTGTTAAGAAAATTGAGGAGTTACTTCAATGAGTCAGGAAAGATTAATGAAAGTAATATTGGCGCCTCATGTTTCTGAAAAAACAACCGAGTCTGCTGATTCCGCTAATCAATTCGTTTTTAAGGTTGCCACAGATGCAACCAAGAAAGAAATTAAAAACGCAGTTGAACTTTTATTTGAAGTTAAAGTAGATGCCGTAAATGTTATCAATATTAAAGGCAAGTCAAAAGGTCGTTCCGGTGCCGGTAAAGGTCGACGCCCCGACTGGAAAAAAGCCTACGTGAAGCTTGAGAAAGGCTTTGATATTGATTACATGGGTGCGGAATAGTCGCAAAGGAAATAAATCATGGCGATAGTAAAAACGAAACCAACATCACCCGGCAGACGCTTTTTAGTTAAGGTTGTCAACCAGGACTTGCATAAGGGTAAGCCTTATGCGCCGCTGCTTGAAAAGCAGAAACAGAACGCAGGCCGCAACAACAACGGCCGTATTACCGTGCGTCATCGTGGCGGCGGACATAAACAGCATTATCGAATTATTGATTTCAAGCGTAATAAAGATGGTATTCCAGCGGTAGTTGAACGTTTGGAATACGATCCTAATCGCACATCGCATATCGCATTGTTAAAATATGCCGATGGTGAAAGAAGATATATTATTGCACCAAAAGACATTACAGCCGGTACACCTTTGATTTCCGGTGAAGAAGCGCCAATCAAAGCGGGCAATTGCTTGCCATTGCGAAATATTCCCGTTGGTACCGCGGTTCACTGTATTGAATTGAAGCCGGGCAAGGGAGCCCAGATAGCACGCGCCGCCGGGACTTCAGCTCAATTGGTCGCAAAAGAAGGTCGGCACGCAATGATTCGTTTGCGTTCCGGCGAACAGCGGCTTGTATTGGCCGATTGTCGAGCAACAATTGGTGAAGTCGGTAATTCAGAACACAGCTTGCGCTCCTTGGGTAAAGCGGGTGCAACACGCTGGAGAGGTATTCGACCAACGGTTCGAGGTGTTGTTATGAACCCGGTTGATCACCCGCATGGTGGTGGTGAAGGCAGGACATCCGGTGGTCGTCACCCGGTTTCCCCTTGGGGTGTGCCAACTAAAGGGTACAAAACACGACGTAATAAACGTACAAATAAATTGATTGTACGTCGACGCAAGTAATAGGTTTATAGAGGATAGTGTATGCCACGTTCTATTAAAAAAGGGCCATTCATTGACGAGCACTTGATGAAAAAGGTCGAAAAAGCGGTTGAAGCGAATAATCGTAGACCTATCAAGACTTGGTCGCGACGTTCAATGATAGTCCCTGAAATGGTTGGTTTAACAATAGCTGTTCATAATGGGCGACAGCATGTACCAGTGCTGGTTAATGAAAATATGGTTGGTCACAAGTTGGGCGAGTTTTCAATGACTCGCACCTATCGTGGTCATGTAGCCGATAAAAAATCGCGATAAAAGGGGAGATATGATGGAAGTAGCAGCAAAGCTAAAATATGTACGCGTATCCCCTCAAAAAGCGCGGTTGGTCGCTGATCTTGTGCGTGGGGCTGATGTTGAAAAAGCGCTTCAAATTTTGTCATTCAGTAATAAAAAGGCTGCGGGAATCGTAAAAAAAGTCCTTGAGTCGGCTATTGCAAACGCAGAGCATAATGAAGGAGCTGATATCGATGAGTTGCGCATCAGTGCAATCACTGTCGATGAGGGATCAACCTACAAGCGAATTAAGTCTAGGGCTAAAGGTCGCGCAAATCGAATTTTGAAACGAACCAGTCATATCCAAGTGACTGTTTCCGATCGATAAGAGGATACAACATGGGTCAGAAAATACATCCAATAGGATTTCGGCTGGGAATTACTACTGAGTGGACATCAAAGTGGTATGCGGAATCCAAAGATTACGCGAATTATTTGCACGTAGATTTAAAAGTTCGCGATTATTTGAAAAAGAAATTAGCACATGCTTCAGTTAGTCGAATTGAAATTGCGCGTCCTGCAAAAAATGCACGCATTGTCATTCATTCAGCGCGACCTGGGATTGTTATTGGGAAAAAAGGCGAGGATATTGAGCGCCTAAGAACTGAAGTTTCTAAAATGATGGGCGTGCCGGTTCATATTAATATCGAAGAAATTCGTAAGCCGGAACTGGATGCTACTCTGGTGGCTGAAAGCATTGCTGCCCAGTTGGTAAAACGGATTATGTTTCGCCGGGCGATGAAGCGCGCAGTTACCAACACTATGCGTCTTGGTGCGCAAGGTATTCGTATTAATGTCAGTGGCCGCTTGAACGGGGCTGAAATTGCCCGCGCAGAATGGTATAGAGAGGGTCGCGTACCTTTGCATACCCTTAGAGCAAATATTGATTATGGAACTGCTGAAGCGCTAACGACTTACGGCATTATTGGGATCAAGGTTTGGATTTTTAAAGGCGAAGTGTTTGAACGACACATGCCTGAAGTTAAAGAGACGGCTAATACCAAAGCCGCTGCAAACGGTTAAAGTAAGGAGCCGCATATGTTACAACCGAAGCGGACTAAGTTTCGTAAGCAATTTAAAGGCAGAAATAGAGGCTGGGCATCAACCGGAGCAAAAGTGAGCTTTGGGGAGTTTGGACTAAAATCTATTGAGCGTGGACGTATTACCGCCAGACAAATTGAGGCAGCACGTCGAGCCATGACTCGCCACATCAAACGTGGTGGAAAAATTTGGATTAGGATCTTTCCTGACAAGCCTATTACCAACAAGCCGCTAGAGGTTCGTATGGGTAAAGGTAAAGGTAACGTAGAATATTGGGTAGCGCAGATTCAGCCCGGTCGTATGCTTTACGAGATGGAAGGTGTAAGTGAAGAAGTTGCACGTGAAGCATTTAAGTTGGCTGCAGCCAAATTGCCGCTTAAAACTACATTTGTATCTCGTACGGTGATTTAAATGAAAGCAGAAGAATTGAGAAGCGACGATGTCGCGACGTTGAAACAGAAGTTGTTGGACCTGCTAAAAGAGCAGTTTAATTTACGTATGCAGCATGCTACAGGGCAGCTCGGTCAAAACCATCAGGTTAAACAGGTTAGACGTGATATAGCGCGTGTCAAAACTGTTATTAACCAAAAGCAAAAAGGTGTTGAATGATGAGCGAAGATAACAAAACTTCTAGTGTACTTATAGGTAGTGTTGTAAGCGCCAAGATGGATAAAACAATCACTGTATCTGTTGAGCGCAAAATACAGCACCCTCTTTATGGTAAGTTCGTAAAGCGTTCTACCAAAATACAGGCGCATGATGCAGAGAATCAGTGTTCGGTTGGTGATATGGTTACTATCAAGCAGTGTAAGCCGCTTTCAAAAAGGAAGCGCTTTCAACTTGTTGATATAGTAAGAAAAGCTAGCTAGTCCACAGGCATAGATAATAACAGCGTTCTTTTTTAATCCATCATATTGTTTTGTGTGGGTTTTGAGATTATTGAAATGTATGTTAGAATCCGTCGCCCATTTGATAGGTGTCGGATCTAGCTAGGTTGGAGAGAGTTCCATGATACAGATGCAGTCAGTACTTGACATAGCAGATAACAGTGGTGCACGTCGTGTTCAGTGCATTAAGGTCCTAGGTGGATCGCATCGTAGATATGCTGAGATTGGTGACATAATCAAGGTCAGTATAAAAGAAGCGATTCCTCGCGGAAAGGTCAAAAAGGGTGATGTGTACACGGCAGTTGTTGTGCGCACACGAAAAGGCGTTAGGCGTCCAGATGGCTCAGTAATTCGTTTTGATGGTAACGCAGCAGTGCTGTTGAATGCTCAAAAGCAGCCGGTTGGTACTCGCATATTTGGACCAGTGACGCGCGAGTTAAGAACAGAAAATTTCATGAAAATTATTTCATTAGCACCTGAAGTAATTTAAATAAAACAAGGTTACATGTTATGCGTAAGATTCGCAAAGGCGATGATGTAATAGTCATAGCCGGCAAAGACAAAGGCAAGCGAGGTAATGTGACACGCGTTGTGTCAAGTGATCGTATTGTTGTAGAAGGCATTAATATGGTTAAGCGCCATACTAAGGGTAATCCAAATGAAGGTGTTCCTGGCGGGATTATCGAGAAAGAGGCTCCGCTCCAGGTGTCAAATGTGATGATTTTTAATTCGGCTACTGGTAAAGGTGATCGGGTTGGATTCAAGATTCTGGATGATGGAAAGAAAACTCGCATCTTTAAATCCAACGGCGAAAACGTCGACGTGTAACCGGAGTAGGACATGGCTAGGTTAAAAGAACATTACAAAGAAAAAATAATTCCGCAGCTGATGAAAGACTTCAGTTACGGAAGTGTTATGGAAGTGCCGAGAATTACAAAGATTACGCTGAATATGGGTCTTGGTGACGCATTGGCAGATAAAAAAATTATCGAGCACGCAACGAATGATATGGTAAAGATAAGCGGTCAAAAACCGGTTGTCACATTGGCGAGAAAGTCCATAGCGGGCTTTAAAGTGCGAGATGGCTGGCCTATTGGTTGTAAGGTTACATTGCGTAACGAGCGGATGTACGAGTTTCTTGATCGTCTGATTTCAATCGCTATCCCGCGTATCCGTGATTTTCGTGGTATGAGCCCCAAATCATTCGATGGTCGCGGTAACTATAGCATGGGTATCACTGAGCAAATCATATTCCCAGAAATAGACTACGATAAAATTGATAAGTTACGCGGCATGGATATCACTATTACCACTACAGCGAAAACGGATGAGGAAGGTCGCGCTTTGATGGCTGCATTTAAATTCCCGTTCAAGAACGCAGGAGCGAAAAATGGCTAAGCAAAGCATGATCAATCGCGAAATAAAACGCGACAAAATGGTTGCAAAATACGCAGCTAAAAGAAAGGCGCTTAAGGCAGCAATGTACGACGAGAGTTTGAGTCAGGAAGAACGAGAGCGAGCGGCAGTTAAATTTCATCGCCTGCCGCGTAACTCAAGTCCGGTGCGCCAGCGTAATCGTTGCAAATTAACAGGTCGACCACATGGTTATTATAGAAAGTTTGGTTTGTCTCGTAACAAGCTCAGAGAAGCAGCCATGAGAGGCGATGTTCCTGGCTTAGTTAAATCAAGCTGGTAAGGCTGGGAGTATATAAAATGTCAATGTCAGACCCAATAGCAGATATGTTAACGCGGATTCGAAATGCGCAGTCCTCAAATAAGTCTACAGTCACAATGCCATCTTCCAAGTTAAAGCAGCAAATCGCCCGCTTGTTGGAAGAAGAAGGTTATATTTCAAAATTTGAAACCAGTTCGGGTGCTAAGCCGGAGTTAACTGTTTCGTTGAAATACTTCGAAGGCAAGGCGGTAATTGAAGAACTCAAGCGTGTAAGTCGCCCTGGTCTTCGTATATACAAAAACAATCAAGAGCTGCCAAAAATCAATAATGGTTTGGGGATCGCGGTGATCTCGACCTCTAAAGGTTTAATGACCGACCGAGCTGCGCGTAAAGCCGGTGTAGGCGGCGAAGTTATTTGTTACGTATCGTAACTGGAGAATTAGAATGTCACGTGTAGCAAAAAAGCCAATCTCGATTCCTTCGGGCGTTGAGGTGAAATTAGACGGACAAAATGTGTCTGTTAAAGGCCCCATAGGAGCGATGAGCTTTGAAGTGCATGGGTTGGTGAGCGCAAATCTCGACGGCAGTGTAATGTCGGTTAAAGCGGTAAACGATTCCAAACAATCAGTTGCGCTTTCCGGTACCACTCGCGCACTTATAAGTAATATGGTTGAAGGTGTGTCCAAAGGTTTTGAGAAAAAATTAACGTTAATTGGCGTTGGTTACCGTGCTCAGGCTAAAGGCAAGGACTTAAATCTGACACTGGGTTTTTCTCACCCGGTCGTTTATACGGCACCCGAGGGGGTCACTATTGAAACGCCCAGTCAAACCGAAATTGTGGTTAAAGGTTATGATAAGCAGGTTGTCGGGCAGGTAGCAGCGAATATACGTGCATATCGCCCACCTGAGCCTTATAAAGGTAAAGGTGTCCGTTATGCCGATGAATATGTTGCACGTAAAGAAGCCAAGAAGAAATAAAGGCTGTATAAGATGAATAAGAAAGACTCAAGAATCAGACGTACCGTAAAAACGAGAGCGAGATTAAAGCGATTAGGCAAGATTCGCCTTTGTGTTCACCGCACTCCAAATCACATTTACGCCCAGATTATCAGTGCAGAAGGTGCAAATGTTATTGCGTCGGCATCTACAGTTGAACCATCAGTTAAAGAGATGCTCGCAGGTCACGCGGGAAATTGTGACGCAGCATCGGTAGTGGGAAAATTGATCGCCGAGCGCGGTGCAGAAAAAGGTATCTCAGAAGTGTCATTTGACCGTTCTGGGTTTAAATATCATGGTCGCGTCAAGTCTCTCGCAGAAGCTGCGAGAGAGCACGGACTTAAATTTTAACTTATTGAAGGTGTGTAATGGCTAATTTTGATAACAGCGCAAAAGACGACCTACAAGAAAAACTTGTCGCAGTAAACAGGGTTGCGAAAGTAGTGAAGGGCGGCCGCGTCTTCAGTTTTTCTGCTTTAACAGTTGTTGGTGACGGTAAAGGGCGTGTAGGATTTGGCAGTGGCAAAGCGCGAGAAGTACCCGTTGCCATTCAAAAGGCGATGGAGGCAGCACGGCGCAATATGGTCGATGTTCAGCTTGATGGTGACACCTTGCAATATGCGCTCAATGGGACGCACGGGGCCGCAAAAGTTTATATGCAGCCGGCTTCTGAAGGTACTGGTATTATTGCCGGGGGTGCGATGCGCGCAGTGTTTGAGGTGGTAGGTGTGCATAACGTCTTGGCTAAGTGTATTGGCTCGAATAATCCTGTAAACGTCGTTAGAGCCACAATTAAGGGTTTGGCTAATATGCGATCGCCAGAAATGGTTGCAGCCAAGCGCGGCAAAACAGTCGAAGAAATATTGGGTTAATCATGAGTGATAAGAAGCTGAAAGTGACACTGGTAAAAAGTATCAGCGGTCGACTAAAAAAACACAAGGCTTGTGCTGCCGGGCTAGGTTTGCGAAAAATGCATCAAACTGTAGAGGTTATAGATACTCCTGAAAACCGGGGTATGGTTAATAAAATCTCTTACCTTCTACAAGTCGAGGAAGTATAAACATGAGATTGAATACACTAAAGCCGGGTCCCGGGTCTAGAAGCGCCAGAAAGCGCGTGGGACGAGGTATTGGTTCGGGAAGTGGCAAAACCTGCGGTCGTGGTCATAAGGGTCAAAAATCTCGCTCCGGCGGGAAAGTTCAGGCGGGTTTTGAAGGTGGGCAAATGCCTTTGCAAAAGCGTTTGCCTAAAGTTGGCTTTACCTCAAGAACCAAAAAGTTCAAAACAGAAGTTCGCTTGCACGAGCTGGAGCTTGTTCAGGCGGATGTTGTTGATTTGGTCGGACTGAAAAAATCCGGTGTTGTTCCCGAGTATATCAAGCAGGCTAAGGTGATTTTGTCTGGCAGCATTTCTAAATCAGTAACCGTTCAGGGTTTAGGTGTGACGCCAGGGGCTAAAGCTGCAATTGAATCCGCTGGCGGCAAGGTAGAAGAATAACGTGGCTAAGTCACCCTCTATGGCCTCTAGCTTGGCTGGCGGCAAATTAACAGAACTTAGACAGCGCCTATTGTTTGTCATTGGCGCTATTATCGTATTTCGAATAGGTGCTCATATTCCGGTTCCCGGAATAGATCCGGCTGCACTGGCGGCAATGTTTGAGCAAACCAAAGGCACCATCCTGGATATGTTTGACATGTTTTCCGGTGGCGCGTTAAGTCGATTATCTGTTTTTGCACTGGGTATAATGCCCTATATATCGGCGTCCATTATCATTCAGTTGTTATCGTCTGTTTGGTCTAAACTGGAGCAAATAAAGAAAGAGGGTGAAGCTGGTCGGCGTAAGATTACGCAGTACACGCGGCAGTTAACATTGGTTCTGGCAACGTTTCAAGCGACCGGGATTGCGGTGGCTTTGCAACAACAGCGTATCGGTAATGTCTCTGTTGTAATTGAGCCAGGCCCATTATTTATGCTTACCGCAGTAATAACCTTGGTTACCGGTACCATGTTCTTGATGTGGCTTGGTGAACAGGTGACTGAGCGCGGTATCGGCAATGGCATTTCCATTATTATCTTTGCCGGTATCGTCGCCGGGTTACCAGCAGCGGTGGGTGGCACCATGGAGTTGGCACGCACTGGCGAGTTGCAATGGTTTACCGTGTTAATCCTGTTCATACTGGCCCTGGGCGTGACCTCCTTCGTTGTGTTTGTGGAGCGTGGGCAGAGGCGAATTACCGTTAATTATGCCAAGCGCCAGCAGGGGAATAAACTATACCAGGGGGGCGCCAGTCATTTGCCACTAAAGGTGAATATGGCAGGTGTTATACCTCCTATATTTGCATCCAGTATTATACTTTTCCCGGCTACATTAGGTGGCTGGGTCGGGAGTTCAGGTGAAGGTTTGGAGTGGATTAAGGACATTTCCTCCACCTTGGCACCGGGGCAGCCGCTGTATGTATTAAGTTACGCTATTGCCATAATCTTTTTCTGCTTTTTTTATACCGCGTTGGTCTTTAACCCAAAAGATACAGCGGATAATCTCAAGAAGTCAGGCGCTTTTATCCCTGGTGTTCGTCCCGGGGAGCAAACCGCGAAATATATCGATACGATAATGTCTCGATTAACATTGGCTGGTGCGATCTATATTACCGCGGTGTGTCTGTTACCTGAGTTCTTGATTTTGTATTGGAATGTGCCGTTCTATTTTGGCGGGACCTCACTTTTGATTGTTGTTGTGGTTGTAATGGACTTTATGGCACAAGTGCAAGCACATATGATGTCGCATCAGTATGATGGGCTTATGAAAAAAGCCAATTTGAAATCACATGGACGCGGCGGACTGGTTCGATAAAAAATTAGGCACAGGCTCTATTAGGTGATTGATTTCCAGTTAAAAACCCCTAGAGCTAGTGCATTAAAACAATATGTTGGAGTCGATGTATGAAAGTTAGAGCATCTGTAAAAAAGATTTGCAGAAATTGTAAAGTGGTTCGTCGTAACGGTGTTGTTCGCATAATCTGTAAAGAGGCGAAGCACAAGCAACGTCAAGGCTAATTGGTTATTGATTTTTTTTGGGAAGAATAGTAGAATTCGGCGCCTTTATTAGCCCGAAGTTCGCTGGGAGATTAACGCATGGCGCGTATAGCAGGAATAAATATACCAACTCAAAAGCACACGGTGATTGCATTAACCGCAATTTACGGAGTTGGGCCAACTAGAGCAAAGCAAATTTGTGCTTCAACGGGTATTGATCCAACAACCAAGGTCAGAGATCTGGTTGAAGAACAGCTGGAATTGTTGAGAGCAGCAGTTGGCAAGTTTACCGTGGAAGGTGATCTTCGTCGGGAAGTATCCATGAACATTAAACGACTGATGGATTTGGGTAGTTATCGAGGCATTCGTCATAGACGCGGCTTGCCTCTTAGAGGTCAGCGTACCAAAACAAATGCACGGACACGTAAGGGCCCGCGCAAAATGATCAAGAAATAATAAACAGGCAGGTTGGAAAACACTATGGCAAAAGCTGCTTCTAGAAACCGCAAGAAGTCAAAAATTAATATATCTGATGCAGTGGCACATATCCATGCGTCATTTAATAACACCATCATCACTATCACAGACCGTCAAGGCAACGCTTTGACTTGGGCGACTGCTGGCGGATCAGGATTTCGCGGTTCACGTAAAAGCACGCCATTTGCTGCACAAGTAGCGTCGGAACGCGCCGCACGAGCCGCACAAGAATACGGCGTCAAGAATGTTGACGTCTTTGTAAAAGGTCCGGGGCCAGGTCGCGAGTCAGCGGTTAGAGCACTAAACCTAGTGGGCTTTAAAATAAACAATATTACGGATGTGACGCCAATACCGCATAACGGTTGTCGTCCTCCCAAAAAACGAAGAGTTTAGACCTGGAGAATTACCTTGGCACGTTATATTGGATCAAAATGTCGGCAGTGTCGACGTGAAGGCGTTAAGCTTTTTTTAAAGGGTGATAAGTGTTTCACCAGCAAATGCGCGATGGAAAATCGCCCGTTTCCTCCTGGCCAGCATGGTCAGAGACGGGGGCGTTTATCTGACTATGCAACACAATTGCGTGAAAAGCAGAAAGTACGTCGTATTTACGGTATCTTGGAACATCAGTTTCGACTGTATTACAAGGAAGCGGATCGAATTAAAGGCTCTACTGGTGAGAACCTGCTTCAATTGCTCGAATGTCGTCTCGACAACGTTATTTATCGCATGGGTTTTGGTGCATCTCGCTCCGAAGCGCGTCAGATCGTGCGCCATAATGCCGTGTTAGTCAACGGCTCTCGGGTCAATATTCCTTCGTATCAGGTTAAAGCTGAAGACGTTCTTTCTATTCGTGACAAGGCGAAATCGCAATTGCGCATTAAGGCCTCGTTGGAATCAGCTAAGCAGCGTGGATTCTCAGACTGGTTAACTGTTAACGTTGATAAAATGGAGGGTACGTTCAAGCAGGTTCCTGAACGTAGCGAGTTGCCATCGGATATCAATGAACAGTTGATTGTTGAATTGTACTCTAAATAATTAGTTAAAGTCGTTATTCAGTCAGAACTTAATAAGAGGATATTTCATGCAAGGTTCTTTAGGCGATCTGTTAAAACCTCATTTGGTTAGCGTAACAAAAATCACAGACACCAAAGCAAAACTAATATTAGAACCACTGGAAAGGGGTTTTGGCCATACACTGGGAAGTGCGCTGCGAAGAATATTGTTGTCCTCTATGCCTGGTTGTGCAGTGGTTGAGGCCGAAATTGATGGTGTGCTTCATGAGTACAGCACAATTGAAGGTGTTCAGGAAGACGTAATCGAAATATTACTCAACTTGAAAGAACTCGCTGTAGTGATGCATGGCAAAGACGAGGCGACGTTAACGCTTAATAAAACTGGTGTTGGTCCTGTCACAGCGGCAGATATTACCTTGGGTCCTGATGTTGAAATTATGAATCCCGATCATGTAATTGCCAATTTGTCCAAGGCAGGGGAAATCAACATGAGCATTAAAGTCGCTAGGGGAAGGGGTTATCAGCCATCCACTGCCAGAGCCAGCGACGACGATCGTCCAATTGGCAGTTTATTGCTGGATGCCACGTTCAGTCCGGTGCTTAAAGTTACTTACTCAGTCGATAGTGCAAGGGTTGATCAACGAACTAATTTGGACAAGTTGATTATCGAGTTGGAAACCAACGGCACCATCGATCCCGAAGAGGCTATTCGCGCATCAGCAACAATATTGCAGGATCAGCTTACACATTTCATCGACCTTAAAGGCAAGGCTGAAGTCGAGGAAAAAGCAGAAGAACCCGAGGTTGATCCGATACTGATTCGCCCCGTTGATGATTTGGAGTTGACAGTAAGATCTGCAAATTGTCTCAAAGCTGAAAATATATATTACATTGGCGATTTGATACAAAGAACTGAAGTAGAGCTTCTTAAAACGCCGAACTTGGGCAAGAAGTCTCTAACCGAGATCAAAGATGTGTTAGCGACTAAAGGCTTGTCGCTCGGTATGCGCCTGGAAAACTGGCCGCCAGCACAGCTTAAAGAGAAGCAAAAAGATACAGTATAAACTGTATCGTAAATATATCGACTTTTAGGATTTTAAAATGCGTCATAGAAAAATTGGTCGGCAGTTAAGCCGTAACAGTAGCCACAGAAAAGCAACACTGCAAAGCTTAACAGTTGCGTTATTTAAACATGAAACAATCAAGACAACATTGGCAAAGGCCAAAGAACTACGCCGGGTAGCGGAGCCATTGATCACTAAATCCAAGGCCGACTCGGTTGCCAATCGCCGCCTAGCCTTCGCAAGACTGCGCGATAAGGAAGTTGTCGGGAAATTGTTTTCGGATATCGGCCCCCATTTTAACGACCGTCCCGGTGGCTATATACGTATATTGAAATACGGATTTCGAGCCGGAGATAAGGCACCGATGGCACTTGTTCAATTGGTTGATCGTGAAGCTTCCTCAGCTGATTAGTAAATAGCGACGGCTGATTAAAGTCAAAAAAGCGTCAATTTTATAATTGGCGCTTTTTTTATGTTTACATATGCGAGATGTGTTATCTGGGAGGGTGAATCATGAAATATACACATCATTTGATAGTAGCGTTTAGTTATTTCTTGTTGGTTGTTTTTGCTGAAGTCGCTTTGTATTATCTGGCGCTGTCAATGCCGCTTGTTGGTGATTATTCTATGCTATTAACGGTTGTTGTTTTTTTGGGAATCGCGTGGTTGCTGAAGTTGCGGATACCGGCGGTTATTATCTCGCTCTTGCTTATTGCACTTTATGGTGTCTTGTCTTTTTACGCGGATTTTCCTATCTATTATATTGGTTATCCGGACACCTTGAGCGAGTTTCTTCCTATGATCGCGGTGAAAACGGCTTATTTCAGCTTTCCCATTATTGCATACGTAGCGTTGGTGAAAAGGAAATAAACTATTCCCTTACGTGAATAGTATTTGAAGTACTTACGCCGCTTAATTCGCCGTTTCCCTGATATACGAGTTGGTGATTATTTGCGAAAAGGTATATCTTGTTCCCAATTGCAGCGCTATAGGGGCTATTGGAGAGGATTGGAGCGTTGTTATTATCTCTTATGGTTAACGCGTCGGACATCGACCATTGGTTGTCAAGGACTGAATACACTTGGCTGCTCGACGATCCGGTGTTTTGGTAAGCACTGTCGGAAATGCCACCAAATGCATAAATTTTGTCGTTATACACCGTTAGCGCAGGTCTTATTCGCCCCCCGTTTTTGAGATTCATTATTTGAGTGTTGAATGAGTTTGCTTTTGGGTAAAACGCCTCAACGCTGTCCAGCGCCGTTTTTGAGGCCATTTCTTTGTACCCACCCACAAGATATATTGCGTCCCGAACGGTGATGCAGCTTAACCCTGCTTTTGGTTGAGCTATCGGGTAACCAACGGTTGTTATTGTGTTTGCATCTAGGTCATAGCGCTCTATGGTATTTACCAGTCCGGAAGAGTTGATGCCGCCGAAAATATAAATGAAGCGTTGTTTGCGATTAAACGCATTGCGTTGTTCGAAATAGGTTGCGCAGGCTTCTGCCCGGGGTTGACGTAATTGAATCGAGAGAGGAAGCCAGTTGTTTGGTGAGCTGCTGTCGCCCAGTACTTCAATGGAGGTCAAGTATTCTTCGTTACTGCCGATGCCGCCGAAAATAAATACCCGGTCACCAATGGAAACGGTTGCGGCCTCAGCCCTGGCTGTGTTCAAAGGGCCAGGACCTACTGTGTCACTAATCCAGGCGTTTTTCCTAACGTCATATTCCTGTGTTTGATTGCTGGCCTTTCCTTTGTTTGCGGTCAGATTGATGTTATTGATATCCCGGCCACCAATAAGGTAAATTTTTTCACCGATATACCCGAATGATGATGCGTAAATATTTTCCTTGGGCTTTAGTAGTGGATACCAAGTT
>Ga0256830_1001698_pt1 | contig 15254 bp, 12 predicted proteins | sample 128326metaG_FD_190537 | JGI IMG/M metagenome (GOLD analysis project Ga0256830, IMG submission 190537) | Hydrothermal vent microbial communities from Lau Basin, Pacific Ocean - 128-326 | ecosystem: Environmental > Aquatic > Marine > Hydrothermal vents | place: Pacific Ocean: Lau Basin | collected... | reverse complement strand
CCTCTCCCGGCTGTGCGGCCCCTGTTCCAGAAATACGGTGGCCTGAATTGGTCCCTTTCTCCGGACGGAAAAACGCTGCGTCTTCAGACGGGAACAGCGGTCACGACAACGATCGCGAATCCACCCGCGACGGCCGGCAAAAAAACGTACGACGTTACCCACCTCACCGTGGAAGAACGCAAGAACGGCATCCTGGTCAGGATCCATTGCCGGGATAAGATCGCGAAAGCATCGGTAACAACACCTACTCCGGGCAAGGTGGTCATCATCCTTTCCAACGCCACTGTTGACGCACAAGAGCTTGCACAGACGCCGTCCGCGGGCGAAATAAAGAAGGTCCGCGCCGAACAGCGCAATGGTAACGCCGTTATTACGCTGGTCACGGACGCCAAGGTCAAATCCAGCGGCCTGAGCCGGGACGTCCGTTCGAACGATCTGCTGATTGCCCTTTATACGCCCGCCGAAGTGCAGAAAATCTATGCCGAAGAGAAACAGCAGAGAGAGAACGCCGCAGACCGGAATCGATGGAAACTTGATTGCATTGTCATCGATCCCGGCCACGGCGGAAAAGACCCCGGCGCAATCGGCGTCACCGGTGTGAAGGAAAAGAACGTCGCTCTTGGTATCGCGTTGAAACTAGGAAAGCTCATCAAGAAAAACATGCCCGGTGTGCGTGTCGTGTACACTCGCAAGGACGATCGTTTTATCGAACTGGATAAACGCGGGCAAATTGCCAATAAAAACATGGGGAAGTTGTTCATCTCCATCCACTGCAACACCATGCCCAAGAAGCCGAGCTCGGTCCAAGGGTTCGAATCCTACCTGCTTCGGCCTGGACGGACGGACGAAGCCATCCGTATCGCGGAATTTGAAAATTCCGTAATCAAGCTCGAAAAGGATTACCAGAAGCGGTATACAAAACTGACACCGGAAAACTTCATCCTGATTAACATGGCCCAAAGCGCCTACATGCATTTCAGTGAACAATTCGCCGAGCTGCTGCACAAGGAAATAAAAGAAAACGGTCCACTGACCAGCCGTGGAGTAAAGCAGGCGGGTTTATTTGTTCTGGTCGGCGCCTCGATGCCCGGCATACTTATCGAGACCGGTTTCCTGTCCAATCCCAAGGAAGAGAAATTTCTCGCTTCCAACCGCGGGCAACAAGAACTCGCCAACCGGCTATTCGCCGCGATCAGGAAATACGCAAAGGATTACAGCAAGGATTTGAAAAAATAGTTACTCGTATTCACATTAGCGCTCGCCCGGAGTCATCCACACCCATTCCAGACCAACCGATAATCCCGTAAACCCGTCGTGTCGCAGCCCGGCGGCAATCCCGTCCAGCCTGTCGGTCAAGGTCAGCAGGGAATGAAGGCGAACGTTGAAAAAAGCACCGCGATCCAGGCAAATCCTGACACCCAGTCCTCCCCCGTAAGCAAACGTCGATCCTCCGCCTTTCCGCGTGTCACCTCCGACATACGAAACATCGAAACCATAGAGGAGAACGGCAGTCCTGAGCTCAATAAAAGGGTACACCGCGCTCGAAAAAAAATCGAACAGATACCGGCCGGAAAACTCGACCCCCGAAAGAAGCATCTCCGAGGTCGCAAGCTCTTGCTCGTTGGCCAGAACGCCCCCAAGCAGGCCCATGTATAATGCCATGGGACGTGAGACGTGGTAGCCCACCGAAGCGGAAAAAACCGGGCGCAACTTGTAGTTCATGAGCTGACTCGTGAGATCGCTCCCGACTCCCGCCGTTTCCATGTCAAACCCAAACGTCCACGAACGTGGCAACGGCCTGTAGTCGGAATTGTCACGTTGGGCGTGAACATGATGAGATGGCCCCGCTGCCAGCATCACGCACAAAAGGATCCATCCCCAACCCAATCGGAGTCCGTTCGCGTTCGATGAAAGAAAGGAGAGCATGGTCTCAACTTAACATTTTCCGGCAGAACATCCATCCCGCCGCTGAAATGACACTAAACTATTTCGGAAAAAAGGAATTTAAAAACGCAGCCCGCGCAGCGCGGAAAAATACCATTCGTATCCAACGGTCAGCATGGAAAACCCGTCATGGAGCATACCATCCTTGAACCCATCAATCTTGTCGCTCGTTGTAAGAATGAAATGCCACTTCACCATCATGGAAGACGCCCTTCCCATCCTGAACCTCAAGCCCACGCCGGCACCATAACCGAATGCGGCATCAACTCCTTCCGAGATAACCCGTGACGATTTTTCGACCTTGTAACCATAATACATTCCCGTGATTCTCGCCTCCAGGAAAAACGCCGTGACGCGGTTGGAACAGAACGCATAGTCTGCGGACAGGTCGATGCCCGTAATCAGCGTCGACGACGACTGGCCCGATTGATCGGTCCGCGCTTTTCCCCAATACGGGCTTAAACGCACGCTCATGCTTTTCGACAGTTGAAGCCCCGCCCCAAGGTACAGGATGGGACGGACGGAGTAATCGGAAAGCCTGCGGCTGAAATCGTTTCCCGCAACGACACCGCCAGCTTGTGTGAACAGCACCAGGCTCCCCGGTGCCGGAACACTCTTGTGGCGAATCAATTGTGCGAGAAGTTCAACGTTTGCGCTCAGAAGAATCGCAACGGTTATAAAAATTATACGCATACGAGTAAACTCGATGATCCTTGGTAATTCGAGTTACCCATCTCGTTACTGCTACGAATCAATTTGCACGACCCGGTTTCTCCAAACAACTAAAATGAACATTGTTTTTGCAGCTTTTGCAAACACAGGATTTTTTTCTTCTCGACACAAGAACATCCCGGCGGATGGTTCAATTGCCACATGTTCTTCGGGAGAGGATTGAGATACACAGCTACTGTGAATAGAACAAGAATTTCGTACTTTGCGACGAATGAGCGCCCACGAACCAATGCTGTTCGATCGGGTGGTTTTCCATGAATTTGTTCATTTCATAACATTTCAAGCGTTCTTTCAGATAAATGGCAAAAAAATCAAATAAATCGACTCTTTTCCATACCGAAACCCCCGATGAAAAGAAGAAGCGGATGCGGGCCATTCTTAAGGCGCTCAGAAAAGATATTCCCCGGGCGGCGTGCGCGCTCCATTTCCGAAATCCCTTCCAACTCCTGGTGTCAACCATCCTTTCCGCCCAATGTACGGATGAAAGGGTCAATAAAGTAACACCGGAACTGTTCCGCGCATTCCCCACGCCGAAGAACATGGCGGAAGCCTCGACGGAGGAGCTGATCGAATACATTCGTTCGACTGGCTTTTTCAACCATAAAGCCAAGAACCTCAAGGCCTGTTGCATGGCTATCGTGGAAAAACACGGAGGGCAGGTCCCTTCCACGATGGAAGAGCTCACCGCTTTGCCCGGCGTAGGCCGAAAGACGGCGAACGTCATCCTCGGCAACGCGTTCGGGGTGCCCGGTCTGGCCGTCGATACGCACGTCACCCGAATCTCCAATCTCCTGCAATTCACAGACACGCGTGATGCCGTCAAGATCGAACAACATCTCACGGCGATCATTCCGAAACAGAGCTGGACGGAAGCCTCGCACCTGTTCATTCTTCACGGAAGAAAAACCTGCGTGGCACGGCGACCGAAATGCAGTGAATGCGTTATCGCCCGCTACTGCCCGTCCGCTCAATCCAGGTGAGTGCAAGGAGCCAGCCGGGGCGTTTTTTTAAAATCGAATTACGGGATACTGCATCATATAGTATTGGATGAGCCGCTACCGGCTCCGTATTTTTCACATGCGTGGAGACAATACATGGCAACGAAAAAAGCAATCGTCAAGCAAGTGGAAGGTATCACGTTTGTCGGAAGGACGAATACCCGGCACTGGATCGTGATGGATGGTCCCGAGCAATTCCACGGCTCCGATTCGGCAATTCGCCCCAAAGAGTTGATCTTGCTTTCCCTGGGAGGATGCACCGGCAGCGACGTCGCTTCCATCCTGGAGAAAAAACGTGTACAGCTCGACGGGTTCGAAATCCACATCACCGCCGAGGAAACCGACGAGCATCCGAAGGTGTATTCCTCCATCCATATCGAGTACGTCTTTTACGGCGACAATATTTCCGTGAAAGCCGTCGAGCGCGCGATTGAACTTTCCCAAACGAAGTACTGTGGTGTTTCGGCGATGCTGCAGAAAGCCGTGACTCTCACGCATAGTTACAGAATCGAGTCATTGCAAACCACGGAATGAGGATTATGGCTGCACGTCATCCAAAAGTTGTCATTTTCACAACGCCTACCTGCGGCTTCTGCCGCCAGGCCAAGCGTTATTTCCGGGAAAAGAACATCCGGTTCACCGAAGTGGATGTTACCCGGAATCCGGACGGGGCCCGCGACATGGTGCGGCGCACCGGCCAACAAGGAGTACCGGTCATCCTGATCAACAACAGACCGATAGTGGGATTCGACAAACCCAAGATCAACCAACTGCTTGGTATCCATTAACCAAACAAACTGGAGGAATTCTATGAAGCTAAAACCTCTCGACGACAGGGTCGTGGTCAAGGTCGAGGAAACCGGCGAAGAAGTATCCGCCGGTGGAATCATTATTCCTGATACCGCCAAGGAAAAACCCCGGACCGGCACCGTCATCGCCGTGGGAACCGACGAGGACCTGAAGGAGCTCGTCAAGGAAGGCGACACGGTGCTGTACGCGAAGTACGGCGGCGAGGAACTGACCATGGATGGAGACGAGATACGTATCATTTCTCGTTCCGACATCCTGGCGATCGTGGAAAAATAATGCTGTCCCTCCAGTCCTTGTGATACCGTAAGCACACCTGAAAAGAGTCCTGTCCGGTTTCGGGACCGCGCACTTCCACAGCACGTCCGTTCTTCCGGGTTTGTCGGTTCGGACGGAAGCGCGAGGTCTCAGACCGGACAGTTTCATTCGCAATGCCCGTGGATCAACATACGCATACCCTGACGGGAACTTTCCTGGACCGCATTCCGGCGGCGATCGAACACGCTTTCCAGGACACGTGGCTGACGCTGCCCATTCTCCTCGCACTCTACATGGCGCTCGAATGGTACCAGCACCGGTTCGGCGAACATCAGATCCAGCGAGTTTTGCAAAAGTCTGCCTGGGCGCCTGCTTTCGGTGCGTTGCTTGGACTCCTTCCACAGTGCGGAATTTCCGTGTTCGCCACCTCCCTGTTCGTCCTCCAGCGTATCACGCCGGGCACGCTCATTGCCACGTATCTCGCGACGTCGGACGAAGCGATCCCGGTGCTGGCGGGACACGGCGACGCGGCGTGGTACATTATTCCCCTCATGGGAGGGAAATTCATCCTGGCCACCATCGCCGGGTTCATCGTCGACCACTCGCCTCTCCGGCGTTTCCTGGAGACAATACAGGAACGAGAAAAACCCTTGCTGCCGATCATTCCAAACAAACTGGATCATTTTCACGCCCCGTTTCCCGGCATAAAGGTTATCTTTCGCCACGCGCTAAAACACACGATAAACATTTTCGCCTGGGTATTCGCCGTATCCGTGGCCCTTGTGCTGGCATTGTCGTATGTCGATCGCCCGTCCCTGTTTTCAGCTTTTTCCTCGGCGCCGTTTTTGGAAATACTCGTCGTTGGTGTATTCGGTCTGATACCGAATTGCGCTGCTTCCGTGACTATTGCACAGGCATTTGCATACGGGGGCATCTCCGCCGGGGCGGCGTTCGCCGGGCTCAGCGCGGGGGCAGGCTTCGGCCCCATTATCCTTTTGAAAGAAAACAGGGTTACTTCCTCGTTCAAGATCCTCGTGGTCACCCTGGGTTTCGCTCTCGCGTCAGGCTGGGTAATCGAGGCGGTTTTGAGATAAGAAGCTTTCACTCTCTTCCCACTCTCCCTCCTTTCTCCGGACTTTCTTCGCGGCAAAACATGACGCTTTCTTCCAATGCACATCGGACGGAAGAAACGATACCCGCGTATTCCATTGATATTCGGCGCCCGAATGCTATCTTTGATTTTCGTGTTGGATTGATTTGCCGAACCTCATCAGGAAATTCTTCGCTTGGATAAATTCATCATACACGGCGGCAACAAGCTTTCCGGCGAGATCCGGATCAGCGGAGCCAAGAACGCTTCCCTGGCTCTCATGCCCGCAGCCCTGCTTGGAGAAAGCCCGTCCGTTCTCCGCAACACTCCCGATCTTCGCGACACCGCCACCATGCTGCAATTACTGCGGTCGATGGGCGCGACGTGCTCCCGTGACGCCGAAACGGTCTCTATCGATCCGGCACGTATTCACACCCTGGGAGCACCTTACCAGCTCGTCAAGAAAATGCGGGCGTCTTTTTACGTATTGGGGCCTCTGGTCGCGCGGTACGGCAAGGCACGGGTGTCCTATCCCGGAGGCTGCGCGTGGGGCCCCCGCCCGGTAAATCTCCACATCGAGGGGATTCGAAAACTCGGGGCGCGTATCGACCTCCAAGAAGGATACATCGTCGCGGAAGCGCGGCGGCTGCACGGCGCGGAAATCACGTTCGACGTCTCTTCCGTGGGCGCCACCGGCAACGTGCTCATGGCCGCCACGCTGGCCAAGGGAGAAACCGTGATCAACAACGCCGCCAAGGAGCCGGAGATCCAGCATCTCGCGCATTTCCTGGTGCACATGGGCGCGGAAATCGAGGGCATCGGAACAAGCACACTCCACATCCAGGGAAAAGATTCTCTTCACGGGACCGATGACGATAACATCCCCGACCGCATCGAGGCGGGGACGTTCCTTGTCGCCGCCGCTGTGACGGGTTCCAGTATCACCCTCACGAATGTCCGCTCCGCGCACCTGGCCGCACTCATCACGAAGCTGGAAGATACCGGCGCGTCGATCCAATCTCATGACGATACCATTTCCATCACAACACCTGCCCGTCCGGAGCCGGTCAGCGTCACCACCGCCATTTACCCGGGGTTCCCCACGGACATGCAGGCGCAGTGGATCGCTCTCATGTGTCTCGCCGGGGGAACATCCACCGTGACCGACACGATCTACCACGACCGTTTCAGCCACGTGCCGGAATTGCAGCGGCTCGGCGCGCGTATTTCACTGGGCGAGAACACCGCCGTCGTCAACGGAGTGGAATATCTCACCGGAGCAAAAGTCATGTCCACCGACCTCCGGGCCAGCGCATCGCTTATTCTCGCCGGCCTCGCCGCGCGCGGAACCACCGAGGTGCTGCGGGTCTATCACATCGACCGCGGCTATGAATCCATCGAGAAGAAACTACAAACACTCGGCGCGGACATTGTCCGTGTTTCCGGAAAAGAATATTGAGGTTGTAACATGATTTTCACGTTGCCTTCTTTTCTGTTGATCCTTCTTTCGTTCCTCTTTTCATCGCATCAGCCGGTGGAAACCGACTTTGTTATTGAAGTAGGCATTATCCGCAATACCCTGCTCAAGCCAGGGACGAAGCCCGAACATCTGGCCTTTGGATTGAGCAGGAGCACCGACGATGGAAAGACCTGGACTTCCCAGGGATGGCCGTTCGCGCAAGTGCGGGCCGTTTTGCATACAAGCAACGGGAACTTGCTCCTGGGTTGCGACCACGGTATCCTGAAAAAACAGGATTCTTCCTGGGTGCTTACAAGTGACTGGCGGCTCAAGAACACGACGTGCTTTGCTGAAATCCCCGGCGCTCCTGGCCTCATCCTGGCCGGAACGGCACAGGGCCTTTGGGTCTCGATGGATGACGGGGACTCGTGGAGCGATCGCACTTCGAAACTGCCCCAAGATGACAGCCGATATATTAACGCTCTCGTCGTGGACCCCACGGGCGCCGTGTTCGCGGCTACTGAAAACGGCTGCCTGGTCAGTTTCGATTCAGGGTTCTCATGGTCGCGGGTAGGGCTGACAACGAAGCGCGTCCGGGGATTGGCATTGCATGAAGGGTCCAGCCTTCTGGCGGCGGCAACCCGCAGCGGCGTCTTCTTTTCCGTGGACAACGGGGCATCGTGGAGCAAGCGGTCCGAGGGATTACTAAGCACAAAGATGACATGTATCCTCGCTGATACAACCCGGGACGCAACATTTTACGCGGGGACTACCGACATGGGTATTTTCAGGACCACGGACGGGGGTACGACCTGGACCTCGGGCTCATTTGGAATCTCGAATTACTTCATCCGCTCCCTGTACATCGATCACTCGCTGACCGGAAGGATCTATGCCGGGACCGATGGCGGTCTTTTCGTGCTCAAACCCGGACACGATAAATGGGAGACCTCCGACCTGGGAAGCTGTGCGATCTCGTTCATCGACGTCCACCCGTTCATTCACACCAACAACATGAACCATGAGTAAAGTCTTGAAAAGCCTCACGTTCATATTCCTGATCGCTGCGACCACTCTTTCATCGGTGGGACAAACGACGTACCAGGAACGCTGCGATTCCGTGAAAGCGTTTTTTTCGACGTTCGACATCGCGTCGGATTACTTCATCCTCACGGCGCGGTTTCATGAAGGCGTCGATCTCGATACGGCGATGAGTACACTGGACGACCTGTTGTCCTCGCAACCTCGTGGCGACGCATACTGGATGTTCTCGACCATGACCCTGTACCTCCATGGAAGCGCCAACCTGCCGGAACGACAGAAGAAACGCATACGGGAACTCTGGAAAACGTACCAACCCCTGCCCGGCCGCTCCGAGCACGAGCAGGTGCTTTACTACGCAGCCCTCCTTCTGGCTTCCGAAAATTTCGACGATATGGAACAAAGAGGCTGGTTCAACGGGAAATCAACCGATCAGAACCATGCGGAAGCGGAGGCGTTTCTTCTCGACTGGTTTGCGAGGACCACCGAGGACGGCATGGAGGAATTCGATTCCCCGACGCATACCGGTTTCTTTCTTTCCGCCATGCTGTTGCTGCGCGACTTCGCCTCCGACCGGGACATGCGAACTCGGGCTGAAATCATGCTCGACTGGCTGCTGGCGGAATTCGCCGCCAAGTACAGGGACGGCATGTACACCGGTCCTCACAGCCTGGAATTCGAATACTCCGCGATCCGCCCCCGGGCCAGTGCCATGACCTGCATCGGCGCGCTTTTGTTCGGCGATGTCGAATTGTGCTATAGCGGGGAACAACTCCTGTTCGCGTTCAGTTCGTACCGGCCTCCGGATATTCTGCGGCAAATCGCGCTGGAATACGTCCGGCCTTACACCATCGTTCAGAAGCGGCGCACCGGCGTTCGCTACCGCAATACTACTGCTCCAAAATACGTCTATGAGACCACGTTCCTTACTCCCTGGTACTCGCTCGGCTCGCTGAACGGCGGGCTGATCCAGCCCGTGAACCAGCACAGTTGGGACGCGAGCTGGAAAGCGCCTATCGATCGCTCGACGATCTTCTCCATGCATCCGGCGGCTTCGCCGGAATTACTTGCGGAATTCTACCCGGCCTGCGAGGAGGAAGCGTGGAACACGTTGGCCTCCCTGTACGGCCGGTATCCGACATTCAACAAGTACGTCGGCGGGTCGCCGTACGAAGAACTGTTCCAACACCGCAATACCCTGATTGCCATGTACGACATCCCAAAGACCGACCGGCATCAGCTTATTACGACGTTCTTCCCCCACGGACTGGACGCCACCGACGCCGACTCCACCGGCCCCGGCTGGATTCTTGCGCGCAGCGGCAGGTTCTTCATCGGCGTATTCGCTGTGCGCCCCTACCAGATGGTTTCCGAACCCGCCGGAACCCGGTTCGTCTCGCCGTTTCGCCGGAACGCCCTGATCGTCCAGGTCGCCTCTCCCCCCCAAGTTCCGACGTTCGAGGATTTCATTAAACGAGTAAAGAGCAGCAAGGTGGACACCAGCGCTTTTGCGCGGAAAAAACGCATACGATACACGACGATATTCGGCGACAAGCTGGAATTCACGTACGGCGGCGCGCGTAAAGTGAACAGAAAGAAGGTGCGCTTTGACCCGGACTACCTGGTCAAGAGCCCGGTGCTTAACAGTAAAGCGGGGTCAGGTATTCTGCGCGTGACGTTTCGGAAAGACACGTTGATCCTGAATATGAAGAACGTTCGAATCACACATCAGCCCTGAATAATGCTTGCGAAAACAGCGTTTTCCCCTTGAAACGAAACCGGATTTATACGAACTTGTAGTGGTCTGCCTGTCTGTTATTCCACTCTTCCTCAAATCATAATTGTGTTATGCGTTCGTCAATACTCTTTTTGTTAATCATAACTGCCTTTGCGCTACCGCTCCATTCCCAGTACCGGCCGCTCTCTCCGACCGATCAATCGCTGCTATATAAAGATTCACCGGACTGGATCAAGGCAAGAGCGAAATACTTTTTCTCGCAGCGCGCCTATCCGCTGGGATACATCCCCGATGGAGCGCGTGAGCAGGCTCTTCGGGACGCGCGTGCGATGACCGCATGGCGACCGCCTGCGTCGCTGCAAAAAAGCAAAACCAAGGTTGCAACGACATGGAAGCTCATCGGCCCCGTGAACCGCGGCGGGAGAGTAACCGGCCTGGCCATCGATCCGGCGCAACCCGATGTGGTGTTCATGACCGCGGCTGACGGCGGAGTGTGGAAATCCACTGACTTTGGTGGGAAGTTCATCCCTGTGGCCGATGACCTTGCTACCATGGCCATGGGGTCGGTCACGGTCGATCCTTCGAATTCCAACATCGTGTATGTCGGTACCGGCGAAGCAAATTTCAGCGCCGATTCGTACCCGGGAATCGGAATGGTGAAATCGACTGATGGGGGAAACACCTGGCAGCAGGCGGGACCAAAGATATCCGGGAATATCGCACACGTGGCTGTCCATCCCGTCAACGGTCAGATCGTTCTGGCGGCAACAAAGTCGGGCCTGTTTCGCTCGTCGAATGGAGGCAATACCTGGACCAAGGTCATCGCGGGAAACACGAACGACGTGGATTTTCATCCCGTCGATCCCAGCATCGTCTTCGGGTGCGTCGCAGGCAAAGGAGTGTACCGATCGACGGATGCGGGCGTCACGTGGACGCAGTTGAACAACGGTATTCCGACCACGAAGATCCGGCGCCTGGAGCTCGACATCTGCCGCAATCAACCGCAGTTCATTTACGCGGTCATGGTGCAACAAAGCGGGGGCAAACTGAAAGGCGTCTATCGCTCAACGGACACTGGCGATTCGTGGACCCTCCAGGCGAACACACCGAACTTCTTCGGATCCCAGGGGTGGTATGATATCACGATTGCCGTCAAACCGGATGACCCCAAGATCGTCCTGATCGGAGGGATCGGGCTATATCGATCCTCCGACTACGGAGTGACCTGGAAATCCGTACGATACCTTCATGTCGATCAACATGCCCTGGCATGGGATCCGGTCAATACCAATCGCGTGCTGGCAGGCAACGACGGCGGCGTGTACCGTTCGACGAACGCCGGACAGTCCTGGGTGAGCCGGAACGGCAATCTTCCCATAACGCAGTACTATGCCTTTGATGTGGATAGAAAGAATGCCAGCCTTATTTACGGGGGGACACAAGACAACGGCACCCACCGCGGATCGGGTGGACTGGTTAATTGGAGTCACGTGGTTGGAGGTGACGGCGGATACGCCAACATCGACTACCTTGATTCGCGATACGTGTACGCGGAATACCAGCGGGGAAGCCATGTCCGTTCGACCAACGGCGGCGTTACATTCAAGTACGCCAATAATGGTCTTGTCGGCAGTGGTCTCTGGGTGACACCGGTGGCCATGGACCCCGTTGATCCGAGAATCCTTTACACAGCCACGCGGCGGCAATTGTACAAGACCGTCAACCGGGCCCAGCAGTGGTTCGTGTACAACGGAAACATGGATTCCACCGGTTCCATTTCCACAATTGCAGTTGCGCCTTCGGACCGCAACACGATTCTGATCGGCAAAACCACGGGGAAAGTCTGGCGGACGACCAACATGGGAGTGAGCTGGGAAAACATCAGCACCGGACTATCGAAACGGTACTGCAAGCGTGTAGCGGTCGATCCCACGAATCCGTCCGTGTACTACGCGACGTTTTCCGGTTACGGCCAGCCCCACGTGTACCGATCGTCAAACAAGGGCGACACATGGGTCAACATTTCTTCCAACCTTCCCAACATCCCCGTGAACGACATCGAAATCAATCCCGGGTATCCCGGCACCCTGTACGTCGCCACCGACCTCGGGGTTTTTATCACGACCGATACCGGCGGTACATGGTCGCAGATGTTCGACGGCATGCCGCGTGCCGTGGTTGTTGATCTTCACCTGCACACCGCCACGGGCCTGCTGCGGGCAGCCACGCATGGACGCAGTATCTACGAAGTTGCGGTTACGGTTCCCGTGGAGCTGGAAGCCTTTCACGCCGCGGTCGAAGGCGTTGACGTCGTGCTGCGATGGAGAACGGCGAGTGAAACGAACAACTACGGTTTCAAAATAGAACGACGTTCAGGAAAGGGCACATGGACGGAGGTGGGATTCGTACCCGGATCCGGTACGACTTCGCAAGCGAAAACGTACACCTGGCGGGAACCGCTGGCAACATTACCTGCAACGGCGAAAGAAGCCTGGTACCGGTTGCGCCAGATTGATAACGACGGGACCTTTGAGTACTCCCACGCTGTGCGAGTCGAGATTTCACGGCAGTCCCCTGCGCGTTTCGCCCTGGAACCGAATTACCCGAATCCGTTCGGCTTGTCTTCACTTTCCGGTTCGCCCATAACCACCCTCACGTACGTTATACCAGAAGATGGATTCGTGCGCCTTACCGTCCGAGACGCGCGCGGAAGAGAAATCGCGACATTAGTGAATGAACGGAAAAAATCAGGGGCGTATGTCACCGTGTTCGACGCGACCGGCTTGCCTTCGGGGGCGTATTTTGTGCAGTTGACACTGAACGGTAAACGGGCGTTCAGGAAATTGAGCGTTATGAATTGACGCCAGGCCCGGAGAGAAAAACCGTTTCGATCATCGAAATCCTGATCCAGACCCGATGCCTCTTTCTCCAAACGCCAACCCGATTGGTCCGATTGTTTCGATTATAGTGTTTAATACTAACGAGAAAAAGCCCTGCCATCAGGTCGTTCTTTCCTTATAATCGGAGCCAGGATGCGAAGTATGTAATGGCAACTTTCTTTTTCGGGAAGATCAAGCCAAAAGTGAACTCGCATTGTGATTAAACGTTAGTACGCTGCATGCATCGTCTGTTTTTTCATCCCGTACTTGGTTTCGCACCGGCAATTTTCCTACCTTGTTCCCGGTTTAGATGAAAGGAAATACATGACACATAGCGCTATTCTGGTCTTGGAAAACGGCGCCGTTTTCCGGGGCGCGTCTTTCGGTTCCACGGGAGAGACTACCGGCGAAGTCGTTTTCAACACATCCATGACCGGCTACCAGGAAATCCTCACCGATCCATCATACGCCGGGCAGATCGTCACCATGACCTCGCCCATGATCGGCAACTACGGTGTGAACAAGGAAGACGTGGAATCCACCCGGCCCTGGATCCGCGCCCTGGTGGTGAAGGAGTACAGCCGTCGCTTCAGCAACTGGCGCGCGGAGACTTCCCTACACGAATACTTGAAAGAACACGACATCCCCGGTATAACGGATATCGACACGCGCCAGCTCACGCGCATGATCCGGGAGATCGGCGCCATGCGGGGCATCCTCAGTACGGAAACGGATGACGTGAACGCCCTGCTGGAACGAGCGAGATCTTCGCCGGTCATGAGCGGACTCGATCTGGCATCGGAGGTTACCGCCAGGAAAGCGTACCAGTGGGAATCAGCTCATGCGTCAAACGGCTTCGACGTGCTCGTATCTTCGACGGGACCGGCTTTCAACGTGGTGGTGGTTGACTTCGGCGTCAAACACAACATCCTCCGCCGCCTGCGCGCACACGGTATGAAGCTGCATGTCGTCCCCGCTTCCACTTCCGCCGATGACATACTGGCCCTGGATCCCGACGGAATCTTCCTGAGCAACGGTCCCGGCGATCCGGCGGCGGTCACATACGCAATCAAAAACATACGGAACCTTATCGGGAAAAAACCCATCTTCGGCATCTGCCTCGGACACCAGCTCCTGGCCCTTGCCCTGGGCGCGAGAACGTATAAGCTGAAATTCGGTCACCGGGGCGCAAACCATCCCGTGAAGAACCTGGGCACCGCCGTGGTGGAAATCACGTCACAGAATCACGGGTTTGCCGTGGACCCTGACTCCCTCCCCGCCGACCTGGAACTGACACACCTCAACCTGAACGACAATACCGTGGAGGGTTTCCGGCACCGTTCGGAGCCGGTCTTCTGCGTGCAGTACCATCCCGAAGCCTCGCCGGGACCGCACGACAGCGACTACCTGTTCAAACAATTCAGACAAATTATGACGGGCGAATTTACCACGTAGCGAACAGGTGGTTAAAACGAGGGTCGCGGCTCCATGCAACTTCAAACTCATTTTCCGCAACCTTCCGTTCCAACACCAGACATAGACGTGCAAGAGGAATCACCTGCTGAAAAGGCAATTCCTCTTGGAAACGATTTCTCGTAATAAAACCGAATTTCTTCGACCGCTAAAACGCCGGCGACGATTCCCGTGTAATCAAACCACCGTGGATTTTGTTGTCCCGACGGGTTTCTTTCCATTGCCGTTCCTCGGTGCTTCCACGACGACATCGGGGACTTGTGTTTGCGATAGCTGCGGAGTCGCAGGATGAGTCGTTTCCGTCACCAGGGGATACGTCCTCTCGGGTAGATTTTTCTCCTTTACGGCAGGCTTCCAGCTATGCGGGATAGCGCCGGAGCGGAAAAGCTTGTACAAGGAGCGCGCGAGCCGATACGGGGAATAAAGTTGTTTCCAGGCCCAGCGCCACAGGCGATCCATCGACTCCGGAGTAAAATTCTTGTGCGACCAAACCAGGTTGTAGGCATCAAAATTCCCCGGTTCGTCAAGCTTGACCTTATATTTCTTAATAAAACGATCGTAAAGCTTGGTTGCCGGGAACGGCGTCAGGATACACGTCTGGTTGGAATCGAAGGGCACCTTCTTCAAGGCTTTGATATCCTCCCGGATCTGTTCCTCGGTGTCGTTTTCATACCCGATCATGTACGTCGTATGAACATAGACATGGTTCTCGTGCAGCTCGTTGATCGTTTCGATCAACTTGTTTACGGAAGTGCCTTTGTTCACGCTTTCCAGTGAAGACTGTCGCATGGCTTCCACTCCAACCAGGCTGATAACAAATCCCCGTTTCTTCAAT
>Ga0256830_1001697_pt1 | contig 15256 bp, 28 predicted proteins | sample 128326metaG_FD_190537 | JGI IMG/M metagenome (GOLD analysis project Ga0256830, IMG submission 190537) | Hydrothermal vent microbial communities from Lau Basin, Pacific Ocean - 128-326 | ecosystem: Environmental > Aquatic > Marine > Hydrothermal vents | place: Pacific Ocean: Lau Basin | collected... | reverse complement strand
GGGTATTTAAAGGCAGAAAGATGCCGGGAAGGTTAGGCGGCAAGAAAGTTACGGTTAAAAACTTGGAAATAGTGGAAGTGCAGAAAGAAAAGGACCTGCTGTTGGTTAAAGGGGCGGTCCCTGGGTTTTCTGGCGGGTACGTATTCATAAAAAATCCGAGGAAATAATAATGGTAGAGCTTGCTGTTCACAATCTGAAGGGAAAAGAGATAGAGAAACTTACCGTGAAAGACGAGATTTTTGCTCGGACGCCGCATACAGCGGTTCTGCACGAGTATGTAAAAATGTATCTTAATAATCAAAGGCAGGGAACTGCTTCTGCCCTTACCAGGGGCCAGGTAAGAGGTGGAGGGAAGAAGCCTTTTGCGCAGAAGCACACAGGCAGGGCGAGGGCAGGTTCCGTGCGGTCTCCCCTGTGGAGAGGAGGCGGGGTGATATTTGGCCCTTCTCCCCGGGATTATTACTATTCTTTGCCAAAGAAGAAGAAAAGAATTGCTTTCTATTCTGCACTTTCTTCTCTCAGGGAAGAGGGGAAGATAAAAGTATTGGAAAAGTTGGAGTTAAAAGAAGGTAAGACAAAGGAGCTGGAAAAGATTTTACATAGCCTGAAAATAGAGAATAAGGCAATCCTGGTAATAGATAGAATACCTGAAAGTGTAAAAAAGGCGGCGAGCAACATAGAATGGTTGAAATTGAGAGACCCTCTTACCTTGAATCCTTACGAGATTCTGTGTGCTGACTGGCTCGTCTTTACCAAGGATGCATTGCACAAGATAGAAGAGGTTAGAATATGAAGGGAAAACATGCTTCGCAGATAGTTATCAAGCCCAGAGTTACTGAGAAAAGTATGCTTCTGGTGGAAAAATTTAACCAATATACTTTTGAGGTAGCCAGTTCTGCCACAAAACCAGCCATAAAAGATGCGTTGAGAGAAATGTTCAATGTGGATATAGAAAGGATTAAACTACTCAAGCGGAAGGGGAAAACAAAAAGTTTAAGACATTGGCAAAAAGGGAAAACCCCTGACAAAAAGATGGCAATTGTGACCTTAAAAACAGGACAAAAAATAGATATATTCAGTTAATACTATGGGTACAAAAAATCTTTCACCGGTAACTCCTTCTACCAGGTTCCGTGTAGCCCCTACTTTTGAGGGTATAAGCAAGAAGAAGCCGGAAAAAAGCCTGGTGGTGCCTCTTCCCAAGAAAGCGGGAAGGTCTACCCAGCAAGGCAGGATAACAGTAAGAAGACGTGGAGGCGGGCATAAGAGACTCTATCGAATAATAGATTTTAAGAGGGATAAGATTGGGATAAAGGCAAAGGTTATTGCCATCGAGTACGACCCTAATCGTTCTGCCTTTATTGCATTGCTGCAATATGAAGATGGAGAAAAGAGGTATATACTTGCTCCTGAAGGCATAAAGGTAGGAGATAAAGTAATAAGTGGGAGTGATGTGCCGCCGGAGGCAGGGAATACTCTCCCCTTGCAGGATATTCCAGTGGGGCTTATGGTACATAATGTAGAACTTATGCCAGGAAGAGGGGGGAAGATAGCCCGCTCTTCCGGTGCCCAGGTTCAGCTTATGGCTAAAGAAGGGCGGTACGCTATCCTGCGGCTTCCTTCGGGAGAATTGAGGAAAGTATTATTAGAGTGCAAGGCTACTGTCGGCCAGGTAGGTAACATTGACCATGATATGATTTCCTTGGGTAAGGGAGGAAGGACGCGCTGGTTGGGAAAGAGGCCGAAAGTAAGAGGGACAGCGATGAATCCTATCGACCATCCCCTGGGTGGAGGAGAGGGGAGGTCCCATGGAGGACGGCACCCGGTTTCTCCCTGGGGTAAGCTGGAAAGGAAGACCCGCAGGAAAAAATCTTCTGATAAATTGATAATAAAGAGGAGAAAATAAGTATGAGTAGGTCTACACGCAAGGGGCCTTATGTGGACGCAAAGCTCCTGAAGAAAGTAAGTAAGGCTAAAGCTACAGGAGACCGCAAACCTATTCGCACCTGGGCGCGTTCCTCGGTGATAATACCGGAATTTATAGGGCATACCTTTCTTGTGCATAACGGGAAAACTTTCTTGAGTGTTTATATTTCCGAGAATATGGTAGGCCACAGATTGGGAGAATTTGCTCCTACGCGAACATTCAGATCGCATGGAGCACACACAGAAAGAGCAAGAACACCTAAATAAGATAAAAAATGAAAGCAAAATTAAAGTTCGTAAAGATTTCACCTTTTAAGTTAAGGCTGGTAGCAGACTTACTCAGGGGTAAAAGTGTGGACGAGGCATTGAATATATTGAAGTTTACCCCCCGGCGCGGTGCCAGAATACTGGAAAAAGTACTGAAAAGCGCGCTGGCAAATGCTACCGAGAATATGCATAAAGAAGAGACAAACCTTTACGTTTCCAGGGTTTTAGTGGATGAAGGTCCACGAGATAAGAGATTCCGGCCTGCAGCTTACGGAAGAGCGCATCCTTTTAAAAAGAGGCGGTCTCATATCCTTATTGAATTAGAGGAGAAGAAATAATGGGGCATAAAACACATCCTGCGGGTTTCAGAGTGGGGATTACCCAGAATTGGGATTCCAAGTGGTTTACCATCTCTAAAAATGAATTTTCCAGAAATCTCGTGGAGGATACAAAAATAAGGAATTTTATAAAAAGCAATTTTGATTATGCAGGAATTCCACGCCTGGAGATAGCCAGGACTGAGGACAGGGTTACTGTGGACCTGTATACAGCCAGACCCGGAGTAGTGATTGGAAGAAGAGGGGTGGAGGTGGACAGAATAAGGGATGAGATACAGGAGATTACAGGCAAGCAGGTAGAAATTAATATAAAGGAGATAACGGATCCCTTTGTGGATGCGCAGTTAATTGCCGAAAATGTAGCACTTCAGCTGGTGAAAAGGACGCATTTTCGCAGGGCTATGAAGAGGGCAGTTAACCAGGCCATGGAGTCAGGGGCCAAAGGGGTTAAGATAAAATGTTCGGGAAGGTTGGGTGGAGCAGAAATTGCCCGCAGCGAATGGTATAAAGATGGCAAGATACCCCTCCAGACTCTCCGGGCAGAAGTCTCCTACGGTTTTGCAGAAGCAAAAACAAAGTACGGAGTTATAGGCGTGAAGGTGTGGTTATACCGCGGGGATTTAATTATGGATAAAGAGAAAGAAAAGGTAGGTACAGATGCCACTGATACCAAAAAGGGTTAAATACAGGAAGCAACAGCGGGGAAGGCTCAAAGGCAAGGCTTCGCGTACCTGTATATTAAGTTTTGGAGAATATGGGCTCAAGGTGCTGGAACCTGCCTGGATAACTACCCGGCAGATAGAATCAGCCAGAGTCGCCATAGTAAGGCATTTGAGAAGAGGCGGGAAAATGTGGCTGAGGGTTGTGGCAGATAAGCCGGTTACCAAGAAGCCCCTGGAAACCAGAATGGGAAAGGGTAAAGGTAATGTGGAGTTCTGGGTGGTGCCGGTTAAACCGGGGACCATTTTGTTTGAAATAAGCGGTGTAGACGAAGGCTCGGCATTGCAGGCTTTGAAGCTTGCTGGCGATAAGCTTCCGGTTAAAACAAAGGTTATAAGTCATCAAAGTATGGAAGGGTTATTATGAAGGCAAGGGAATGTCGCGAACTTACCGTCCAGGAATTGGAAATACGGATGGAAGAGCTTTATCGTCAGTTATTTAACCTGAGGACACAGCTTACCCTGGGGCAGCTGGAAAACCCCAAAAAGATTAAAGAGGTGAAAAGGGATATTGCCCGGGTGAAGACTATTTTAAAAGAAAAAAGAGAAGCAGGGAAGGATAAAGTATGAAACGGGAAATTATTGGAGAGGTAATCAGCGATAAGATGAACCAGACAGTGGTAGTAGAAGTAAAAAGAGAGCATGCCCATCCTCTCTATCATAAAATGGTACGCAGGAAGAAAAGACTTTATGCACACAACCCGGAGAATAAAGCAAAAAAAGGGGACCGGGTAAAAATACAGGAATGCAGGCCTTTAAGTAAACTTAAAAGATGGATAGTTACAGAAATTTTAAAGGTGTAGACAATGATTGAAATATATTCGCGGTTAAATGTGGCAGATAATACGGGAGTTAAAACAGTAATGTGTATTCATGTTTTAGGGGGGGCAAAGCGGAGATATGCTTTTGTGGGGGATACGATAGTAGCTTCGGTGAAGGAAGCCATACCCACAAGCAACATTAAAAAAGGGGAAAAAGTGAGAGCAGTGGTGGTAAGAACAAGAAGAGAAGTAAGAAGAAAAGACGGTACATATATAAAGTTTGACAGGAATGCTGCAGTAATAATTGATAAGGCAGGTAATCCGATTGGAACCAGAATTTTTGGCCCCATTCCCAGGGAATTGAGAGAGAAAAATTTTGCTAAAATAATTTCCCTTGCTCCTGAGGTAGTCTGATGAAAAAGTTTTCCATAAAAAGAGGCGACGAAGTAGAGGTAATAAGAGGTAGAGACAAAGGAAAAAGAGGAAAGGTAAGAAAGGTCCTTGCCAAAGAGGGGAAAGTCATAGTGGAGGGAGTCAACGTAATGAAGAAGGCTACCAGGCCTTCCAGGCGTTATCCTCAGGGTGGGATAGTGGATATCGAAGCCCCGTTGGATATTTCCCAGGTCTTGCTTTTCTGTCCTCGCTGTAATAAAGGGGTGAGAATAGGAAGAAGGGTTTTAGAAGATGGAAGTAAGACTAGGTACTGTAAAAAATGTGGCGAAATAGTTGAAAAGATGTAACCATGAGTAAAAAGTATATTCCTAATTTCAAGGTAAAATATTTGAAAGAAGTTTTGCCGGAAATCATGAAGAAGAGAGGGTACAGGAGTCCTCTGCAGGTGCCTCGTATAGAAAAGATAGTAGTGAATATGGGAGTAGGGGAAGCTATAAATGATGCAAAAATACTTAAAGAGGCGGTGGAAGAATTGACTATTATTACCGGACAGAAGCCTCTGGTTACCAAGGCGCGGAAATCTATATCCGGTTTCAAGTTAAGAAAAGGCAAAGATATTGGTTGCAAGGTTACCCTAAGGGGAAATCGGATGTACGAATTCCTGGAGAGACTGGTAACCTTTGCTTTGCCTCGTATAAGGGATTTCCGGGGGTTACCGCGCGATTCTTTTGACAAGAGAGGGAACTATAACTTTGGGCTGTCCGAACAATATGTATTCCCGGAAATTGAGTATGATAAAGTTTCGCGGGTTCTGGGCATGGATATAAGTATAGTGACTACCGCAAAAAACGATGAGGAGGCTCTGGAACTTTTGGAAGCGATGGGCTTCCCTTTTAAGAAGGGGTAAAAGATGGCTAAGAAATCATTAATTATAAAAGCAGAGAGGACTCCCAAATATAAAGTAAGGAAATATAATCGTTGCAAACTCTGTGGTAGACCGCGGGCTTACTTCAGAAAGTTTGGTGTATGTAGGATATGCTTGAGAAAACTTGCTTTAGAAGGTAAAATTCCGGGCATGAGAAAAGCAAGTTGGTAAGGAGAAGAGATGAGCGTAAGTGATCCGATTGCTGATTTTTTGAATCATTTAAAGACGACCTATTTGGTACATAAGTCATTTATTCTTACTTCCTATTCTCGTTTAAAAGAAGAGATACTAAAAATCCTCCAGAGAGAGGGTTTTATTGAATACTATTCAGTAGTGGAGGAAGAGGGAGGAAAGCAGTTGATGGTGAAATTGCGGTACGGAGAAGACGGAACTGCTGCTCTGACGGGCGTTAAAAAGGTAAGCAAACCCGGAACTTTTGTTTTTGTAAAGAAGGATAAAGTTCCCCGGGTAATGCAGGGATATGGAATTGCTATAATTTCCACCTCCAAGGGATTGAAGACAGATGAAGAATGCCGAAAAGAAGGATTGGGAGGAAAGGTTATCTGCTATGTTTGGTAAGGGAGTGTTATTATGTCGCGTGTAGGTAAGAAGCCTATTCAGGTGCTTTCAGGAGCCAGGATAGAGCTCAAGGATAATTTAGTAGAAGTAGAGGGGCCTCGCGGTAAGCTTTCTGTGCCTCTCCATCCCCTTATAAAAGTCAGGCAGGAAGACGGGTATGTATGGGTGGAAAGACTCTCTGAAGAAAAGAATGTACGTGCGCTGCATGGACTTACCCGCAGTTTAATAAATAATTTGATTATCGGAGTAACTCAGGGTTTCAAGAAAGAGTTGGAAATAGTGGGTATCGGATACAATGCAAAGATGGAAGGGAAAAAGTTGCTCCTGCAGGTGGGTTATTCTCATCCTGTTTATTACGAAGCTCCCCAGGGAGTCTCCCTGAGTGTGAGAAAAGAAAGAAATTTTATTATAACTATTGAAGGAATTGACAAACAGAAAGTAGGAGAAGCAGCGGCAGAAATCAGGAGGATTCGTTCTCCGGAACCTTACAAAGGAAAGGGAATAAGGTATCTGGGTGAACATATCAGGCTAAAAGCAGGAAAGAAAGGAGCTAAGGCTTAATCATGGGACGGAGCAAAGAAGAAAAGCGCAAAAGAAGACATGCCAGAATAAGGAAAAAGGTTTTTGGCACGGCAGAATGTCCAAGATTATTTGTTTTTCGTAGCCTGAAGCATATCTATGCTCAATTGATAAATGATGATGAAGGCAGAGTGATACTATCAGTCTCTTCATTGTCACCTGAGTTTCGCGAAAAGAAGAAAGAAAAGGGACAAAATATAGAAGGAGCGAAATTGGTAGGCAAATTGTTAGCCCAGAAAGCAGGTGAGAAAAATATATCGCAGGTGGTTTTTGATAGAGGGGGCTACAAGTATCAGGGAAGAGTAAGGGCATTAGCCGAGGGAGCGCGAGAGGGAGGCCTGAAGTTCTAATTGAGGTGAAAAGAATGAATGAAGAGATTTCAGAAGGATTAATAGAGAAAGTAGTAAGTATAAACCGAATTGGAAAGGTTACCAAAGGAGGCAAGAAGATAGCCTTTAGTGCTTTGGTAGTGGTAGGAAATGGCCGGGGCCGGGTAGGTTTTGGCATGGGAAAAGCCCTGGAAGTTCCCGAAGCTATCAGGAAAGGTTCTGCCCGGGCGAGAAAGAAGATGGTAGAAATTCCCTTAAAAGGCAGCACTATTCCTCATGAAGTGGTGGGGAGATTTGGTGCTTCCCGGATATTTCTAAGGCCTGCTTCACCGGGAACCGGGGTGATAGCTGGTGGTGCATCTCGTGCCGTTCTGGAGTCAGTGGGCATCAGAGACGTGCTTACCAAATCATTGGGTTCCCACAATCCGGTAAACCTGGTCAAGGCTACCTTGAATGGATTGGAAAAAATAAAGGGTACATTAAACTCGTACAAATTGAGGAAGAAAGATGAAGATACATCAACTAAGACCTCCGAAGAAAAACCTGAAGCCCAAGAGAGTAGGTAGGGGCTCCTCTTCCGGATGGGGTAAAACCTCTGGCAGGGGAAATAAGGGAGCTAAACAGAGAACAGGCACGCCTCATTACGGTGGATTTGAAGGGGGTCAGATGCCGCTCTATCGTAGACTGCCCAAGAGGGGCTTCAAGAGCCTGTCCAGGCAGCAGTTTGAAGTAATTAACGTGGGAAGATTGAGTGAATTCTCCTCTGATAGTGAAATTACTCCGCAGAAGCTTATAGAAAAAGGTTGGATTAATGGAAATTGCCAGTTAAAAGTATTGGGTACAGGGGATATAAATATCCCTTTAACCGTAAAAGCACACGCCTTTTCCCGTTCTGCCAGAGAAAAAATAGAAAAAGCAGGCGGTAAGGCAATTACTCTATGATTCTTGATGCCTTTCGGGATATCTTTAAAATCCCAGAGCTGAAGAAACGTATATTTATCACTCTGGGGCTCTTAGCCATTTACCGGATAGGTGCCCATGTACCGGTGCCGGGAATAGATTCCAGGGCGCTCTCTGATTTTTTCCAGCAGATGCAGGGTACTATCTTTGGCATGGTAGACCTGTTTGCAGGTGGGGCTCTCCGCAGACTCTCTATCTTTGCCCTGGGCATCATGCCTTATATTACTGCCTCCATAATCCTGCAGCTTCTTATTCCCGTGGTCCCTGCACTGGAAAAATTACACAAGGAAGGTGAGGAAGGAAGAAAGAAAATAGTGCAGTATACGCGTATTGCCACTGTTTTTATTGCCTTGTTCCAGTCTCTTGGCATTGCTATATGGTTAGAAAATCCGGCAAACTTCCAGGGAAGGTTGATTGTTCCTTTTCCCGGCTGGAGTTTCAGGTTGCTTACCATTATTACAGTAACAGCGGGAACATCTTTCATTATGTGGCTGGGGGAGCAGATAACAGAGAAGGGGATTGGAAATGGGATATCGCTTATCATATTTGCCGGGATAATTGCCAGAGCTCCGGGAGATTTAATCAGAACTATAGCCCTTATCCAGAATAGACAAATTCATATGTTTGCTTTTCTTCTTATCCTGGGATTCATGGTATTTGTGGTAGCCGGGGTGGTGTTAATCACCCTGGGGCAGAGGAAAATTCCGGTACAGTATGCCAGGAGGGTGATAGGCAGGAGAGTATACGGAGGACAGAGCACCTACCTCCCCTTAAAAGTAAACCAGGCAGGGGTCATCCCCGTGATTTTTGCCATGTCTATCCTGCAATTTCCCCAAACTATTGCCACCTTCCTGGGGGCAAATAACCCTGCATTTAAGAATTTCGCCACCTATTTTTCTACTTATAATCCGGTAGGAATGACACTCTATGCGCTTCTTATTATTTTCTTCACCTACTTCTACACGGCTATTACTTTCAATCCCAAGGAAATATCGGATAATATCAAGAAATACGGTGGATTTATTCCGGGGATAAGGCCCGGAAAGGCTACGGCTGATTACCTGGATAAAATTATGACCAGGATAGCTTTACCCGGCGGCCTTTTCCTGGCAGGGATAGCCTTGCTACCCACACTTTTAATCAAATGGCTAAATGTTCCTTTCTATTTTGGAGGAACTTCCCTTTTGATTGTGGTGGGTGTTGCCCTGGATACCCTGCAACAAATAGAATCCCACTTGATTATGCGCCAGTACGAAGGATTTCTTTCCAAGGGTAAACTGCGAAGCAGATACTAGGGAATTCAACAGTTTGGAGATACTATGAAAATTATTTTATTGGGACCTCCCGGGGCTGGCAAAGGTACTTTAGCCAAGTTGCTGGAGGAAAGGAAAGGTTTTTCCCATATTTCCACGGGAGACCTTTTACGGAAGGAAGTAAAAGAAAATACAGCCCTGGGAGCAAAAGCGAAAAAATTTATGGAGAAAGGCCTTCTTGTCCCGGATTCTTTAGTGGTAGAGGTCTTAAAAAAGAATCTCAACCCGAATGGCAGTTTTGTGCTGGATGGATTCCCCCGCAATATAAGCCAGGCCAAAATGCTGGAGGAAAATAATATAGATGCAGATACAGCAATAAGCCTTAAGGTTAAGGATGCGATAGTAATTTCCCGTCTTTCCGGTAGAAGAATATGTTCCAAATGTGGTAAGATATACCACCTTGTGAATATGCCTCCCAAGAAGGAGGGGGTATGTGATGTATGTGGGGGGGCGCTTTTTCAGCGAGAGGATGATAGGGAAGAGGTAATAAAGAAAAGATTAGAAGTTTATAGAAAGGAAAGTGAAGAGTTAATAGGCTATTATGCCGAAAGGTCGAAATTAAAGGAAGTGGATGCTAACGCGGAAGCGGAAGAGACTTATAGAAAACTGATAGAAGTTCTTGGGGAAGATGGCAAAAAAAGAAAAAATTGAGTGGAAGGGAAAAGTGATAGAAGCATTACCCAACGCTGTATTTAGAGTGGAGCTGGAGAATGGACACAGGGTCCTTGCTCATGTCTCCGGGAAAATGAGGGTGCATTTTATAAGGATTTTACCTGGAGACACAGTAATGGTAGAATTATCTCCTTACGACCTTTCCCGGGGGAGAATAGTTTATCGTTATAAATAGAGGTTTGTTATGAAAGTTAGAGCATCAGTAAAGAAGATCTGCGGTAAATGTAAGGTTATAAAGAGAAAAAGAATAGTAAGAGTAATCTGTGAGAATTCCAAGCATAAACAAAGGCAGAAATAGGGAGGAATAGAAATGGCCAGAATTCTGGGGGTGGAAATACCGGATAATAAAAGAGTGGACATAGGCTTGACTTACATTTACGGAGTTGGGCACTCTTCTGTTTTAAAAATTCTGGAAGACACAGGGATAGATTATCAAAAGAAGATAAAAGAGCTGACTCCCGAAGAGATTTCCAGCATAGTCTCTATGCTTCAGAATAATTATAAGGTAGAGGGGGCTTTGAGGCAGGAGATATCGCAGAATATTAAAAGACTTATAGATATAAATTGCTACAGGGGTATCCGCCATAGGGTAGGATTGCCTGTCAGGGGGCAAAGGACACGCTGTAATGCCCGTACCAGGAAAGGACCTAAGAAGACAGTGGGAATATTGAGGAAAAAAGTCAAGGAAATGATGGCAAAAAAGCCAAGTAAATAATTTAGGAGGAGAAATGGCACGGAGAAAAAGAGGTAAGAAAAAAAAGATTACCCGGAGTGTCCCCAGGGGTGTTGCTCGTATAAAGGCCACTTTTAATAATACAATTATCACCATTACAGACCCTGAGGGGAACGTATTGTGCTGGGCAACAGGAGGGACTGTGGGTTATTCAGGGACTCGCAAGAGCACTCCTTTTGCTGCTTCCTTGGCGGCGAAGCAAGTGGCCAAGAAGGCACAGGAATACGGGATGAAAGAAGTAGAGGCGAGAGTAAAAGGCCCTGGAGCAGGCAGGGAAGCCGCCATTCGCTCACTTCAGACGGCAGGGCTGAACGTGATAATGATTAGAGATGTTACTCCTATACCCCATAATGGGTGTAGGCCACCGAAGAGAAGAAGGGTATAAAGATGGGCAGATATATTGGTGCTTCATGCAGATTGTGTAGAAGAGAAGGGGGAAAGTTATATCTTAAGGGTACTCGTTGTGATACTCCCAAATGTGCCCTGGAAAATCGGGGCAACAGGACTCCGGGCGTGCAGGGAGACCGCTTTAGAAAGCTATCCGATTACGGTGTGCGGCTGAGGGAAAAGCAGAAACTGAAAAGAATCTACGGGATGCGAGAGAAACAATTTCGTCGCTTGTTCGGGGAAGCCGCCAGGAGAAAGGGAGTTACGGGGGAAATATTCCTTATCCTATTGGAAAGAAGATTTGACAATATAGTCTATCGTATGGGAATGGCGTCCAGCCGTAAAGAAGCGAGGCAGTTAATTACTCATGGTTTTTTCCTGGTGAACGGAAAGATACTCAACATACCTTCTTACGTGGTTAAGGAGGGAGATGTAATAGAAGTGAAGAAGAGTAAACAGGATAAAATAAAAGAGATATTAGAAAGAGTTCCTACGCGTACAGTGCCTGTCTGGTTAGAAATGGATATGGAAAAATTTGTGGGTAAAGTTTTGCGCTTCCCTCTCAGGGAGGAAATAGACATTCCTGTGGAAGAGCATATGGTAGTGGAATTGTACTCTCGATAATTTAGTTAAATACCTTTAAAGGGGGAAAATATGCTTAAAGAGATAGATTTTGTTATGCCGGAAAGATTCAACTGGGAAAAATTAACAGCTATTTATGGGAAATTTGTATTAGAGCCTCTGGAAAGAGGTTACGCAACTACTGTAGGGAATGCTCTCAGGCGGGTTCTCCTTTCTTCTATCCCGGGATGCGCGATTACTCAGGTAAAAATAGAGGGTGCGCAACATGAATTCTCTACTCTCCAGGGAGTGAAGGAAGATATCCCGGAAATTATCAATAACCTAAAGCATGTAATAATAAAATTACATGTGCCTAATTCAGAAACGCTTACCATTGATGTAGACGAAGAAGGCGAAGTAAGAGCTAATGATATCAAGGGCAGTGAAAACGTGGAGATCCTTAACCCGCATCTTCATATTGCTACTTTATCCTCAGGCGGTAAATTCAAGGCAGAACTGTCAGCAGAATGGGGTAAAGGCTTTTCCCTCCATGAGAGAACAAAAGAGAAAGAAGATACGCCTATTGGGGTTATCTTTCTGGATGCAGTATTTTCTCCGGTTAAAAAAGTAAGTTACAGTATGGAAAATACCCGGGTAGGAGAGGTTACTGATTACGAGAAATTAATAATGGAGATATGGACAAACGGAGTGATAACACCTCAGGAATCCCTGAAGAAAGCAGTGGAAATCCTGGTGAATCACTTCCGTTTCCTTGTAGGGGAAAAAGCAGTGCAGAAAACAGATAAGTCTGTGGTAGAAGAGGAGTCAGCGGTACAAAAAGAAATACTCGAGAAAAACATTGATGAATTTAACCTTTCGGAAAGAGTAATCAACACGCTCCATGCCCAGGAAATATACACTGTGGGCGATTTGATAAAAAAGAAAGACAAGGAACTTATGGAGCAAAAGAATTTTGGCAAGAAATCTTTGGAAGAGATAGAAAGGCTTTTAAAGGGGCTCAACCTATCGCTGAAAAAGTAAGGAGTCTATTATGCGGCATCGTAGAAAAGTGAGGAAATTAGGCAGAGATTTCCAGCATCGCAGGCTGATGCTTAAGAATCTATTTACCAGCTTATTGGATAAAGAAAAAATAAAGACTACAGAGGCAAAGGCAAAGGCACTGGTCAGTCTGGCAGATAAGTTGATAGAAGCAGCCAAGAGCGGTGACCTCCATGCACGGAGACAGGTGGCCAGGTATATTACCAATAAAGAAGTATATAAAAAATTCTTTGGCGAATTACTACCTGCGCTTTCTTCCCGGGTAGGAGGACATGTGCGCATGGTGCGCCTGGGGCACAGGAAGGGTGACGGTGCAATGATTTCGCAGGTAGAGTTGATTAAGGAAGTTGCAGAGAAGGGAAAAGGCAAATAAATGATGATAGTCAGGTAACTTCATTACCTGGCTGTTCTGTGCCTGATAAAATTTAAAAATCATGGGACTGAAAATTATTCTTGATAAATGCACAGGTTGTGGTAAATGTGTGAAAGTTTGCCCGATAAATGCGCTTAGATTAGAAGATAAAAAGGTGGTACTGTTGCCACATTGCAACCTCTGTGGAATATGCGTGGAAGCCTGCAAGTTTGATGCCATAGAAATAGAAATAAAAGAGGCAAGAAAAGATAGTCTTTACCGCGGAGTCTGGGTTTACGGGGAGAAGAAAGATTCTGCTGTACATCCCGTTACCCTGGAGCTTCTGGGTATAGGCAGGAAGCTTGCTGATAAACTCGGCGTGGAACTTTCCGTAGTGTGGATAGGTAAAGGGGAGGAAATAGCCAGCTTACTGGGAGAATACGGAGCAGATAGAGTATATGAAATACAGAGCGATTTACTGCAGACCCGGGAAATAGGTTATTATACCCGGGCCATAGCCGAGCTGGCTGCGGAAAAAATGCCCGAAGTATTTCTGGTGGGAGCTACAAGCTGGGGCAGGGCTCTTGCGCCGCGCGTAGCCGCCCGCTTAAAGACCGGGCTTACCGCTGACTGTACCGAGCTGGACGTTGACCTGGAAAAGCGGGTGCTTCTCCAGACCAGGCCGGCTTTTGGCGGTAACATAATGGCTACTATCTTGACTCCCTATCATCGCCCCCAGATGGCTACGGTCAGACCCCATGTGATGAAAAAGCCGGAGCCTTCTACGGGGAGAAAAGCGAAACTGGAGAAAATTGTCCCCGCCCTTTCCAAAGAAGACAAGCTGACAGAATTCAAGGGGATAATAAAGGAAGAAGAGGAAACTGTTGACCTGCAGGAAGCAGAAATCATTGTCTCCGGGGGAAGAGGGTTGGGAAAACCAGAAAACTTTTCCCTGATCAGAGAGCTTGCACATCTCCTGGGAGGAGCCGTAGGGGCTTCCCGGGCTACTGTTGACGCAGGCTGGATTCCTTCTTATCATCAGGTGGGGCAGACCGGGAAAACAGTTCAGCCCAAGCTTTACATTGCCGTGGGTATTTCAGGCGCTATTCAACACTTAGTGGGCATGAGGTCTTCCGATATAATAGTAGCTATCAACAAAGACCCTGAAGCTCCTATATTCCAGGTGGCTACTTATGGTATAGTAGGTGACCTCCTGGAGGTTGTACCTGCCCTTATAAAGCAGTTAAAACAGCAAAAAGTCAATAATTAAACTCCGATACTGCAAGTTCCTTTTAAATTTATCCGGCATGGTAGTTCAAATCTCTTGACAAAGATTATTTTCCATGGTAAACTTAGACAGTTAACTATCTAAGTAGGATGGATAAAGCAGAAATAGCGATGGGAAATGGTACTCTGGAAAGACCGGCTCTTCCGAAGTATTACCAGATAAAACAATTCCTTTTGAACGAGATAGCGAAGAAAAGGTATACACCTCATACCTGCATCCCCTCGGAAAATGAGCTCAGTAAAAAGTTCAATGTTAACAAAAACACGGTAGTTAGGGCTTTAAAAGAGCTTACCCATGAAGGTTATCTTTACCGTATTCAGGGAAAGGGTACTTTCGTAGCAGATTTCAAGAACCTCAGGACTCACCGAACCGTGGGAGTGGTAATTGATACGGAAGAACGTTTACACCCGCCTTTTACCAGGCACCTCTCCTCACAACTGCAATCAAAAGGGTACTTCACTATGTTGATGGATATAAGGAACAATATCAAACCACACCTGGAAAAATTCCTGGAGGAAAAGTATTTTGGCTTGATAGTGGACGGTTACTCTCTCTTTCCCTTTGAAACTCTAAGTACACTAAATAAATCCGCCCGGCTGGTATTCATCCATCGTTTTGAAGGCCCGCAGAGATACAATGCCTCCTATATTCTGGCAGATTATATCCGGGGGGGATACATTGCTGCCAGACATTTATTAAAAGCGGGTAGAAAAAATCTTCTGATAATTTCTTTTGAAATAAGGCCGGGATGGACCTCGGATTTATTTTACCGGGGATGCCTGCAGGCGCAGAAAGAATATGGGGGGAAATTTACCTATCTGGATTTTACTAAGAAAATTCCTGACAGGACTTATTATGAGATGTTCAAATCCGCGGAAAGGCCGGATGGGATTGTTTCTTTTGCTGATCCATGGGTTATCCCGCCGTTGAAGATTTTGCAGGATTTGAACTTGCGAATGCCTGATGACGTGGCTGTGATTGGTTACCACAATACTCCCTGGGCAGAGGGATATAGCCTTACTTCCGTATACAAGAACGAAAAGCTAATATCAGAAAAAGCAGTGGAAATGCTGGAAGAGGGTAAAAATGAAGAGATTTATGTGGAACCGGAGATT
>Ga0256830_1001696_pt1 | contig 15257 bp, 12 predicted proteins | sample 128326metaG_FD_190537 | JGI IMG/M metagenome (GOLD analysis project Ga0256830, IMG submission 190537) | Hydrothermal vent microbial communities from Lau Basin, Pacific Ocean - 128-326 | ecosystem: Environmental > Aquatic > Marine > Hydrothermal vents | place: Pacific Ocean: Lau Basin | collected... | reverse complement strand
TCAACGGCCGCTTCAGCGAGCCGCAACGCCTCATCTACGAACTGGTGCTGGAGGCGCAACTTGCCGCCATCGACAAGGTCCGCCCGGGCAATCACTGGATGGATCCCCATCAAGCCGCGGTGCGCGTATTGACCCGTGGCCTGCGCAAGCTGGGCCTGCTCAGGGGCGACCTGCGCACGCTCATCAAGAAGGGCGCCTACAAACGTTTTTTCATGCACCGCACCGGCCACTGGCTGGGCATGGATGTGCACGACGTGGGCGACTACAAGGTGGGGGACGCGTGGCGCATGCTGGAGCCCGGCATGGTGATGACGGTAGAGCCGGGTCTCTATATCCCGGCCGGCAGCAAGGGCGTGGCGAAGAAATGGTGGAATATCGGGGTGCGCATCGAGGACGACGTGCTGGTGACGCGCCATGGGTGCGATGTGCTCAGCAAGGACGTGCCCAAGTCCGTGGAAGAGATCGAGGCCTTGATGAATGGCTGATATGGAATATGACTACGACCTGATCATCGTCGGCGGCGGCATGGTGGGCGCGAGCCTGGCCTGCGCCCTCGGCGGGTGCGGCCTGCGCATCGCCGTAGTGGAGGCCGTGCCCCTGCGCGCCGCCTCCCAGCCCAGTTATGACGACCGCAGCATCGCCCTGGCCTATGGCAGCCGGCGCATCTTTTCCGCCATGGGCCTGTGGGAGGGTCTGGCCACGTCCGTGACACCCATCAGAAAGATTCATGTATCGGATCGCGGCCACTTCGGCATGCTGAGGATGGACGCCGCCCGCCACGGCTACGACGCCCTGGGTTACGTGGTGGAAAACCGCGAGCTGGGCAAGCTGTTCGCCGCGCGCCTCAAGGCACTGGACAACGTGGATCTGCTGTGTCCCGCGGAACTGGAAGGGTTGGAGACGGACACCGGCCGGGCCTGCGTGCAGATCGCCATGGAAGGGGGTAAAAGGCAGCTCACGGCGCGGCTGCTCGTCGGCGCCGATGGCGGGCGCTCGCAGGTGAGGGAACTGGCGGATATTGGCACCCGCCGCTGGGACTATGGCCAGTGCGCCGTGATCGCCAATGTCACCCCGGGCCGCCCCCACCGCGGCGTCGCCTACGAACGATTCACCGACAGTGGTCCCCTCGCCATGCTGCCCATGAGCGATAACCGCTGCTCCCTGGTGTGGACCGTGAACCAGGGAGAGGAAGAGGCCTTGCTGGCCCTGGACGACGCGTCTTTTCTGGCGCGCCTCCAGGCGCGTTTCGGATATCGCCTCGGCGAGCTGCGGAAGACCGGGCGGCGCAGCGCCTATCCCCTGGCGCTGGTGATGGCCGAATCCGCGGACACGCCACGCCTGGCCCTCATCGGCAATGCCGCCCATACCTTGCATCCCGTCGCCGGGCAGGGTTTCAACCTGGGCATCCGGGACGTGGCGGTTCTGGCCGAAGTGATCGCCCAGGCCCGGCTGGCCGGCGGGGATATCGGCGCCGCGCGGGTGCTGAGGCGCTACAATGCCTGGCGGCGGGCGGACCAGAACAGGGTGGCGCGCCTCACCGACGGGCTGGTGCGCCTGTTCAGCGCCACCCTGCCGCCCGTGGTGGTGGGGCGCAACCTGGGGCTGCTGGTGCTCGACCGCATGGCGCCCGCCAAGCGGCTCATGATGCGCCAGGCCATGGGACTGGCCGGGCGTCTGCCACGCCTGGCGCGCGGCCTGCCCATTCCGGGCGGGGAGGGGGCATGAGCCGCCACTACGACATCGTCATCGTCGGCGCCGGCATGGTGGGCGCCGCCCTGGCCTGCATGCTGGGCGGCAGCCGTTACCGGGTGGCCGTCATCGAGGCGCAGCGTCCCAAGACCCGCTGGCCCAAGGACAGCGTGGACCTGCGTGTGTCGGCCATCTCCGCCGCCTCCCAGCAGATCTTCATGGCGCTGGATGCCTGGGAGCGCATGGTGGCGCTGGGGGTCAGCCCCTATTACGAGATGCACGTGTGGGATGCCACGGGCAACGGTGCCATTCATTTCGACTGCGCCTCCGTCGGTGAGCCGTGGCTGGGCCATATCATCGAGAACCGCGTCATTCAGCGCGCCTTGCTGGAGCGCATGAAGGCCTTCGACAACATCGAACTGATCTGTCCCGCCCGCATCACCACCATCGAGGACGAGGCGGAGCAGGTATGCGTGCGTCTAGAGGGCGAAGACGCCGTTGGCGCCGCCCTGGTGGTGGGCGCCGATGGCGGCAATTCCCGGGTGCGCCAGCAGGCGGGCATCGCCACGCGGGGCTGGGCCTATGAGCAGAAGGCGGTGGTGGCCACCGTCGCCACCCGGAAGTCCCATCAGGAGACGGCCTGGCAGCGTTTCATGCCCGATGGCCCCCTCGCCTTTCTCCCGCTGCGTGACGGGCGCAGCTCTATCGTCTGGTCCACCACCCCAGGTCATGCCGACGAACTGCTGGCCCTGGATGACCAGGCTTTCTGCCGGGCCCTGGGCGAGGCCTTCGAGTACCGGCTGGGGGAGATTTCGGGGACGGGGCCGCGTGCCGCGTTTCCCCTGCGCCTGCAGCACAGCACCCGTTACATCGCCCCGCGCCGCGCCCTGGTGGGGGACGCCGCCCATATGATTCACCCACTGGCCGGGCAGGGAGTGAACCTCGGTTTTCTCGATGCGGCCGCCTTGTCCGAGGTCCTGCTGGACGCCCTGGCCCAGGACCGGCCCTTCCATTCCCAGGGCGTGCTGCGCCGTTACGAGCGCTGGCGCAAGGGGGACAATCTGCTCACCATGTCGGCCATGGATGGTTTCAAGCGTCTCTTTGGCTCGCCCTCCCTGCCCTTGCGCCTGCTGCGCAATACGGGCCTCAGGCTGGCCAATATCGAAAGCCCGGTGAAACAGGGACTCATCCGCCAGGCCATGGGGCTGAAGGGCGATCTGCCGCGGCTGGCGCGCTGGACGGGCATCTGACTGCCACGCGGCGCCGGCCCGTGCCACCTTGCCGTGGTGCCGGGGCGCTTATATCGATCCTCGCTTCCCTCTGAATTCGAATGCGCCTCAGCCCGCCACCAGCCATTCACCGTCTAACTGCATGTTGCCGGATGAAATGACCCGGTTTCTGCCCCCCGCCTTGGCGTCATAGAGGGCCTTGTCGGCTTGTCCGACGAGAAATTCACCGCTCACGGGATGGGTCTGGTCCAGGGAGGCGGGATCGAGGGTGGCGATGCCGATGGAGATGGTGACGCCGAATCCAGGTGCATCCCGTTCCAGGCCGAAGCTGCGCGCGGCAATGCTGCCGCGTATGCGTTCCGCCACTTCCCTGGCCGCGGCATTGCATGTCTGAGACAGCAGCGCCGCGAATTCCTCGCCGCCATAGCGCGCCAGTACGTCGTTGCCGCGCATCTGGGCGCGTATCAGGGATGCCACTTCCATCAACACGCGATCCCCCATCTGGTGGCCGTAACGGTCGTTGATCTGTTTGAAATGGTCGATGTCCAGCAGCAGGCACGAAAGGGGCTGTTGCTCACGGATGGCGTGTGCCACTTCCTCGCCCAGGCGCTGATCGAAGAACCGGCGGTTGTTGACGGCCGTGAGGGTGTCGGTCAGGCCCTGGCGTTTGAGGCGTTCGTGGTTAACGGCATTTTCCAGGCAGATGGCCACCACGCCGCCCAGGTGTTCGAAGAAATCCGTGCGCACGCCCTTAATGAAGCGGGTATCGGTGCGGCTGCCGATATTGAGGCTGCCGATGAGCCTGCCGTGGCGTACCAGAGGCAGCAGGGCCACGCTGGCGGGGCGGGGCGATCCCGGAACGAACAGGCGCGCATGCTTGCGCGGGCGGTAGGCGCTCAGGGTGGGAAACAGGGAATGGGGATAAAGGGTTTCCAGTTCCGCGGGTTCCGAGGCGAACATGAGAGTGGGATGTTGCTCCAGGTCGATATGGGCTTCTTCGAGAATGCGTTGAATCTCGTATTCCGGGTCCAGCAGCACGAGGGTGACCATGTCCCACTTGAAAATGGCGTAATCCGGGTAAAGTATGGCCTTGATGAGGTCATAGAGTGAATGGAGTCCGATGAGATGAAGCTCCAGGGACTGGAAGCGCCGCAGCTTGCGCTCGTTCTGGCGCGCCTGCGCCATGAAATCTTCCAGTTTGCGGCGCAGCAGCTGATTTTCCGTGCGGGTGTTTCTGGCCATGATGTACGTCGAGAATCGCAGGACTATTTAAGGAACCTCTGATCAATTCATGAACCGGCGTCTGGCGGCTGAAATGTCCCGGCTCTGCGTTGAAAATCTTGGCAATAGCGCGCTATTACCTGCGCTTTCCGCCTTGATCCGGAACATTTCATCTCGCCATCCATCCGGTCCAGAATTAATCAGAGGTTCCATAATGTTGAGACGCCTCGGGTACGGGCAGGCGTTCCATAAGATAGCACAGGCAGTCCTGACGGATCACCTGCGGGTTCAGGGTGAGCATGGCGGGCATGACTTCGGTGCGGGTACATATCCTTTGATCGTCGAAAGTGAAATAGGCGCTACTGACTTCCTCGCCCCGTTCGTCGCGCACATCCAGGCGCGCGCGCTTGTTGGGGTCGGTATGGGCCAGGCAGGTGCCGGCGGGGAGTTCCGAGAAATTGAGGCGGTCGAGATCCTCGATGAAGCGGATATCCGTGGACGTGTCGCCGAAGCCGAAGGAGATGTCGCGGGGAATCTTGACAATGGCCACGGTGTGAAACAGGTCGATGTCTCCCGGCACGACGGGGTGGGCCGGAAGCTCGGACAAGTTGAGAGCGGCGTCCAGATAGCGGAAGGCGTGCTCGATGCCACGTGGTTCCCCCGGGCGCCCGCATTCCAGTGTGACCGCCGGGCACAGCCGGGCGAAAGCCGCCGACTGCACCCCTTCCGGCTTGGTGAAGTAGACCACGGTACGGTTGAACAGGGCCGCCAGATGGAGAAAGCGGTGGTCGAGGCGGTTGATGCAGGCATAGTGAGGATTGTGGCCGGTGTTGTTGTGGATATCGATGCTGGCCACCACCTTGCGTTGCGCCATCTCCTCAACCACGCGCTGTACGGCGTCATGCTCGGGCGTGCCGTTGCCTTGCCAGATGCGGTTGTAGTCGGGCTGATGATCGAGGCGGCGCAAGCCGAATCGCGCTGCCGCAACATTGCCCACGAAGATCGACAGGGCGCGCGGCAGCCCGCGCCCCTGATAGCGGCGAAGCAGTTTTTGCACCGCCAGCAGGCCTGTGTATTCATTGCCGTGGAGCAGGATGGAGACGAAGACGGGCGGTGAGCGCCTGCCCTCCAGGTGGATGAGCGTGGGGCCGGAGAGAATGGTGTGCAGGCGGGTGGGTTCGCAATTCAGAAATCCCCCGGGCAGGGCATCCAGGATGGTCAGCATGGGCAGTTCGGTCACAGTGTCCATTGATGCACCGGTTTGCCGCTTTCCTGGCGTTCCAGGTAGGCGGACGTCAGGTCCTTCATGTCGCACTGATGTTTTTCGGCGTAGGCCCGCTGCCAGGCGGCCCCGTTCTGGCCGCTGCGCAGGCGTTGCTCGATAATGCCCAGGTAATGGTCGCCCTGGGCCGGATCCAGGCCCAGCTTGTCCAGTCCCGCCCGGGCCAGGGGCAGCAACTCGTCCAGCAGCAGGTCGAGGATGGCGCCACGTTTGCCGTTGAGCCAGGTCACCTTGGCGCGCAGCCCCGTCCTGGCTGCATTGTAGAAATTGCGCCGCGCCTCCTCGAAGGGCAGCAGGGATTCCGGTGGCACGGCCTGGGTGCCCAGTTCGTAGACCAGGCCGAAGAACAGCGCGGCGTTGGCAAAACTGTCGCTGATGGTGGGACCGGCGGGCACCACGCGGTGCTCGATGCGTAAATGATTCTCACCCCCTTCATCCACACCGATGAGTGGGCGGTTCCAGCGCCAGATGGTGCCATTGTGCAGGCGCAGGTGCGCCAGTTTCTCGGTGGCTTCGTCCATGCATGCCGGCAGCAGGATGGGGAAACAAGTCTGATTTTTGAGATAACATTCATAGAGGGAATCGCGCACGTATTCCACGCCGAAGTTCACGCGTTGCTGGGCGCCGCACTCGGGAGAGTCGAAACCGCCCACGGCGATGGCCTGTTCGAACAGGGGAATGCGCGATTCATCCCACAGGTTTCTGCCGAACAGAAAGGGCGAATTGGCCGCCGCGGCGACGATGGGCGCGGAAACGATCTGTGCTGCGTTGTACATGCGCACCGACAGCTCCTGTCCGATCTGCAGGTGAATCTGGAAAGAGGTGGCGGCGGCTTCCAGCATGACGTCGTAGTGGGCCGTGCGCAGATGCTGGAAGCCCTGGATGTCGAGCCCGATGGGCTCCCCCCTGCGCAGGCGCAGTACCTGTTCATTGAGAGCCCGGTAGCGCTCCATGCTGGACATGTTTTCCAGATTGAGGTCGCGGTCGCGCACCGTGGGCAGGGTGCCGATCATCAGCATGGAGGCGCCGAGTGCGGCGGCAATGTCGTTGCAGCGGCGCCAGGTGTCGCGCAGTTCCGCCTCCATGCGGGACAGGGCATCGCCTTCCAGGGAAAGAGGACTGCCGTTGATTTCAACGTTGAACTTAGCCAGCTCGGGGACCACCAGCAGGTCCCTGCCCTGTTCGAGAAAGGCGTCGTTGACGGGGCTGGGCACCCCGTTGCCGTCCACCAGCCAGGCCTCCAGTTCGAAGCCGCCCTTGGGATGCCCGCAGGCAAAGAGATTGTTGGCGAACCACTCGCCCAGTAGAGCGGTTTCCTCCCGCAACCGTTTTTCGTAGGTTTTGAAGTCCTGTTTGAAAAAGCGGCTGCTGCTTACCTCGGTGCCCATGGAGGCATTATGCGCCATTTTCCAGGGGCGGTAAAACCGTGCCGGGAGTCGGTGCCATCATCGCAAGAAGCCGCTTGGGCAGAGGGCGGCGGAATCTTGGATTCAGGGTGGAAAAATACAAGGAACAAGATCACATGATAAAAGGGAAGAGCCTGTTCTACCATGGGTCCCGGCGCGCGCTCAAGAGCGCGTCAGGGCGGCCTCAACCTCGTTGCGGGTCGCGGTTCCCGCCAGCAGCTCAATCAGTGTCAGGGCGAAATCCATGGCGGTACCCGGGCCGCGAGAAGTGATCACCTTGCCGTCCACAACCACGGCGTCGCCCTGCAAGGTGATGTCCACCGGATCCAGGCTCTCCAGCACGCCGGGATAGGCCGTGGCGTGCCGTCCCCGCAGCAGGCCGGCATGGGCAAGCACCTTGGGCGCCGCGCAGATGGCGGCCGTGAAACGGTCCTTGGCCGCCATGTCCCGCAGCAGCTTGTGGATACGGCCGTCGTTGTCGAGATGGTCCGCGCCCGGCAGTCCGCCCGGCAGGACCACCATATCGTATTCGCCGCCCAGCGCCTCGTCGAGGGTCGTGTCCGGCACCAGTACCGTACCGCGGCTGGCATGCACCGGGCCGCTCTCCAGGCCGGCGGTGACGACCTCGATATTTGCGCGTCTCAGCAGATCGATAAGCGTGACGGCCTCAAGTTCTTCACAGCCTTGGGCCAGGGGAATGAGTACCTTCATGGGGCGCCTCCTTCAATGAACGGAATCGGGTCTCCAGCCTGCCAGGCGGGCGTTAGGGAACTTCTGATCAATTCTGGACCGGATGGATGGCGAGATGAAATGTTCCGGATCAAGGCGAAAAGCGCAGGTAATAGCGCGCTATTGCCAAGATTTTCAACGCTGAGCCGGGACATTTCAGCCGCCAGACGCCGGTTCATGAATTGATCAGAGGTTCCTTAGGCTAATTCTCGATATTCACCACACCGGTTTCAAGCGAGCGCTTGACCAGCAGGGGCGCGGGGCGGTGTCCCTTCAACCATTGCGCCCGTTCGATCAGTTCCGAGACGGGCAGCAGCACGATGCCACGCTCCTCCAGCAGGGGCAGGGCCTCGTCGAGAAAGGCCAGGGTCTGCGGGTGAGGATGCCCGATGGCGAGCGCGACCCCTTCCTGGCGGGCAATGGTCAGCAGGCGGCGGAATTCCCGCTCAATGGCGCGCGGATCGAGCACGTTGTCCAGGAAAACATTGCGGCTGATGCCCGGGACACGGAATTCATTGGCCACCTGTTGGGCCACTGTGTAGCGCGTGGTGCGGCTGTCCACGAAATACAGATTCCCCTGGCGCGCGATTTCCTCCATCAGCCAGCTCATGGCCGTGGGGTCCTGGGTCAGGAGGCTGCCCATGTGATTGTTGATGCCACGCACATAGGGCACCGAACCCAGCCCGTTGAGTATGCTGACGATGAAATCCTGGCGCGTCATGCCCGGCCGCAAACCCCCATGCCCGAGGCGGCGGCGGTCCTGGGTTTCCATGGGGATATGCAGCATGACCTCCTTGCCCAGGCGGTGGGCGAGAGTGGCCAGGCTTCGCGCATAGGGCGAGTGAGGAAGAAAAGAATATGTCAGTCTCGCGGGCATGCGCACGGCGTGGAGCCCCAGCGCATGGCGCTCGCCCATGTCGTCTATGATGATGCTGATGGCCGGCCTGTCGAGGGTGGTGAGGTAATTCGGGGGGGAACGATCTTCTGCCTGGGCCTGGCATGCTAACACTATCGTCATAAAACAGACGACCCAGCGTGCGATCATGTAATCGTTATTCTCGTCTATTTTGTACGGCCATCATGGCTGCCATGACGGCATTAGCGCAAGAGAATACCCGCACACATGGGAAAAGACAAGCGGGAAATGGAGAAAATATACGGTAATGATTTACCGGGGAAAGAAGCGTCACCCCGCGTGGACGACGCGGGGTGACGTTGGCGTTATGGAATCCCTGATCAATTCTGGAATCAGGGGTTTCTTGGTTACGATCCGTGTTTTTGCAGAATCTGAATACCCTTGAGCAGATTCAGCGCCTCATAGAGCTGATAGTCTTCGTTCAGCAATTGCGCGCGCCTTTCTTCATCCGTCTGCTGTTCATCCTGCGCATCCCCTGCACTCTTCTCTCCGTCACCGTTCTCCAGGTGACGGGCAAGATCCGCTTCCTTGACGGGGGAGAATTCATTTTGCTCCAGCGCGGTGACCTTGACGCGTTCCAGCTTGATGTCCGGGACGATGCCTTCGGCCTGGATGGAGCGGCCGGAAGGTGTATAGTATCGCGCCGTGGTCAACTTGAGCGCGGCGCCGTTCTTCATGGGCAGCACGGTCTGCACAGAGCCCTTGCCGAAGGACTTGTTGCCCATGATGATCGCGCGGTGGTGATCCTGTAGCGCGCCGGCGACAATCTCGGAAGCCGAAGCGGAACCGACGTTGATCAGAACCACCATGGGTGCCTTGTCCAGCACGTCCTTGGGCGTGGCCTTGAACTCCACCTCGGAATCCGATGCGCGGCCCTTGGTATAGACGATCAGGCCCTTTTCCAGAAAGGCATCCGCCACATCCACGGCGGCGCTCAGCACACCGCCGGGATTGTTGCGCAGATCCAGCACCAGTCCCAGCAGGGGGCCGTCGTTTTCCTTCCTCAGCTTGTCGATGGCATCCAGCAGGTTCTCGGATGTGTTGGACTGAAACTGAGTAATGCGCACGTAGCCAAATCCCGGATCCAGCAGGCGGTGCTTGACGCTGGTCACCTTGATGATGGCGCGGGTGATCTTGATCTTGAGGGGCTTGTCCAGGCCCTCGCGCACGATGGTGAGGACGATGTCCGTATCGGGCTCGCCGCGCATGATCTCCACCGCATCCCTGAGGGTGAGCCCCTTGACCGGTGTGTCATCGAGGCGGATGATCAGGTCGCCCGCCACGATTCCGGCGCGTTGCGCGGGCGTGTCGTCGATGGGTGCGATGACCTTGACGAAACCATCCTCCATGCCCACCTCGATGCCCAGGCCACCGAATTCGCCGGTGGTGCCTACTTGCAGTTCCTTGTAGTCATCGGGGTCCAGATAGGCGGAGTGGGGATCCAGTCCGGACAGCATGCCACGAATGGCGTTCTCGAGCAGGTCCTTGTCTTCAACAGGCTCGACATAGTTGCTCTTGATGTTGGCAAAGATATCCGAAAAGGTGCGCAGTTCCTGCAGCGGCAGGGGACCAAAATCGGCATTGTCGCGGTCGGCGAAAACACTGAATCCCAGGGATAAGGTGACGCCCAGGGTCAGCCCGAGGCTGAGGATCAATAAATTACGGGTCTTTGACTTCATATTATCTCCATGAATGCGGCTCCGCTGCTGCGGATCCGGGAAGGCTGCGGTGGCTCACGCGGGATCTGTTACGCTCCTTTGCTTGGTAACCCGCTATTATTCCATGCGTTTTCCTCCGGCTCCCGAAGAAATTGAACATTACAGCACCTGACAGTGCCATACTTTACCAGAAATGGCCCCGGCGCATCTAAAAAGCCGTTCTTTCAAGGCCATAGAACCCGCCATCCTGGTGAGAAATGCGGGTAACGATGCGGGTTAACGGCGCGCCCGCAACCATTTAAGGGGATTGGTGGGCTTGCCGTTGTGGCGGATCTCGAAATACAGCCCGGGGGTGGCGCGGCCCCCGCTGTTGCCCACCGTGGCGATGACTTCACCCCGCGACACCCACTCGCCCACGCTCTTGTACAGGCTCTGGTTGTGGGCATACAGGCTCATGTAGCCATCGCCATGGTCGATGATGACCAGCAGGCCGAAACCGCGCAACCAGTCGGCGTAGGCCACCCGCCCGGCATGGACACTGCGCACTTCCTCGCCTTCCCCCGCGCGGATGACGATGCCCTGCCAGCGCAATTTTCCGGTATTGTTGCGCCGGCTGCCGAAACGGGCAGCGATTTTTCCACTGACCGGCCATATCAGACGCCCCTTGGTGGTGGGAAAGGGCCGCCCCTCACTTGTATCAGGAGGTATATCGGTCAATACGCTCTGGAGTTGATTCACCAGGCTGGCCAGCGCCTTTTCGTCCTGGATTAAGGCTTGCAGGCGCTGCTCCTTGGTCTGTATTTCCCGCTCCAGCCTGGCCAGCACCTCCCGGCGCCGGCCGCGTTGGCGCTCTTTTTCCCTTACCTGGGACTCCTGCTGGCCGAGGAGGTTCTGCAAACCCTCCGTTTCGCGCGTGATGCGCGCTTCCAGTGTGGCGATTGCCTTCAGGCTGCGTTGAATCTCCTCGATCTGCCTGGCGCGCGCGCGATTGAAATAATCAAAATAGGCCAGAGTGCGGCCGATCCGTGCCGGGTCCTGCTGGTTGAGGATGATTTTCAGATACCCCTGCCGGCCCATGGCGTAACTGGCCAGGATCTGCTGCCTCAGGGCCTCACGCTGCCGGGACAAGGCTTCCTTCTGCTGCTGGTGATGTTGCTGCAAGCGTGTCAGCTCCTGTTGCTTGAGGCGCAAGTTCGCCCGGGTTTTTCTCAAGGCGCGGCTGAGGCGCCCGATCTCCTTCTCGGCGGCTTTCAGCGCCTGACGCAGGGCCTGTTGGCGATCACGGGTCTTATCCAGGGAGGCCTGTAGTTGACGGATTTTCTCGCGCAAGGTTTGGAGCTGGGCGGCCTTTTCCCGGGCGGCGCCGTCCTCCCCGGCGGACACAGGCGGCACCGGACTGATCACCAGCACCAATGACAGGAATAAACCCCCTTTCCTTGCAAATGCGGCGCTCAGCACATCACGCCTCACAGCTTTGGCATCCAGGTTTCAGGCGTCCCGCAGGGTAACCAGGGATTCGCCTTCCATTTCCGCCGGCTTGTCCAGGCCCAGCAGATCCAGCATGGTGGGCGCCACATCGGAGAGGGCGCCCCCGCCGCGCAGCGTGGCCGGCCGCCCCACGTAGATCAGCGGCACGGGATTGGAGGTATGGGCCGTGTGCGGCTTGCCCGTGGTGGGGTCGCACATCTGCTCGGCATTGCCATGATCGGCGGTGATGATCATTTCGCCCCCGGCTTTGTCCACCGCCTCACGGAGACGGCCCAGGCAGCCATCGATGGTTTCAATGGCCTTGACGGCCGCGTCGAACCGTCCTGTATGCCCCACCATGTCGGGGTTGGCGTAATTGCAGATGATGACTTCGTGTTGTCCTCCGCTGATGGCGGACAACAGGGTGTCCGTTACTTCCACGGCGCTCATTTCCGGCTTCTGGTCATAGGTGGCCACCTTGGGCGAGGGAATCAGGATGCGCTCCTCGCCGGGAAACGGCGCTTCCTGACCGCCGTTGAAGAAAAAGGTCACATGGGCATATTTCTCGGTTTCCGCCACCCGCAACTGCCGCAACCCCAGCCGGGAGATATACTCGCCAAAGACATTGTGCAGCCGGGCGGGGGGAAAGGCGACGGGGACATCCAGATCCTTGCTGTATTCCGTCAGGCTGACAAAACAGCCCGGCCGGGGACGCGCGCCGCGCTCGAAGTCCGCGAAATGCTCGCCCACGAAAGCGTGGGACAATTCCCGGGCGCGGTCGGCACGGAAATTCATGAAGATCACCACATCGCCATCCTCCACCCGCACGGGGCGCGCGCCTTCGGGCACGATGGCCGTGGCCTTCACGAACTCGTCCGTCTCGCCGCGTCCATAGGCCTGTTCCACGGCGTTTACCGCATCGGGCGCCTGATACTCCGCCTTGCCATGGCAGATGAGATCGTAGGCCATTTTCACACGCTCCCAGCGCCTGTCGCGGTCCATGGCATAATAACGTCCCACCACCGAAGCCACCCGGCCCGCTCCCAGCCGCGAGAACAATTCCTCGGCCGCCCGCAGGGAGGGCGCCGCGCTCTGTGGCGGGGTGTCGCGGCCATCGAGGAAGGCGTGCAGGTACACCCTCGGCGCACCCTGAGCCACGGCCAGGCGGAGCATGGCGTGGATCTGTTGTTCATGGCTGTGCACGCCGCCCGGGGAGAGCAGCCCCATGACATGAACTGCCTTGTCCGCTGCCACTGCCTGCCGCACGGCATTCAGCAGCACGGTATTGTGGTCGAATTCATCGTCGGTGATGGCCTTGTCTATACGCGTGAACTCCTGGTAGACCACGCGCCCGGCGCCAAGATTGAGGTGCCCTACTTCCGAATTGCCCATCTGCCGCTCGGGCAGGCCGACCTGCATGCCCGAGCCTTCGATCAGGGTGTGGGCATGGTCCTCCCACAGTTGGTCCCAGTTAGGCGTGCTGGCCGAGAGGATGGCGTTGCAACGGGGATTCTCGCTGTATCCCCAGCCGTCCAGGACCACCAGCAGCAAAGGCTTGAAGGGTATATGTGGCGTGTTGGAACTCATGAGTATGTCAGTTTTTTCTCAGACTGCCGAAAATGGCTGCCATGATAATGCTTCCCGGCGCAAAAGTATAACCTCGTGCGGGAAAGGGTGTTCTAATCAGGCCGGACTGGGTATATCCAGTCATTGCAAAAAATTGGATACAGGGATTGTGAAAGGCACAAGATACAAGGGAAGCAGCTTTTTGTACCTTGTTTCTTGTACTTTCCTCGTGGCCTGGTGTGACGCCAACGTCTGAACCGTCACGCGCGGCAGGGCGTATGAAACGAGGTGTTTGCTGCATCTTGCACCAAAATACGCAACTGTCAGGTATACTTGCCTTCATCAATTCAAGACGGGGGAAGAGGATTACAGCGCAATGGGTACGTTCATCTTGGAAAACTGGCCGTTGTTTCTGGCCCTGGTGTTCATCATTATACTCCTGCTGATGAACTCGGCACGCGGCAGGCTGCTGGGTTTCAATGAAATCAAGACGGCCGAGGCCGTGCAGATCATGAGCCGCGACGATCCCGTCGTCATCGATACCCGGTCCCCCGAGGAGTTTTCCCAGGGACACATTCTCAATGCCCTCAATATCCCCCATGATCAGATGGAGGCGCGGCTGGGAGAGCTGGAACCCCACAAGCAGGACAAGGTCATCGTCTACTGCCGCACCGGACAGCGCTCCGCCAAGGCCGCATCCATCCTGGCCAAGAACGGTTTCACCGGCGTCTACAAGATGAATGGCGGCATGCTGGCCTGGCAGGGAGCCAACCTGCCCGTGGTCACCTCCCCTTCCGAAGACGGGGACACGGAGCGCGAGGACTGAGAGGGCGGCCCGGGCTCCCTCAACTCGACTTTTCCTTGGGGCAATGCAAGAATAGCCGACGCGGCCGCGGTGACCGCGAGGCAGGGCGCGCCGCCCCGGAGACAGGCCGGGATTTCCGAAGACGCAATTGCAAGGTAAACCATACATGTCAGAAACGAATGCAGCCAATACCCAGCCGGAGCAACCGCCGGTCCTGATCCGGAAGGTCTACTTGAAGGACAGCTCCTTCGAAGCGCCCAATACGCCCCAGATTTTCTCGGAGAACTGGAAGCCGGAGGTGAATATCCAGTTATCCAATTCGGGTACCTCGCTGGGCAACAACGCCTACGAGGTGGTGCTCAGCATCACCATCACCACCAAGCTGGGAGACAAGACCGCCTATCTCATCGAAGTGCACCAGGCCGGCATCTTCGAAACCTCCGGCATCCCCGAGGAGGACATTCCCCGCTTTCTGGGAACCTTCTGTCCCGCCAACCTGTTTCCCTATCTGCGCCAGACCGTGGACGATCTGCTGCACAAGGGGGGGTTTCCGGGCTTTCTGCTAACGCCCGTGGATTTCGACGCCATCTATGAAGGCCAGGCGCAACAGAAACAGCAGCAGGCCGCGGCGGGCGAGGCCAAGCACTGAGGCGCCGGATCACATAGGCGCCGCGACCGGATCATCATGACAAGGCCGCAAACCGAATCCCTTGCCGTGCTGGGCGCCGGCGCGTGGGGCACGGCGCTGGCGGTGCTGCTGGCGCGCAACGGGGTCCAGGCGAGGTTATGGGGGCACGAGGCCCCTCACATGGAGCGCCTGGTTCGCGAGCGCTGCAATGCGCAATTCCTGCCGGACATCGACTTTCCCGAAAGCCTGCGGGCCTGTGTCACACTGGAAGAGGCATTGGACGGCGTGCGCGACATCCTCCTGGCCGTGCCCTGCGCCGGTTTCCGCGACACCCTGCGGCTTGTTGCCGAGACGGCCCCGGGCGACATCCGCCTGGCCTGGGCCAGCAAGGGCATGGAGCCTGGAACGGGCAAGCTGCTGCACGAAATCGTCTCCGAGGTCCTGGGGCGTGGCACTCCCCAGGCGGTCATCTCGGGTCCCACCTTCGCCCATGAAGTGGCGCGGGCGTTGCCCACCGCCATCGCCGCCGCGGCCAGTGACGGGGAATTCGCCCATGACCTGGTGAGATACCTGCACAATGCGCGTTTCCGGGTATACACCTCCCAGGACATGATCGGCCTGGAGGTGGGCGGCGCCATCAAGAATGTCCACGCCATCGCGG